>Ga0210377_10005385_pt1 | contig 10518 bp, 5 predicted proteins | sample PLM4_65_b1redo_FD_155480 | JGI IMG/M metagenome (GOLD analysis project Ga0210377, IMG submission 155480) | Groundwater sediment microbial communities from an aquifer in East River, Colorado, USA - PLM4_65_b1 redo | ecosystem: Environmental > Terrestrial > Soil > Riparian zone | place: USA: East...
AGAGGACAGGCGCTGCAAGTGGTGGTAGTCGTCGACGAGGGTGGCGCCGAACTTCACGATGACGTCGTTGGGTTGGAGGCCGGCCGTGTGGGCGGGGCTGCCGGGGTAGACGCGGGCGACGATGGCGCCGCGCGTGTTGTCGAGGCCCAGGGCCTGAGACAGCTCGGTCGTCAGCGGTTGCAGCGAGACGCCGATCCAGCCACGCGTCACCTTCCCGCGATCGATGAGTTGCGCGGTCACGCGCTTGGCCATGTTGGCCGGGATGGCGAAGCCGATGCCCTGGCCGGTCGCGACGATGGCCGTGTTGATGCCGATCACCTCGCCCCGGAGATTCACCAGCGGGCCGCCCGAGTTGCCGGGATTGATCGAGGCGTCGGTCTGGATGAAGTTCTCGTACGTCGCGATGCCGACCTCGGAGCGGCCGGTCGCGCTCACCACGCCCACCGTGACGGTCTGATCGAGACCGAACGGGTTGCCGATGGCGATGGCCCATTCGCCGACGCGTAGCCGGTCGGAGTCGCCGAGCGTGGCGACCCGCACGTCGCCGTCCGGCTGGAAGCGAACGATGGCCAGGTCCGTCTTGGCGTCCGTGCCGACGATCCGGCCCTGGAACTCCTGGTTGGACGGCAGCTTCACGGTGACGCTGTCGGCGCCGCGGATCACGTGGAAGTTGGTGAGCACGTAGCCGCGCTTGTCGATGATGACGCCCGAGCCCAGCCCGGGCTGGCGGAACTCCTCGCGCCGTCCGGGACCGCCCCGCCCGAAGAACTGATCGAAGAAGTCCTTGAAGAACGGGTCCTCGGCGCCGGGGCCGGGGATGGCCGGTGCCCGCCGATTTCGGGCGACCTGCACCGTGCCGATGTTCACGACGGACGGTCTCACCTTTTCGGCGACCGTCACGAACGCAGCCTGGAGCGCTTCGGCGCCGGATCCTGGAGCCGAGGCGCCGGCGACGGCCGGCCGACTACGACCGAGCATCAGCCAGCCGTAGAACCCGAAACCTCCGCCGGCTAAGGCAAAAAGGATTCCGGCCGCCAGTACGGCGCGCGCCGCCTGGGGCGTCATCGCCTGAGGGGTCGAGTCAGCGCAACTAGTGCAAAAGTAGGCAAAAAGTGGCCTTTTTCCTTGACCCTTTGATCGCGAAAAAGGGACAATACGCCATTGCGTGAAATTCGTCCAGCCCCATCGTTTAAAGGTAGGATTTTTAGGGCGATAAGCCTCGTACTGGTCGTGTGCCTGCTAGCCCCCTGCGGAGCGGTTGCGCAGCAGGTCAACCCGCAGGCAAATCCCGCCACCGGTCCCCAGCCCCTCCAGCCGCAGCCCACGGCGCCGGGCGCCCGTCCGACCGCGCCGAACATCACGATGCCGGCGCGCAGCGTGGCGGGACCGGACTATCGCCTCGGCAACGGCGACGTGCTGGACGTGCAGATCGCGGGTCGGCTGGATGTCACGCACTTGCAGGTGATCGTCGATCCCGAGGGGCTCGTCAACATCCCGCCGCTCGGGGCCATCGAGGTCGGCGGCCTGACGCTGCTCGAGGCCAATCGCCGGATCAGCGAACGCGCCCGCTCGTTGCTCCGCTTCGCCGACGTCAGCATCGCGGTATCGATCCCTCGTGCGTTCGAGGTGGTCGTCTCCGGCGAGGTGGAGCGGCCGGGCGCGGTGCAGGCGCTCGCCATCCAGCGGCTGCACGAGCTGATTCTGATCGCCGGCGGCATCACGCCGCGCGGCAGCGCCCGGCACGTGCAGGTGACCCAGGGCCGCACCAGCCGTGAGGTGGACATCCTGCGCTTCGAGCTGCGTGGTGACCTCGACCAGAACCCGTTCGTGCTGGACGGCATGCGGATCCACGTCCCGGCCCGGGCCGCGGCGGTGACGCTGGCCGGCGCCGTTCGCCGGCCGGGGGAATACGAGCTGGGTCCGCAGGCGTCGCTGCGCGAGCTCCTCGAGCTCACGGGTGGGCTGGCGCCGGGCGGCGCCGGCTCCGACGCGCGTCTCACGCGGATCGGCCCCGACGGCCGCAAGGAGACCGTCTCCGTCGATCTTCGACGCGTGCTGTCGGCCGCGGCCGACGTGCCGCTGCAGAGCGCCGACACCGTGTTCGTGCCGCCGCTGTCGGTCCTGCAGGACGTCATCGAGGTGCGCGGCGCCTTCATCGGCACGGCCGAGAGCAGCAAGACGATCACCTCCGGCAAGCCGACCATCGTGCAGCGCTTCGAGCTGGCCCAGGGCGAGCGCGTGCGCGACGTCGTCGTCAAGGCCGGCGGCGCCGCCGCCTACGCCGATCTCCGGCTGACGTTCATCGACCGCATCGGAACCACCGGGCCCCGGCAGCGGGTGCCGCTCGACATGCAGAAGCTGCTGGTCGAGAAGGACGAGACCCAGAACGTCCTGCTCCAGAACGGTGACGTGCTGACCCTGCCGGTGGTGGAGGACAAGGTCTACGTGGTCGGGGAGGTGAAGTCGCCGGGCGCGCAGGACTTCCGCCCCGACCTCACCCCGCGCGAGTACGTGGCGCTGGCCGGCGGGCCCGGCAACCGGGCCAAGGTCGCGTCGACGACCGTGACCTTCCGCACCGGCCGTACCTACGCGATGGCCGAGGCGCCGCCGCTGGAGCCGGGCACGGTGGTCACGGTGCCCGAGGTGGCGGTGAAGTGGTGGCAGGACTACGTGCAGATCGCCACCCTGCTCGCCAGCCTCGTCACCGCCTACACGGGCATCTTCATCCTCTTCGGCGGCGGCCTCGGAAACACCAACAACAACAGCAACAACAACTAGCGATGTACGAAGCATTCTGGCAGCTCAGCGAACCGCCCTTCGACAACTCGCCGAATCCCAAGTTCTTCTACCTGTCGCCCGAGCACGAGGAGGCGCTGGTCCGGCTCGTCTACACCGTCCGCCACCGCAAGGGCTGCGGCATGCTGACCGGCGAGTACGGCTGCGGCAAGACGACGCTGTCGCGGGCGCTGATCCAGCGGCTGGAGGCCGAGCGCTACGAGATCGGCCTGCTCACCAACCCCAGCTGGAAGGCGGTCGACTTCCTGCGCGAGGTCCTCTATCAGCTCGGCGACGAGACGACGGAGACGAGCAAGCCGGAGCTGCTGCACAAGCTGCAGGACCTGTTCTTCCGCAACTTCCGGAATGGCCGCGACACCGTCGTGATCGTCGACGAGGCGCAGCTGATCGACGACGATTCCGTGTTCGAGGAGCTGCGGCTGTTGATGAATTTCCAGACCGACGAGCGCTTCCTGGTGACGATCCTGTTGATCGGCTCGCCGGAGCTGGCGCCCAAGGTGCGGCGGCTCAAGCACCTCGACCAGCGCATCACCATCCGCTATCACCTCAACACGCTCGACTACACGCACACCGCCAACTACATCGCCCACCGTCTGCGGATGGCCGGCCGGACCGCCGCCATCTTCACGGAGGGAGCGATCAAGCTGATCTTCGACTTCACGCGCGGTACGCCGCGCGAGATCAACAACCTGTGCGACGTGGCCCTGCTGGTCGGCTACACGAAGCGGGCGGAGGAGATCGGGGACAAGATCATCGCCGAGGTGATCAAGGACATGGTGGGGGTGTCCTGATGGTGCGCATGAGCGACCTCGTGCGCGGGATGGGGCGGGACGATCCCCCCCGGCCGACCGAGCGTCCGGCCGACGCCCCGCCATCGGCCCCGCCCGCCGCCGAGCCGGCGGCGGCGCCGGCGAAGCCGTCGCTGCCGCCGCCACGCGCGCGCGCCCGCGCCGAGGACCCGCGGCCCGTGGTCGAACGGCCGGCGGTCGTCGAGGCGGCCGTGGCGGCCCCCACCGAGGATCCGGCGGGGGTGCTGGGCGAGCTGCAGGAGCTGCTGCTCGAGGTCCGGGGCCTCACCCGCGGCACCGGCGCGTTTCCGTGGGCGCGCCTGGAGTCGCTCGTCGATCGCGCCGTCACGTCGCTCGAGCACTCGCCCGATCTGTTCTGGGTCGCCAACAATCCCGCGGCGGCGCCCGGCGTCGACTATCTCGCCTTCCACCAGGCCCGCGTCGCGGTGATGGCCGTGCGCATCGGCGCCAACGTCGGCTACGACCGCCGCCGCCTGCTGCCGCTCGGCATGGCCGGCGCTCTCATCGACGTCGGCCTGTGGCAGATGCCGGAGACCCTCCTGCGCCGTCTCGACGCGCTGGCCGGCGACGAGCTGGCGGCCTACCGCTCGCATCCGCGGCTGTCAGCGGATCTCATCCGCCGCTGGAGCCCCCCCGACGAGACCATCGCGCAGGCGGTGCTCGAGCACCACGAGCGCGAGCAGGGCCAGGGCTTCCCGCAGGGGCTGACCGGCGCCGCCGTGGATCCCGACGCCAAGATCCTCGGCCTCGCCGACATGTACACGGGGCTCACGGTGCCGCCGACCGCGCGGCCGCGCCTGCGACCGCACGAGGCCGTGCGGGAGATCGTCAAGTCGCGCCACGAGGCGTTTCCCTCGGCGCTCATCAAGGCGCTGCTGTCGGAGATCTCGGTGTTCCCGCCCGGCACCGTGGTCCGGCTCAACACCGAGGAGATCGGCCGGGTGGTCGCGGTCAACCGCAACCACCCCCTGCGCCCGCGCGTGGAGATCATGGCCGACTCCAAGGGCCAGCGACTGCCGGCCCCCAAGACCGTCGACCTGTCGGAGGCGCCGTTCCTGTACATCACCGGCCCCGTCACGGAGGGCAGTCGCTAGATGGCGCAGTACGAGATGAACCTGCGCGACTACTGGCAGATTGTCCGCCGCCGCCGGCTGATCATCGTGGCCTCGATGATCCTGGTGGCGCTCTTCAGCTTCTGGTTCGCCCGGCAGAAGGTGCCGATCTACCAGGCGACGTCCGCCGTCAAGTTCGAGCAGTCGACGGCGCTGACCGGCCTGCTGGTGGAGGTGCTGTCCTACTCCACCGCCGACAACATCGAGACGCAGGCCACCCTCATCAAGAGCTATCCCATCCTCGAGGAGGTCGCCCGCCGGATGGGGCGCCTGCCGCAGGTCAGCGGCACCGAGGCGCTGCGCGAGTCGCGCGCCTACACCAACATGCTGGAGAGCCTCGCCAACAAGCTCCGCACCAACCGGGTCGGCGGCACCAGCATCCTCGAGATCACCGCCACGTCCACCAACGCGCTGGAGACGCGCGATCTCGCCAACACCGTGGCCGAGGTCTACCGCGACACCAACCGGGCCAACCGCAACGTGCGGATCACCGAGGCCCGCAAGTTCATCGAGAGCCAGCTCAAGGAGGTCGAGGCCCGGGTGCGCCGCGCCGAGGAGGAGGTGTGGGCGTTCCGCGACGCCAACCGGATCATCTCCCCCGGGGCCGAGTCCTCGATGCTGCTCTCGCTCTTCACGCAGGTGCGCGGCGACATCGAGAAGTCCCGCCAGCAGCGCATCGAGCTCGAGCAGGTCGCCGGGAAGCTGGAGCGCACCGACGCCGCCAGCGTTCTCGACCGCGTGTACATCGATACCACGAACCCCGCGATCATCCGCCTGGTGGCCACCCAGACCGACCTCATCCTCGAGCGCAGCAACCTGGCCCTGGAAGTGACCGACAAGCACCCGAAGCTGCAGGCCATCGACGATCGCCTGCGCGAGGTGCGGCGGGAGACGCGCCGCGAGGTGGCCGCCCAGATCGCGCTGCTGCGCAACCGCGAGGAGATCCTCGGCCGCCAGCTGGGCGAGCTGATGCAGCGCAACCGCGAGGTGCCGGCCGTCGAGCTGGGCCTGTCCCGCCTGCAGCGCGACGCCAAGGTCAACGACGACCTGCTGACGCTGCTCAAGACGCGCCACCAGGAAGCGCTGATCAAGGAGTCGGAAGGCGTCGAGGAGGTCACCATCGTGCGGCCGGCCACCGAGCCGGCGGCCCCCCTCAGCGGCGAGGGGCTCAACACCGTGCTGATCGGCGCCCTGCTCGGACTCATGCTCGGCCTGGTCCTGGCCTTCGTGCAGGAGACGCTCGACACGTCGATCGGGACGATCGAGGACGTCGAGTCGTACCTCGAGGTCCCCGTGCTCGGCATCGTGCCCCACATCGATCCGCGGGAGACGATGCAGCGCCTCATCGAACGCCGGCCGGCGCTGGCCAAGATCGACCCGGACGCGTTGCGGAGTCACGCGCTGCTCATCACGCACTTCGATCCGAAATCGCCGGTGGCCGAGGCGTACCGGACGCTGCGCACGAACGTCCAGTTCGCGCGGCTGGAGCGCGGCGGCAACGTCCTGGTCGTCACCAGCGCCACGCTGCAGGAAGGCAAGACGACGACGATCGTCAACCTGGCGCTCACCATGGCCCAGAGCGGCCAGAAGACGCTGCTCGTGGGCGGCAACATGCGCCGCCCGAGCCTCCATCGATTCTTCGGGATCGAGCGCGAGCCCGGCCTCAGCGACATCCTCGTCGGCAACGCGCGCTGGCGCGACTGCATCCGCACCGTCGCCGACATCTTGATGGGCCGGTTCGAGATGGAAGACATCATGGCCGCGCCCGGCCTCGACAACCTGCACATCATCGAGGCGGGCCCGATCCCGGCCAATCCGTCCGAGCTGCTGTCCACGACGGCGATGAGCGAGTTCCTGAAGGCGGTCAGCGCGGAGTACGACATCGTGCTGATCGACACGCCGCCGGTGCTGCCGGTGACCGACTCCGCCATCGTGGCCGGCCAGGCCGACGGCGTGCTGCTCGTCTACCAGGCCGGCAAGGTCGGCCGGCTCGTCCTCAAGCGCGCCAAGGCGCATCTGGAATCCACGCGCGCCAAGGTGTGGGGCGTCGTGCTCAACGACGTGCAGACCGAGGTGTCGGGCTACAACTACACCCACTACTACACGCACTATTACGGAGAAGAGACGCCGCCCGCGGCGGGCGAGGGCGGGCCGCTGCAGCGCGCGTGGGACAGCGTCCGCTCGCGGGTGGGGTTGTCCCCCGCCGCCACCGCGGAGCCGGGGGCCGCCGAGGCGGCGCCGCCCGAGTCGGCGGAGTCGCTCGGGCTGCGTGTCGCCGACGTGCCCGGCCCCCGACGCCGGCGGTCGCGCCATCGCAACCTCGGGATCGGCGTCGGCGTGGCCGGCGGCCTCCTCGTCGCGCTGGCCGCCCTGGCCGCCTGGCAGATGGGCGTCTTCGGCTCCGGCAGCCGACCCCTCACCCAGCTACGGCAGCGGCTCGGGATCGGCCCCGCCGCGCGGCCGCCCGCGCCGCCCAAGCCGACGCCGCCCGCGGCGCCCGTCACACCCGCGGCGCCCGTGACCCCGCCGGCACCGCCCACACCCGCGGCGCCCGCGGCCCCGGCGCCTGCACCAGCGAGTCCCCGGAGCAGCGCGCCCGCCGCGCCGGCGCCGAGCGGCACCCCGCCGGAGCCGCTACGCGCCGCCGCCCCGCCGGCTCCGGCCGCCGCGCCGCGGCCGCCCACCGCTTCGACGAGCCCCCCGGTGCCACTCGCGTCGGCGCCGACGACGTCCACGGCCAAGACGCCCCTGGTGGTGCGCTTCGCCGTCGAGTTCGGGCCGTTTGCAACGACGGCCGACGCCGAGCGCGTCGAGCGCCAGCTCATTCAGGCCGGCCACCAGACGGCGCGCTTCCGCCAGCCGACCGGCGCCGGGCTCTACAGCGTGCTGCTCGAGCGCCTGCCGGCGGGCCGCGACGCCGAGGCGCTGGCCGCCACGCTCCGCGAGCAGGGTTTCGCCGAGGCGGCCGTCGCCCGCCCGGACCCGCCGGCCGTGCGGCTCGGCGAGCCGGCGCCGCTGCGCGGCGCCGTCGAGCTCGCCGAACGCGCGCGCGCGCGCGGGTATGCGGTACGAGTCGCCGCGCAGCCGGGCGAGGCCGTCGCCTACGTGATCCGTCACGGCAATTTCGCCTCGCGCCTGGAAGCGGAGGCGAAGGCCGCAGAACTGGGCCGTCTCGGCCTGTCGCACCAGGTGATCCAGGTCCGGTAGTACCGTCGTATGCGACTGGGATCCGCGAGCCCGGGCGGCGCGCCGGTGCTCGGCAACGTCATGATGATCGGCGTCGTGCTGGCGGCGGCGTACATCCTCTCCCAGGGCCTCACCCGCGCTTCCTTCACGTACACGATGGGCGGCCTCGCCGCCATCACGCTGTTCGGCCTGGTATTCCTGCGCAACGACTTCGGCATCTACGTCGTCACGTTCTCGATGCTCTTGTCGCCGGAGTTCGCGGCGGGTGGCGGCGGCGTCGCCGAGGGCCGCAGCATCATCGTGCGCAGCGAGGACTTCATCCTCATCGTCATCGGGCTGGCCTGGATGGCCAAGACCGCCGTCAACAAGGAGCTGGGTCTCGTCGGCAAGACCCCGCTCAACCGCCCGATCCTTTTCTACATCGTCGCCAACGCCGTGGCCACGGTGCTGGGCGCGCTGTGGGGCGACGTGGCGGGCTGGAGCGGGTTCTTCTACGTGCTCAAGTACGTCGAGTACTTCGTCGTCTACTACATGGTCGTCAACAACGTGAAGGACCGCGCCCACGCGCGCCGGCTCGTGATCGCCGCGTTCCTCACCGCCGCCATCGTGAGCGTGGTCGGGTTGGCGCAGATCCCCAGCGGCGAGCGGGTGTCGGCGCCCTTCGAGGGAGAGATCGGCGAGCCCAACACGTTCGGCGGCTACCTGTTGCTGATGATGGCGCTCGCCGGGGGCATCGCGCTGGAGACCTACCGGTTCCGCCTGCGGGTCGCGTGCCTGGGTCTGGTCGCGTTGATGGCGGTGCCCTTCGCCTTCACCCTCTCCCGCGCCTCCTACGTCGGCCTTCCCCCCACGCTGCTGGTCCTGGCCTGGTTCACCCGCCAGCGCAAGTTCATGGTCGGTCTCGTGCTCTTCCTCGTCGTCTGCTCGCCGATCCTGGTGGTGACGCTGCCCACGTCGGTCACCAAGCGCGTGCTCTACACGTTCGAGCCGGAGAAGGGGCAGGCGACCGTGCGGATCGGCCGGGTCGGGCTCGATCCCTCGACCTCGGCCCGCCTCATCAGCTTTCGCTCGGCGATCGATGGATTTCTCAGCCGGCCGGTGTTCGGGTACGGGGTGACGGGGTTCGGCTTCATGGACGCCCAGTACGCCCGCGTGCTCGTGGAGACCGGCGCGGTGGGCTTCGCCGCGTTCGTGTGGCTGGTGTGGACGGTCCTGCGTTCCTCGAGCTCGGCGTTCCGCACGCTGCGAGAACCCGAGGACCGCGGCGTGGCGCTGGGATTCCTGGCCGGCACCATCGGGCTCCTCGCCCACGCCATCGGCTCCAACACGTTCATCATCGTGCGGATCATGGAGCCGTTCTGGTTTTTCGCCGGCATCGTGCTGATGCTGCCGCAGCTCGAGGGTGTCGAGCTGGCCCCGCCGCCCCCGTCCGCGCCGGTCGTGACGCCGCCCCGCCTGCACCCCGCGCAGGGGTTGGCGATACGGCTCGGGCGGTGATGTCCGGCGACCGGGGCCGGCTGTTCCTCACCGCGTGGCTGGTCTACGCGCTGTTCGTCAATCCGGTGCTCACCAATCCGATGACGTGGAGCGCGCTGGACGCCGCCGGCGCGCTGGTCGAGACCGGGCGCTGGCAGGTCGTCCACGCCGATCTGTACGGCGATCTGGACGTGGCGATGTCCGGATCCCGCAAGGTCGCGGGACCGCCGCCCGGGCTCGCCGTCCTCCTCGTGCCCGTCTACGCCGTGTGGCTCGTGGTGGCGGGGAGCGTCGACACGCCCGAGCGCTTCGCGGCCTTCCACGTCTTCGCCACGCTCGTGATCGGCGCCGCCGCTTCCGCGCTCGCGGCCGGCGAGGTCGCCGCGCTGGCCGGATGGCTGGGCGCCTCGCGGATGGGGCGGCTGTGGGCGGCGCTGCTCTTCGCGTTCGGCACGCCGGCGTTCCTCTTCGCCGTGCGGCTCTTCAAGGAGAACGTCGCTGCGCTGGCGGTGATCGCGGCCTTTCGGCTGGCCGTGACCGCGCAGGTCTCGTGGCAGCGCTCGCTGGCGGGGCTGCTGGCCGGCCTCGCCGCCATCGTGGCGTACCCGGTGGGGCTCGTCGGCCTCGGCCTGGCCGCGCTGATCGCCGCGCTCGATGGCCGCCGCGCGCTCGGCGCCTTCGCGCTCGGCTGGCTCCCGCCGCTGGCGGCGCTGGCGGTCTTCAACGCGTGGTTCTTCGGCCGTCCGTGGCGGTTCGCGTACTCCTCGTACCTCAACCTGCCGGAGGCCGCGCCCTCGGTGGGCTGGGCGCTGCCGGACGCCACCGTGCTGTTCAACACGCTCGTGCACCAGCGTGAGGGCCTGTTCCTCTACTCGCCGTTCCTGGTGCTGGGCGTCGTCGGGCTCGCCGCCGCCTGGCGCGCCGGCCGGCGGCTGCCGGTGGCCGTCGTGGTGATGTTCAGCCTGCTGCTGTGGGTGGTCAGCGCCGCCTGGCTCGCGCGCTTTCCCAGGTCGTTCACGGGTGCCCGGTACCTGTTCGCCGCCGTGCCGCTGCTGGCGGCCTTCGCGGGGCCCGTGCTCGAGCGGGTCGGCCCTCGCGTGCGCTGGACCCTGGCGATCGCCTCGGTGGTGCTCACCTCT
>Ga0210377_10005386_pt1 | contig 10515 bp, 12 predicted proteins | sample PLM4_65_b1redo_FD_155480 | JGI IMG/M metagenome (GOLD analysis project Ga0210377, IMG submission 155480) | Groundwater sediment microbial communities from an aquifer in East River, Colorado, USA - PLM4_65_b1 redo | ecosystem: Environmental > Terrestrial > Soil > Riparian zone | place: USA: East...
GGGTGTTGGAGCCTGTTCAGGAGTGGCCAGATGCAAGGCGGAAGGAGGCCTTGCGCGCGGAGCGTACTGGGAGGTTCCTGGAGGTACGAGGCATTCCCGGGGGATTGCGGTCGTACGTAAGCACGCAAGGCCGCCTGACAACGCCGTAGATGGCCATTCATGGACAGGCTCCTAGGCGTGATTGATCCGCGCTCCGGCGCCTGCTATGATCCGGCCCGATGTACATCGAGGTCGAGGCGAATCCCAATTGCGCGGGACGTGAGGGGATGCGGTACCGGGAGTTGGGCCCGCCGTCGCCCGTCGTCAGGGTCCGGATCTTTGACCGGCGCGACGAGGGCGAGTGGTGCCTCGTCACCGCCGTGCAGGGAGAGGGGGCGGCCCCCTGGGGCCCCGCCCTCGCGCGGCGGGTGGAGGACTCCGGCGTGGGAGTCGCCTACCTGGTGTTCGGCGGCGCGTGGGGCATTCGGCTGTGCCCCGTCGATCGCGTGCGGCCCTGGAGCCTCGACGATCCCGGTCAGTGGGGCGAGCCGTATGTGGTGCTCACCGACCCGCACGATCTCGTCATCGAGGAACCCGGATGAAGACCATCCTGATCATCGAAGACGACCCCGACATCGTCCGACTCCTGACCCATTACCTCGAGAAGGAGGGCTACCGAGTCCGCGCCGAGTCGAATGGCGCGACGGGGCTGCGCGCCGCCCGCGAGGCGCCACCGGCGCTCGTGATTCTCGACGTCATGCTGCCGGGGCTCGACGGATACGAAGTCTGCAAGCGACTGCGCGCAGAACCGTCGGCAGCGGCCGTGCCGATTCTCATGCTCACCGCCAAAACCGACGAGGCGGAGAAGATCGTCGGTCTTGAACTCGGCGCCGACGATTATGTCACCAAGCCCTTCAGCCCCAAGGAAGTCCTGGCGCGGGTCAAGGCGTTGATCCGCCGCGCGTCGGGCGAACCGGCCGGGGGACGGCTGGCGTACGGGGATCTCACGCTGGATCACGACCGCCACGAGGTGGCGGTGGGTGGGAGGATGGTTGAGCTGACCGCCAAGGAATTCGCCTTGCTGGAGTATCTGCTGCGGCACCGCGGGCGGCTCGCCACGCGGGATGCCCTCCTCAACTCCGTGTGGGGGTATGACGCCGAGGTCACGACCCGCACGGTGGACGTGCATATCCGCCGATTGCGCGAGAAGATCCCGTTTCTCGCCACGGCGATTCAGACGGTGAAACCGCATGGCTACAAGCTGCAGGAGCACCCGGCCGGGGAGTCGGGACCCTCGTCGTGAGGTGGGGTATCACGGCCGCGGGTGCGGGCTCCGGCGCCGGGCTGGCCGCCGCCTCGTTTGCGGTCGGACAATGGACCGGCGCGACCGGCCGGACGTGGTGGATCGCGTCGCTTGCCGTGTGTCTTGGGGCGGGGGCCTTGGGGGGATGGCTGGGCGGGCGGTGGCTGTCCCGGCGATTGGCGCCCCTCGTTTCCGCGGTGGAGGACCTCGCCCGGGGCCGCCCCGCCCGGGTTCCCCGCGAGGAGGGACCCGAGCCGCGGGACGAGCTTGGCCGCCTTGCGTCGGCGCTGCGCGACGCAACGGAGGGAGTGGAACGGCGGGTGGCCGCGATTGCCGAGGACCGGACCCGCTTCAGCGCGGTGCTCTCCGGCATGGTCGAGGGCGTCCTGGTCTTGGACCGCGGCGGACGGATTCTCCTGCTCAATCCGGCGATGGAGCGCATGCTGGGGGCGCGGGCCGACGACGCGATCGGGCATCATTGGTTGGACGTCGTCCGCCATCATGAGTTGAATGAGTTGATCCGGACCGTCATCTTGCGCGGCGGCCCCCAAACGGCGGACATCCCCTTTGAGGATTCCGGCGGCACGCGCGCGTTTACGGTGCAGGGGTCGGTGGCGCGCCGCCCGAACGGGAAGAACGAGGATCTCCGCGCGGTCTTCGTCTTTCACGACGTGACGGCGCTCAAGAAGCTGGAGCGGATCCGGTCCGACTTCATCGCCAACGTGAGCCATGAGCTGCGCACGCCGCTCACGTCGATCATCGGCTATCTCGAGGCCCTCCTGGACGGCGCGCAGCACGATCAAGCCCAGCGCGAGGAGTTCCTGCGCATCATCAATACCCACGCCGATCGGCTGCGTGCGCTGGTGAACGACCTCCTCCAGCTGTCCCAGATCGAGTCCGGCGAGTACCGCTGGCGGCGCGAGTCGGTCGATCTGGCGGCCCTCGCGGCGCGTTCGGTGGACGCAGTGCTCCCCCTTGCGCACCGCAAGCGCATCGTCGTGCGGAGTGTGAGCGGCGTGCCGGCCCTGCACGTCATCGCGGATGAGGAGAAGCTCACGCAAGTGATGCTGAACCTCCTCGACAACGCCGTGAAATACACGCAGGATGGGGGCGCCGTGGAGGTGACTGTGGACGCCCGAGACGGCCAGGCCGTGATCTGCGTGAAGGATACCGGAATGGGGATCCCTCCGGCGGATCTGAGCCGGATCTTCGAGCGGTTCTACCGCGTCGACCGGGCGCGCTCCCGCGAGTTGGGCGGCACCGGTCTGGGCCTGTCGATCGTCAAGCACATCGTCGAGGCGCACGGCGGGTCGGTGGCCGTTGAGAGCCGCCTGGGACAAGGCTCGGCGTTCACCGTGACGATCCCCAGGGAGCGGGAGCCCCGTCCGGCATGACGGGGTGGTGGCTGCCGATCCTCCTCGGCGTCGTCGAAGGCCTGACCGAGTTTCTGCCGGTGTCGTCGACCGGGCACCTGATCCTCACGGGCGCCGTGTTGGGGTTCACCGGCGAGTTCGCGAAGACGTTCGAGGTGGCGATCCAGCTCGGCGCGATCCTCGCGGTGGTGGCCTATTTCTGGAGTCGCCTGCTGGCGCTGGCGCGCGGCCTGCCGGACGATGGCGGCGCGCGGGCCGTGGTGATCGCCGTGGCGCTGGCGTTTCTTCCCGCCGCGACGGTTGGTTTTCTGGCCCACGGCGCGATCAAGGCCTACCTCTTCACCCCCCAAACGGTCGCCCTCGCGCTGATCGCCGGCGGCCTCGCGATCCTCGCGATCGAGGCGCGACCGGCGAGGGGCGCCGTCGCCCGTCTTGAGGCGGTCGACGCCCGCACCGCGCTCTGGGTGGGGGTTGCCCAGTGCCTGTCGCTCATTCCCGGGGTCTCGCGCGCCGGGGCGACGATCATGGGTGGCATGCTTGCGGGCATGGATCGCAGAACGGCCTCGGAATTCTCGTTCTTCCTGGCGTTGCCCACGATGTTCGCGGCGACGCTGTTCGACGCGTATAAGAGCCGTGCGTTGCTGGTGGAGGAAAACCTCGTCTGGCTGGCTCTGGGCTTCGTGTCCGCGTTCATCACGGCGCTGGCCGTGATCGCCGTGTTCATGCGGTTCATCCAGCGCCACACCTTCCGGGTGTTCGCCTACTATCGGATCGTGGTAGGGGGGATCCTCCTCCTGGTGCTCTAGCAGGCTGCTGAAAAACTCTTTCTTATTGTGTCATTCCCGAATATTTCATCGGGAATCCAGTTTGTGTGAAATCAACAAACGATGGATTCCCGCTTTCGCGGGAATGACAGCCTGGCGCGCAAAGATCTACTTTTTCAGCGCCCTGCTAATTTCTGCAAAATCTCCTTGACCTTGCTCTCGATCAGATTCCGGGTGCGGCGGAACTCCGAGAGAGGAAGGGCCTTGGGGTCGGGAAGGTCCCAGTCCTCGCGCTGCTTGGCGAGCACTGCGGGACACTCATCGCCGCACCCCATCGTGACGACCACGTCGTACTCGACGCTTGGGATCTCGTTCAACGATTTTGAGCCGTGCTTGGATAGGTCGTACCCTACCTCTCGCATCGCGTCGATCGCTGTGGCATTGACCACCCCGGACGGACGCGAGCCAGCGCTGTATACCTCCACATTGCCCATGCCGTGCATGCGGGCGAATGCCTCCGCCATCTGGCTTCGACACGAATTCTCGACGCACACGAACAAGAGGCGCTTCATCCACAGGGCTCCTGCGAGGCGGCGCCACAGCAACCCTTTGCCTGCACGCCCCGGCACCCCCACATTGCGAGATAGGCGCCGAGCAGCGGCGCGACGAGATAGATCCAGAGGTGCTGGGTCTGTCCCGACACCAGGGCCGGCGCGAGGGAGCGGGCGGGGTTCATCGAAGCGCCGGTGATCGGGCCGGCGAACATGGCCTCGAGCCCCACGATCCCTCCGATCGCCACGCCGGCCATCATGCCCCGCTCCTTGGCCTCGGTCGAGACGTTGAGGATCACGAACATGAGAAAAAAAGCGAGGAGCGTCTCGAGGATAAAGCTTTGGGCAATAGGGCCGGCCGGCAGCGTGGTGCCCAAGGTTGAATGGGACGGGAACAGGAGACGGAGAAGGGCGCTGGCGAGTGCCGCGCCTCCGAGTTGACTGAAGATATAGGGCGCGAGCTTCCTTCCCGGAAAGCGGCCCGAGATCCAAAATCCGAAAGTGACTGCGGGGTTGAGGTGCGCCCCCGAAATATCTCCCAAGGCATAAATCATCGCCATGACCACCAACCCGAACGTGAGGGAGACCCCGACCTGGGAGACACCGCCGTGGCTCACATCGTTGATCACGATCGCACCGGTTCCGACGAACACCAGGGTAAAGGTTCCGAGTAATTCGGCCAGATAAGTCTTCATTCGGGTCTTCCCAAGAGGATCAGCATCTTTAAGACCGGGGCGTCGAGGGCGGTCCCTTATACAAGGAACTTCGGCGACGAGTCAACGTCGGTACGCGTCCGGCCAAAGATCGATTCCTCTTGATCAGAACGCTCGCGCGAGTTCAGCGATGATCAACGCGTTCGCCGATGTCGCGAGCGCGAACCGCGTGTCCGTCCGCACGCGCTCCCCCAACTCCCGCAATCCGCACCGGTGGCCGCTCCCGGGGCCGAGATTTAACGCCGACTGAACTCGATCTTGAACCGGCTGTAACGTTGGCCGCGTATTCTGGCGATCGGTTCCACGCACCGTCTGGATGAACGTACCGCCGGTGGAAATCACGTCAACCCCTCACGAAAGGAGTCGCAACATGAAACCGATGGCACGAACCTCGTACACCCGGGCGGCCGCTTGGGCCGTGACCGTCCTCTTGCTCGGTGCGGGATTCATGACCGCGCAAGCGATCGCCAAAGACGGCCGCGACGGAAAGGATTTCGGTTGGCAGGTGGAGCGGATGTTGGACACGCGCTCTCAACAACTGTTCGGGATCAGGGAACCGCTGGAGCGCTCAGCCGGCGACGCCGCGTTCACCGGTCCCGGAAATGAGGCGGTGCTCGCCGCCGAGGGATTGACCGTCGAGTTGATCAGCGACCGGATGATCGCGCCGGCCGACATGATGGTGCTGCTGCCCGACGATGAGCATCCCACACACGCGATCGCGTGCGTCGAGAACTTCGCCGGCATGCCGGGACAGCCGAGCGTGCAGCGGGTCGATCTGACTTCTGGTGACGTCGAGGTCGTGCTGCGGGGAATCCGGGCGTGCGATCCGGTCAAGCGGACGCCGTGGGGCACGGTCGTGGTCGGCGAGGAAAGTGGGGCGGACGGGCGGCTCTATGAGATCCTCGATCCCATGCACACCACCGAGGCCAATGTGCTCGACCGTACGGCCGGGACCACCGACCACGTCAGCGTGGCCCAGCGGCCGGCGCTCGGCTCCCGATCGTGGGAAGGTATCGTGATCCTTCCAAACGGGACGGTCTATATGGGCGACGAGCTGCGGCCTGCCACGGGCGCGGCCGGCGGCAGCATCGCCAAGTTCGTGCCGTCGGCGTCCTGGACGACGGGATCGGCTCCGATCGCGGATCTATCACAATCGCCGTTGGTCTCCGGCAGCGTCTACGTCCTTCGACTCGGCGCGCGTTCCGGGGGAACCGATTACGGGCAGGGCAGCGAACTGGGCTACGGGAAGTGGATCCCCTTCGACGGCACGCGCGCGGGCGCCACGGCGCAGAAGGCGACGGGGTACTACCGGCCGGAGGACATGGAGCTTGACCCCATCGCGTGGCCGCGGGGCGAGACTCGTGTTTGCTGGACCAACACCGGCCGTGACGAGTCGCGAAACTTCGGCACCGTCCTGTGTCTGGTTGACGAGCCCACGGCCGATCCAACGTTCCCCACGAGCACGCGGCCGGATGTGCAGCTCTTCGTCGCGGGCACGCCCGAGTTGGCCATGCCCGACAACATCATCTTCCAGCCGGAAACGGGGATCCTCTACGTGATGGAGGACGGGGTGAACGAAGCGCCGTACCGGGACGACGTGTGGGCGTGCCTACCCGACGGGGCCGACCGCGACACGTTGAGCGACGGCTGCATTCGGGTCCTGTCCTGGCGCGATCCCCAGTCGGAACCGACCGGGATGGTGTTCACCGCCGACGGCCAGACGGCGTACATTCATGTGATGCACCGGGACCAAACGGGCCGGCCTAATCCCATGGGCTATCCGGAGGGCACGGACGACTTGGTCAAGATCACTGGGTTTCAGTCGAAGTTAGTCAAATAACCATCGCGACGCGACGTCCCACGCCGTGCTGACGCGCCTGACGTGGTCGGCCTGCTTAAGGCGGCCTCTCTAGGACGTCAGGGGGGGCGGGAGCTACCTCTCCCGCCCCCCAAGCGCGTGAATCTCACCGGGAGCCTGTTCAGGAACGGCCATCTGCGGCGTTGCCGCTGCGCATCCGGTGCATTCCTGCAAACCTTGCGAAGCCTCGCGCCAGGAAGCCGGGCGCTCATTTCGCGGCCCGCTTTGCGGGGTAAGAACAGGCTCCAACACGCGGTGACTTGGACAGGCTGCTCGTGCCGGAATTTACGCATTCTTTACTGCCCGTTGAGGAGGACGAAACATCGACGCGCTAGGATGTGAGCCGTGAACCCGCTTCCCGTATCGCCCCCTCAGTCACCCAAAGCGATCATGGTGCCGAGCCAAACCATTTTGCTGATCGAAGACGACGTCGACATTACGCGCCTGATCGAGCGCGAACTGATCTCAAGACAATATCGCGTCGAGATCGCTGCTCGGGGCCACCATGGGTTGCAGATGGCTCGGACTCACGGCATCGATCTCGTCGTGCTGGATTTGTTGCTCCCCGATTTGAGCGGACTCGACATCTGCCAGCGCCTTCGCCAGGGCGACGCCACGCGGGCGCTTCCCATCCTGATCCTGACGGCGCTGGCGGGGGAAGCGGACCGTATTCGGGGCCTGGATCTCGGGGCGGACGATTACCTCAGCAAGCCCTTCTCCATGCGCGAACTCGTCACCAGGATCCGCGCGCTGCTGCGGCGATCCGCGATGGCGTCCCGTCAGCAAAAGGCCACCGTGGGCGAGCTGTCGGTCGATCGGACGCGGCACGAGGTCATCGTGCGCGGCCAGGCGGTGTCGGTGACGCCGACCGAGTTCTCGATTCTGGAATTTCTGACCCGACACCACGGACAGGTCTTCACCCGCGAACAACTCCTGACCCATCTCTGGGGCGAAGACTGCTTCATCCTTGATCACAACCTGGACGTCCACATTCACGCCCTGCGCCGCAAGATCGAAGTCGATCCCAAACGCCCCCAGCTCCTGCTGACCCTTCGCGGGGTCGGGTTTAAGTTGCACGACGGCGAGCCGACGTGAGCGCCGGAAGCGACGCGCTGCACGGCCTCATGGACGTCGATCCGGCCCGACTCTTCGTCAAGGGCATCAAAGCGATCCTGAGCCTGTTGCTCGGGCTGATTCTGGTGACGCTGCTCGGCGGGATCGTGGCGGTGGGGATGGATCTCCGATCGTTGTTCGTCGAGAACACCGAGCACGTCTTGCGTCGCGTGCTGGTCGGCATCCTGATCCTGCTGGCGGTGGTGGAGGTTTTTAAAACCACGCTGGCGTACTTCACCGAGGGGCGGGTGAAGGTCACCTTCATCGTCGACACCATCCTGGTGGTCATGCTGACCGAGATCATCTCCTTGTGGCTGAAAGGAGGAAGCTGGCAGGCGTTCGGTCTCCTGCTGGCGGTGATCACGGCGCTGGCCGCGCTCCGGATCGTCACGATTCGCTTTTCACCCTCCTCGATCGCGCGCTACGCCGGCGATGCGGAATCCGCGGGCCATTGACCGGTCCGGCGGATCACGCGCCGGCCGGGATGCTCCGGGTGGCCCGTCGTGCTTCCCGATCGCCGAGACCGAACCGGAATTTACCGACAATTAACGCGGCCTTGATACTCCGGAAATGTCGGCTTGCTAGAGTCGGGGCCGCTTGGCGCGGTTCACACGAAAGGAGGGCGTCATGGATTGTCCCAAACTGGATGCACACGACCCGTCGGATCCCGTGTGCCGGCTGCGAAGCGGGGCCTATGTGCCGAGCGAAGACCAATTGGAGGCGTTCTGCACGACGGCGCGGCATTGGCGCTGTCCGTTGTACGTGAAGGACTTCGAGGCGTACCTCCACGCGTGCCGGTTGGAAGCGGAGCGCGCGGTCGGGTAGGAAAACAGACCAACATCTTGACGAAGAAGGGAGCAGGACATGAGGAAGCAGTGGCTGGGACTGGTGGCGGCGGTGGCGCTCGTGTGCGGGCAGGCTGGGGTTGTTTTGGCGGACGAGGAGCGCAAGAGCCTGGAAGAGCTGTTGTTCGACAAAGGCGTGATCACGAAAGACGAGGCGGCGACGGTGCAGGGCAGGAAGTTCGCCAAGTGGGTCGACCGGATCACGTTTGGCGGCGACATCCGCCTGCGCCACGAGTCGTTCTATCGCAACACCGCGGACGACCGGCATCGCCAGCGCTTCCGCCTGCGCTTCGGGCCGGAACTCAAAGTCGGGAATCTGTTGGTTGGCATCCGGCTGGCCAGTGGCACGGGCGAGCAGGTCTCGACCAACAGGAGCTTCGACAATCTCTCGAGCCAGACGGCGCTGTACATCGACCGCGCGTTCGTGAAGTGGAACAACCCCGCACTGCGCTGGCTGACGCTGACCGGCGGCCGCATGCCGAATCCGTTCTTCACCCACTATTCCTCCGACCTCGTGTGGGACGACGACTTGAACCCCGAGGGTTTTGCCGAGAGCCTCACTCTGAAATTCGGCAGCGCGGCGTTCTTTCTGAATCTCGGTCAATTTGTCCTGGACGAAGACTCCAGCGGCAAACCATCCACCGACCAGTGGCTATTCGGCCAACAGCTCGGCGTCACGATCGAGCCGGTCAAAGACGTTAAAGCCACCCTGGCTGCGGCCTACTACAATACGGTCAACGGCCAGAACGGCACCTTCGGCCAGGCTGCGGTCCAGGACGGGAACAGCCGTTGCGTGGTGGGCCCTCCAGCGGTGCCGACCGGCTGTGTCGCGAATCAGTTGGTCAACGACTATAACGTGGTGGACGTCACCGCGGGCTTGGGCTTGAAGCTGGGGCCATTGCCCCTGATGGTCATGGGCGATTACGTGACCAACACCGCTGACACGAAGGACGCGCTCGGCGCCGAGACCAAAAACAGCGGCTACCAGGCGGGGCTGATCCTTGGCAAGGCCAGTGATGCCCAAACCTGGGAGGCGGCCTACTTCTACAAGCAGGTGGGCACCGACGCAACGCTCGCGGACGTGGCCGATTCCGATTTCGGTAACGGCGGAACGGACCGCAAGGGCCACATCATATGGGCGGCGTACAACCCGAGCAAGGCGCTGCAGGTCAAGGTCAAATACTTCAAGACCGAACGCGAGGACGATCTTGCCACGCCCAACGACATCAACCGCCTGCAGGCCGACCTCTCGGTCAAGTTCTGACGGGCTCGATACACGCATCTCTCACGAGAAGGAGCACACGACATGAGATCACGAAGACACTGGGGATTGGGGATGGCGGCCGCGTTGCTGGGAACGCTCTCCCTCGCGTCGCCGCAATCGGCTGACGCCGCAACACTGATCAAGGTCGATGGGTCCAGCACCGTCTACCCCATTACCGAGGCGGTCGCCGAGGAGTTTCAGAAGAAGAACCCGAAGGTCAGGGTGACCGTTGGGATCTCGGGAACCGGCGGTGGGTTTAAGAGGTTCTGCATCGGCGAGACCGACATCTCGGACGCGTCGCGCCCGATCAAGCTGTCCGAAGTCGAACTCTGTCTCGATAACAAGATTGCCTACATCGAGCTTCCGGTTGCCTTCGACGGCTTGGCCTTGATGGTCAATCCGAAGAATGACTGGGCGATCAGCATGACGGTCAAAGAGCTCAAGAAGCTGTGGGAGCCCGCGGCCCAGGGCAAGATCACGCGCTGGAGCCAGATTCGAGCCGGGTGGCCCGACAAGGAGATCCACCTCTTCGGCGCCGGGGTGGATTCGGGGACGTACGATTACTTCACGGAAGCGATCGTCGGCAAGGAGCACTCCAGCCGCGGCGATTTCACCGCGAGCGAGGACGACAACGTGCTCGTGCAGGGAATCGCCAACGACCCCTTGGCCCTGGGGTTCTTCGGCGTGGCCTACTACGAGCACAACAAGGACAAGCTGAAGTTGGTGGCCATCGACGATGAGAACCCGAAGAA
>Ga0210377_10005387_pt1 | contig 10512 bp, 10 predicted proteins | sample PLM4_65_b1redo_FD_155480 | JGI IMG/M metagenome (GOLD analysis project Ga0210377, IMG submission 155480) | Groundwater sediment microbial communities from an aquifer in East River, Colorado, USA - PLM4_65_b1 redo | ecosystem: Environmental > Terrestrial > Soil > Riparian zone | place: USA: East...
GATTCGCATGATCGCCCAGAACGCGGGCGCCGAGGGCTCGATCGTGGTGGCCCGGGTCAAGGAGTCGAAGGACAAGAACTTCGGGTACAATGCCGCGACCGATGCCTATGAGGATCTGGTCAAGGCTGGCGTCATCGATCCGACCAAGGTGACCCGGACCGCGCTGCAGAACGCCGCGTCCATCGCCGGCCTGCTGCTCACCACCGAGTGCGTGGTGGTGGAGCGGAAGGAAGAGAAGCCGGCCCCGTCAGCTCCGGGCGGCGGCGGCATGGGCGGGATGTACTAGGATCGGCTGCAGTTAGGAAAATCAGACGGGACCGCGCAGTTGGCGGTCCCGTCTGATTTTCCTAACTGCATTGCCGATCCAGTACCCCGAGCGCGCAGCGCGAGGGGTCCACCACGCGTTGTTCGGGCCAGTACCCCGAGCGCGCAGCGCGAGGGGTCTACCACGCGTTGTTCGGGCCAGTACCCCGAGCGCGCAGCGCGAGGGGTCTTCCGTTGTTCGGCGATGTCGCGAGGTCGCGTCGTCGCGTGGCCGCAGAGGAATGGCCAGCCCGCCTCGCGGCGCACGCGCCGCCGCTCCTCCCGCGACATCGCCTCACCCGCACCGTACCTGGCGCTCGCCGACGTGCCGCCTTACCGCCTTCCCTTTCATCCGCGTTATCCGCGTAATCCGCGGTTTTCTTTTGCAAAGTTTGCTTCACCATTAGATTGGCGCCCGTCGGAAACCTGGCCCGGAATCTGCCTGAATTGGCCCGCAGGACGTGTCAGGAGTCCGGTTCTGACCTCGGAAGGAGTCAACGTGCGGAAACAGCTGTCCACTCTGGTGCTGGCCCTGCTCGCCTTCGGTTTCCGGCCGCTCCTGGCCCAATCCACGGGTGCGGGCGCCCCTCCGATCCTCGGCACCTGGCAGGCCGATCTCAAGGACCAGAAGCGCACCGACGCTCCCCGCATCGTGGTGGTTCGGGCCGATTCGAGCGCCTCCTACGGCACCGAGACGGTGCGCTGGCGGCTCAAGCCGGACAGCATCATGCTCGCACTGGGTGGGGAGTGGGTTACCTACCGCCTGCAGCTCAAGGGCCAGCGGCTCACCCTCTCGGGTGGCGACCTGACCAAGCCGGTGTCGCTCACGAAAGTCGGGGCGCCGACCGCGCGCCCCGATTCCATTCCCGTCCCGCCCGATCCCGACCAGCCCTGATCAGAACAGGGGCAGTACTCCTTCCGGCGACAACCTCAGCAGGCTGAGCGGCCCCACCGGCTGATCCTGCAATGCCACATGCAGCTCTCCGGCGAATCCCTCCGCCTGGAGCGCGGGCCACACCTCGGCCCGCGCCTCCTCTGCGGAATTGCAGCGCTCGCTGAGGTGCGCCAGCACCACCGTCGACAATCCCGGGTGCACCAGCTGGGTCAGCAGCTCCGCCGCCGCCCGGTTGGAGAGGTGCCCGCTCGAGCCCGCGATCCGCTGCTGCACCACCGGGGGATAGTCGCTGGTCCTCAGGCGGATCTCGTCGTGGTTGGCCTCGACGATCAGCGCGTGGGAATCGCGGAGCAGAAACCGCACGGCGGTGGTGGGGCGCCCCAGGTCATAGGCGATGCCGATCCGGTGTCCCTCCGCGGTCCGGATCGAGATGGCGACCGGTTCCGCCGCGTCGTGGCTGATGAGGCAGGCCTCGATGTGGAAGGCACCGTGCCGCACCCCGCCCATGATGGCGAGCGGCACGAAGCGCGCCGTCGGCATCCGGACGCGCAGCCGCTCCCAGGTCCCGGGTGCGGTAAGGATTGGTATGCCGAGGGTGTGGGCCAGGCGGGCCGCGCCGGCGGTGTGATCGCCGTGTTCGTGGGTCAGCACCAGCCCGGTGACCCGTGAGAGATCCAGTCCCACCTGCATCGCCCGGCGGCCGGTTTCCCGGGCGCTGAACCCCGCGTCCACCAGCAGCACCTCGTCGCCGGAGCGGATCGCGAAGGCGTTGCCCGAGGAGCCTGAGCCCAGCACCCAGAGGCAGCTCATTGCCCGCTCACCCGTCTCCACGTGGCGCTGAGTGCCGCACGCCGTTCGGCGGTGAACTGCACCTCGCGGCGGGGCATGACCCGCGCCGCCACCGCCAGGAACCCCTCCTCGTTCATGCGTTCGCTGGAGTCGAAGCCCCACGCCATCGGCGGGATGTACCTGGGCACCTGCCCGCCGCCGAAGACGCTGGCTCCCGCGCCCACGATCGTGCCGGTCGGGAGCAGCATGCCGATCGCGGTCTTGGCGTGATCGCCGATCAGGCTGCCGAGAAACTGGCGGCCGGTTGCCACCCGCTTGCCGTTGAAGGAGAGCGCGACTTCGCCATAGGTGTTCTTGAGATTCGACGTCGTAGTCCCCGCTCCGAGGTTCACCCAGTGGCCGATGACGCTGTGGCCCACGAAGCCGTCGTGCGCCTTGTTGGCGTATCCCAGGAACACCGAACTGGACAGCTCGCCCTTCACGGAGCAGCGGGGGCCCAGCACCGAGCCCTTGAGCGCATCGCCGATGATCCGGCTCTTCTCGCCTACGTAGAGCGGGCCGTCGAGCCGGGTCCCATGCCGCACCTCGACGCCGGTTTCGAGCACGATGGCGCCGTTCCGGGTATCGAACACCACGCCCGGTTCAACCAGTGCCCCTCGACAGAGCACCAGGCTGGGGTCGCCGAGGACGATGGCCGCGTCGGGAACCGGATTGGCCCCTCCGGCGCGGAAGCCAAGACAGTCGCTGGCGAGATAGTGCTCGAGGGCCGTGATCAGGTCGAAGGTGCCGCGAAGGATCAGGCCATCGACCTCGACCGCTTCCCCCACCGGCTCGGGACCGGACCACGTGGCACCCTCCGGAACCACCCAGCCGACGGTCTGGCCCTGGTGCGCCAGCCGCCTGGTGGTCGGCGTGAGGCTGACGGGGGCGCCGGTCGGCGCAAACCAGCTGGCCGCGACGACGGCGGGCCCGACCACGGTTCGGTCTCCCCGGCAGGGAGGTTCGAGCCCTTCGTGGAAATGGGCGGAGTGTTCGCCCAGGATCGCCGCCGTCTCGAGGTCCAGCGCCGCCTCCCAGCGCTCCCGGATCTTCCACACCCCGGCGCGCAGCTCCGCCACCGGCCGCACCCCGGTGAAGGGCGCCCAGGCGGGATCGGGTTGGGCGGGTTCGAGCAGGTAGAGGTTCATCGTTCCGGGTTCCGCGTTCCGCGTTCCGCGTTGTCGCCAAACTGGATCATCGTTAAACACCATCCCCACAGGTAGGCAGGAAAACCAACGCGGAACCCGGAACGCGGAACGCGGAACGGATTACGGCAGATCCCGAACTTCAGGCGGAAGCTTGTCGAGTATCGCCTTGAGATCCGCGGCCTGCCGCCGGGGCATCACCAGGATCCGTCCGTGGGCGTGCACGATCACCAGGTCCTTGACTCCGCTGGCGATGATGGGATCGCCATCCGACCAGATCACGCAGTCGTCGGTGTCGACGAGATAGACCGGCCCGACCACCGCATTGCCGTGGGAATCCCGGCTCCGCACCCGGGGCAGGGCGTCCCAGGTGCCGACGTCATCCCAGGTGAAACGGCCCGGAACCACCGCCACCGCGGCACTCCGCTCCAGCAGGCCGACGTCGATCGACACCGCCGTGACGGCGGCGAAGAACCCCGCCACATCTCCCTTTTCCAGCAACGGCAGGTGGGGAGCGATCTCGTCGGTGTGCTGGCGCACCTCGTCCATCAGCACGGTGGCGGTCCAGGCGAAGAGACCGCTGTTCCAGAGGGCGCCCGACGCCATCAGGTCGAGGGCCGTGGCGGCGTCGGGCTTCTCCGCAAAGCGGGAGACGGTACGGGACACCTCGTCCAGCGGCTTCCCTTGCACGATATAGCCGAAACCGGTCTCGGGCCGGGAGGGGACGATGCCTACCGTCACCAGGCGCTTGTGCCGGAGGGCAGTGGACAGCGCCTGGGCGGCGGTATGGCGGAAGGCGTCCGGTTCGCGGATCGACCAGTCGGCATGCATCGAGAGGACCTGGGCCGAGGGGTCGCGGCGCTGCGCCTCCCAGGTGGCCCAGACGAGCGCGGGCGCGGTGGAGGCGGCCCGCGGCTCCACCAGGACGTTGTTCCGGGGCAGATCCAGCTCGGTGATCATCCGCTCCGCCAGGCCGGCACCGGTCACCACCAGGATCCGCTCGCGCGGCACCAGCCCATCGAGCCGGGTGACGGCCTGCAGGGCGGTGGATTGCGGACCGGCAAGGGGCAACAGCTGCTTGGGATTGGACGGAGTGGAGAGCGGCCAGAAGCGGCTCCCGGACCCGCCCGCGAGGATGACTGCCCAGATCATGTCGACGGAGTCTTAGAGAAGTGTGGCCAGCGTCGAAGCGTCGCGCCTCAAGTCGAACAGGAGCGGGCCGATGTTGGTGGCCCGGGAGGCCAGGATGAACAGGTGACCCTCGCTGCCAAGCGGCCGGAGCACGGCCAGACGTTCCTCGAATTCCACCACCGTTCCGCCCAGGCCGTCGCATTCGGCGGCCTCGCCCAGGCGCCGGGCGCCGTTGGCGAAGGTGGCCGCCAGCGCGGCGATCGCCTCGGGATCCACCGAGCTTCGGCCGGCGCTGTCGATCGGCAGGCCGTCGCTGCTGAGGACCACCACGGCGTCTACGTCGGGACGGGCCGCGAGGCCCTGAACTACGTCACGCAGGCCGGCCATGCTGGGGTCTCCGGGTACAGGTGGACTGGCAGAGGGGCAGGAAGGGGGAGACGTCGAAAACCCGCTGCCGCAAATATAAGCGTGATCGTGGCGCAGTGGGACGTGGCGCCGGTCGCGGCCTCCGCCGGCTGACGTTTCCCTCCGAGCCGTCGAAGTCCTGCTGTGACTGCGGGTTGACCCGCCTCACCCCGGCCTCTAGCTTCCCCCCATGAACCGCCTCACTTGCGGCGCCGTCGTTGCCGCCCTCATTACCGTTGCCGCGGCCTGCGACGATCCCAACGCCATCCCCGACGCGAGCGCCCCGAACGTCGTGGATACACTCTTCCTCTGGTCGCTGACCGACGGCCCGCTGACCCAGCCCACGGCCTACTCGATCAACTCCCGTAACGGCGTCCGTACCTGGGAGGTCGGCAACAACTTCGAGTTCGCCTTCGACGAGACCGACGCGGGAGCCCCGGTGTTCCTCCCGACCGACCTGCTCGGCCTCCTGGGCACCGGCGCACTCAAGCCTGGACTCAAGCGGCCGGCCGCCACCGCCACGTGGGACGACATGACTCGGGCCCCGTCGAACGGATACATCGTGTCGGACACCGTGCCGATCGCGGTCGGCGACCTGTTCTACATCCGGACCACGGTGTCGACCTGCTCCTTCCTCGGCGTACCGCTCTATGGGAAGCTCCGGGTGAACGAGCTGGATCCCGCGGCGCACACCGTGCGGGTTCAGGTGCTCGCCAATCAGAACTGCGGTTATCGCGATCTCAAAGTCGGCGTCCCCCAACACTAGTTTGCCGTGATCGACATCAAGCTCCTCCGGCAGGAGGCCGAGCGGGTCCGCTCGGCGCTCGCCCGGCGGCTCGACCCTGCATTGGATGCGACCGTGGCGCGTCTGGCGGAGGCCGACCGGCGCCGGCGTGACGCGCTGGTGCGCGCCGAAACGCTGAAGGCCCAGCGGAACGCCGCCACCGAGGAGGTGGCCCGGTTGAAGAAATCGGGCCAGCCGGCGGATGCGCTCCTGGCCGAGCTCAAGCAGTCGAGTGACGAGGTGAAGGCGCTGGACGCGGAGGTCCGGGCGATCGAGGCGGACCTCGATGCCGTGCTGCTCACCATTCCCAACCTGCCGCTCCCCGATGTGCCGGAGGGCGACGCCAGCGCCAACGCCGCGGTCAAGCAGGTGGGTGAGCCGCCGAAGTTCGCTTTTGCCGCAAAGCCGCACTGGGAGCTGGGCGCGGCCCTGGGGCTGTTCGATCTGCCTCGGGGGGCGAAGATCAGCGGCTCCGGCTTCCCGCTGTTCACCGGCCCCGGCGCCCGCCTGGTCCGGGCCCTCAAGAACTTCATGCTGGACCTCCACACCACCGAGCATGGGTACGAGGAGATCGTCCCGCCGCTGCTGGTGAATCGGGCCTCCATGACCGGCACCGGTCAGCTTCCCAAGTTCGCGGAGGAGCTGTACTTCGCCGCCGCTGACGACCTGTTCCTCATCCCCACCGCCGAAGTCCCGGTCACCAACATCTATCGCGACGAGATCCTCGACGGGAGCAGGCTGCCGGTCGCGATGTGCGCCTTCACCGCCTGCTTCCGCCGGGAAGCCGGCGCCGCCGGGAAGGACACCCGCGGACTCATCCGGGTGCATCAGTTCGACAAGGTGGAGCTGGTGCGGCTCTGCCGGCCGGAAGAGAGCGAGGCCGAACACGAGAAGCTCACCCGTCACGCGGAAACCGTACTGGAGCGGCTGGAGATTCCCTACCGGCGGCTGGCCCTGGCCGCGGGCGATACCGGCTTTGCCAGCGCCCGGACCTTCGACCTGGAAGTCTGGGCCGCCGGCGTGGGAACCTGGCTCGAGGCCTCCAGCTCCAGCACCTTCACCGATTTCCAGGCCCGGCGCGCCAATATCCGCTTCCGCCGGGAAGCGGGAGCGAAGCCCGAGTTCGTGCACACCCTCAATGCTTCGGGCGTGGCCTTCCCCCGGACCATCATCGCGCTGCTGGAGAACAACCAGCAGGGCGACGGGTCGGTGATGCTGCCCAGGGCGCTGGTGCCGTACTTCGGCGCCGAACGTCTCGTGCCGCGTGCGTAACCGGCGCCTGCGCCGGTACGCGCCGGCGCTGGTGGTACTCCTGGTGGCACTCCTCGCGGGGCTGTCGGCGGGGTCCGGCTGGATCGTGGTGCGGCACTTCTCCGGCGATGCCTCCTCGATCAGCCGCCTGTACTCCGGTGTCTTCGCCGGGCTCAACGATCCCCGGGAGGGCGGGGCGGTCGACGCGCTTCTCCGCCTGGGCGAGCAGGTCCGCCAGGTGGGCATTCCACTGGTGGTCACCGATGCCGACGGGCACGTCACCGCGGCGGCCAACCTCCCGTTCGAGGCGACGCTCGAGGATCCCCGGGTAAAGGCCTACGCCGCGGAGCTGGACCGGCAGAACCCGCCGATCACCGAGCAGGCGTTCGGCACTCTCCACTACGGGCCGGTCCCGGCCCAGCGCCAGCTGACCGCCCTGGCGGTGCTGCAGGTGCTCATCCTGGTCACCATCATCGCGGTCGGGGTGTCCGCCTGGCGCAATGCCATGACGGCGCAGCGCGATCGTTTGTGGGTAGCGATGGCGCGGGAGGCGGCCCACCAGATGGGGACGCCGCTCATGAGCCTGCAGGGATGGATCGAACAGCTCCGCTCCCGCGCCGCGCCCCCGCCGCGGCTGGCCGAGCACCTCGAAGCGGACGCGGAGCGCCTGGAGCGGGTGGCCCAGCGATTCGAGCGGATTGGCCACGCCATCCGGCGCGAACCGATCGGGGCCGGTGCGCTCGCGGCCAAGGTGGCCGACTATTTCCGGCCCCGGCTCCCCACTCGGGTCAACCGCATCCAGCTCAGGGTGGAAGCGCCCGGCAACGGTCCGGTGGTCCTGGGCGACCCGATTCTGCTCGAGTGGGCGCTCGAGTCGCTGGTGAAGAACGCCATCGATGCCCTGCAGGGGCGGGAGGGCACCATTACCCTCCGGGTAGGAATGGAGGGAGACACCACGGCCATCCGGGTGGCAGACGACGGCCCGGGCGTGCCCGGCGAGCTTCGCCGCACTCTGTTCGACCCCGGGATTACCACCAAGTCCGGCGGGTGGGGGATCGGCCTGGCGCTGGCGCGCCGCGTTGTGGAGGACTCCCACGGCGGCGAATTGATACTCGAACAGACCGAGGCTGGTGCATCGTTCCTGATACGGATTCCGACCCATGAGCAGTGAGCGCGCGCCCCTGATCGGCCTCGAGAGCCTGAATCCCGCCCAGCGGGAGGCGGTCGAGCACGTCCATGGGCCCCTGCTGGTCGTGGCCGGCGCCGGTTCGGGGAAGACCCGCGTCCTGACCATGCGCATCGCGCGGCTCATCGATACCACTGGCGTGCCGCCCTACCGCATCTTCGCCGTGACCTTCACCAACAAGGCCGCCGGAGAAATGAAGGAGCGGGTGGGCCGGCTGCTGGGGCAGGACCCGTCGGGGCTCTGGATCGGCACCTTCCACTCCCTCTCGGCCCGGCTCCTCCGGCGGGAGGCCGAGGCGCTCGGCTTCACCCGCCAGTTCACCATCTACGACGAGGACGACCGGCTCTCCCTCATCCGCCGCCTGATGGACAGCCGCGGACACTCGACCAAGCTGTTTCCGCCGAAAATGATCCAGTACATGATCTCCTCGGCCAAGAACCGGATGCAGAGCCCCGATCAGTTGACGGAGGCGTCCGCCTTCGACCGGGCCACCCAGGTGGCGGCCGATGTCTTTCGCGCCCTCGGCCCCGCGCTCAAGTCGGCCAACGCGATGGATTTCGACGACCTGATGCTGCACCCGCTCACCCTCTTCCGGGAACGGCCCGACCGGCTCGAGTTCTACCAGAAGCGCTTTGCCTTTCTCCTGGTCGACGAGTTCCAGGACACCAACTCGGCCCAGTACCAGCTGGTCCGGCTGCTCGGGGCCCACGGAAACGTGTGCGCCGTCGGTGACGATGATCAGTCGATCTACGGCTGGCGCGGCGCCGACGTGCGCAACATGCAGAGCTTCCGGCAGGACTTCGAGGACGTGGTGCTGGTCAGGCTGGAAGACAACTATCGCTCCACCCAGGTCGTGCTCGACGCCGCCAACGCGGTGATCGCCGAGAACAGGGGCCGCATCGGAAAGACTCTCCGCACCCGGCGCTCGGGCGGCGAGAAGGTCACCGTGGTGGCGTCGGCCGACGAGCGGGACGAGGCCGAGTGGGTGGTCAAGGAGTTCCGCGCCCGGCAGGCCAAGGGCGACTGGACCTGGCCCGAGATGGCGGTCCTCTACCGGACCAACTCGCAGTCCCGGGCGCTGGAAGAGGCGTTTCGCCGTGCCGGGGTGCCGTATCGCATCATCGGGGCGATCAGCTTCTATGACCGCCGCGAGGTGAAGGACTTGCTGGCGTATCTCCGCCTGATCGCCAATCCCCAGGATGACGAGGCCTTTCTCCGCGCCATCTCGGTGCCGAAGCGCGGGCTGGGCGAATCGGGTCTCGCCACGCTGGCGGAGGCCGCGGCGAAGTGGGGCAAGTCGCTGCTGGATACCTCGGAAGCCGCGGAGATGGTGCAGGGGCTCCGGCCCGGCGTGCGGGAGGGGCTCCGTAAGTTCGCGAGCCTGATCAAGGATCTCCGGGAGCGCGCGGAGACCTGGACCCCGGCCCAGATCCTGGAGCAGGTCATCACCTCGATCGACTACGAGAAGGTGCTGCTGGCGGAGGGCCCGGAGGGGATGGACCGGTGGGAGAACGTGCGCGAGCTGGTGGCCAGCGCGGCCGACTGGTCGGAGGTGGTCACGCCCGAGGAGGATGACCCCACCACTCCGCTGGAGCGATTCCTGGCCGAGGCCGCACTTCTCTCCGCCAACGACACGGTGCAGGGCTATAACGAAGGTGTCACCCTGATGACCCTCCACACCGCCAAGGGTCTGGAGTGGCCGGTGGTGGCGCTGACGGGCCTGGAAGACGGGCTCTTCCCGCTGGCCCGCGCTGAAGAGCAGCCCGAAGGGGTCGAAGAAGAGCGCCGTCTGTGCTACGTGGGTATAACGCGGGCCAAGGACAAGCTTTACATCACCTGGGCCCGGGCCCGGCGGAGGGGTGGCCAACTCATGCCGGGCCGCGCCTCGCGTTTCCTGCAGGCCCTGCCCCCGGGCATCCTCGATGAGAAACGGACTTCGTCGATGTGGGCGCCGGACTGGACCGGCCAGGCGGCCAGGCGGTCAGGCGGCCAGTGGAATCGCGCTGGGGCGAGGGACTTCCACGATGACGATTCCGGCAGTACTGACCGCCTGACCGCCCGACCGCCTGAAGAAGTCTCCCAGGATTCACCGCGCTATGTGAAAGGCGAACGCGTCCGCCATCGCCGGTTTGGCGGCGGGAGCATCCAGGGACTGACCGGCACCGGGAAGGATCTGAAGGTCACCGTGCGGTTCGATGACGAGGAAGTCGGCGTGAAACAGCTGCTGGTGGCGTACGCCGGGCTGGAACGCGAAATGGAGAGCGCATGAGCATACGTCGTGAGGATGTGCTGCACGTGGCCCACCTGGCCGAGCTGGATGTGGCCGAGGCCGACCTCCCCAGGCTGGTGGAGCAGATGGGCCGGATCGTCGGCTTCGTGGAGCAGCTCAACGAGGTGCCGGCCGGGGAACAGGCGCCGCCCTTCCTGGCCGGTCCCGATCGGACTCCGCTCCGCGCGGACAAGGTCGACTCCGTGCGGCTGGTGCGGCCGCCCTCGTCGATCGCCCCCGATTTCGTGCGGGGACTTTTTGTTGTGCCGCGCCTGGGCGCCATGGAGGGCGAATGAGCGGAGTCCGATCAGGACC
>Ga0210377_10005388_pt1 | contig 10511 bp, 8 predicted proteins | sample PLM4_65_b1redo_FD_155480 | JGI IMG/M metagenome (GOLD analysis project Ga0210377, IMG submission 155480) | Groundwater sediment microbial communities from an aquifer in East River, Colorado, USA - PLM4_65_b1 redo | ecosystem: Environmental > Terrestrial > Soil > Riparian zone | place: USA: East...
CAGGCGCTCATCGGGGCCGTGCTGCTGAGCGTGACGATCATCATAGTATATGTCTGGAACCATCGGAGAAAGAAACAAGTGAGTACCGACAACATGCCGTAATGGTTCTGCCTGAATACGGCGGCTGTTAAGGATTTTTCAATATCTGACTTACCCGGGCTTTCCTCCATGTCTCCGTGGTTATGTAGTGTCTTCGACTTTTATTCGACTGAATTAAAAAAAAGATGAATGATGAATTAAAACTCATTCCTGTCGCGGTCCGCGATTTCGCATTGCCGGTTCCCAGGATCGGGAGCATCGAGGCCCATTCAGGGTACGGGCGGGCCGCCGCGGAGGGGCACGAGATACACGCCCGCGTGCAGAAAAAGAGGGCAAAGGCCGATGAGGCCTACGAAGCCGAAGTGGCGGTCTGTCACGAATTCATCAGACAAGGGTATCGGTTCCGGATCGATGGACGGATGGACGGGATCTTCAGGAACGATCCGCCCAGGATCGAAGAGATCAAGACCACCTTCAATATCCGGGAACTTGCCCGCGCGCTTGCCAATAACGTCCTGACCCACCCGTATTACCTTCAGCTTGCTACCTACGGCTACTTCACGTGGCTCGAGCACAAGGTTGTTCCTGCGCTGTCCTTCCATCTCGCTTCCACCCGGAACCGGGACTCACTGGACCTCGATATCACTCTCGATCTTCCTGCGTACGAAAAATGGCTGGACCAGCGTCTTGACGAACTTGTGGAAGAGGCCGGAAAAGCCGAGAAGCGCGCACTCCGCCGCAGGAAGGTTGCTGCAGGTTTCTCCTTCCCTTACGAGACACCCCGTTCCGGCCAGATCGAGCTCATGCAGACGATCGAGGAGGGGATGCAGGAGCGAAGACCGATGCTGATCCAGGCACCCACCGGGCTCGGGAAGACTGTTGGAGTTCTCTATCCTGTTCTCAAGGAGGCGCTGAGCCGCGGCCAGAGGGTGTTCTACGTCACGCCAAAGAACAGCCAGCACCTGGTTGCCGAGGATGCAGTCATGCGTTTTCAAGACACGGGTTCGAAGATCAAGTCGCTCACCATCACGGCGAAAGGCAAGATCTGTTTCCAGAACGAGCCGCTTTGCGACCCCGCATTCTGCGAATACGCCAGGGACTATTATGCAAAGGTTGCGGAACACGGACTTCTGGACATTATCGCGAAGAAGAGAAAGCTTACAGCCCGGACATTCCGCTCGCTGGGAAAGGAATATGAAGTTTGTCCTTTTGAGCTGCAGCTTGATGGGGCGGAGGAGGCAGACATCGTGATCTGCGATTACAACTATGTCTTTGCCCCCCGTTCGGCCCTCGGACGCATGGCAGCGATCACTATCGATAAAACAGGGAAACCGAACCTCGTGATCGACGAGGCCCATAATCTTCCCTCGCGGGCAATGGATTACTATTCGCCCGCGCTCTCCAGCGCAACACTCGAATCGATGCGGGGCGATATCCAGCGCATTCCTTCCCGCTTTCAGGAAGAGGCCATGGAACTGCTTGACTCATGCCTTCAGGTGATCGCCTCATGCAGGCCCGAAGCGAACGCGAAACCGGCGAAGATCGATCCGCCCGTCGACTCGTTCCTTGAGCGGGACGCGAAGCTCCGCGCCTTCCTGTCGCGTTATCTTGATTCCGACATCGATTTCCAGCCCCGCGACGTCGTCATGAGGCTCTGCTTTTACTGGTCCGCATTTACCGAAGCCCTCGAGTATGTGTGCGACCCCGCGAGAGAGGAATTCTTTACGACCTTTCATCCGCATCCTGCCGGAGGAGTCGTGAAGATCACCTGCTGCGACGCCTCCGCGATGCTTAAGGAGTCCTATGATGAGTACGATCAGGTTGTCGGGTTCTCGGCAACGTTAAAGCCCTTTGATTATTACACCCGGCTGTCCGGGCTCGATCCCGGGATCGTAAAGACGGCGGAATTTCAAAGCCCCTTCCCCGGGGAGCATCGCAAGCTCATGATCATTCCCCAGATCTCGACCAGGTATTCGGACCGCGAGCGCAACTATGCGAGGATAGCAGATGCCCTGTCGCGGATAGCAGCCGTGCGTCCGGGAAATTATTTCGCGTTCTTCCCGAGCTTCGAGTTCCTTGAACGAGCCCTCGCCCTGTTCCAATCGCCGGAAGGGTTTGTTGTTCTCAGGCAGGCGCGGGAAATGAACGCGGACCGGGTTGAGCAGATCCTGGAGCAACTCCGGGAGGGGTCTGTTCCCACGATACTCTTTGCCGTTCAGGGAGGCATGTTCTCCGAGGGAGTGGACTATCCGGGCGAGATGGCGATCGGCGCGTTCGTGATCGGTCCGCCGCTGCCGAATTTCGACCTTGAACGCGAGCAGATGAGGGAGTATTATCAAAAACGATACGATGCCGGATTCGACTATGCCTATGCGATCCCCGCGATGGCCAAGGCGATCCAGGCGGCAGGGAGGGTGATCCGCTCCGAGATCGACCGCGGCCTCATTGTGCTGATGGACAACCGGTTCGTTCAACCCGCCTATTCCCGTTCTATGCCCGCGGACTGGTTCGAATCCAATGTCAGCGAACTCGTGTCCGACAGTATCTTGATGGATGTTTCTTCTTTTTGGAAGAGAAGTTTCGCTTGATCCTAACTACCAGGGAACGCTAGCAGAGAATAATGAAATCCAAGACCGAGGCCATCATCATCAGCAGCATGAACCTGGGCGAGGCGGACAAGCTTGTCACGTTCTTTTCCCTTGACCGCGGCATGCTGAAGGGCGTCGCCAGGAACGCCCGGAAGTCCTTCCGCCGATTCGGGGCCGGGCTCGAATCCTTTACGATATCGCGGCTGCATCTCTTCGAGCGCGAACACCAGGAGCTTGCGCGGATCGAGTCCACGGACATCATCGAGCAACACGCATCCATCTGCTGCGATCTGGACCGCTCCGCTGTCGGCGCGGTGATGCTCGAACTGGTGCGCGAGATGGCGCCGCTCGGCGAGCGCAACGCACCGGCCTTTCTGCTCCTCTCCCATGTTCTTCATCTTCTCGACGAGCGTGAGGACCCGCTTTTTCTGCTCCGTATATTCGAGATCAAATTCCTGTCGCTGCTCGGTTACCAGCCTAAGCTCGACCACTGCCTTTCCTGCGGCATCCGTCCGAAAGGGGAGATCATCTTCCTCGGGATGAAGGGCGGCATGCTCTGTCCCGATTGCATGGTCTCGTCCGGCGAACCGCAGATACGGCTCTCCCAGGGCGCGGTGGGGTTCTATTACCACGTGCTCAGGATGGACATGGACAAGGTCTGCAGACTCAAGCCCTCTCCCGCGATCATGCAGGAGCTCGATCTGGCATTCTCCGCGCACACCTTCAACATCCTGGGCAAGCGGCTCAAGTCAGCCGAGTTTTTGAAGAAAGTCCTGCCCCTAAGTCACTAAGAAACAAAGTTGAGTCAGAACTGATTCTTTCGTAAAAAGTTCGGGGGAAAACGCATATCCCGTCATTCCCGTGAAAACGGGAATCCAGCCTTTTCGTGAAATTAATTGGATCTTGTATACCCGCCCCCCGTTTTCACGGGGGCAAGTTTATCCCCGCGGAAGCGGGGACGGGTAAGACGTCTTTTTTTACGAGTTCATGGAATTGATTCGGGGTGAAAACCTTCGTGTCGTTGCGGCTATGCGGGTTTTGATCCGGATTTCTTTTTTGGAATCCACGCCAGCATGATCAGACTCGCGAGCACGCAGGCGTAGGAAAAGAGGTCGCCGAAGCGGGTGTAAAAGGTTTTTTCAGTTCTCGGTACGATGGTGCGCGTCAGGTGCGCCTGGGTGAAGATCCCTGATGTGGCCAGGATATGACCTTGTGTATCAATGAAGCCCGAGATGCCGGTATTCGCCGCGCGCGCAACCGGCACGCGGTTTTCAACAGCACGAAAGACGGCCATGGAGAAGTGCTGGTACGGGGCCGCGGTCCTGCCGAACCACGCGTCGTTCGTGACCGTGGTTATGATCTCCGCCCCTTTGTCCACAAAGCGCCTGACAAGGTCGGGGAAGATGATCTCGTAGCAGATGACCGTGCTCAGCTTCGTTTCCGTATGCCCATAAGGGACCCCCATGACGGTATAGTCGTCTCCGGCCTGAAAATCTCCGATCGCCTGGACCATCTTTTCCACAAAGAACAGGATTCCCTTGAGCGGCACGTACTCGCCGAAGGGCACGAGGTGGATCTTATGGTAGGTAGCCTCGACCTGTCCGTCAGCGGAGAGCAGGAACGCGGAGTTCCGGCCGATGATCCGTCTGTTCGGCTTCACTTCATAGGTCGCGCTGCCGAAGAGGAGCGGGACCCTGATCTGTTTTACGAAGGCTTCGAGGTCTGTGGTCAAGGCCTGGTCTGTCGGGGCAACACCGCTGAAGTAGAACGGGGTGGCGGTCTCCGGCCAGATCACGAGGTCCGGTCGTTCCTTGAGCGCTTCCCGGGTGAGCTTTTTGTACACCGCCATAGTTTCCCCCTGGAAGGCGGGGGCCCATTTTTTATCCTGTTCGATATTCCCTTGTACGACCGATATTGTTATACCGGCCCCCTGCTCCGGGAGCCGCAATTTCATGGACCCGTAGCCGAGTACGAAAAGCATGCCGGCCAGGGCGATGATAAGACCGGGATATCTCTTCTTATCCATTATGAATTCGGCCAGAGCGGCATTCACCAGGACGATCAGGAATGAGACGCCATACACGCCGGTGATGTCCGCTATCTGGACAACCGGCAGGGCGCGATATTGCGTGTAGCCGAGCAGCGACCAGGGGAAGCCGCTGAACACATAGGTGCGGGCGAGCTCGAGCGCGGTCCAGAGCGCGGGCGCAGCGATGAAAAAAAGAGAAGGATGCTTTTTCCCGATATGCGCGGCAGCTGCGCCGAAGACCGCGGGATAGAGCGCCAGGTAGGCGCACAGGAGCAGGGTAATGAGCGACGCCGGCACGATCGGAATGCCGCCGTAAAAGTACACGGAGTTCGTGACCCAGTAAACGGTGCCGGCGAAATACACGATCCCGGCAATCCCGCCGAGCCAGAAACCGTTCCTGACGCTCTGTCCCCTGAGCGAGATGAACAGAGGCAGCAGGGCGATCCAGGCAAGAAGATGGAGGTCGAGCACGGGGAAGCCAACGGCAAGGAGAATGCCCGAGAACGCGGCGAGCAAAAGGGAACGTAAGTTCATGCTACTTTGCTGCCTTATGTTCCTGCATCCACTTGAGCAGTCCGTCCTTCATCGTATTGCTGAGACTCTCGGTTGCGGATGGGGCAGGCGCCTGAGGCTGCTGTTGTCTGGGTTTGGGTGAGGCGATCTTTGCGGGTCTCGGGAGGGCTGTTTTTACCGGGGCGGGCCTGCTTGTTGCGGGCGGCCGCATGTGCTCCTCCTGGGGAAGCGGGGAGAGGCAGGTGACCGCATGGCGGAACAGGATCTCCTGTTTGTGGCCGTCCATGATGATGACGTAGCTGTCAAAGGCCTTGATCCTTCCGGAAATGCGGATCTTGTTCCGGAGCGTAACGGTCACGGAAGTCCGCCCTGTCTGGTACGTGTCCAGCATTCTATCGAGGAGATTTGTTTCCATGGGTCATACCCCTAACGATTGATCGTGGTGATCGAGTGTTTGTAGTAGAGGTGCTGTTTACCTTCCTCTTTGAGCAGGATGGTGAAGTTGTCGTAGGCCTCGATCTGAGCCCTGATGCGCTGCCCGTTGATCAGGTACAGCGTCAGGAGTTGGTTTTCCTTGATGGCCTTGTCGAGGAATTCCTGCTGGATATTCGGCTTGCCGGGAGAAGGTGCCGCGAGGGCCTCATCGGCGGGTCCGGATGTCTGTTGCGGCTCGGGAACAATGAGGACGGGATGGGGAGCGGTGAGATAGGCCATCTCCTGTTTCAGGAGCGTGACGATCTTTCCGTTCTCTTCAAGGTTGATCTCGTAGCGGCCGATATCACGGATGGTCCCTTCATGTTCGGTTTTGTTCATCTGACCGATATGGAGCGTTATACCGCTTGCTTGGGCCTGCGAGAGGAACTGCGGTTCGATGGCTTGCCTTGACTCTTCCTTCGTTACTTCCATTGAAAAAATCATAGCTGAAATCGTGCGCGATTGCAAGAACATTTTCCTTCACGCTATTTTTTCCTTATTGACTTTTACCGGCGCATACCATATTATCCTTTCCTATGTATGAGCTCATGGTTGAATCAAAATTCGCGGCGGCTCATCAGCTCCGGGGCTATCAGGGCAAGTGTGAGAAGCTCCACGGCCACAACTGGCGCGTGACCATTGCCGTGACCGCAGAGCGCCTGGACGATATCGGCCTGGCCATGGACTTTCACGACCTCAAAAAATCCCTTCGCGACGTGCTGGACCAGCTCGAGCACACCTTCCTGAACGATATATTCCCTTTTACCCAGATCAACCCATCGTCCGAGAACCTGGCCAAGTGGATCTACGACACGATGACCAAGAAGATCAATAACGAGAACCTCGAGGTCGCCAGCGTTACCGTGTGGGAGTCGGACACGGCGTCGGCGAGCTATTTCGATTAATAACCTCATTTGCTCCTGACACGGGGCACACAGATAAAATCTTCTTGACCGCGAAGTCGCCAAGGTCGCGAGGAAATGCAAGTGACCAGGTGTAAAATGAATGCAACCCTTCGCGTTCTTCGAGCCTTTGCGGTATGGGTTTTTCATGTTAATCATGCACAAACACATCGCTGAAAAAATCCTCTCCCTCTCGAACGATCTCAAGGCAGACGCTGCCGAGGTCTTTCTCCGCTCCTCAGCATCCACCAGCATAGAGGTCAAGGAACAGAAGGTCGACGCCTTTGACCGCGCCAAGGACATCGGCGCGGGTCTTCGGATACTCGTTGATGGAAAGATGGGATTTGCCTTTACCACCGACCTCTCGGAGAATGCCCTCGAAACGCTGACACGATCGGCAATTACGAACGCGCGGAACATCGAGCCCGATCCTTTCCATTCGATCCCGGCACGACCTGCTGTTGACTATCGATCGATAACGATGTACGACCCCGAACTGGTCGCCCTGAGCGAGAAAGAGAAGATCGAACGCGTCATGGCCATGGAACGCGAGGCTTTTGGCGTCGACCAACGGATCAAGCGCATCAGAAAGGCGTCCGCGAGCTTTTCGGAGTCCGAGACCCTGATCATGAACACTCACGGCGCCGAGGTCTCGTATCGCGGCACTGCGGCATCGTCGAGCATCGAGGTAGTTGCCGAGGACAAGGGGGAATCGCAGGCAGGATCTGATTTCGACGTGAAAAGGTTTTATCGCAAGCTGATGATGGAGGAAGTCGCGCGGCGGGCCGCAAAAAAGGCGCTCGACCTTCTTGGTGCCCGGCATATTGATTCGGTGAAAGCGCCGGTGGTCCTCGATGCCGAAGTGGCAGGAGACTTTTTATCGATCCTGGCTTCGGGTTTCTCGGCAGAGAGCGTGCAGAAGAAACGGTCGCTCTTCATGGGCAAACTGGGCACAGAAGTGACTGCGCCGCTCATCACGGTATATGACGACGGATTGCTTGCAGAAGGGCTCGGCAGCGCACCCTCGGATGACGAGACCGTGCCGATGAATAAAAAAACGGTCATCGACAAGGGCAGGCTTGCCCTGTTCCTTTACAATACGTATACCGCGAACAAGGACAAGACCGTGTCAACCGGGAACGGCATGCGCGGCGGGTTCAAGGGCATTCCCGGAGTGGGTGTGACGAACCTGTATATCGAACCGGGAACCTCTTCGCTTGAGGATCTGATCAGTTCGACAAGCAGCGGTCTTTACGTAACCGAGGTAATGGGGGCGCATACCGCGAACCATATATCGGGCGATTTTTCCGTGGGCGCAACCGGCTTCTGGATAGAGAAGGGCAGGAAAGTATACCCTGTTCGCGAGATCACGATCGCCGGGAACATTCTGGACCTGATGAAGAATGTGGACGCCGTCGGCAGCGACCTCCGCTTCTCCGGCAGGATCGGCAGCCCGTCACTCCGGGTGAAAGAATTGTCAATTGGAGGGAAGTAATAACTTCTTCCTGTACTCAACGATTTCTGAATTGGTCTGACGGTACACAGTTCATCTTGAATTTATCGTTTGAGTTTTGCTCGTTCGAGTCCTGCATGGGGAGTCAGACTGCATAAGGGCCGCTTTATTTAATAAAGTCGGCCTTTGTTGCTATATTTTGTGATAAAATTATGCGAATAATGTATATATCTCGGTGGCGTCAACACCCCTCCTGGTTCGCTGATTGTAGATGATCAAATACAATCTCGTCATGGACAAACAGAGCGCATTCAGGTTCTTATGTCCCTTCTGGAGTTTGCATGTTAAATGAGGCCGACCATGGGCAATAAATATCCTGTCAAGGAGAAGCCCTTTAATCCATGGCATTTTATCTGGATTACTGTAGTTGCGTCTGAATTATTTACGGCCTTTTTGAACACGCTTCAGTATGTGCTCTATATTAAGACTAATTTGGCGCAACTTTTGCTGGCTGGCTTTATAGATGCGTTATTTGTCCCTCTGATAGTTGCGCCTATTATTATTTATTTTATAAGAAAAGGAGCTGAGCTAAAAAAATTTAATGAACAGCTTCAAAAAGAAATTGCGGAGCGTGAGCATGTGGAGGCTGCGCTGCTGGAAAGCGAAGACAAGTTCCGGTCAATATTCGAACAGGCGACCGACGGGATCATGATCGCCGACGCGGAAACCAAGAAGCAAATTGAGGCAAATAAAGCGATGTGCATCATGCTCGGATATTCACACGATGAGATCGTTGGCCTGAGTATTGATGATATTCACCCTAAAGAGGACCTGCCCGCCATCCGGGAGACCTTTAAAAAACAGCTGCGCGGAGAGCTCTCGCTTGTGCCTAAGGTTCCGATGTTAAGAAAGGATGGGTCGGTCTTTTATGCGGACATCAATGCCGCGCCAGTGACTTTGGGCGGAAAGCAGTGCCTCTGCGGTATCTTCCGCGACATCACCGACAAACAGAAACTCGAAGACCAGCTTCGTCAAGCACAGAAGATGGAGTCGATCGGCACCCTTGCCGGCGGTATTGCCCATGATTTCAATAATATCCTGACCGCTATTGTCGGCTACGGACATATTGCTCTCATGAAAATGGCAAAGGACGATCCTCGGCGCGTGTACATCGAGCACATGCTCGAGGCAGGTGACCGGGCCGCGCATTTAACGCAACGCCTCCTACTGTTCAGCAGAAAACAAATCAGCGAACGAAAGCCCGTGGACCTGAATGAGAGCATCCGGACAGTGGATAAATTCCTGAAGCGGGTCATTGGAGAGGATGTTGAATGCAGAACGTCGCTCTTTGAGGAAGCATTGCCAATTTTCGGCGATGCCCATCAGCTTGAGCAGCTCCTGATGAACCTGGCAACGAACGCTCGCGACGCAATGTCAACGGGAGGAATCTTCACCATTGCCACGGAGCAGGTGCGGCTGGATGAAGCGTTCATCACTATCCACGGTTACGGCAAGCCTGGCATTTATGGGTTGATCACAATATCAGATACTGGCACGGGCATGGATGCGGTTACCCGGGAGCATATCTTCGAGCCCTTCTTCACAACCAAAGAAGTAGGAAAGGGCACCGGACTGGGGCTTTCAATTGTTTATGGCATCATCAAACAGCACGAAGGTTTCATTAATGTTTACAGCGAGCCGGGCCAAGGCACTAGCTTCAATATCTATCTTCCGCTCATCGCAGCAGGTGTGAAAGAGGAGAAGAAAAAACTGGTGGAAGAGCGTCCCAGGGGAGGCACGGAAACCATTTTGCTTGCGGAAGATGACGAAACCGTCAGAACGATGACCCGGGTAATACTTGAAGAGGTCGGTTACACGGTGATCGCTGCGGTCGATGGTCAGGACGCGGTGAATACGTATAAGGAACACAAGGACAGAATCAAGTTGCTGCTGTTCGATATTATCATGCCAAAGAAGACCGGGAAAGAGGCTTATGACGAGATCAGGGCGATCCAGCCCAATATCAAGATTCTATTCCAGAGCGGCTATGCCCCTGCCCTGGTCCGGCAGAAGTTGTTGCTCGAGGGCAAGATACCGGTGGTCTTTAAGCCTGTTACACCGATGATGCTTTTGAAGCGGGTGCGGAGTGTGCTGGACCAAGTGAAGTAGTCGGCCAGGGTGCTGTATTCATCGTTGGAATGTTTCAAACAGAATTTGTTAATTGTTTCTATAATTCTAAGTGAACAGTTGTAGGTGAAGGTTGGGCCCGAGGCATCTTTACAACAAGCGTCAACGCGAATACTGCTTACTACAACCAAGGCCTTCTATCGCTTTCTCATTCCGAATTCTAAACTCCGAACTATCCTCAGGACACACCCTCCGAACCCTGAACACCGGACGACTCGACTGAACTCGTTGAAGTCTCCGAATTATCCTCCGCCCACACCCTCTTTTCAATCTCCGCAAGCAAATCCCCGAGTGAGGCCGGATCGATCGCAGAACAGACGACGCCC
>Ga0210377_10005389_pt1 | contig 10511 bp, 4 predicted proteins | sample PLM4_65_b1redo_FD_155480 | JGI IMG/M metagenome (GOLD analysis project Ga0210377, IMG submission 155480) | Groundwater sediment microbial communities from an aquifer in East River, Colorado, USA - PLM4_65_b1 redo | ecosystem: Environmental > Terrestrial > Soil > Riparian zone | place: USA: East...
AGGTTCGCCCGTGAACGTATCGCGCAGTTCCTCGAGCTCTTCGAGCAGGACGGCACGCGTCTCACAGCCAACCTCGATTTCACGCGCCCTCCACAAGAAGGCCCGAGAACAGGACAAGCCCGATGAACGTCTTCGATCAGCAGGTGGACGCCCTCCAGCAGTGGTTCGACAGCCCGCGTTTCGAACGCGTTCTGCGCCTCTATTCGGCGCGCCAGGTGGCCGCGCAGCGCGGTGCGATCGCCATCGACTACACCGTGGCCCGCGAAGCGGCGGCGGCCTTCCACGATCGCCTGCGGCAGCTCTTCGCGGAACGAAAGAGCATCACGACGTTCGGTCCCTATTCGCCGGGGCAGGCGGTGACGATGCGGCGTCTGGGGCTGGAGGGGATCTACCTCGGCGGCTGGGCGACTTCGGCCAAGGGTTCGGTAACCGAAGATCCCGGCTCCGACCTGGCGAGCTATCCGTTGAGCCAGGTGCCCGACGAAGCCGCGGTGCTGGTGCGCGCGCTGCTGACCGCGGATCGCAATCAGCACTTCCAGCGCTCGCGGCTCAGCGAGGCGCAGCGGGCGGCGACACCGGTCCACGATTTCCGGCCGTTCATCATCGCCGATGCCGATACCGGCCACGGCGGCGATCCGCACGTGCGCAATCTCGTGCGGCGCTTCGTCGAGGCGGGTGTGCCCGGATACCACATCGAAGATCAGCGCCCAGGGACGAAGAAGTGCGGGCACCAGGGCGGGAAGGTTCTGGTCCCCTCGGACGAGCAGATCAAGCGTCTGAACGCGGCGCGCTTTCAGCTCGACGTCATGGGTGTCGCCGGAATCATCGTGGCGCGCACCGACGCCGAAGCGGCGACGCTGCTCGACGGCCGCAGCGACGAACGCGACCAGCCGTTCATTCTCGGCGCGACCAATGTCCAGTTGCCCGCGTACAAGACCTGCTACCTCGCTTTGATGAAGCGCTTCCACGATCTCGGCGTGAAAGAGCTCAATGGCCACCGGCTATACCAGGTCTCGGACGAAGAAGTTGCCGCGGCCGACCTCTGGCTCGAGCGCTCAGGGTTGACCAAGCTCGTCGCGGACGGCGCGACGGCCTACGTGAAGGGCGGCGCCGCGAGGGTCGACGCGATCTTCGACGAGGTCGAGTCGCGCTTGGTGGAGCGCTGGGAGGCCGAAGCCGGGTTGGAAACCTACGGCGAGGCCGTAGCCGAGGTGCTCGCCTTCCGCGCCAGCGAGGGTGAGATCCTCGAGATGACCGCCGACCAGTGGCGGGCCTTCGCGCGCCGGGCGTCCTTCTTCGCCGCGCGCGAGAAGGCGAAAGCGTTGGGCGTCAAGATCGTCTGGGACTGCGAGCTGGCGAAGACTCCGGAGGGCTACTACCAGGTGCGGGGCGGGGTCGACTACGCGATCGTCAAGTCACTCGCGGCAGCGCCGTTCGCCGACCTTCTCTGGATGGAGACCAAGACCGCCGACCTCGCGGATGCGCGGCAGTTCGCGGAAGCGATCCATGCCGAGCTCCCCGAGATGATGCTGGCCTACAACCTCTCGCCCTCTTTCAACTGGGACTCGACCGGCATGGGCGACGAGGAGATGCGGCGCTTCCCTGAGGAGCTCGGCAAGATGGGCTTCGTATTCAACTTCATCACTTACGGCGGGCATCAGATCGACGGCGTCGCGGGCGAGGAGTTCGCCACCGCACTGAAGCAAGACGGGATGCTCGCCCTGGCGCGCCTGCAACGCAAAATCCGGCTCGTCGAATCGCCGTACAAGACGCCGCAGACGCTGGTCGGCGGTCCGCGCTCCGACGCCGCCCTGCTCGCATCGTCCGGGCGCACCGCGACCACGAAAGCGATGGGCAAGGGCTCGACTCAGCACCAGCACCTCGTCCAGACCGAGGTGCCGAAAAAGCTCCTGGAGGAGTGGCTGGCGCTGTGGACCAAGCACTACAAGCTGGATCTGGCTCTGGCCGTGGAGCTCCAGCCGCACCGCGCCGGCTCGGAGCTCCTCGAGCTCGCCATCGTCGGCAAGGGGCACGAGAAGGAGGCGAACGTCGTCTTCGCGCCGATCCAGGATCGCCGGGGCCGCGTCATCCTGTCGGTGCGCGACCAGAACACCTTCGACGAGAAACTGCGCCAGAAGCGTCTGATGACGCTCATCCACCTCTACCTCGTGAACCGCTACAAAGCGGACTCTGTGCACTACGTCTCGCCGACCGAGGACAACCAGTATCAGGCCGCGAAGATGAAGGCACACGGCATCTTCTCGGCGGTGAACACCGAAGTCGGCCAGATCATCGTTGCCGACGTCGACACGGCGCGCGTCGCGACGCTTCTCGCTCCCGACCGCGAGGCGCTGGGGAGGCTGATCCGCAAGGAGGGCTGAGCGCGGAAGTTGCTATTGCTGCCCGGCGTTCCGGATCTCGAGGCGTGCGGGCCAGGGTTCGGCTGCCGGCTGCCCGGCTAGGTAGCGCGCGAGCGTCGCGGTGAGCTGCTCCCGCAGGTCAGTGGTGCCCGCTCTCTCGGCGACCTGCAGCGCCACCTGCTGCCAGCGCGCGGCATCGAGGAATCGCCCGCTGGCGGCGTAGGCCATGGCCAGGGTCTCAATGCGGTCGAAGCTCCTGCGGTCGGCGAGGCCGGCTTCGGCCAGCGCCAGGGCGCGCGCAGGATCGCCGCCGGGAACAAGGGTCGCGTGCAGCCGGGCGACCTCCTGCATCGTGTCGAGGTCGGCAGGCGCCAGACGCAAACCCTGCTCGGACAGCTCCAGTGCCGCCGCGAGCTCGTCGCGCGCCGCGAGGGCGCGGACGAGGGCGCTGCGGGCGTCGCGCCGCCGGGCGTCGCCGACCAAGACCGCGCGCCAGGCGGCGATCGCCGCCTCATCCTCGCCCAGCCGCCAGTGGGCGTTGGCGAGGTTGAAGCGTGCGTCGAGCAGCCGCGGGTCGGAACGCAGCGCGGCCTTATAGGCGGCGATGGCCGCGCGATCGCGGCCGGCAGCCGCTTCGAGTACGCCGAGATTGAAGTTCGCCATCGGCTGGTACGGGTCGGCCGCGAGAACTTCGGCGAGCACGGCGCGCGCGGCCTCGGGCAGATCGAGATGCCGCAAGGCGACGGCCAGATTCACTGCCACGCCGGCATCCGCGGACAGCAGGCGGTGTGCCTCGCGAAGCGTCTCCAGCGCGGCAGCGTCATCGCCGCGCAGCAGGGCCTCCAGTCCGCGCCGAGCGAACCCTGCACCGCTCCGGTCGAGGTTCTCCAGCGCCTCGGCCTCGGGATCGACCGCCTGCGGACGGCGATCTCCGGCAAGGGCGCGCTCGTGCGCCGCCGCTTCGAGGTCCCCCGACTGCCGCAGCAGCTGCGCGAGCGGGGCGCGTAGCGCGCTCGCTTCCGGTTCGTGGTCGAGCGCCTGGCGATAGGCGGCGATCGCCGCCGGCAGCCGCTCCTCGAGGCGCGCCGCTTCCGCCCGCATCGTCGCCGCCAGGGCGCGCAGGCCGCGCGGCAGCGTGGGGTCGTCGACCACCGGCAGGAGGAGGTCGTCGAGGCCGGTGAAGTCGCCCTCCTGTCGCCGGAGCGAAGCCAGGCGGAGCCGCGGCCAGGGCGCGGCCGGCGCGAGCTCGCGGGCGCGTGCGAACGCCGGGCGCGCGGCGGCGAGGTCGCCGGCGGTCCCGGCCGCCAGGCCCCGCAGGTAGGGCCAGCGCGCCGAGCGCGGATCGAGGCGTTCGGCGTTGCGGTAGGAAGTTGCCGCCTGCGGCAGGAAGCCGTGGGCGTGGAGCTCGCGACCGAGCTCGCCCCAGGCCGCGGCGGCCGTCTCGGCCGGCGGGCTCGACCGGGCGGCGACGAGGGCGGCTTCGAGGGTCTGCCGGACGACCGGCTCGAGGTCGGCGAGGTCGGGGAGCTCGACACCTCCCAAGGCGTCGCCCGGAGTTGCGGCGGGCGGCGCCGGCGTCGCGGGCGCTGCCGGCGCCGCGGACAGGCCAGGCGATGGCGCTCCTCCCGCCGCTGCCTGCTCCGTGGCAAGCGTCGCTTCGAACTCGGCGGCCGGAAGAGCGCGACCGCGCCCGCGTTCGAGCACGACGACGCGATCGACCAGCGGCGGTGGAAAGCGCTCGGCTTCGCCGGACGTCCAGCGCACCCAGAGCTCGCCCAAGGTCTCGGTGGCGCCGAGCCCGATCCAGACCCGCGGATCGCCGGCCGAGAGGTAACTGCCGTCGCTGTGCGCGCGCCCGAGGTGTCCATTGCCGTCGCCGGTGTGGACGAAGACCCGCGCGCCGAGGGCATCGCGCCGGTTCGTCCACAGCCGCAGGCCGAGCCAGTGGCCGCGGTCCGGGCTGCGGTCGAGCAAGGCACGCAGCGGGCCGTTGTTGTTGGCGATCACGACGTCCTGGGCGCCGTCGCCGTCGAGGTCGCCCAACGCGACACCGCGACTAACCTCGACGGCGGCGAGTCCCGGCACCGCTTCGGGCGGCATCGCCCGGAAGCGTCCACGGCCCAGCCCGCGGTAGAGCAGGTTCTGTTGACCGAGCGGGAACGGATCGCCGGCGGCGAGGCGCGCCGGCAGCAGGCGAATGGCGCCGTTCGCCACCACGATGTCCGGCAGGCCGTCGTTGCCCAAATCGAAGACCGCCGACCCGAAGCCGGTGAAAGGGAGACTCGACGCGCCGAGGCCGGCGCGCATGGTGCGGTCCTCGAACCAGCCGTCGCCGCTGTTGGTGTAGAGGGTGATGCTCTCCCCCTCGAGGTTGGTGACGAGCAGATCCTCGTCGCGGTCGCCGTCGAGGTCGGCGATCGCCAGCCCCATCCCGGCCTCGGCCACTCCGGAGAGGTCGTAGGCGCAGCCGCGCTCGACCGCGACCTCCTCGAAGGTGCCGTCGCCGCGATTGCGCCAGAAGAAATTGGCCGTCGCGTCGTTGGCGACGTAGAGGTCCTGCCAGCCGTCGCGGTCGAGATCGGCGGCGGCGACGCCGAGGCCGGCCGCCGCTTTCCCATCGATGCCGCTCGCCGCGCTCGCCTCCTCGAAAGTGCCGTCACCGCGGTTGTGGAAATAGAGGTCCGGCAGCGGGCGGTAGGAGAGCGGGCCGCAGTAGTCCGGCCGCGAGCTGGCGTCGAAGCAGGCGCGATCGAGCGCCGGGCTCCAGTCGACGTAGCGCGCGACGTAGAGGTCGAGCCAGCCGTCGCGGTCGGCATCGAAGAAGGTCGCGCTGGTCGCCCAGCCGGTGACGGCGAGGCCGCGCGCCGCGCTCTCGTCGGCGAACGTGCCGTCGCCGCGGTTACGCCAGAGGGTGGCGCCGTCGAGCCGGGTCGCCAGCAGATCGACATTCCCGTCGTTGTCGATGTCGCCGGTGGCGATCCCCATGCCGTAGCCATTCTCGGCGATGCCGCTCGCCGTGGTGACGTCGACGAAACGGAGAATACCCTTCTCCGGCCCCTGATTCGCGTAGAGCACGGCGCCCTGCGGCGCGCCTGCCGGGAGAGGGTCGAGCACTTTGCCCAAGGGCTCGAGCGCGGTGCCCTGCAGGACAAGCAGGTCGAGGTCCAGGTCGTTGTCGAAATCGAAGAGCGCGACCCCGGGAGCCAGCACCTCGGCATCGAAGAGGCGGCCGGTACGGCCGTTCCAGTGACGGAAGGCGAGGCCGGCCTCGGCAGCGACCTCAAGGAGGGGGACCCGCGGATCGGTCGTTAGGGGCGCGACCCCGCCGGCGGCGATGCCGCCCGAAGCCAGTAGGACGATGAGCGAGAGGAGCGGCGCGGCGCTCTGGCCGCGCGCGGCCCGGTTCACGGCACCAGGAGCTCGACGCCGCGCGCAGCGCCGAACTGGGCCATGAAGGAGGCGACGCTTCCCCCCATTTGCGCCCGCGTCGCGCGCTGCAGGGTCTCCGCCACGGCGGCTTCGTCCGCCGGCGAATAGGAGCGCAGCAGCACGAAGGCCAGCCCGTCGTAGTCTGCACCGGGCGCTGCCCGATCGCGCTCGACCTTGCCGCCGTCGAGGCGCGCCACCGGCACCGGCCCGCCCCAGCCGCCCGGAGAGAGCTTCGCCAGCGTCTCGACGAGCAGCGGGTCGAGCGTCGCGGTATCGACTCCGTCGAGCGTGCGCAGCGCGACCGGCGGCTCGCCGGCCGGACGTTGCTCGACCAGGTCGAAGAGGCGCGCGGTGTCGGCGTGGTGGGTGGATGTCTCCGCAGAGGCGCCGTCGAGCTCGTCGGCGAGCCGGGCGGCGTTTTCGAGGGCTGCCCGGCGCTCAAGGCGATCACCACGCGCGTCGATCACGGCCAGCCGCAGGTCGGGTCGCCGCCACCGGGAGGGCTCGGCCTCGATGGCAGCGCGGATGGTTTCGGGCCGCGGCGCCTGCTCTGGATCGCGCTCGAAGGCGGCGTCGGCGAGCAGCCAGCTGCGCTGGCGGGCTTCGTCGGCAAGGAAGCTCGCGCTCTTGTCGAGACCGGCGGCGGCAGCGTAGGCGGCGAGTCGGGCCTCGGGGCTGTCCGCCTGCCCGGCGGGCGCTGGCAAGATGGCGACCGCCTGGCGCTCGCGCTCCGCGAACAGGAAGTTGCGCACCAGCGGCTCGATCGCGGCGAGCGCCAGTGGCGGACGCTCGCCGCGCCGCGAAACGCGCAACGTGAAAAGGCCGGACGGCGTCGGCAGCGGCGCCGAGATCTCGCCCACCGGGAGCGTCGCGGCCGCCACCGCGAGATCCACCATCAGGCTGCCCAGAGCTACGTTGGAGAAGCTGCCGTTGGCCGGGCCGGAGAACGTCTTCTCCTCCGCCGCCAGGGCTTCGAACGCCTCGCCCCGAGCGATTCGGGCGCGCAGGCCGCGGAGGCGCTCCTCGCAGGCCGGGCGCGCGCGCGCTCGCAGGGGACAGCGAACGAAGAGGACGTCGAAGTCGACCGCGGTGACTACCGGCAGGATCTCGCGATGCCGGGTGGACCAGGCGAGCGCGATCTCTTCGGAAGTGGGTGCGGTGGTGAGACCGATCTGCTTGCGGGCGAGCCCGGCCAACCGGCGCGTTCGCCAGGCGGCGAGGTCGGCGAGGAGGTCCGGGTCGCGATCGAGCCCCAGGGTGAGCGCCCGGGCGCCCTCGATCTCACGGAAGACGGCTTTGGCGACCTCGGTGCGCAGGCGCTCGCCGCCAGCGAGGAGCGCAGTACCCTGCGAATCGTAGAGGTCGTGGAAGCGGGCGAGCGTGAGCTCGCCGCCGCGCCAGCGGGCGACGAGAGGCGCCTCGGTGGCGAAACCGGCGGCTGCGAGCGCCGCCCCGACAACGAAAAGGGCGGCCCGAGGCCGCCCTTTTGCGCACCGCCCGCGAAATCGCAGCGGATCTGGAGTCAAGCTCAGTTGACCGAGAAGCCCTGCAGGTCGACCGGCAGCTGGCCGCTACCGTCGAGGGTGACCGACCACTGGACCAGGTTTCCGAAGTCCGCGGCTGCACGGTCGCAGACCGAAATCGTCCAGGTTCCTGGGCTGGCGAGAGTGTCGAAGGCGTTCAGCGATTGATTCGGCTGGCAGGTCGGACCCGGCGCGGTGACGCAGTTGGTCCCGGTCCCGCAGTTGGCGGCGTCGGAGCAGAGCGTGGCCGCATCCGAGTCGAGGACGGCATTCAAGTTGTCACCCGAGGTGTCAAAGTTGTTGACCAGTACGACAGTTCCGCCCCCGCCGGTGTAGGTGAGCGCCGCCTGAATGTCGGAGCGCCAGGTCTGCGTGAACTGCACCGCGACGTCGACGTCGGAGATCGTACCGGTCTCGGTGAAGGCGATCACGTCGGTGATCCCCCCGAGACCGGTGCCATTGGTGTCGTCGACGCAGCCGTTGTCCGGGAGGACGGCGGCATTGGGGGTGGAGGTGTTGGTCACCACCGCCTGGGCGGCCGGGACCAGGAGCAGCGCGATACCGAGCATCAAGACGGCTACTTTCGGGCTCTTCATCCGATTCCCCCTGAATCCGGAAAGTGGCTTCCGGAGAAACTGCAATTTGTGGAGAGGGAAAATAACAGGGAGCGGTTGCTCTGTCAAGGATGGCGGGCCGCCGAATCGACGTCGGCCTCCAGGCGGTCGTCCTCGAACGGGAGCAGTGCTTCTGGCAGCCGGCCGTAGGCGCGCCTCAGCTCCGCAGGCGCCCCGTGCCGATAGGCGGAGGAGACTTCGTCGAGCAGGCCGCGGGCGGCGCGGAAGTTGCCCGCCGCCATCTCGGCCTCGGCGGCGACCAACAGCTCGCGCGCCGACGCCTGCTGTCCGAGCGACCGCGCGAGGAGTGCGGCTGCGGTCGCAGCGGCTTGCGGTTCCCGGCGCAGCAACAGGGTCTGGGCGCGGAGGAGGACCGCTTCGCGGCCGAGCACATGCCCGGCGGGGATCGCCTCGAGCGCGGCGGTCAGCTTCTCGAGCGCGAAGCGGTCGCCGGCCGCCTGCGCCTGTCTGCCGGCGGCGATCACGCGCGGGACCGCATCGTCCTTCACCTCCGAGTCGGCAGTCTCGACGGAGATTTCAAGGCGGCGAGCCAGGCTCCTCGCGCGGACCGGGAAGCCGCGCTCGGTGAGCCGGCGCAGCCGTTTCGGTGCGTCGGCGTCGGCCGCGAATGGGTCGTGCGCTGCGAGCAGTTCGACGAGCGCCGCGGGGTCGAGTCCCCTGAAGTCGGCTGCCGCCGTCGCGAAACGCAGGCGGTTGCGGTTCTCACTGAGCAGCGGCGCATCGCCCGCGAAGCGCCGCGCCCCGGCAGTGTCGAGAATGCGGGCGTCGGCGAGCTCGCCCCGATCGAGAATGCCGATCTCGGCCCAGAGATCGGGACCTCCCGGCAGGATCGCGTTCGGCTTCGGATCGAGGGTGGCGTCGGAGCCCAGGAACAGCAGCGAGCCCGAATCGAGCTGCACGACCTCGAGTTCCTGAAAGGTCGCCAGCAGCGTCGCCGTGAGCTCGCGCAGCAGCGCGGCGTCGAGGAAGGCCAGCCCCATCCACTGCACGAAGACGCCGTCCGGAGTGAGCCGATCGTGGACCAGCTCGAAAAACTCACGGCAGTACAGGTGAGCGCCGGCGGCGGTCCACGGATGCGATGGCTGCGAGACGACGAGCTCCCAGCGCGAGCGATCGCGGCGCAACAGGGCGCGGGCGTCGGCGGAGACGATCTCGAGCCGCGAATCGGCGAGCGGATCGCGGGCTCGCAGCGGTGCGAGGCGGCGGTTCGCGGCAACCACCGCGGGCTCGATCTCGGCGACCCGCAGCCGTTCGATCCCGGGGGGGATCGTCTCGAGCGCCACGCCGCCGCCGAGGCCGACCATGAAGAGCGTGCGTGCGCCGGGGCGCGCGGCGCTGCCGAGATTCCCCAGGCCGAAGGCGGTCGCGAGCCGGCCGCGGCGGGCGCCCGGCGGCAGGACGAGCGACTCCGGCAGGCCGTTGGTCGCGAGGCGCCAGCCGGCGCCGCGATCGACAACGACGACGGTCGCGCTGCTCCCGGCCTCGACGAAGAGAAGGGGGCCGCGCTCGCTGAGGAATGCGCCGAAGGCGACTCGCCGGAGGAGGGCATCCGGGCGTTCGAGCGGCAGGAGGAGAATGAGCGCGACGCCGGCGAGCCCGACGCCGCCGGCGACCACCGGCCCGCTCCGCCCGCCCGCCGCCCGCCGCCGCCCGGGGAGAGCCAGAGCGGCGGCGAGCGCCGCCGCGAGACCGAGAAGCGCGGCGGCCCGCGCGGTGCCTTCGAAGCCGGCCTTCGGAAGGAGCACGAAGCTGCCGAGGGCAACGCCGGCGACAGCGCCGACGGTGCTCGCCGCGAGAATCTGGCCGACAGCGAAGGCGCCCGCGGCGCCGCGCTCGGCGGCGGCGCGGAAGGCGAGCGGGACGCCGGCGCCGAGGAGAAGGGTGAGCGGCAGGAGGAGCGCGCCGGCGAACAGCAGACGGGACTCGAGGGTCACGCCGGAGGTGGGCAGGAGGGCGGAGCCCGTCCCGAGCGCCAGGAAGGCGAGGCCACCGGCGAGCGCCGCGAGGCCCTGCACCGCGACGAAGCTCGCGAGCGGACGAGCGGCCAGCGAGCGGTGGGAAGCGGCGCCGGCCCCGAGCGCGAGGCCCAGGAGGAAGAGGGCGAGCATCGCTCCGAAGCCGGAGAGCGCGGAGCCGAGAAGGTAGGCGAGGAGGCGGCTCCAGAGCATCTCGAGCACGAACGAGGCGACGCTGGAGAGCGTCAGCGCGACGAGGAGGAGAGGCGGCGCCGCGCCTCCTCGCGGCGCGCGAACGGCGCGAGGACTGCGGGCGGAGATCAGGAGGAGGACGAGCCCTCCGGCGGCGGCGTGCCCACCCGCGGCGAGCCTCTCGGTCGACGCCAGGCCGAACGCCGGCAGCAGCCAGAAGCTCGCGACCGCCGCGCCGCCGGCGGCACCGAGGGTGTTGATCGCGTAGAGCACGCCGAGTCCGCGGCGCTCGGGGTCGATGCCGAGCGCAGGCGAGAGCAAGGGCAGCGCCGCTCCCATGGCCGTCGCCGGCAGCAGCAGGAGCGCGATGGCCCCGAGGCCTTCGAACACGATCCATCCCGGAACGCTGGGCGACCA
>Ga0210377_10005390_pt1 | contig 10510 bp, 10 predicted proteins | sample PLM4_65_b1redo_FD_155480 | JGI IMG/M metagenome (GOLD analysis project Ga0210377, IMG submission 155480) | Groundwater sediment microbial communities from an aquifer in East River, Colorado, USA - PLM4_65_b1 redo | ecosystem: Environmental > Terrestrial > Soil > Riparian zone | place: USA: East...
TTGAAATAGGTGTCGGACTTGGCCCAGGTGGCGCTCAGCACGAGGCCGTCGATGCGGTCGGGATAGTCGATTGCGAGCACCTGGCCCATGGCGCCGCCGGTCGAGTGGCCGAGATAGTGCGCCTTCCTGATGCCGAGCGCGTCCATGAGCTTCAGCGCGTCGGCGGCCATCTGCTCGATGCTGTAGCGGATGCGCGACGGCGTGCTTTGACCGGCGCCGCGGTGATCGTGCACGACGACGTCGAAATGCCTGGCGAAAGCGGGGATCTGGTTGCGATAGGCCGCCGCCGTGCCGCCCAAGCCCGGCACCAGCATCAGTGTGGGACCCTGCCCATGCCGCTCATAGTAGATCTCGGCATCTCCGATCGAGATTTTGGGCATGGTTCAGGGGCTCCCTGGGGTCGGCGCGTCCTGGACAGGGATATGGCGCCGCGTTTAACTGGCCGGACAGGGACGTTAGCAATCCCGCGCAAAACGCGCGAGACGCTTTACAGGGAGGACGCCCATGACAATTCGCATTGCGCTACGCGGCGCCGCGCCGGCGGCCGCAAGGCTTGCTGCCGCAAGGCTGGCGGGCGCGGCGGCGCTCGCCACGGCACTCGCAGTCTCCGGTGCGCAAGCCCAGGAGCTGCGCATCGGCTATCTGGTGACACTCTCCGGCCCCACCGCCGCCATCGGCCATGACGTGGTCAAGGGCTGGAAGCTCGGGCTCGAGCACGAGGGCTGGATGAAGGACGGCGACAAGCTGGCCGGCGTTCCGCTCAAGATGTTCTACGGCGACGACCAGCTGAAGCCCGATGTCGGCATCAAGGAGATCGACAAGTTCATCAAGCAGGACAAGGTCCACATCGTGGCCGGGTTCCAGTGGTCGCACGTCATGCTGCCGGCCAAGCCGCTGCTGGTCGATGCCAAGATCATCATGATGAGCAATATCGCCGGGGCCACGCCGTTGGCCGGCAAGGACTGCACGCCCTACTTCATTTCGACATCGTGGAACAACGACCAGACCGCGATGGTCTCGGGCACCCTGCTCAACGAGGACAAGATCCAGACCGTCTACACCGCGGCGCCCAACATCCAGGCCGGCAAGGACGTGATCAACGGCTTCCGCGCCGTCTACAAGGGCAAGGAGATCGGCCAGACGCTGTTCAAGTCGGGCGAGAGCGATTTCCAGGCCGACATCTCGAAGATCCGCGCCGCCAAGCCCGAGGCCGTGTTCCTGTTCGCGCCGGGCTCGATGGGCATCGCGTTCCTGAAGCAATGGGCGGCGGCGGGCGCGAACAAGGAGATCAAGCTCTACACGCTGTTCGTGGTCGATTCGATGTCGCTGCCGGTGATCGGCGAGGCCGCGCTCGGCACCTTCCACACCAACTATTGGGACATCTCCAGCACGAGCGCGGTCAACCAGCGCTTCATCAAGGAGTTCGTCGCCAAGAACGGCTCGATGCCCTCGCATTTCGCGGCCCAGGCCTATGACGGCCCGCGTCTCATCGCGGCGGCGCTCAAGAGGACCGGTGGCAAGTTCGACGACCCGCTGGCGTTCATGAAGGTGCTGCGCCACACGCCCTACGATTCGATCCGCGGGCCCTACACCTACAACGTCAACGGCTTCCCGATCGAGAATTTCTACAAGCGCGAAGTGGCGAAGGGTTCCGACGGCAAGCCGCAGATCGTCACGCGCGGAATCGTCTTCAAGGACAACAAGGATCCCTATTGGCAGGACTGCCCCGAGGCCAACCGCCTCTGATCCGGCCGAGGCGAGGGCGGCCGCCGGCGCGGCCGCCCTCTTTTTCCGTTGCATGGGCTTGGTGAATTAGCTAACCTACTTCGCGATATTCGCGGAGGCCGCGATGCCCGACACCGTCCCGGCGCTGAAGAACCAGCTCGACAAGGACCTGCGCGGCTGGCTCGACACCAACCGCGACATCGTCACGGTGATCAAGAAGCCGGTCGGCATCGGCGACATCCCGGCGCTGATCGCGCAGAGCCACAAGCCCATCCTGTTCGACAACATCCGCGAATATCCGGGCTTCCGCCTCTGCGACATGCTCGTGCGCCATCGCTGGTCGCAATGCCGCGCGCTCGGCGTCGGCGAGAAGGAGTATCTGCCGACCCTGGCGCAGCGCTTGAGGAAGCCGCCGCGCGGCCTCGTCGACGTCAAGACCGGCCCGGTCAAACAGGTGATCCGCAAGGGCAAGGACGTGGATTGGACCAAGCTTCCGATCCCGATCCACACCGAGCGCGAGACCGATCGCTACATCACGGCGATGAACATCATCCGCGATCCCGAGACCGGTTTCTATAATTCGTGCCATGCCGGCACCACGCCGACCGGCCCCGACCGCGGGCTAGTGAGCTTCGTCACCTCGCACTCGCACCAGATCATGCGGAAATACCTCGCGATGGGCAAGAAGGAGATGCCGATCGCGTTCGTCTTCGGCGTCCCGCCGGCCTACGAGATCATGGCCAATTTCTCCGGCCTCCATCTCGATCTCTGGGGCGAGATGGACATGGTCGGCACGATCATGGACATGGATATCGAGATGGTGCCGTGCGAGACGATCGACTTGACCGTGCCCGCGCATGCCGAGATCGTGGTCGAGGGCGTCCTCGATCTCGGTACGCTCCGCGATTTCAGCTTCTCGGTCGCGCCCTCGATGTACTACATGCCCGAGCGGCAGAAGCTGCCCGAGGTGCGCGTCACCGCGATCACCATGCGCGCCGACCGGCCCATCTACCGCAATCACCAAGTCGTGCCCGACACCGACCACCAGGTGCTGCCGCGCCTCTGCCACGAGGCCGTGCTCTACAACCGCGTGAGCGAGATCGGGTTGAAGGTCCATGACGTGCGCTTCCCGACCTGGGGCGCGGCGCTCTCGGTCATCATCCAGGTCGAGTATCCGCGCCCCGGCCTCGTCAACGACGCGCTGATGACCTGCATGGGCGCGCCCTGGCTCAACACCAAGATGTGCGTGGCGGTGAGCCCCGACACCAATCTCGACGATCCCGGCGAGGTCTATCACGCGATCGCGACGCGCGTGGACCCGGCGCGCGACATCGTCATCGTGCCCGGAACGCGCGGCTCGATCTTCGATCCCGCAGCCGAGCCGCTCGAGGGCCACTATCCGCACCGCCTCGTCGGCAAGATCGGCATCGACGCCACCGCCAAGGCCCATCGCGGCGGCGCCATCTTCGACCGCGCCTGGCCGAAGGGCTGGGGGAAAGTGAAACTCGAGGATTTTCTCGACTAGAGGAGGACCACCATGAACGCCGTGCCGCCGAAACCGAAAGTCACCGTCGAGGCCGAGCCCTTCATTCCCTACAAGAAGGAGGAGACGTTCGACCCGCGCCTGAAGCCGATCCTCGATCCTTACAAGAAGCGCATGGGCTTTTTGCCCAACGCGTTGAAGCTCTACGCCTACCGGCCCGAGATCGCCGAGACGCTGTTCACGCTCAACAGCCGCGTGATGCGCGATCCGTCCTCGGCGCTGCCGCAGCTCCTGAAGCGGAAGCTCGCGGCGCTCTGCTGCGCGGTCAATGGCTGCGCCTACTGCACCGCGCATAGCTGCAACATGCTGAAGCGCCCCAACAGCGGCGATCCGATGAGCAGCGAAGGCTGGGGCGTCACCGAGGAGGAGCTCCAGGGCATCATCACCGGCGAAAGCAAGCCCGCCAGCGAGATGGAGCGCGCCTGCTTCGACTACGCGCGCGCCGCCTCCGAGGACGCGCCGAACGTGCCGCGCGAGATCCTCGACCGGCTGAAGCGGCATCTGACGCCGCCGCAGATCGTCGAGCTCGCCTGCGTGGTCGGCTTCTGGAAGTTCTACAACACGGTCCATGACAGCCTGCACATCCCGATCGAGCAGCATTTACTGCCCGACACGGGGTACGTGGCACTGGCGTAAGCGAAGCGCATGGGTATTGGACTGTCGAAGCGATTGCGGCGGCCGGGCCGGCCGGTGTCGGAGCCCGACGCGGCCCGACAAGAGTCGGTGCGACAAGAGTCGGCGCGGCCGCTGGAGCGGGCGCCGATCACGACCGCGCGCCCCGAGCTGATGAACGACGGCACTGGCGAACGGTTCCGCCAGCTGGTCAACGACCTGTTCACGATCGCGGTGCGCATGGACGCGGTGCGCCGGCGCTTCTCCGAGCTCATCGGCGTGACGCCGCCGCAATACAGCATCCTCATCACGGTGGCGCAGCTCGAAGCCGCGGGCGCGGGCGAGGGCGCCACGGTGCGCGCGGTGGCCGAGCACACCCATGTCAGCGGCGCCTTCGTCACCGCCGAGACCGGCAAGCTCGTGCGCGCAGGATTGCTGGCGAAGCGGCCCAACCCCGCGGACGGCCGCAGCGTGCTGGTCTCGCTCACGCCCATGGCGCGCAATGCGCTCGAAGGCGCGCTGCCGCACATCCGCGCCGTCAACGATGTATTCTTCGGCCGCCTCGACGCCGAGGAATTCGAGTTCCTTTCCGTGGCCGCGTCGCGCATCGTCGACGCCTCGGCCAGCGCGGTGCTTCTGGCGCATGCGCTCTCGGCGGGTGCCACAAAGCCCTAACGCTCGCCGAGCCGCGCGCTTAGAGTGATATTTCTGGTGCAACCCGAGGGATGGCAGCGATGACGGTGGAAGAAGCGGTTACCTATTTTGTCCGCTACCGGGGCCTGTCCCAGCCGCAGGACGACTTCGTCGACCATTACCGTACCTGCCACGCGAAAATCCTTGGCCAGATGCCGGCCATCCGGCGCTTGGTGCTGCATTTGCCGACCGCGTGGCGCGATCCGTTTCCGGTGCAAGCCGACGGCACCGATTTTCTTGCCGAGATGACATTTTCCAGCGCGCAAGATTTCGCGGCCGCGGTGCAATCCCAGGCGCGGGCGCTGGCGCGGGACGATCTCGCCAATCTGCCGCGCGGCAGCGCCGTGGTCACGCACCAGGCGATGCGGTCGCTGCGCGTCCTATGAAGGACGGAGTGGCCGCGCCCGGCGAGGACGAGCGGCGGATCCTGAGGCGCGATCCCAATCCGCACCTCTTCCGGCCGATGACGCTGCGCTCGGTCACGGCCAAGAACCGCATCATGCTGTCGCCGATGTGCCAATACTCGGCCACGGACGGCGTGGCGAACTTCTGGCACATGCAGCATTTGGGGGCGCGCGCGGCCGGCGGCGCCGGCATCGTCTGCACCGAGGCCACCCATGTCGAGGCGCGCGGGCGCATCACGCCGCAGTGCCTCGGACTCTGGAACGACGCCCAGCGCGATGCGCTGGCGCCGATCGCGGCCTTCATCGCCGCGCAAGGCGCAGTGCCCGCGATCCAGCTCGGCCATGCCGGGCGCAAGGCCTCGGTGACGCGCCCCTGGGAAGGAAGCAAGCCGCTTCAGCCTGGCGCCGGCGGCTGGGCGACGATCGGGGCGTCGGCGCTGCGCTTCAGCGAAAGCTTCGCCGTGCCGAAGGCGATGGATGCCGACGACATCGCCGCGGTGATCGCGGCGTTTCGATCGGCGACTCGGCGCGCGCTCGAAGCCGGGTTCAAATTGGTCGAATTGCACGGCGCGCACGGCTATCTGTTCCATCAGTTCCTCTCGCCGCTCAGCAACACGCGCGGCGATCGATTCGGCGGCGCGTTGGAAAACCGTGCGCGCCTGCTGATGGAGACGCTCGATGCCGTACGGTCCGAATGGCCGTTAGAATTGCCGCTCGCGCTGCGCCTCTCCTGCAGCGATTGGGTGCCGGGCGGGTGGGACGTGGACGAGGCGGTGGTCCTCGCCCGCATGCTCAAGGCGCGCGGCGACGTCGATTTCATCGATTGCTCGTCGGGCGGCAACGATCCGCGCCAGAAAATCGAGATCCATCCGGGCTATCAGGTGGGCCTCGCCGAGCGGATCCGGCGCGAAGCCGCGATCTCCACCGCCGCGGTCGGCCTCATCCACAGCCCCGACATGGCCGAGGAAATCCTCGCCAACGGGCGCGCCGACATCGTCGTGCTCGGCCGCACGCTCTTGGCCGACCCGGTCTGGCCGCTGCGCGCGGCCAAGGCGCTCAAGGCCGCGAACGTCGAATGGCCCGTGCAATACGAGCGTTCCGATATATTCTAGCGCGCTCGCGCTTTGGCGCGACAGCATCGAGGGGGATCGAGACGTGGGGAGCCAGGCGCAACTGACCCTCAGGAAGATCGGCACGGCCGGATTCCGCCATGAAGGTGTCGCGGTCCACACGCTCGTCATCGCCGGCTGGACCGGGCGCAATCAGGAAGCGCTGGAAAAGCACATCCGCGAGCTCGAGGAGCTCGGCGTACCGCGGCCCAAGACCACGCCGATCTTCTATCGCGTCGCCGCCTCGTTGCTGACGACGGACGGCGAGATTCAGGTCTCCGGCGCGAGCACGAGCGGCGAGGTGGAGACGATCCTGTTCAGGCTCGCCGACGGGCTCTGGGTCGGCCTTGGCGCCGATCACACCGATCGCAAGGCCGAGACGATGGGTGTCACGCTCTCGAAGCAGCTCTGCGCCAAGCCGGTCGCGTCCGAGGTCTGGCGCTACGAGGATTTGCGTCCGCACTGGGACAAGCTCGTCTTGCGCTCCTGGGCCTGGATCGGCGGCCAACGCCAGCCATATCAGGAGGGTCCGGTGTCGACGATGCGCGATCCCGAAGACCTGATGCAGCGCTACGGCGGGCTCGCGCCGGGCGCCGCGATGTTTTGCGGCACGCTCGCGGTCAAGGGCGGAATCCGCGCGGCCGATGCGTTCGAGATGGAGTTGGAAGATCCGGTGCTAGGGCGTAGCATCCGCCACGAATACAAAATCGCGCCGCTGCCGGTCGAAGGCTGACGACGCGAAGACGAGGGAGAAGCAATGCCGTTCAACAAGCCGCACATGGAGTTCGTCGAACTCGACATGGCGACCGGATGGGAGACGCCGGAAGGCTATCCCTCGGGCATCAAGCAGAAGATCCTCGCCAGCGACATCGACGAGACGAAGCAGCAGGGCAGCCGCACGCGCCTGCTCAAATTCGATCCGGGGACCTACACGACGGCCCCGTTCGTTCACGATCACTGGGAAGAGGTGTATCTCGTCTCGGGCGATCTCATCGTCGGCAACGACGACAACGGCAAAGGCGGCGAGCCCTTCAAGGCGCCAACCTATGCCTGCCGGCCGCCCGGCGTCTACCACGGGCCGTTCAAGTCGGAGCGGGGCTGCATGCTCTACGAGATCCACTATTACGACGAGCAGCGGCCCTACCGTGGCCCCAAGCTTTAGCCCATACGCGAGCGGCGGTTGGGAGGCGGCGCCGGAAGGACGGATGGACGTGGAACAATTCAAACCGCAATCGCTGCAGCACAACGCGTATCACGAGATCAAGCGGCGCATCGTGACGCTCGTTTACCGCCCGGGCGAGCAGATCAACACCGCGCAGATCTGCTCGCAGCTCGGCATCGGCCGCACGCCGGTGCATCTCGCCATTCACCGCCTCAAGACCGAGGGGCTGATCGAGATCCTGCCCCGCCGCGGGATCGTGGTGAAAAGCATCGACCGCGACGAGATGATGGCGCTGATCGAGGCGCGGCACATGATCGAGCCGCAGGTGGCGGCGCTCGCCGCCGTGCGCGCCAGCGACCGCGAGCTCGCCGCCATGCGCGCGACGCTCGATCGCATCGCCACCTGCCTCGTGTCGGGCGACGGCGAGCAGTTCATGAGCATCGATCTCGAATTCCATCGCATGCTGGCGTCGGCGGCGCGCAATCGGGCGATCAGCGACTTCCTCGCCGGGATGCACGAGCAATGCGCGCGCGTGTATTTCCTCTCGGTCAGCACCAACAGCCACGATCTGCGCATCATGGACGAGCATCAGGAGATCTTCGCGGCGCTCGTCCGCCGCGACGCCGACGGCGCGGCCGAGGCGATGCGCAAGCACATCGCGAGCCTGCGCGGCAACGTGCGCGACATCCTCGCCTAGCGCGCCGGGAGACACCCATGCAGACGGTCGGCGCGGCGCGCCGCGCGCTCGCGGAAGGCAAGGGCTCGTCCCGCGCGCTGATCGAGGAGGCGCTCGCCCGCGCCCGGGACAAAGCGGGCGAGGGTGCGCGCGCGTTCACCCGCCTCTACGGCGAAGGCGCCGTGGCGGCCGCCGATGCATGGGACCGGCTCGCGCGCGCGGGCGGGACGCCGGGGCCGCTTGCCGGCATCCCGATCTCGATCAAGGACCTGTTCGACGTGGCGGGCGAGACGACACTGGCCGGCTCGATCGTGCTGAAATCGGCGCCGCCCGCGTCCCTCGATGCCGCGATCGTGCGCCGCCTGCGCGCCGCTGGCGCCGTCATCGTCGGCAAGACCAATATGACCGAGTTCGCGTTTTCCGGGCTCGGGCTCAATCCGCATTACGGCACTCCGGCCTCGCCCTGGGACCGCAAGACGCGGCGCATTCCCGGCGGATCGTCCTCGGGCGCCGGCGTCTCGGTCGCCGACGGCATGGCGCTCGCCGCGATCGGGACCGACACCGGCGGCTCGGTGCGCATTCCCGCGGCGTTCAACGGCGTCGCCGGATTCAAGCCGACCGCGCGGCGCGTTCCCACCGCGGGCTGCTTCCCGCTGTCGTCGACGCTCGATTCGATCGGGCCGCTCGCGCCGTCGATCGAGTGCTGCGCGCTGATCGATGCGGTGATGGCCGGCGAGGAGCCGGCACCTTTGCCGGAGCGGCCGGTGGCGGGTCTCCGCCTCGCGGTTCCGCAGCGTTATGTGCTCGACAATCTCGACGACGCGGTCGCGGGCGCCTACCGCCGGGCGCTCTCGCGCCTATCCGCCGCCGGCGCGCGCTTGACCGAGATCCCATTGGCCGAGATCGAGGACATTCCGCGCATCATGCAGAAGGGCGCGCTGGTCACGGTCGAGGCCTTTGCCGTCCACCGCGAGCTCTTGGCCAGGGGCGAAAAGCAATACGACCCGCGCGTCGCCAATCGCATCAAGCTCGGCGGCAATGCCGCCGCTGCCGACTACTGCGACATGCTGAAGAAGCGCGCCGAGCTCATCGGCCTGATGGCGCGCGTGACCGCGAATTACGACGCGCTGCTTTGCCCCACCGTGCCGATCGCGGCGCCCGCGATCGCGCCGCTCGAGCGCGACGACGATCTCTACACCAAGACCAACCTGCTCGTGCTGCGCAACACGACCGCGTTCAACTTCCTCGACCGCTGCGCGGCGTCGCTGCCGATCCACGCGCCCGGCGAAGCGCCGGCCGGCCTGATGGTCGTGGGCGAGACCATGGGCGATCGCGCGCTGCTGGCGATTGCGGCCGCGATCGAGCGGGCGGTGGCGTCGAGCGCCTAGAAGTTCGCGCCGACAGGGCCGGAAACCCCTAGATACATTTCCTAGCAGGGGAGGCTAAGCCTACGAAAATGTTGCAATTCTGCAACGCAATGCCGGGAATCTCGGCAATGAGCCGGAGATGCGTTGGGTTAGAGGCGGCCGGTATCTGTTCACCCTGAAATATTTGTGGTTATTTTTCCTTGGGGATTCGACCACGCGGGCTTGCATACGAACGATTGCGCGAGGGGTGAGCTATGAAGCGCGGACCAACCAGGCGCAGGGCCAAAAAGGCCGTGCGGGCGACGGTCCTGCTCGGCGGATTCTTCGCCGTCGCGGCGGCCAGCGTCGACGGGCATGCATACATTTCGGAGAACGGCTCGACGACCACCGTCATTTGCGGAGTTCCCATCACCGTTCCCAACGGATCTTCGAACGGCGAAGGCGTTTGGAACGGCGAGGGCTACGGAGAAGGCAACAACTCCACCACCGTCGTCTCCAATGAATGCAATCCGGCGGCGATTCTCGCTTTCTTCAACGCCAACTTCCAGACGCTGACGAATTTCTACGGCAATATCTCCAATTACATGGAGATGTTCCGAAGCGGGTTCGGCGGCAACCTGCCGTTCACCGCATACCGCCCCGGCGCGCCGACGTTTCAACTCGCCTCGCGCGGCGACCTCGCGGGCGTAGGGCCCCGCAGCAACCAGCCCTTGTTCATCGCCCAGGCGCCGTCTTCGGTCGGCGACGGCACGCGGTTCGCGGTGTGGGCCTACGGAACCGGAGTCTTCGGCCATGTCGCCGCCGATGGCGCCGCCCCCGGCTATCGCCACAACACGGGCGGCTTTATCGCCGGCTTCGATTGGCAGAGCCAGAATTGGATGGTTGGCGCCCATGCCGGCTATGCCGGCACGAACATCCGCGTTCGCGACGACGGCTCGCACGTCTCGATCAATCACGCCATCGTCGGCGTGCACGGCGCCTTGCGTTGGGATAGCGGGCGGCTCAACACGTTCTACGTCGACGGCATCTTCAACGTCGGATTCCTCGACCACAACGTGACGCAAAGCCTGACCACCCTGGGCTTCCCCGGCACGCTCGCCACTGGCGGGCCGGGCGGCACCTCGGTCGGCGGCAAGGTCGAGCTCGGCTCGATCTTTCGTTACTGGGATTTCGAATTCAATCCCTACGCCGCCCTCCAGGTCGTGCATCTCAATACCGA
>Ga0210377_10005391_pt1 | contig 10509 bp, 11 predicted proteins | sample PLM4_65_b1redo_FD_155480 | JGI IMG/M metagenome (GOLD analysis project Ga0210377, IMG submission 155480) | Groundwater sediment microbial communities from an aquifer in East River, Colorado, USA - PLM4_65_b1 redo | ecosystem: Environmental > Terrestrial > Soil > Riparian zone | place: USA: East...
CGTCGGGAGCGAGCAGCTCGAAGGGCCCGGGCTGTCCCGACTCAGGAGGGTGTATGCGGAGCTGCCAGCGCTGCGTCGCTCCGGCGGAGATCGCGTGGGTCGCGGCCTGATTCACGCGCGGGACGATGATCTCGCCGAGGTCGACCGCGCGCGGCCCGCCGCCCACCTGCGTGAGCGAGATGAGCAACAGGAACGCAAGGTCGACGAACGAGAAGAGCCACGCGGGGGCCGTATCGCTTCCGGACGCCATGCCGTGCTGTTGCGGCCGCCCGCGCTCGATTCAAGGTGACTCGAGTCACACAGAAAAGCCTGGTGGCTTGCGATACGCCATGCCGGCACTGCAAGTGCAACTCGCGAGCAACGCCACTGCGTGTGCAACTCGCGAGCAACGCGCTCGGCGGAGGAAGCAGGTGGGACGCATGGGGATCCGACTGGCCTCGTTCTCGCTCCTCGCGGGCATCGCCGCGCTCGGGCTCGTGGCGGACGCCCGCGCGGGAGATTTCTACCTGACGGGCAACCTCGCGATCTCGACTGGAACCGGCGATAGCGGCGGGAGCACCGATTTCTTCCCCAATACGGGCAGCGATTCGGACTCCGCGCCTGCCTACGGCGGCGCCCTGGGCTTCGGATTCAAGCTGAACGAAGCAATTCCGAAGAGTTGGGGGGTGCCCTTGCCGCCGGATTGGGGGCTGCGCTTCGAGTTCGAGGGGATGACTGGCCGCGAGTACGAGCTGCGCACCAAGGGCGGCGACGGCTACTTCACGGAAGTGAGCGCTTGGACCTTCATGCCAAACCTGTGGATCGACGTCCCTCTGGACCAGCCGATCGCGTGGGCGTTCGGCCGGATTCCGATCCTCGAGCCGCTGACGCTCTACACCGGCGCGGGCTTCGGGCTTTCGACGGCGGATCTCGACGCGACGGACAACGTGTCGCACAAGGAGCAGTTCCTCTTCGGCTGGCAGGCGGGGATCGGGCTCGCCTACGAGCTCACGCAGCGCGTGACGCTCGCGGCGGGCTATCGCTACGTGGATCTGGGGCAGCCCAAGGTCACGCTCAAGATCCCTCCGGCGGCGGAACCCTTCGGAAAGTACACGCTGGCTCTCGCCGCGCACGAGTTCAACTTCGGCGTGCGCGTGAACTTCTACACGATCCCCTATCCGGAGAAGTGGGCGCTTCGCCGCGACGCGCGCTGAGCCCGCCTCTGCGCCCGAAACACGCCGTCGTCAGCCTCGCGCTCCTCGCGCCGCTGCTGCTCGCGGCGGTTCCCGGCGGCCGCTCGGCGCCCGTTGCGGTGTATGGCATCGAGCTCGATGCGCAGGGGGAGCGCGAGCGCGTGCTCGTGTTCGCCGAGGCGCCGCTCGAGGGCCGCCTCGAGGAGCGCGACGCCAAGACGCTCGTCGTCGTGATTCCCGGCGCCGTGCTCGATCCCTCTGTGCCCACGCGCGTGACGGGCCCGGCCGGGGCTGCCGTCCGCCTCGTGACGATCGAAGAAGCCGCGGGCGCTGGCGGATCCGAGGTGCGCCTCGTGATCGAGCGCGTGCCGGGACTGCCGGCCGAGCTCACGAGCCGCGGCGCGACGCTCGCGATCGAGCTCGCGCGCCCAGCGCGTCCAGTCGAGCCTGGCATCGCGATGCAGTTCGCGAACGCCGAGCTCGCAGAGATCGTGGAGAAGGTGGCGCGCGCCACCGGCGAGCGCTTCCTCTTCGACGACAGCCTGCGCGGCAAGCTGACGCTCACCTCGCCCGAGCGCGTCTCGCGCGAGGAGGCGCTCGAGCTCCTGCACGCGGCGCTCCTGCTGAAGGGTTTCGTCGCGCTGCCGACGCCGAGCGGAGCGCGCAAGATCATGCCCCTCGGCTCCGGGGGGCTGGGCGGCGCGCCGTGGAATCCGGACGCGCCGGGCGCGCGCAGCGAGGCGCAGACGACGACGCTCGTGCACCTGCGCTCGGCCACGGCCGAACGCGTCGCGACCGCGCTCCAGCCGTGGCTCGGCGCGACGGCGCTCGCGATCGCGCATCCTCCCACCAATGCGGTGATCCTCGCGGGCAGCGAGGCGCGGCTGCGCGAGCTGATGACGCTCGTCGCTGAGATCGATCACGACTCGGGCGATGAGCTCGTCGTGCATCGGCTCCGGCATCGCTCGGCCGAGGATGCCGCGGGGCTCGTGCTCGCCGCGCTCGGAACGAGGGTAGGCGCGCGACACGGCGTCGAGGCATGGCCCGACGAGCGCACCGGCGCGCTGGTGCTGCGGGCTTCACCCGAGGCGATGCAGGACGTGCGCGCACTGCTCGCGGAGATCGATCGTCCGGTGCAAGGAGAAGGCAGTGTCGGCGTGCTCATGCTGCGCTACGCCGATCCCGAAGCGCTGGCCCGGCTGCTGGGCAACCTCGCCGCCGGCAACACCTCTCATGCCGCGCCCGGCGGAGCCCTGACGCCCGCCATGGCCGGGGGCGCGTCGCTCGAGGGCCGTGACTTCGGGGTCGCGGTCCACGCGCCGACGCATTCGGTCGTCTTGAGCGCCGATCCCGAAACTCTCGGCATCCTCGAGGAGCTCATCGACGAGCTCGATCGCCCGCCGCCGACCATCGACGTCGAGGTGCTCGTGCTCCAGGTGATCAACGACGTCGCGCTCGATCTCGGCTTCGACGCCTTCATCCCGCTCACGTCGCCGAAGTCCCCGAACGACTGGATCGCGAGCGCGTTCTTGAATCCGAGAGGCGGCGGGCTGTTCCAGCCCGGCAGCGGCGACGGGCCTGTTTATGCGGCCCGCTTCACACGCGCGCCGCTCGTGCTCCCATTCATCGACTCGCTGGGCAATCCCGCTTCGCTGATCGTGCCGCGGGAGAGCGGGGTGATCACGGCGAACGATGTCCGCGTCCGCTCGCAGACGCTGATGCGACCGCACCTTCGCATGCTCGCCGGCACGGAGCAGGAGATTTTTGCGGGCAACAACGTCCCGATTCCGGTGTCGAAGACGGCGGCCGACGCGGCGAGCGCGTTCCAGACCAGCGTGAGCGTCGAGCGCCAGGACGTCGGCATCCGCCTGCGCGTGAAGCCGAGCGTCGGCGAGGCCGGGGGTGTGCGCCTCGAGCTCGACGTCAATATTTCTTCGCTCGCGCCGTCGCTCGCAGGCAGTGTCGAGGAGGTCGGGCCGAGCCTGCGCCAACGCCGCCTCACCTCGACGATCCACCTGAACGACAATGAATTTGCCGTCGTCGGCTTTGCGCGCGAGGCGGCCGTCGAGCAAAACGAGATCGGCACACCCTGGCTGAAGGACATCCCGATCCTCGGCTGGGCCTTCAAGCAGACCTCCGACTCGAACGTCACCGCACGCCTCGTGATCGCCGTGCAGGCGCGCATCGAACGCAGCCCCGACGAGCGCGTCGCCGACTCGATCCGCCGGCGCCTCGCCTTCGAACGCAGCAGCCAGCGCCTCGAGCCCCTCGCGCAGAGCTCCACCACCGCGTGGGCCCTGCGCGTCGCGGCGCGCGCCGACGAGGCCGAGGCGCAGACCATCGCCGCGCGCCTCTCGGCGAGCGCGCGGCCCGCCCGCGTGACGCGCTGGGAGTCGAGCAGCGGCTCCGTCTTCGATGTCACCGTCTCCGGCTTCGAGACCCTCTCCGAAGCGAACGACACCGCGCTGCAACTCCGGGAAGAAGGCTACGACCCGGAGGTCCTGGTCGTGCCGCTGGAGGCGCGCTGAGCGCGCCTTGCGTACGCTCGCAGGCGCGGCAACCGTGCCCCGGGCGAGGACATGCGCGAGCACCCGAACGCCATCCGCATTCGCGAGCTGTTTGCGGCCTTCCGGGACCGCGACCTGGCGACGATCCAGGCGGCAATCCCGGACCGGGCCGTGTGGCACTTTCCGGGGCGGCAGGGCGCGCTCGCCGGAAGCCACGTCGGTCGCAGCGCGATCCTCGCGTTCCTCGCCAAGGTCGTCGCGCTCACGCAGGGGACGTTCCGCTTCGAGATCGAGGACGTGATCGCGAGCGCCGCGAGCGCCGCGGTTTTCTTTCGCGGCAGCGGCGTGCGCGGCGATCGCACGCTCGACAATCCCACGTGTCTGCGCATGCGGATCGAGGCCGGCCAGATCGTCGAGATCTGGGAGTTCGTCTGGGATCTCTACGCGGTCGACTCGTTCTGGTCGTAGAAGCGCTTGCGCGAGAAAGCTCGCCTCCGCCTGGCGGAAGTGCCGTGGCTGTGGGCCTCTCCCGAGTCAGGCAGCTGCAAGTTTCCTGACACGGAGCGACCGTCGCCGGGTCTCTGCCTTCGCCAGATCGTACTGGAGTTGCTGACTGAGCCAGCTTTCGGCAGTGGTGCCGAAGGCGATCGACAGACGGACGGCCATCTCCGGGCTGATGCCGGCGCGGCAGTTCAGGATGCTGGACAGAGTTTTGCGGCTGACGCCGAGGGCGTCGGCCGCCTCCGTGACGGTCAGGCCGAGGGGCTCGAAGCAGAGCTCCCGAAGTACCTCACCCGGGTGAGGGGGATTGCGCATCTTCATGGGGACACCTCAGTGATAATCCTCGTAATCGACATCGACGATATCCGGACCTGTGAAGGCGAACGTGATACGCCAGTTTCCGCTCACACTCACGGCCCAGATTCCTCTCCGCTCGCCCTTGAGTGGGTGGAGGTGCAGCCCGGGCAGGCCCATGTCCCGGGGTTCTTTCGCGACGTTCAAGCGACCCAGGATCACGCGGAGTCTTCGGGCATGCTTGGCCTGGATGCCGGCGGTCGTTCCACGGAGGAAGAAGCGTTCCAGGCCCTTGTGCCTGAATCCCAGGATCGCCATTGGCGGATCGTAACACGTAACGTTTCAGGTTACAACCGGCAGATAAAGGGCCGGCGCGCCTGTCCCGATCCTTGCAGGGCAAGGCCCGGGAGTTCGATTGGCACCTCTGCGCCGTCGGCGCGTTCCAGTCGCAGGCGTGGTTGAGGAGATCCAATCCGTGGCCCTCTGGATTGATCAGTCGGACCCTGTGTCGGTGTACACTCGCAGCCCACTCTTCGCCGGCCATGGGCCAGGCATCTCGGGGATGCGAAGGGCCCGTGAACGAAGCCGATACAACGAGTTATGGCGTACCTGCTTCCGCTTCGTCGACGCTGACGCCGACGATGTCGAGATCACCGACTACCACTAAAGACGAGGCGTGAGATGAGCATTCCGAACGCTGGCCAGAGGAAGATCCGGCCCACCCATCCGGGCGCGATGCTTCGGGAGGATTTCCTACCGGACTACGGGCTCACGGTCTCGGGTCTCGCCGAGGCATTGGGCGTCTCCCGCCAGACGATGAACGAGGTGCTGCGGGGGCGGCGGGCCGTGAGCCCGGAGATGGCGCTTCGGCTCTCACGTCTGTTTGGCAACTCGCCCGAGTTCTGGCTCAACGCGCAGCGTGCCGTGGATCTGTGGAATGCGGCTCGGGCCATCAAGACGCAGGTTGAGCGCATCAAGCCGTTGAAGGTCGCATGACACGCGCTTGCAGACCGGCTCGCCAGCCCAGGGCCTTGCAGGGCAAGGCCCGGTCCAGCCGGCCGGCCGCCGATTCCGAGCGGTAGATACAAGACGGCGCAGAAGAGGGATGCGATGGCCGTCTCAGCAAATCTCCTCATCGCGATCGTCGCGATGGAGCATCTTGGATTCCTCGTTCTCGAGATGTTCCTTTGGACCCAGCCCTTCGGACTGCGAACGTTTGGGTTGACCCCGGAGTTCGCTGCAGAGTCCTCCGCGCTGGCTGCCAATCAGGGCTTATACAACGGCTTTCTCGCCGCAGGTCTCCTCTGGAGTCTAGTTCGTCGGCAGGATGCATTCTCCAGCAAGGTGTTCTTCCTTCTCTGCGTGATCGCAGCAGGGGTCTTCGGTGCGTTCACCGCAAAGACGTCGATCTTGTTCGTGCAGGCAGCGCCGGCGTTCGTTGCCTTGGCGCTCTTGATGCTTTCCCGTCGGGCTGGCGGTGGCAGCTAGCGTCTTGTCGGGCGGCTCGTCTTCCTGGCGAAGATCGACGCGGGTCTGGCTGAGCTCGACGCCGGCCAGGGGATTCCCCACGATACGTGGGTGGCAGCAAGGGCAGGCGGCCGCTGAGCCGGGATCGGTTGGGCAGCCCAGAGGCGCTGAGTTGCGGCTCGGGTTGAGGCTTCGACCGGTATCATATACGATACCGCCCTGTGGCGCCCCGAGTGGTCCTTGATACGAACGTCCTCGTGTCCGCGCTGCGGTCCAATCGCGGGGCGTCGTTCCAGCTGCTCTCGGAGGTCGACTCGGGCCGCTTCGAGGTCTGTCTGTCCGTTCCGCTCGTGCTCGAGTATGAGGCGGTCCTCTTCCGGCAGGCTCGGACGCTGGGACTCGCGCGCCGCGACGTCACCGATGTGCTCGACTACCTGTGTTCGGTCGCCCACCGGCAGTCGATCTTCTTCCTCTGGCGGCCGCAGCTTCGCGACCCAAGCGATGACATGGTCCTCGAGCTCGCTGTGGCGGCAGGCTGCCGGTACATCGTCACCTTCAATACGAAAGACTTCGGGACTGGGCGCCCGTTCTCGCTGCGGGTCGTCACGCCTCGGGAGTTCCTGCAAACCATCGGGGTCATCAAATGAGCACTCTGAGCCTCCGGCTTCCCAACTCCCTCCACGAAGAGGTCAAGAAGCTGGCCCGCCGAGAGGGCATTTCCATCAACCAGCTCGTGAGCACGGCAGTCGCTGAGAAGCTTGCGGCCCTCATGACGGAGGAGCATCTCGAGAAGCGCGCTCGCCGGGGCAGCAAGCAGAAGTTCCAGCGCGTGCTTCGCAAGGTTAGGAGCACGGCTCCTGCGGCAGAAGACCGCCTCTGAATCGTCGCGCTGTCAGAGCGTTGCCCAACAAGCCAGGATGCCGCTTGACCAACGCCGCTGAGACAGGAACCGAAATGCCCGAGAAGGAAGCCACAGCCCGCATCAAGATCAACAAGCTGCTCGAAGCAGCAGGCTGGCGTTTCTTCCAGGAAGGCAACGCGCCCGCCAACATCCGTCTCGAGCCCAGCGTCACGATCAAATCGACCGACCTCGACGCGCTCGGCGACAACTTCGAGAAGACCACAAAAGGGTTCGTCGACTTCCTCCTCCTCGACGCCAAGGGCTTCCCGCTCATGGTCCTCGAGGCCAAGGCCGAGGCCAAGAATCCGCTCATCGCCAAGGAGCAGGCCCGCAAATACGCCAAGTCCCAGAACTGTCGCTTCGTCATGCTCTCCAACGGCAACCTGCACTATTTCTGGGACTTGGAACGCGGCAACCCCTACGTCATCACCTCGTTTCCGACACCCGACTCGGTCACCGGCTACCAGAAGGTCACGCCCAATCCGGAGCGCCTGATCGCAGAGCTATTGGGCGACGACTACATCGTTCTCACCCAGCGCCCGAACTACCGGTCCGAGGCTGGGTGGCGGAACGAAGCGGAACGCCCCGGATACAATCCAGGCCAACAAACTTCGCTTTCTCCGGCCCTCACCCTGGCCGGCAAGAAGCGCTTCTACGACTGGGTCTTCAACGGCGAGAAACTCTACCAGCAGCTGCGCTCCCATTACCCACTCTTCGACGGAGAACAGCGGAAGGGCCGGGTCTGCTTCGAAACCTTTCCCCACGCCGTCGTCTGTGCACTTGCCGGGAGAGTGATTCGAGCGAGGCCCAAAGCATCGATACGCCGCAACGCCCTGCGAAATAGGGGTTACGACTGCGGCCCGCTTCCCAACATCGACTTCGTCGATGCCGCCTTGTGCGCCGTCGCAGCGGAGGCATTCCGCCATGGCCGCATAAAACGTTTCGGCGGGCGAAGCGAAGGATTCATCGTGGTGCCGGCGCTCGATGTCAATGACTAGAGGAATTAGCGTTTCGCAACAGCGCACTACTCGCCCAAACAGCAACATCTCCTACGATCGCTTTCAGCCGTCGTAGGCGGCTGGCGGCTGAATAAGCACGTTTGCCAGAGCGGTCAAGTATGCCCACTCGTGACACGCTACAGAATCCTGTAACCGGGCCTGGATAGAGTCAGGTGGTCGGCTCATTGCGGAACCTGCGGGTGGGTCGCCTGGCTAACATCCGGATCAACCTGCGTCGTAAGGGGCTCGATTGCGATGGCCGCAGCTCGCGTCAAGAAGAGAGAGACGAGGTGCCGATTCAAGGTCGGGGATCGCGTTCGCTTCGAGCTCGGGGGGCGCCGGCGGTCGGGGGTCATCGTCGAGGACCGCGGGCCGCTCGGGGCCGGCGGGATACACCTCTACTCGATTCGGGCTCGGCTCGATGTGATCGGCGAGGCGCGCGCCTTCGAGTCGACTGCGGACGCGGTTTATGCAGCGCTGTGTTGGAATCCAGCAGCCCGCGCGCCACTCGCGAGCGAGCCCGAGATCTCTCCGTCGGCGTCGACCCGCAGGCTCGGCAGCCCCAGCCGGTCGAGCCACGCCGGGCCGGCGCGCCCGCCCTTCAGCATCGCGATCGTCGAAGCCGTGCCCGCGATCAGGCAGTGGCTCGCGGCGACGCTCACGCTCGCGAGGCCCTCGACGGGCCAGCCCGTCTTCGGGTTGAGGATGTGCGCGTAGCGCTTGCCGTCGACGAGCATGCAGCGCTCGTAGTCGCCGCTGGTGGCGATGCCGCCGGCCAGCAAGGCCACGCTAGCGATCGCGCCGGTTCGATTTCTGGGATCGCGGATGCCGACGCGCCACGGAGAGCCGTCGGGGTGGGGCCCCACGACGGCCAGGTCGCCGCCCAGATCGACGAGGCCGTGGCGCAGGCTCTGCTCTCGACACAGCTGCGCGACGCGGTCGGCGGCGTATTCCTTGACGTAGCCGCCGAAGTCGAGCTCGATTCCCGCGAGGGGCAGAACCAGGTGTGGGCGCTGCCAGCGGATCTTGTCCCATCCGATCAGCGGCCGCAGTGCCTCGATCTCCGCCGGCTCCGGGACGCGCCCGGTGCGCAGGCTCCAGACCCGGCGCAGGACGCCCGAGCTGATGTCGAAGAGGCCTCCGCTCTGCTGCCAGGCGAGCGCGGCGTAGTCGAGCAGCGAGGCGGTCTCGGCATCGACCTCGAGGCCGGCAGGATCGCCGGCGCTCGCGTTGATGCGCGAGGCGAGGCTGTCGTCGCGATAGCGCGAGTACTTGCGCTCGAGCCGCGCGACCTCGGCGATCGCAGCACCGGCGACGGCGTCAAGTTTATTTTGGGACTTCGCGTGGAGGTGCAGCTCGCACGGGCTGCCCATGGCCTTGAAGGGCACGCGCTGCGCCAGCATGGCGTTCAGAACCTCGTCGTGAGGCCGACCGAGAAGAGGTCGAAGCTCACGAGGCCCGGATTCGGCGCGCCTACTTTCTGGAGCGCGTAGCTGCCGCTGCTCAGGTAGCGCTCCCACGAGAAGCTCCCGACCCAGTCGAGCTGCCAGGTCCGAAAACGCGCCTCGGCGCGCAGGCGCCACGAGAGCGCGCCGTAGGGCGAAAGCCGGTAGTCGCTCGAATACAGGCCGTCGCTTCGCACCTGCGTGTAGAAGTTCGCGTAGAAGTCGGCCTGGCCCTGCGTGTAGTAGCGGAACGAGGGGATCAGCCGGACCGCTTCGAAGAGCGACTGGTACCAGGCGACCTCGAGCGTGTGCGCGCTGATGTTCCAATCGTCCCAATAGAGCTGATAGTTGGCGTGGAAGGTCCCGTTCAGCGATGAAAAATGCTGGCGGTAGCGGCTGAGCCACGCGATCTGGTGCCTCAGGTCGGGGCGGCTGTCGGCGAGCGGCTCGTCCACCACGAGCGCCTGCTTGTAGGGATCCGAGAGGAAGCCGTGCCCCAGCGCATACGTGAGCGTCGACTGAACCGCGATGTTGCGTCGCAGCACCTGCGATAGCCCGAGATACCCGGAATAGCTCTGCTTGTTCTCGTGGTCGGGGCGCAGCGGGAACTCGGAGGAGTCGGCGGGATCGATGCTGTCGATCGAGACGCCCACTCCGCTCGAGAGCGTGGTGTTCTTCTCGTTGAAGTCGAGCTGGCCGCCGAGGCCGCCGTTGATGGCGAGGTAATCCTTCTCGAAGGAGACCCCGCCGCTCAGCGACGCCAGCGACCGATCCATGAAGTACTTGCCCTCGAGCAGGAGGTCGGTGCGCTTGTCCTCGACCGTTGCGCCGGTCATCACCTGCACGGGCTCGCCGTCGTCGCCGGGGATCACATACCAGGGGGTCGCGCCGCTCATGCTCTCGTGGACGATGTCGAGCCCGAGATCGAAGCGGTCCCCGAGCGGCGCCGCGAAACGGAGCTGGTGCATGTCGATGTCGTAGCGGCCGCGCTCGCTGCCGGGCGCGACTTTCGACGCCGGAATCGATCCCTCGGAGTAGCGCGAGAAGTTGTACTCCGAGCTGATCTGGTCGGTCAGGCCCTCGGCCGCGGCGCTGCCCGCGAGGCCGGGGAGCGCGAGCGCACCCGAGGTGAGCGCCGCGAGTGCACTCTGCCTGCGACGGCGCTGCGCACGCCGGCGCGAGGTACGCGCGCGCGCCTTCCGGCGCTGCCGTCTCGCCGCGTTG
>Ga0210377_10005392_pt1 | contig 10507 bp, 10 predicted proteins | sample PLM4_65_b1redo_FD_155480 | JGI IMG/M metagenome (GOLD analysis project Ga0210377, IMG submission 155480) | Groundwater sediment microbial communities from an aquifer in East River, Colorado, USA - PLM4_65_b1 redo | ecosystem: Environmental > Terrestrial > Soil > Riparian zone | place: USA: East...
AGTGTGAGGTAGAAATGGCACATAAAACAGGTGGCGGATCAACCCGCAATGGACGAGACTCAAATTCCCAGCGTTTGGGCGTCAAGCGCTATGGTGGTCAATTCGTGCTTTCTGGCAACATCCTTGTGCGCCAGCATGGCACGAAGATCAAGCCAGGCTTGAATGTTGGGCTTGGCAAGGATGATACTCTGTTCGCAACTTCGGACGGCTTCGTGATGTTTGACGTGGTCCATGGCAAGAAGCGCGTGAACATTGTCCCGCAGGTGGAAGGCTAACATGAGACCCGATATTCATCCCACCTATTACACCGATGCGAAGGTCACTTGCGCCTCCTGCGGCAAGACCTGGACAACCGGCTCCACCAGGAAAGAATTGCGCGTGGACATTTGCTCCAACTGCCATCCCTTCTTTACCGGTGAGGCATCACGCATCCTCGATATCGAAGGTCAGGTTGACCGCTTCTACAAGAAGCTTTCCGTCCGCCAGAACTATGTCGAACAGCAGAAGGCAAAGGAAGAACTCAAGGGTTCCCCCGAACGCCCCATCGCGGATCTGGGTCTCCCCACCCGCGCGTTGGATGCTCTCAAGAAGGCTGGCATCGAAAATGTCGGTCAGTTCATGGAGAAGCTCAATGCTGGCAACGATGCAGTTCTCGCCATCGCTGGTTTTGGTCAGGCTTCCCTGACCGCCGCGAAGAAGAAACTGCGCGCGCTCGGTTATGAACTTCCCGAAGCCGCTGCATAATCATCACTTGCAGAATAGATAATCTCAGGTAAACTTACGGGCATGGCGCTGAGCGCCATGCCCGTTTTTTATTTTGACCCCCATCACCTTGCGCGGGGGCAGGAGAATGTATGCGCCATACACATGGTCTCATTGAAGTAGTTTGTGGTTCGATGTTCAGCGGCAAAACAGATGAATTGATCCGTCGCCTGGTACGCGCGACGATCGCCAAACAGAAGGTACAGGTCTTCAAACCGGCAATCGACATTCGCTATGCAGTGGAAAAAGTGACATCACATGCCGGCTCCAATTACGACGCCATGCCTGTAGAGAAGTCAACGGACATCCTGGCAAGGATCGACAAGAACACGACTGTTGTCGGTATCGATGAAGCACAGTTCTTTGATCCTGATATTGTGAATGTGGCGCAGGCTTTGGCGGCGCGTGGGATCCGCGTCATCGCCGCCGGACTCGACATGGATTTCCGCGGCGAACCGTTCGGCCCCATGCCGGTATTGATGTCGATGGCGGAGTCAGTGGATAAGCTCCATGCCATTTGCATGGTTTGTGGTGACGAGGCCTCGCGCACGCAGAGACTCGTCAACGGAAAGCCCGCCAGGTATGATGATCCCGTGGTCATCGTTGGCGCATCGGAAATGTATGAAGCTCGTTGCCGCGCACATCATGAAGTGCCACGATAATATGTCACTCTGAGCGTAGCGACACTTGCACCTGGCGCAAGTGCAGGTGAGAGTCTCGGATTTGCCGAGAAGACTCCAAGTCCGCGTAGAGATTCTTCGTCGCTACCGCTCCTCACATCGTCCCGATATCCTTCGGGAGAATTACATTTCCATGAGGAAGAATGCAAGATTTCAACGACATCCTTGCTGAAGTATTGATCGACGAACAAACCCTTAAAACGCGCATCAAGGAGTTGGGCACAGAGATCAGTGCCGATTACCCTGATGGGAATCTCCTGCTCATCTGCATCCTACGCGGCGGCGTTCCTTTTCTGGTAGACCTCAGCCGCCAGATCACCGCTCCCCACATGATGGACTTCATGGCAGTCTCATCCTACGGGGTCGGCAAGCGCGAATCGAGCGGCACCGTCCGCTTGACGATGGACTTGCAAACCGACATCCGAGATAAGGATGTTCTCCTCGTCGAAGACATCATAGACAGCGGTCACACCATTGCATCAGTACTTGAATTGCTTCAACTCCGCCAGCCGCGCAGCCTCAAAGTCTGTGCGCTGCTCGATAAAGCCGAGCGACGTGAAGCGGTTGTCCCCATCCATTATCGCGGCTTCGACATCCCGAACAAATTCGTCTTCGGTTTCGGGCTGGATCTTGACGAGTATTACCGCAACCTTCCCTTCGTCGGCGTTGTCGATCTGAACAAATACAAACCACCTGCATGATGACCACCGACGAACAATCCGCGCACGACGAGCAAATGCCCGCCTCTCCCTACGCCGGGCGCTGGGTCGCTCGTGTCCGTGGCAGGATCATCGCCCAGGGGGGTACACCCGAACAAGCCCTGCGTGCCGCGCAAAGTACCCGGCACAAGGAAAGACCGGAAATTATTTACATGCCTGTCCCATTTTCTCAATCGCCTTTGATCGACAAAGTCCGCGACGCGCTCCCCGATCAGGAGATTTACCTGGTCGGCGGCGCAGTGCGGGATATGTTGCTTAACCGCGTCTCACACGACCTTGATTTTGCCCTGCCTTCGAACGGCATTTCCCTCGCCCGACGCGTTGCCAACACTCTCAACGCGGATTTTATGGCACTCGACGAAGAACGCGACACCGGTCGTGTCATCGTGACCGAGTCCGATGGCTCGCACACCTTCATGGACTTCGCCACCTATCGCAACGGGACAACGCTCGAAGCAGACTTGCGCGCTCGTGACTTCACCATGAATGCCATCGCATTCGATCTGCGAACGGAGACTTTGATCGACCCCATGAATGGCGCATCTGACCTGCGCACAAAAACGATCCGCGCCTGTTCCAGCACATCGCTGACGGATGATCCGGTCCGCATTTTGCGGGCAGTCCGTCAAGCCGCGGCGTTCGGATTCAAGATCGAACTCGAAACACGTAAAGCCATGAAGCAAGCTGCGAGCCTGTTACCCAACGTCTCACCGGAACGTCAACGTGACGAGCTGTTCAAGATCCTGGAGGGACCCAAACCAGATGCCGCCATGCGCGCATTGGAAATGCTCGGCGTTCTCCCGCATCTCCTGCCCGAGCTCTCCGCGATGAAACGCGTTGAACAATCACATCCCCACATTTACGATGTTTGGGAGCACACCTTGAGCGTGCTGGGACATCTCGAAGGGATCATTTCTGCGTTACGCGTTGGATATTCCGCAGAGCAGACTAACGACATGCTTACCGGTCTGCTCACTCTTAGACTTGGACGTTACCGCGAACAGATCGCCGCACACTTTGCCGAATCTCTCAACACGGACCGTTCTGTCCGCGCCGCGTTGTTTTTTGCCGCGTTGTATCACGATGTGGAAAAACCAGCTACCAAGTCTGTGGATGGAGATGGGAGAATCCGATTCTTCGACCACGATGTACAAGGCGCAGAAGTAGCAGCCAATCGCGGACGTGCTTTCAATCTCAGCAACGACGAGATCGAACGCGTCAAAAAGATCATCCAGCATCACATGCGCTTCCACTTCTTCACCAGCCGCATGGAAGGGGATAAACAGGAGCCTTCGCGCAAAGCCATCTATCGCTATTTCCGCGATGCTGGCGAGGCAGGCGTTGATCTTGTTTTACTCGCTCTGGCAGATCTGCGCGGTATGCGCGGGAATGAGTTACCCCAGGAAAGTTGGATCGCAGCGTTGGATATTGCCCGCATTTTACTGGAGAATTATTGGGAGAAACGCGAAGAGACCATCGCCCCACCGCGCCTGCTGGACGGCAACGACCTGATGCATGAACTCAACCTGTCACCCGGGCGGATCATTGGTCAATTGCTGGAAACGATCCGCGAAGGACAGGCAACCGGCAAGATTGAAACGCGCGAGCAGGCAATCGAATACGCACGAGAAGAACTGAAAAAGTCGGAGCAGCCATGAATATTGTTTACTTTGATCTGGAAAGCCAGAAACTCTTTGAAGAGGTTGGCGGGCGCGATGCGTCGAAATTACTGTTGGCTTGCGGCGTGACCTGGTCCACGGAGCGGAATGACTTTGCCGTGTACTGGGAAAAGGATGCAGCGGCATTGATCGCCGAATTGAAATCTGCCGACCGCGTGATCGGGTTCAACATCATCAGTTTCGATTATGAAGTCTTGAAACCTTACGCGCCGAACGAGAATTTCCGGTCCTTCCGTTCGACCGATATGTTGCAGGATATTTTTCGCACGTTAAATTTCCGCTTGAGTTTGGATTCCATTGCCAAAGCTTCGCTCGGTTCAAAGAAGACCGCTGACGGTGTTCAGTCAGTCGAATGGTTCAAGACCGGGGAGATGGACAAGGTGGCTGAGTACTGCAAAGCGGACGTGGATATCACACGCCGCGTCTATGAGTTTGGGCGTGATAATGGTTTTGTGTTTTACTACTCCAAACTGGGTAGTAAATTAAAGGTGGCTGTGAATTGGAAGTAATATGCTCCTTCCGCCGTCCTCGGCGGGAGAGTCAGCGCCGAGGACGGCGCTGAGAGCGATGGAGAGAGAAAATGGAAAAGATAAACATTAACGGTATCCAACTTGCATATGAACGTCATGGAAAAGGCAAGCCGCTTGTGCTTTTGCACGGCTATCCCCTCGACCGTCACTTGTGGGATGATGTCGTTCCCCTGCTCAAAGATACATTCGATATGATCGTCCCCGACCTGCGGGGATTTGGCGAATCAACTACGGTCGATACACCATACACAATGGATGATCTTGCTTCAGACATCGCAGGTTTGCTGGATCATCTTGGCATCAAGAAAACAGCAATTGTGGGACATTCCATGGGTGGATATGTTGCACTGGCATTTGCCCGACTCTTCCCCGAGCGCGTGAATGGACTTGGCTTGGTTTCCTCGCAGGTGCTGGCTGACCCACTTGACCGCAAGGAGGGAAGGTACAAGTCAGCGGCGGAGGTGGCAGAAAAAGGCATCAGTGGCGTGGTTGAAGCGATGACTACAAAATTCACGTCAGATGCGCGGCTACAGGCTTATGCGCGCGAGTCCATGCAAAAACAAAAGCCTGCGGCATATATTGGTGCACTCAAGGCTATGGCAGAACGTGCAGATTCGACTTCCCTGCTTTCAACGATCCAATATCCGGTTGTTCTCGTCCACGGTGACGCGGATATGTTGATCCCGATCGATCGAGCGCGTGACGTCAAGGTGGCGATACATCAGTCGCATTTGGTTGAGTTGAACAGTGTCGGCCACATGCCGATGATGGAAGCCAAAGAACAGACCGCTAATGCGTTGAAATACCTCGCTTAAAGTAAATCTCCCGTCCCTCTTTTGGGAGGCGGGAGATCTTTTTATAACGGGAACAGCCTTAGGCTTGGAGAGAGGCGGTGACTATCCTGACGATGCGGGCATGGGCTTGAACGTCTGATTCAACGAGACGTTATTTGCCTTGCGATTTACAAGCCGGTTGATGTGTGCCACGAGCACGCGGCTGGGAGTCGGTTTGGTCAGGTAATCGTCGGCGCCGGCATCCAACACGCTGGCAACCATCGAGGGGTCGTTGAGTGCCGAAAGCACGATGATGGGCACATCACTGAAGGCACGCACGGCTCTGCAGATCTCCCATCCATCCATCTCGGGCATCATTAGATCAAGAATAACCAAATCAGGGGTGTTCTCGCGGATATGTGTAAGTCCTTCTGTGCTGCTATTGGTTGCCCACACCTCGAAGCCTTGTGAGGTTAAAAGCACAGAGAGCAAATCGGTCACTGCATTATCATCGTCGATAACGAATATTTTAGTGGTCATATTTTTTATCCTATGCGTCATATTATCATATATTTACGTTGATTTAGTCCTTGCAACAGGTTTACAGAAAATAACTGCAATTTTTCTGGAAAAATGTCACTTTTATCACATATCGTTTGTGGTAAACTTCACACGATTAAAATAACATTACCCATGGAGGCTAATGATGAATAAATGGGTCTATCTTTTTAGTGAAGTCGCGAAGGCAGAAAAATACGCCGGTTCCTGGGAAGGCGTCCGCGCCCTGCTCGGTGGTAAGGGAGCCGGACTATTCGACATGACGCGCGCAGGTGTTCCGGTCCCACCGGGATTTACGGTCACGACCGAAGCCTGTAACGAATTCCGTAAAACCGGCAAGTTCCCCGCTGGACAGTGGGACCAGCAACTCGTCGCGATGAAACAGGTGGAAAAGGCAACCGGCAAGAAGTTTGGAGATGCGAAGAATCCGCTTTTGGTTTCGTGCCGCTCCGGTGCAAAGTTCTCCATGCCCGGTATGATGAATACGATCCTGAACATCGGCTTGAATGACAAAGTGGTTGAAGGAATGATCAACCTGACAAAGAATCCGCGCTTTGTCTGGGACCTCTATCGCCGCCTGATCGAGATGTTCGGCACCACCGTGTTCAATCTTGACGATGAAGTATTCGAACACCCGATGGCTCAGTACAAGGCGAACAAGGGGTACAAACTCGACATCGAGATGACCGCTGAGGACTGGAAGGCACTGGTCGCCACTTTCAAGGAAGTCTTCAAGAAGCACGTCGGTTTTGATTTCCCACAGGATGTCAACAAACAACTCGAACTCGCCACCAAAGCCGTTTTTGAATCCTGGAATGGCAAGCGTGCCATTGCCTATCGCAACAAGGAAGGTATTTCGCACGATCTTGGCACGGCTGTCAACATCCAAACCATGGTCTTCGGCAACATGGGCGATGACTCCGCCACCGGCGTAGCCTTTACCCGCAACCCGTCCACCGGAGACAAGAAGATGATGGGTGAATACCTCATCAACGCCCAGGGCGAAGATGTGGTGGCGGGCATCCGCAATGCCGACCCGATCGAACATCTTTCCAAGCAAATGCCCAAAGCCTACAAGCAGTTCATGGACATCACATCCAAACTTGAAAAGCACTACAAGGAAATGCAGGATGTCGAGTTCACCATCGAACGCAGCAAATTGTGGATGCTCCAAACCCGCAACGGCAAGCGCACTGCCAAATCTGCTGTGAAGATCGCCGTGGATATGGCTAACGAAAAGCTCATCACGAAGGAACAGGCTATCCTGCGTGTTACTTCCGACAATGTCGATTCCCTGCTCCACCCGCAATTCAATGAGAAGGCGATGGCTGAAGCCGAGAAGACCGGCAAATTCTTTGCCAGGGGCGTGAACGCCTCCCCAGGCGCGGCAGTAGGACAGGTCTACTTCGATGCCGATATGACAGAGAAAATGGCCAAGGAAGAAAAGCAGAACACGATCATGGTGCGTCCATTCACCAAACCGGACGATGTCCATGGCATGATCGCCTCCCAGGGTGTGCTCACCAGCGAAGGTGGCGCCACATCCCATGCAGCAGTGGTTGCCCGCCAGTTCGGTATCCCGTGCGTGGTCGGCGCGTCTGCGATCAAGATCGATCTTGAGAACCGCCAGATGAAGGTTGGTGATGTCGTTGTGAAGGAAGGCGAATGGATCTCTGTTGACGGCAACACCGGCAAGGTGTTCATTGGCAAGATCCCGACCTCTGCACCCTCACTCGAAGAACAAACTGACTTGCTCACCCTGCTCAAGTGGGCAGATGAAATTTGCGCTCGCAAAGATATTCGTGAAGCCCGCGCAAAAGGCTATCCGACTCGTGGTCTCCAGGTTTGGGCAAACGCAGATTATCCCAAGGATGCACAGCGCGCCCGCTCTTACGGCGCAGTCGGCATCGGTCTCTGCCGCACCGAGCACATGTTCTTTGAACCTGAGCGCCTGCCCATCGTGCAGGATATGATCCTCTCGGGAACGAGCTCAGGACGCACTGCCGCGCTCAACAAACTGCTCCCCTACCAGCGTAAGGACTTTGATGGTCTGTTCGAAGCAATGGATGGCTACCCGGTCATTATCCGCTTGATCGACCCACCTCTGCATGAATTCATGCCCGATGAAGAAAAACTTCTCGAAGAAGTCATCACTATGCGCGTCAAAGGTGAAACCGATGGTTTGGCTGACAAGGAACACCTGCTCAACGCCATCAAGGGCATGCACGAATCCAACCCAATGATGGGTCTGCGCGGCGTTCGCTTGAGCATTGCCATGCCTGAGATCGTCGAAATGCAGGTACGCGCCATCTTCGAAGCCGCAGCGGATTGTACGTTGCGCAAGATCGTCGTCAAACCTGAAGTGATGATCCCGTTGACCGGAACCGTGAAGGAACTCGAATGGATCCAGCCGAGACTCGAACGTATTGCCGCGGCAGTGATGAGCGAGAAGAAGGTCAAGTTCGAATACAAGTTCGGCACGATGATCGAAATCCCGCGTGCGGCAGTCACTGCTGCAGAGATCGCCGGCCGCGCTGAGTTCTTCTCCTTCGGAACCAACGATCTGACCCAGATGACCTACGGCTACTCCCGCGATGATGCCGAGCGCAACTTCCTGATCACCTATCAGGAACAGGGCGTGCTCGAGAAGAATCCGTTCCAGACGATCGATCGCGATGGTGTTGGCAAACTCATGGACTGGGCGATTGCCGAAGGCCGCAAGACCCGCCCGAATCTCGAAGTGGGCATCTGCGGTGAACACGGCGGCGACCCGAACTCCATCGAGTGGTGTCATATCATCGGAAACAATTATGTTTCCTGCTCCCCGTTCCGTGTGCCGATCGCACGTCTTGCCGCGGCGCACTCCGCTTTGAAGCACCAGCCAAAGAAAGCGGCTGTAGCGAAGAAAGCGACAGTCAAGAAAGTGGCGGCAAAGAAACCCGCCAAAAAGAAATAAGCTCCAGGAACGACAAAGGGCGCACTTTGAAAGTGCGCCCTTTTTGTTTATCAAACAAACTTGCAATTATCTTACGTTGAGCACTTGTCCAACATAGATCAGGTTGGCATTCTTAATGTTCGGGTTCAAGTAGAGCAGGTTGTCCACAGTCGTACCGAACTTGTTGGCGATGATGCGGAGCGTGTCACCCTTCTGAACGATGTAGGTGGAAGCGCCGGCAGGAATGGTGATGGCTTGACCAACATAGATCAGGTTCGGGTTGGTGATCTGCGTGTTGACCTTGAGCAGTTCATCCACGGTGGTGCTGAACTTGGAAGCGATCTTGCGCAGGGTATCACCCTTTTGCACATAGTACGTCTGACCACCAGCCGGGGGCGGAGGAGGGGGCGTTTCAGGAGACGATACGTAGATCGTCAAGCGTTGACCTTCGTAGATCAAGTTGACATTCTTGATGTCGGGGTTATGTGCAACGATCAGATCCAAAGTGGAGCCGAAGCGAGCCGCCAGACCTTTCACGGTATCTCCACGAGCCACGATGTAGATCAGGTAACCGCCATCGGTGCCGAGGATGGTGCCAGGCAGAAGCAGAACCTGACCCGGGTAGATCAAATTCCCGGTGCCGATCTCGGGGTTTGCCCGCTGGATGGCTGAAACGGTCGTGCCACAGCGGTCCGCGATCTTGCGCAGGGTGTCACCGCTGACGACTGTCACGCTCATGCCACATCCTGCGGCGAAGACAGAAGTGGTGCTTGCGAACATGGCGACCAGCATAGCCAAAAGGACAATGGTTTGTAAAAGTTTTTTATTCATCGAAACCTCCATTTCGTATAAATCCACGTATTGGATGATTTTCGACTCAAAAAAGTTCCCCAGTTTCTTCATACCCCTACCAAGTTCCTATATCGGCACTTCAAAACCGTTTGGCATTTCCGCGTAGACCCCGCGCAGCTCTTCGGGCAACGCTTGTGCCAGCGTGAACATCAAACGATCCGTCAACGCCAGTGGATTCTCTCCCGGGTTGGGCATGAGCAGCGGAAGCATTGTGATCTGGACAAGTGTCCTGCGCGGGAACCGTTTAAAGAACTGGTCTGACCCTGTCACCACCACCGGCAAAATGGGACAATTCGCCTCGATCGCCAATCGGGCCGTTCCCGTTTTCGCGACCGACAATCCCCTCCTTTTTGAACGCGTTCCCTCCGGGAACATACCGAGCGGTAAGCCGTGATTCAACACCTTCGCGGCGTGGCGCATCGCCCATGAAAGAGATCGGGCGCGGTAATGCAAATTGCATTGGGAACACATCAAAGCTGGTCACATGATTCGCGGCGATAATAACTGGTCCATCTTCAGGAAAATGCTCCAGACCTTTTTCATCCATCTCCATGATGAGAGAAAATATAAAGCGTATAAACGACACAATGGCGCGCCGCTGAGACGTGTCAGCAAAGTAGAATTTCTTTTTATCACGCGGATCAGGTACAGGCGTGGAATGAAGCGTTGAGTCCATGACAATCGTCACAGGGAAAGTGGATTATACTTGTGAAAATTTTGATTAATGCAGTGCATCGCACTCGCGTAATACACAACACTTGGAGAACAAAATGGACACTATTATCGAAAGTATTTCCGCGCTTGAAATCCTTGATTCGCGCGGCAACCCGACCGTTGAGGTTGAAGTCGCGCTGGCAGACGGTTCGTGGGGACGCGCGGCTGTGCCATCCGGAGCATCAACCGGCGTACACGAAGCCTTGGAATTGCGCGATGGCGACAAGAAGCGCTATCTTGGCAAGGGCGTATTAAAGGCAGTTGCCAACGTCAACGGCGTGATTGCAGATGACCTCTTCGGGTGG
>Ga0210377_10005393_pt1 | contig 10506 bp, 5 predicted proteins | sample PLM4_65_b1redo_FD_155480 | JGI IMG/M metagenome (GOLD analysis project Ga0210377, IMG submission 155480) | Groundwater sediment microbial communities from an aquifer in East River, Colorado, USA - PLM4_65_b1 redo | ecosystem: Environmental > Terrestrial > Soil > Riparian zone | place: USA: East...
TTCAGGATTCAGGATTCAGGATTCAGGATTCAGGATTCAGGATTCAGGATTCAGGATTCAGGATTCAGGATTCAGGATTCAGGATTCAGGATTCAGGCACCTTCGATCCTGCATCCTAGAGCAACACTCGTTCTATGCCGCCATCATTCGCCTTGGCGACATAATCCGGCAACCAATCTTTTCCCAATAAATGTCTGGCCATTTCCACGACGATATAGTCTGCCGTGGTTCCACTGTCGTCGTTGTAGCGCGACAAGCCCTGCTGGCAGGATGGACAGGAAGTCAGGATCTTGATTTCGCCGTTGAAGCCGTCGGCGCGCAAATTATCCGCACCCTTGCGCATTTCCTGTTCCTTGCGGAAACGCACCTGTGTTGCGATTTGCGGCAAGGTCACGCCAAACGTGCCGGATTCGCCGCAACAACGTTCGTTAAGCGGAACATTTGTACCCATCAATTCATTCACCACCTTGAGCGGCTGATATGTCTTCATCGGCGAGTGGCAAGGGTCGTGATACATGTACCGCACTGACACGGCATCGCGCAGCGCCGGGGCGGGAAGTGAGGTGGCCTGCTGCTCACTGCTTGTCGAGCTCATCAGGCTTTCATGCAGCAGGCGCACCCCCTCCACACCATGCAATTTCACGTTCTTCTCCAACAGATATTCGTGGATGTCGAGCAAGCGGCAGCCGGGAAAAATTTTGTCGAACTGATATTTCTGCAACTGGTCCATGCAGGTTCCGCACGACACGATCACCGTCTTTATATCAAGATAGTTCAGCGTGTTCGCGACACGATGGAACAGCACCCGATTATCGGTAGTGATCTGGCTGGCCTTGTCAGCCTGACCCGAAGCATTTTGCGGATAACCGCAGCAAAGATAGCCGGGCGGCAGAACAGTGATTGCGCCGGTCTCATACAGCATCGCTTGTGTCGCCAACCCGACTTGACCGAACAAGCGCTCAGAGCCGCAACCCGGGAAGTAGAACACCGCCTCGCTGTCCTCATTCAATTTGCGAGGATTGCGTATGATAGGCACGACATTGTTGTCCTCGATGTCAAGCAGTGCGCGCGAAGTCTTCTTTGGCAGATTGCCGGGCATCGGCTTGTTGATGAAGTGGATCACCTGCGATCTCAGCGGGGCACCGCCTACCGTTGCAGGTGGTCGTGTGGTTTGTCTTTTCAGCAAGCCAAGACGCAAGGCCAGTTGATAGCCGATGCGCTGTGCCTGGTATCCCCACTCTATCATCACCTTGCGCACCAGTTTGATCGTGGTCGGGTCGGTGGCGTTGAGGAACAGCATCGAGGCCGCGGTGACCGGACTGAATTTCTTCTTGCCCTGCTTGCGCAAAAAGTTGCGCATCGCGATCGACACATCACCGAAGTCAATGTCCACCGGACAGGGGTTCAGGCACTTGTGGCACACAGTGCAGTGATCGGCGACATCGCTGAATTCGTCGAAGTGCTGGATCGAGATACCGCGCCGTGTCTGTTCCTCATACAGGAATGCCTCGATCAACAGCGAAGTGCCGAGTATCTTGTTGCGCGGCGAATACAGCAAGTTGGCGCGCGGCACGTGGGTGGCGCATACCGGCTTGCATTTTCCGCAACGAAGGCAATCCTTGATGGAATCGGAGATCTCGCCCAGTTCGCTTTTCTCGAGGATCAGACTTTCCAGTTCCATCAGGTTGAAGCTGGGCGTGTAGGCCCGCTCCAGATTGCCGCCGGTCAGCAGCTTGCCTTTGTTGAAACGGCCTTCCGGATCTACTTTCCGCTTGTAATCAGTGAACGCTGCGATCTCTTCGGTTTCAAGAAAATCGAATTTGGTGATGCCGATGCCATGCTCGCCCGAGATGACGCCACCGAGGTCTTTCGCAAGCTGCATGATGCGGGCCACAGCGGCATTAGCCTGCTGCAACATTTCGTAGTCGTCGGAATTCACCGGGATGTTGGTATGCACGTTGCCGTCCCCGGCGTGCATGTGCAGCGCGATGAACACGCGGCTTTTCAGCACGCTCAGGTGTATCGCGTAGCACTGGTCGAGTATCGGTTGATAAGTGCTGCCGGAAAAGATCAGGCGCAATTCATCGCGTATTTCACTCTTCCAGGAGGCACGGATGGTGTGATCCTGCAGGACGTTGAATACCGTTGAGTCTTGAGACGTAAGACGTAAGTTGGCAGTGGTGGCCAACTCAGGAATTGCGACTTTCAACTCGGAACTGGGTTTGTCCAGATTGTCCCTCAGCCATTGCCAGCGAGTGCGCACCTCTGCCAGCAATTGCCTGGTTTCCTGTGAACGGTTGCCGAGCAGTTCGGCATCGCCGAGTTGTTTGTCGTCCTGATAATGGAGCGGCAGTTCACCGGCGAAAATGTCATCCAGTGCATCCAGCAATTTGAGTTTGTTGTGCAGCGACAACTCGATGTTGATGCGCTCTATACCGTCGCAATAATCGCCCATGCGCGGCAGCGGGATCACCACGTCCTCGTTGATCTTGAACGCGTTGGTGTGCTTGGCGATCGCGGCGGTGCGCGCGCGGTCCAGCCAGAATTTCTTGCGCGCCTCGGCGGAGACCGCGATGAAGCCCTCGCCGCTGCGCAAGTTGGCCAGGCGCACGATTTCCGAAGCGGCTAGTGCCGCCGCGTCCGCGTCATCGCTGACCACATCGGCGACCAGTACCATCTTCGGCCTTGTGCCGCGCTTGGACTTGGTGGCATAACCCACCGCCTTCAGATAGCGCTCGTCCAGATGTTCCAGTCCCGCCAGCAGCGCGTCGGGATGCGCATCCATATAGGATTTGATTTCGACTATCGCGGGTACCGCTACACTTACCTGGCTGAAGAATTCCAGGCACACGGTGCGCGTGTGAGCGTGCGCGCGATGCAGAATAAAGCGTGCCGAGGTGATGATACCGTCGCAGCCTTCCTTCTGGATCCCGGGCAAGCCTGACAGGAATTTGTCTGTGACATCCTTGCCCAGCCCGGTCTTGCGGAATGCGCTGCCTGGGATGGTAAGTAACTGCGGTGCGCCATGTGCTGTCTTGCCATCCGCCTCGAATCGGCTGATTCTAAAACTTGCGGCGGAGACATCATGGATCTTGCCGAGGTTGTGATCCAGTCGCTCGACATTCATCCATAATCCATCCGGTGTGACCATGCGCCATGAAGCCAGGTTGTCCAGCGCGGTGCCCCACAGCACGGCCTTCTTGCCCCCGGCATTCATTGCAACGTTGCCGCCTATGCACGAGGCGTCAGCCGAAGTGGGATCCACCGCGAACACCAGATCGCTGGCTTCCGCTGATTCCATCACCCGCCTGGTTACAACACCCGCACCGCAATGGATGGTGGCATAAGGTTTGTTCAAGCCGGGCAGGGTCAGATGCTCCACCGCCGAGAGTGTCTCGAGCTTTTCGGTGTTGATCACCGCCGAGAATTTGTCCAGCGGAACTGCACCGCCGGTATAGCCGGTGCCGCCACCTCGCGGAATGATGGTGAGCTTGAGGGCTATGCAGGCACGAACCAGCGCGGCGATCTCTTCCTCGGTATCGGGATGCAGCACCACGAACGGATATTCAACGCGCCAGTCGGTGGCATCGGTAACATGCGAGACGCGAGCCAAACCATCGAACTGGATGTTATCGCGGCGCGTGATTCGGCCTAATGAGTGCAGCACGCTTTTGCGAAGCTGCAGGGTCTGTTCAAACTCGGCAGCGAATTGATCGACTGCAGTTCGGGCCAGTCCGAGCAGCCGCTCAACGGCTTCATTGTGGTTTCGACCGCTACGCTTCACATCGTCTTCGCCGATGCTTGTCTTCACCGCACCTTCGGTGTCCTGGCGGCGAGCATCGATAGCATTCAGGCGATGGTGCAATGCACCTATCAGTGCGGCGCGCCGTTTACGGTTGCCCAGCAGGTCATCCTGCAGATAGGGGTTGCGCGATACCACCCAGATATCTCCCAGCACCTCGTATAGCATCTGCGCGGAACGCCCGGTGCGGCGCTCCTCGCGCAGCGTGTTGATGATGTCCCATGCCTCGCTGCCGAGTATGCGCAACACGATCTCGCGGTCGGAAAATGAAGTGTAGTTATAGGGGATTTCGCGTAAACGTGCGGTCATGGTGAACCTTGGATGGTGCCTCAATAAATATCATGGATGCGATGCTGCCAGAACGTCCGGCAACAAGGCGAGCATTTTACCTGAATGCCGCTCGCCACTCGACCCTAATGAAGATTCGGTTGTAGTCAAAGATTTGATCACTGATGTGATATGCGAAACTTGGCTTGCATAGCCATTTTTGGTCATATGGCGTGATAAGGCATTTGCTGCTAGATTATGCTATGAAGCAACTCGTGGCCCCGGTTTCATGATCCAAACGGGGAAATTAAGTTTCAATTCCTATGTGATCTTTATGCGCCATACACTACTAGCATTTGGGCTTTTCCTACTCTGGCTGATGTTTTCTCCTGTATGCCAGGCTGAAGACTATGAACTTGGTCAGGGTTTTCCTGTCGGTAAATATCTCTTGTCCGGTTATGTAAATATCGAGCTTATAGACCGTTTTGACGTTCCTACCAGGCTTGATCTGGACGATCTGAGCCTGTTCGCCAGTGGCCGCATCAACAAGTGGGCCAACCCTTTTTTGGAAGCCGAGCTATCCAAATACACTTTGATTCAACAAGGCGGGAGTGTCGCAGGCGATTTCGTAGTTGAACGGTTTTACAATGATACGATTTTTTCCGAGCATGACTCGCTGCGAGTTGGCAAGATACTGACACCTTTGGGAGACTGGAACCTTGTGCACGCGGCACCCTTGATCCCCATCATTACCCGTCCATATACGACTGCACGTGGCTTTGATGCATACGCGAGCGGTATCAGTTGGCTGCATGATCCGGAGAGCGGAGTAACGCCAAACTGGCAACTGTATTGGCAACCGGACACGGAATGGTTCAAGCGGCCGGCGAACCAGGCACCGAGGAGCTTTCGCGATGTCTACGGCGGACACATCATCATGCCATTAGGCTTGTTGGACAAGATTGGAGCATCCTTCCAGCATGGCGAACTCATAGAGACCGGAGAAACGTTCACCCTTTGCGGGATCAATGCCAACAAAACCTTCGGCAATATGAAACTGGAAAGCGAGGCAATAACGGCCAATTTTTCAGGCACGGTATTACCGGGAGCGACACCCCGGGTTCATGACTATGAATCGGGGATTTTCGGACTTGTCGATTACGCTATCACTCCGAAGTTGCACGGCCTTCTGGAAAGCGAGTACTACCAGGATCACACGGTGAGCGAGTCCTCCCGAAGTACTTTGGCGGCGGTTGCCTATAAACCCAGCGTACCCGTGGTGTGGAAACTGGAGTACATACATCAGTCCGGTGTGCCGGCATCCTTTGCAACCATCACTACCGGCTGGAAAGCATCCTTCTCGACATTATTCTGATGCGCGCCTTACTGCTAATTTTTGGGATGTTATGGGCATCGCTTGGCCAGGCAGGGGGGTTGTTGATAATTGCTTCCCCCCAAGTATCTGAATCCACGATTACTGTCGAACAATTGGCCGATATTTTCACGTTGAAAAAGATTTTTTGGGCCAATAAAATCCAGGTGGTGCCGGTCAACCGGGAAGCGTCGAGCGTGGAACGCGAAAAATTTTCTGAACAGGTTTTCAATCTTCCCCCGCAAGAGCTCGGAGAATACTGGAACCGGCTCAGATTTCAGGGCAAGCTCCCCCCCCTTATTCAAACTTCAGACCAGGCTGTTCTGAGCTTCGTGCGCAGTGTCCCTGGCGCGATTGGTTACATCAATGCCAACCAGAAACCAGGCGGGGTCAAAATTTTGTTGGAAATCCCATGAGCCTGCTTTCTTCCCGGATCAGTTCTGCCTATGAAGTTTAACTTGCTTGGGGGGACTATCGCCCGCAAGCTGCTGCTTGCATTTTTTTCCGTATTTATCATCACCTATTTCGTGACTGCGCTGGTGGTGCAAAGCGCCGTTCGGTCTGCAGTGACCGATTCGGAGCTGGCCACATTGTCACAATTGGCTCAACTTAAACTCGGCAGTCTCAATGCGAGGTTCGAACAACTGTCTACCAACCTGCGTGCCTGGGCCAAGCTGGATGTGATGAATGACATTGTCTCTGGCGACGTGGATAAGCGGGTGGAGCACACGCTCGAGAGCCTGGCAAAGGACTATGCGCTTGATGGCGAAATCTATGCGTTTAATACCTCCGGACACCTGATTGCATCCAGTGACCTGCAACATAATATCGAAATGCTGCCGGGTGTATGGAAACCGCATGGGAATATAAGTTTCGTCAACAAGCATCCCAGTCCGGTGGATGGCGAGGACATCGTCGCGTTAATTGTTCCGATAGAAGCAACTTTTGCTGCGGGCTATCAGCTTGGTACCCTCGTGATGGCCAATCACTGGAGCGGGGTGAAAGCCTCTCTGTCCGACCAAACTCTCCTCTTGTACCATCAACATTCATCAGCGCATCGGGAATCTGCGCCGAACGCCCCGGCAACTGACAAATCGCTGCCGGACAAGGCGGCTCATCAAGAATCAATAGTCCTGCTGGATTCTACGCTGGGCGCTACTGTGCCGAACAAGTCGCTGGCTGAATTGGCACATCTCAAAGGATGGGCACACGTCGACAATAACCCATATCTGGTTAATAGCGCATTGGAAGATGCCGGCTTGCTATCCGGATGGGAAATCGTGATGCTGCGCGAGCCCGGAGAGTTGTATCAAACCGTTCGCATGGTGATATTCAAGCTGGCTATGCTCGGCCTTTTCCTGACCTTGCCGCTGACCTTGGCCATACGCTGGTTAGCCAGCCGGCTAACCGCACCGCTGCGTCAATTGACACAATTTGTCTCTGAAATCTCAGGAACTGATGACCTTTTCAAGCGGCTGGAATTGCACTCCAACGACGAGATCGGCATATTGGCAAACGACTTTAACCGCATGTCGGCAAGGCTGGAAAGCGGGTCAAAAGCGCATCGTGAAGCTGAAACGCGCCTGCGGGCCACCATCGATAACGCCCTGGATGCCGTGGTACAGATCAATTCTGAAGGGATTATCATTGGCTGGAATGACCAGGCAGCCAACATTTTTGGCTGGTCCCGCGATGAAGCGGTAGGACGATTGCTGCATGAACTGATCGTCCCGTTCGAGTACCGCGAGGAACATCTGCACGATATGCAACATTTACTGACTATAGGCGAGGGACGCATCCTGAATTCCCGGATCGAGAAAATAGGCCTTCATCGCGACGGCCACGAATTTCCGGTTGAATGGGCCATCACCACAATCGAGGTGGAGGGCAGGTACGAGCTTAGTGCGTTCATCCGCGACATCACCCATAAAAAAGAATCCGAAGAACTCATCTGGAAGCAGGCCAACTTTGACAAAGTGACCGGCTTGCCAAACCGCCACATGTTCCACGACCGTCTGGAGCAGGAACTCAAGAAGGCAAGTCGCTCCGGTCAGCAGATATCACTGCTATTTATCGATCTTGACCGCTTCAAGGAGATCAACGATACGCTGGGTCATGATGCCGGAGATATCCTGTTGGTGGAAACAGCGCATCGAATCAGCAATTGCGTGCGTGAGTCAGATTCCGTGGCACGCTTTGGTGGGGATGAATTTACGGTAATTTTGCTGGAAGTTGATGACACAAGCGACGTTGAGCGGGCCGCCCAGTGCATTTTGGAGAAACTGTCCGAACCGTTCCAGCTTAAGGATGAAGTGGTCTATATATCAGCCAGCATCGGCATAACGATATATCCGAATGATGCCACCAGCGTTGAAGACCTTCTCAAGAACGCCGATCAGGCGATGTATGTCTCCAAGAGCAAAGGGCGCAATCAGTCCAGTTACTATACTTCCACACTTCAGGATGCCGCACAGGAGCGGCGGCGACTGATAAACGATTTGCGCGATGCTTTGGCAGATAATCAGTTCCTGGTTTACTTCCAGCCGATCATGGACATAGGGACAGGCCGTATTCAAAAAGCCGAAGCCCTGCTCCGCTGGCAGCACCCGGTGCGCGGCCTGGTTAGTCCGAAGGAGTTTATTATGGTTGCGGAAGAAACCGGACTTATCAATGAAATTGGTGACTGGGTATTCAAAGAGTCAGCGCGCTGGGCAAAACGCTGGACTGATCAATGCTCGCATGATTTCCAAATCAGTGTAAATGTGTCACCCATCCAGTTCCATTCCGGGGGACATTTTTGCGATGAATGGGAAGAATACTTGCGAAGTATCAACCTTGCCGGGAAGAGCATCGTCATCGAGATTACCGAAAGCCTGTTGCTGAATGCGGCGAGGGGTGTCACCTACAGGTTGCTCAGATTCCGCGATTCGGGTATCCAGGTGGCAATCGATGATTTTGGGACAGGTTACTCATCTCTTTCTTACCTGAAAAAATTCGATATTGATTATCTGAAAATAGACAAGTCATTTGTTGATAACCTTGAAACGGATGTAAATGACATGGTTTTATCTGAAGCAATTATCGTGATGGCGCACAAGCTGGGGCTGAAAGTCATTGCTGAAGGCGTTGAAGTTGAAGCGCAGCGCAAACTGCTAAGCGATGCAGGCTGCGATTATGCGCAAGGGCACCTTTTTTCGATGCCGGTTCCTCCGGAGGAATTTGAGGCGTTGCTCAAGGCGTCCATTTAGGATTCTCATTTTATGAACGCCGCGGGGCTAATCGAGCGTTTCACTTCACATTTCAACATTAAACTTGTTTTTCCGGCACTTTTGGCGCGGTACTGAGCGCCTGTGGTTCTGATGTTAAACGCAGCGAGCGGGGCAATTTATTCGCTGTGTTGCTTGGGATGCGCCTTTGAACTTTCCTCTCCGGACTCAAGATAGCAATAGAATATCGGTTCATGAGCCATCAAGCAGAACTTCCCTTCATAAAAGTATTTTTCGCGCTTTGGCCAACCGCCTCTGAGCGCAATCATCTGGCGGCATGGCAAAAGCCGCTGAAGTTATTGTGCGGCGGACGCGCCATGCGCGGCGAGACCCTGCATAACACCCTGGTGTTCATCGGAAATATCGTGCAGTCCAGACTTGAGCCGTTGCAATTGGCGGCGCAGGAGGTGAACGGTGAGCTTTTCGAATTGTGTTTCGATGCCGCGCGCTACTGGGGCCATAATCACATCGTGTATGCCGCGCCTGTGGATCTGCCACAGCCATTGGCGCAACTGGTCCTGGGGCTGGAGCAAAGCCTGATCAGGCATGGCTTCAAATTCGATATCCGGGAATACCGGCCGCATGTCACGCTGATGCGCGCTACGCGCTGGACTGATTCACCCCTGCCAGCGATGCAGCCGGTGTGCTGGCAGGTCAACGATTTCGCCCTGGTGCAATCCATGAGCCAGGAGGGACTTGCCGGTTATCGTGTGTTGACCCGATTCCCGCTGGGACCGGGGTCGGGTGACCCACAGCGCGACCCTGACTGATGACGCATTCTGGCTGTGTTTCATATATTCACGGTATCGCGTGGTTTTAAGCTGCATATTTATGGATAATGCCGCCCACCGAGCACCCGCATCTGGAGCGAACAAATGCTATATATTTTTACCCTGGAACGCAGTCGATTGGTCAGCATCAGGCCGGATGAGATTGCGACCCGAAAACCGATCTGGGTGGATATCGTCGATCCCAGCGAAGAAGAACGCGCCTGGGTCACCGAGACTTTTGCGATCACGCTGCCGTACCCCGAGCATTTGCGCGACATAGAAGAGAGCGCGCGATTTTACGAGGAGAATGAGGAGCTTCATGTGCGTTCCGATTTTTTGCAGGGCAAGGAAATCGGAATGCTTAGCGTGATCGTCGCTTTCGTGATCTCGCGGAATGTGCTGTTCAGCCTGCATGATCAGGATTTGCCGTTGTTCAGGTTGTTTCGCCTGCGCACCCAACGGCAGCCCAATCTGGTCGAAGACAGTCTGGACGTGCTGATCGACTTGTATGATTCCGATGTGGAGATTTCTGCCGATACTTTGGAAGAGGTCTATGTGGAACTTGGCAGCATCGGCAACCAGGTGCTCAATACCACTTTGGGCGACAAGGAGGCGGGCGCGGTCCTGGCAAAAATCGCGCACAACGAATATCTGAACGGACGCATACGCCGCAATCTGATGGATACCCGCCGCGCGATCTCGTTTTTGATGCGCAGCAAATTGCTCAAGTCAAACCAGCTTGATGAAGCACGCCAGATCATCCAGGACATAGATTCGCTGGGTGGCCATACCGCATTTCTGTTCGACAAGATAAACTTTTTGATGAACACCACCGTCGGTTTCATCAACGTAAACCAGAACAAGATCGTGCGCATGTTCTCGGTGGCTTCGGTGGCACTGCTGCCGCCGACGCTGATCGCGTCGATCTACGGCATGAACTTCAAGTTCATGCCGGAGCTGGAATGGGTGAACGGTTACCTGTTTTCCCTGTCGCTGATGGCTGTTTCCGTCGTGCTGCCATTCTGGATG
>Ga0210377_10005394_pt1 | contig 10506 bp, 8 predicted proteins | sample PLM4_65_b1redo_FD_155480 | JGI IMG/M metagenome (GOLD analysis project Ga0210377, IMG submission 155480) | Groundwater sediment microbial communities from an aquifer in East River, Colorado, USA - PLM4_65_b1 redo | ecosystem: Environmental > Terrestrial > Soil > Riparian zone | place: USA: East...
GCCGGGCTCCTCGCGAGGGCGTGGGAGGGGAAGCTTCGCGGCGGGGGCGTTCCGATCGAGTCGTTCCGGTGGACGCTCGAGGATCTCGCCCGGGAGTCCCCCACCGCGGCGTGGCGATCCCCGTCGTTCTTCTCCCGCCTGCGGCTCTTCACGCTCCCGGACCTCGCGGAGATGAAGAAGGCGCACCGGGACGAGATCAAGGCGTACCTCGAATCCCCGGAGCCTTCCGCGACGCTGATCCTCCACGGGACCGATTTCCGCCAGGCGCGCGGGTTCGCAGGCACCCGGAACCTCCTGTCGGACGCCCCGCGGGAAGAGAAGGCGGTCGAGGCGCTGGCGCGGCACGCCGTCGCGGCGGCCGCCGAAGGCGGAGCGAAGCTCACGCGGGAATCGGCGCTCTTCCTCGCGCGGTGGGTGGGCGGTTCCTTCGACGCTCTCGACGCGGAGATCGGGAAGGTGCTGGCATTTGCGGCCGGACGCGGGGAAGTGATCGAGGAGGACATCCGGGCGGTGTGCGTCTCCCGGGCCGCGGTGGACCCGTTCCGGCTGGCCGAGACGCTGGTCCGGAAGGACGGCAAGGCGTGCCTCGCCCTGTTCCGCCGGTTCGCGGCCGCCGCGGAGCCCGACGATTACCACAAGCTGAACGGGGCGGTGGCGTGGTTTCTCCGGAGCAGGATCCAGGGGAAGGGGAGCGCCGGCGGCGTCACGCCGCGGCGGGCGGCGGAGATCTTCCGGGCCCTGTCACGGATCGATCGGGAGATGAAGGGGGAGAGCAGGCTCTCCCCCGCGCAGGTGTACGAGATCCGTCTGCTGTCGCTGCTATCCTGAGGTTACTTCTTCGCCGCCTTGTGGACGGCCTTCGCCAGGCGCGATACCTTGCGGGACGCGGTCTTCTTGTGAAGGACACCCTTCGAGCCGGCGCGCTCGAGGACGGACGTGGCTTTTCGCAGCAGTTCGGCGCGCTTCTCCCCGGTTCCCGCGGCGATTTCGGACCGGACGTTCTTGACGGCGGACTTCACGGTGGAGCGGACGTGGCGGTTGCGCGCCCTGGCCTTCAGGCTCTGCTTGTGACGCTTGATCCCGGACTTGATCCTTGCCAACCTGTGCCTCCTTGCGATCGCTTCGCTGAAATCGGTAAAGCGGTATTAGACACCACGAGGGGTGAAATGTCAAAGATTTACGCCCTGTGGGGAAGCGGGTCCGGCTGCGTCGCCTCGGAGGGCGGGGCTCCGTTCGTGGCTCGCCGTGCGAAGAACCTGCACGGCTGCGCTTTACCTCACTGCGCCCCCCCTCCTGCGGCGACTCCGCCGGACCCTCCCGCCAGGGGGGGACATTCCTGGTTCAACTCCGGGTGGAGGGAAGGAGTGTCCTCCCACTGCCGATTCCTGGGTGCCCATTAAAAAGGCAATCTGACGGAGGGGCCTTCGGGACACGGGGGAAGGGGAATTTCCACAGGGGAATCCACAGAGAATCCACAAAGGATGTGGAAAACGCCGGGAAGGTCAGGGAGTCGACTTCTTCGCCATCTCCCAGAGGCGGTCGAGGGTGGGCATATCGGCGCCTTCGATCGAACACCCTGTTTCCGCGGCGATTTTTTCCATCTCCCGAAACCGTCGTTCGAACCGGTCGTTGACGGACACCATCGCCACCTCGGCGCTAAGGCCGAGAAATCGGGCAAGATTCACCAGGGAGAACAGGACATCGCCGAGTTCGTGCTCCGTGTGGGCCGGATCCCCCTCCGCCATCGCCACTTTCAGCTCCGAGAGCTCCTCCTCGACCTTTCCCATCACCTGCTCCGTCCGCTCCCAGTCGAACCCCGCCCTCGCGGCCTTTTTCGACATCTTCGCGGCGCGAAGAAGCGAGGGAAACGCTTTCGGAATCCCTCCGATGATCGATTCATGGGCACGGTTCTCGATCGTCTTCTTGATGTGGTCCCACTGCCGCGACACCGCCTCGGGCGTGTCGGCGGTCGCGTTCCCGAAGACGTGCGGGTGCCGGCGGACCATCTTCTCCGAGATGGAGGCGATCACGTCGGTGATGTCGAACTGCCCGTTTTCGGACGCGATCTGCGCGTGGAAGAGGATCTGCAGGAGAAGGTCGCCCAACTCCTCGCAAAGCGACTCCGGGTTCCCTCCACGGATCGCGTCGATCACCTCGTGCGTCTCCTCCACGAGGTACTGGCGAAGGGTTTCGTGGGTCTGCGCGCGGTCCCACTCGCAGCCGCCGTTCGCTCGAAGGCGGGCCATGATCTCCACCAGTTTCCGGAAATCGTCCATGAAGGTTTTTTCCACGGAGGAATGTTAACATAAACGCTTATGACTCTACGGGTTCCCAACCGATCCCGGAGGTCGTGGGCGCGTTTCGCGCTCTTCCTCCTGCTATTGTTTCCTCTCGTTCCCTCCGAGCTTGTCGCCGCGGATCCGTTCCCCGGGTATCCGAGCGCCGTTCGCGAACAGGCCACCCGCGTGGTCGAGGCGGCGGGCCCCGGGAAGGGGGAGGCGCTGGAGCGCGAGGTCCGCGCCCTTCGGCGCTTGATGTTCGATAACGCGGTCCTTTCCATCAACGCCGTTCCGGACCGGATCTTCGACCGCGCGGCCCGCGAAGGGTGGAAGCGCGGGGCGTACGAGTCGATGCGGGCGGTGACGCGCGTGGCGCCGCTTTCCGTTCCCCTCTGGTCCTGGCTTGCCTGGGAGGACGCGGCGCGGTTCCGGCTCGAGGAGTTCCTCTTCCACATCGAAGGGTTGTGGGGAGCGCTTCGCCAGTACGGCCCCGGGTCGCTCGGGTACGCGGTGTGGCTCGTCCTGTTCGCCTCCGCCTCGGCGTGCTGGTACGCGATCTGGGCGTCGGTCAATCTCCTCCTGCGGGCGCTCCCCGCGCTGACGTCGGACGTCGCCCGGCTCTTCAAGGGTCTCCCCCGGCCGGAGTTCTTCGCCTCCGGGGTCATCCTCGCCGGCTTCGCGGTTCCGGTCGCTTGCGGGGTCGGGATCGCCGCCGCCGCGGTCTTCTGGATCGCGCTCTCGATCGCGTACCTTCGCCGCGGCGAGATCGTGATCGGGGGGACGGCGATCCTGCTCCTGGTCGGCGTATTCCTTTGCGGCGGTTTTCTCGAAGCGATTCATCCGGTGGCGGAAACGGCGCGGCGGGGGGGATGGCTGGGAGCGGAGGGATACTTCTACGGCGGCCGGCCGGATCCCGGAGAGGCCGGAAAAGGCGTGCTGAGCGGGCAGAAATGGGAGCGCATGGCGCGGTTCGCGCGCGCCCGGGCGGAGATGGAGGGGGGAAGCCCGCGGAAGGCGGAGTCGCTCTGGACCGAACTGATCGACGAGGGAGGGGATCTCGCCGACGCGTACAATAACCGCGGGATCGTCCGGGTCCGCCTCGGAAAGACGGAGGAAGGGCTGACCGATTTCGAAATCGCGGCGGAACTCACGCCGGGGAGCGGCCGGGCCCAATGGAACGCCTACCAGTTGTACCTGCAGGACTTCCGGCTGGCGCAGGCCGCCCGGATCCAGCCGGCCGCCTGGGCCGGAATCCGCGGTCTCGTCCCCTTCGACTACCGCGCCGAGGAGATGACCCACGGCGAGCTGGTCGCCTCGCCGCTGCGGGTCGGCGACGTGTGGGGGAGCCTGTTCACCGTGCGGGAGGAGTGGCTTCGTGAAGCCCGGAGGAGCATGTTCCACGCCCTGTTCTTCCGCCCCGTTCCCGGGGAATGGGTCCCGGCGTTCCTTCTGGCCGGGTTGGCGTGGACGGCGCTGTGGAGGCTTCTCTCCAGGAAGATCTGGATGAGCAGCGTTTGTCGTTCGTGCGGCGCCGGCACGCTGGTCGTCGGGAACCGTGAAGTCACCGACATCTGCAACGCGTGCCGCGCGCAGGTCGGCAAGGGGATCCGCGTCGGGGAGGAGCGCGAACGGCGGGGGTTGAGCATTTCGCTGCACCGCCGGTATGTCCGCGCCTGCTCCGTCCTGTTCCCGGGGGCGGGAGCCCTCTGGGCGGGGAAGGAGTTCCGGACCATGCTGTACGGCGTCCTCCTCTCCCTTTCCGCCGGGCTGTTCACCGTCTCGTGGAGCGCCGCCCGGCTGGCGGGGGGCCTGATCGGCGACATGCAGACCGATCTCTGGAGGGCGGCGCTGGCGGGGGTCGCGGTTCTCTGGATGGCCGGGGCCTTCTGGGGGTGGCGCGCGTTCGAGAACCTCCAGCTGCATCACAACGTCGCCGGGGAAAGGTTGTAGCGTTGCAGGGGAAGATCGCCGACTTCAGCATTCCGGACATCTTCCAGCTCGTCTCCTCGCAGGGGAAGAGCGGCTCCCTCGCGATCTCCGGCGAGAACCGCGTGACGATCTTCCTCTTCTCCGGAGGAAGGATCGTCGACGTCCAGCCGGACCGGCGCGAGACGAAATCCCTCCTCGGCACGATGCTCCGGGACGCCGGGTACCTGACGGACTCCGAGCTCAGGCGGGTCCTCTCCACCCAGGGAACGGGCGGGAAGAAAATCGGCGAGATCCTCGTCGAGAAAGGGAAAGTCTCGAAGGAGGTCCTCGCCCGGTACCTCGTCCTGCAGGTCAAGGAGTGCCTCTTCGACGCCCTGACGCTTCGCGAGGGAGAGTACCGGTTCGAGGGGTTCGCCGTGCGTCCCGTCCCGTGGGGGGGGGAACCGATTCGCCCGGATGTCCTCCTGATGGAGGGGATGCAATACCTCGATGAATATCCCCGAGTGCGCGAGATATTCCCCTCCGGCGATTTCCGTGTGGCGCGGAAGAAGGGGGAGCGCGTCGACGTGTACGCATTGTCCGAGGGGGAGAGGGTTTTATGGAAGGCCCTCGACTTCTCGGAGGACCCCGACCGCGTCTACCGGAAGGCGGGACTGACGGGATTCGAGGGGATCAAGGCGCTGGCCGCCCTCCTCCAGCGGGGGCTGATCGAGGTCTCAACGTCGGAGCCCGGGGACCATGTCGATCCCGGCAAGAGGCTGCGCGACGAGATCGCGCTCCGGCGCAGGTTCGACGCGTTCCGGCTGGCGCTGTGGGGCGCGGCGGTGGCGGCGGCGGCCGTGTGGGTCTACCGGGGGCTCCTCTCCGGGGGCGCGTTCCGGGCCTTCGCGGAGTGGGTCGACTTCTTCTGATGCGGGAGGCGGGCGCAGTGAACGGCGCGAGGGAAGAGACGATCCGGTTCGAGGACGCCTCCGTTCTGCGGGATCTCTTCGGGGTGAACGACTCCCACCTGAGGGCGCTCGAACGGGCGCTGGGCGTGGCGATCCGGCCCGGCGGGAACGAGGCGCGCGTCGCGGGGGACGGGATCCCGGTCGAGCTGGCGGGGAAGGTCCTGTCCGGCCTGTACCGGGTCCTTCGCCGCGGCATCCCGATCACCGGGAACGACGTCGAGGCGGCGATCCGCATCGTCTCCGCGGACAGGAACGCCGACGTCTCCGCCGTGTTCGAGGACGTGGTGTTCAAGTCGTCGCGGAACCGGACGATCACTCCCAAGAGCGTCGCGCAGAAGCGGTACCTCGACGCCATCCGGGAGTTCGCCATCGTCTTCGGCGTGGGCCCCGCCGGGACGGGGAAGACGTTTCTCGCGATGGCGATGGCGGTCGGGTGCCTCCTGCGCAAGGAGGTGAAGCGGATCGTCCTGGTCCGGCCCGCGGTGGAGGCGGGGGAGCGGCTCGGCTTCCTCCCTGGGGACATGGCGGAAAAGGTGAACCCGTACCTCCGTCCCCTGCACGACGCGCTGTACACCATGCTCGAGTTCGAACAGGCGGCGAAGCTCATGGAGCGGGGGACGATCGAGGTGGCCCCGCTGGCCTTCATGCGGGGGCGGACCCTGAACGACTCCTTCGTCATCCTCGACGAGGCGCAGAACACGACCTCCGAGCAGATGAAGATGTTCCTCACCCGGATCGGCTTCGGTTCCCGGGCGGTGGTCACGGGGGACATCACGCAGACGGATCTTCCGTCGGGGAAGGTTTCGGGATTGAACGAGGCGATCGCCATCCTCGAAGGGGTGGCGGGGATCCGGTTCTGCCGGTTCACGGACATCGACGTGGTCCGGCACCCCATCGTCCAGGAGATCATCAAGGCCTATGAGCGGTTCGAAAAGCGCGACCAGGAACAGTAACCGTCCGCCCGAGGACGGGGCGTCGCCGCGGGGCCGCTACTGGCGGCTCGTCGCGCTGAGCGTCGCGTCGGCCGCCGTCTTCGCGGTCCTCTTCTACCTCTGGGGGCGGGAACTCTTCCCGCGGGCGGCGGGGCGATGGGGGAAGACCTTCCCCTTCGTCGGGGCGGTCACGCTCACGCTGGCCGTCGCCCTCTTCCTCTCGGAGTGGTTCGGGTTCGCCGGACGCGAGGTTCGGAAGGTCCGGCTGGCGGCGCGGGACTTCCTCTTCCTCTGCTCCCTCGTCCTCCTCCTCTTCTTCGCGGCGAAGGCGGTGATCGACCTGCTGGCCGAGGTCCCGACGCTCGGGCGCGGCGTCCCGACGCGGGTGTACGCCTACCTCATTCCGCTTCCCGCCTTCGCGATGGTGGTCCGGGTCCTCATCAACTCCGAGACGTCGATCCTCTTTACGGTCGCCGCGTCGGTCCTCTCGGCCGCCGCCGCCTCGGGGAGCTGGCCCGCGCTGCTCTTCCTCCTCCTGTCCGGGACCGCCGGCGCGGCGCGCGCGCGCCGGGTGCCCGACCGGTACCGGATGCTGATGGCCGGCGTCCAGACCGCGCCGGTGTGCGCTCTCGCGGCGGCGGCGCTCGAGTTCTCCTTCCACGGAGGAGGGGGAGTGCTGTCGGCCGCGATCTTCGGCGCCGTAAACGGTCTCCTGTCCGGCCCGATCGCCCTGGCGGTCATGCCGGTGGCGGAATCCGCCTTCGGCTACGCGAGCGACATCCGTCTGATGGAGCTGTCCGGCACCGGTCACCCCCTCCTCTCCCGGCTGATGAAGGAGACGCCGGGGACGTTCCACCACAGCGTGGTGGTCGGGACGCTGGCGGAGGCCGGCGCGCTCGCCATCGGCGCCAACCCGGTGCTTTGCCGCGTCGCCGCCCTTTACCACGACGTCGGGAAGCTCGGGAAAGCCCAATACTATTCCGAGAACCAGGCCGGCGCGGCGAACGTTCACGACGCGATGTCGCCCGGCCTTTCCTGCGCGGTGATCCTGTCCCACGTGAAGGAAGGGGTCCGCATCGCGGGCGAGTACCGCCTGGGGGACCGGATCACGGAGATCATCGCGCAGCACCACGGGACGAGCCTCCTGTACTGCTTCCTCGACAAGGCGAGACCGATGATCCGGGACCGGAAGGCGTCGGAGGAGATGTTCCGGTACCCGGGGCCGAAGCCGAAGACGCGCGAGGCGGCGATCATCATGCTGTCCGACGCGGCCGAGGCGGCGGTGCGGAGCCTCGATCACCCCGCGCCGGAGGAGGTGGACGAGACCGTCACCGGGATCGTCAACCGGGTCTACCTCGACGGCCAGCTGAACGAGTGCGACCTGACGCTGCGCGACCTGCACGCGGTCGGCCGCGCCATCAGCCGGGTCCTCGCCGCCGTCGCCCACGGCCGCGTCGATTACCCCCCGAGCGCCGTATGACATCCGTCACCAGCCACGGAGGGATTTTTGCAGCGTATGGTACGGCAAGAAAGAGTCACTTTGAGGTGCAAGCGCTTTCGGGGGACATTCTTGGTTCAACCCCGGGAAAAAGGGATAGAGTGTCCCCCGCCCACAACCCGCAAACTGCATCAGGTGCAGGCGCTTTCAGTGGCGGTGGGTGATGTGATGAAGAGCGAACGCTACCGGGTAAGCGTCCGCCAGGATCTTCGCCCCGCCCCGTTCCCGGGGCGTCGCCTGAAGGCGTACGCCCGCGCGGCGCTCGCCCTCCTTTCGGCGAACGGGGCCGACGTGCGGGTCCGGGTGGTCGGCGACCCCGCGATCGCCCGCTGGAACCGGGATTTCCTCGGCCGGGACCGTCCCACGAACGTCCTCTCCTTCCCCGAGGCGGACGGCGTCCCGGCGCGCCGTGCGCGCGTGGCGGGGGACATCGTCGTTTCCGCGCCCACCTGCCTTTCGGAGACGACGGGATGGAAAGAGCCGCCGGAGGCGCGCGTCTTCTTCTTCGTCCTCCACGGCATCCTCCACCTCGCGGGGTACGACCACGAAAGCGGCGGCGCGGCGGCGCGCCGGATGCGCCGGAAGGAGTTGGCGCTGTACAGGCGGGTTCTCGACGGGGAAGGCCGGGGGCGGGCCCGTTGAACCGGCGGGGCCCGGCGGCGGCCTTCCTGACCGGCGCGCTGTTCGTCCTTTCGTACGCGCTCGGGACGCCGGGGTACGACGTTCTCGGCCTGCCGTTCGTCTGCCTCGCCCCGTTCCTGGCGCTCGCGACGTCGGCCCGCTCGGTGCGGCATGCCGCCTGGCGGGGGTGGATCGCGGGGACGGCCGGCAGCATTCCCCTCTACTACTGGATCGCCTACACCGTCGGGGTGCAGGGGAAGCTCGGCTGGGCGCTGGGCGGCCTCGCGGCGTTTCTCGTCTCCGCCTACGTCGGCGCCTACTTCTCGGTCGCCGCCGCAGCAGCGCGCCGCCTCGAGAGCCGGTTCGGCGAGGGCGGCCTGTGGCTGTTCCCCGCCGTCTGGACCGCCGTCGAGATGGCCCGAAGCTACCTGTTCTCGGGGTTCCCCTGGATGCTCCTCGGATACTCCGTCACGGGGAGCGCGACGCTGCGCCAGGCGGCGGACCTGGCGGGAGTCCACGGGCTCTCCTTCCTCCTCGCCGTCTCCGGCGTCTCCGTCCACCTCGCGGGGAGGCGGCTGTCCGACCGTCTCCAGCCGAACGCGGCGATCCCGCTGATCCCCGGGGCGGCGGCGCTCCTGTTCCTCGTCCTGTACGGACGAAGCGTTCAGGCGAACCCGGCGGATCCAGCGACCCGGATTCCCGAGGTTAAGGCGGCCATCGCCCAGGGCGGGATCGACCAGGCCGTGAAGTGGGACCCGGAGAACCAGCTGGCCACGCTCAAGATCTACGGGGAGTTGACGAAAACGGCGCGGGACGAAGGCGCGACGGTGGTCGTCTGGCCGGAGACCGCGGCGCCGTTCGTCTACGGGTGGGAAGAGGAGCTTTCCCGGCGGCTCGAGGCGATCGCGGTGAGCGGGGGGGTTCCGATCATCTTCGGCGCCCCCTGGTACGACCCCGCGGGGGGCGGAAAATTCTACAACAGCGTCTTCCAGATGGACGCGCGCGGCGTCGTTCTCGGGCGGTACGACAAGCGCCACCTGGTGCCGTTCGGGGAATACATCCCCCTGCGTCCGGTCCTCTTCTTCCTGACCAAGCTGACGGCGGGCGAGGAGGACTTCTCGACCGGAACCGGTCCGGCCCTGTTCCATCACTCCGGCCGGCCGGTGGCGGCGTCGGTATGCTACGAGGCGCTGTTCCCGGAGTTGATCCGGGACGGGGTCCTCGAAGGCGCGACGTGGCTCGTGAACGTGACGAACGACGCCTGGTTCGGCGACACGGTCGCGCCGTACCAGCACCTCGCCATGGCGCGGATGCGGAGCGTGGAGTTTCGGCGTCCCATGGTGCGCGCCGCCAATTCGGGGATCAGCGCGTTCATCGACGCGGACGGGGGGATCGCCGCCTCCCTCGGCCTCTTCCGCCGGGGGGTTCTGGTCGCCTCTGTCCGGCCGGCGACCGGGGCAACCGTCTATGCAAAAACCGGGGAAATCTTCGGGATTTCCTGTAGTATACTTACAATTTTGGCGTTTATATTCCCTCTGCGAGGTTCCCATGGCGTCCGGATTGCTGGAAGAGAGAACATCGGCGCTTGAGACGCGGTTCCAGGCGCTCCGGGGCTATCTTTGAGGTAGACGCGAAGCAGGCCCGCCTCAAGGAGCTTACAGCCGAGGTCGCGCGGGACGGTTTCTGGGACGCCCCGGAGGCGACCGAGCGGGTTCTTCGGGAGCGGAAGGCGATCGGGACGTTCCTCGGGCGCTGGTCGTTCCTTGAAACGTCTTTGTCGGACCTGCGGGCGTATCTCGCCCTCGCGGGAGAGGCGGGCGGAGAGGGGCTGGCCTCCGAGATCGAGCAGCAGATCGTCGTCGTCGACGAGGCGCTGGACGCGATCGAGCTCGAGCGGATGCTCTCCGGCGGGAACGACGCGCTGAACGCCATCGCGACGATCCACGCCGGGGCAGGGGGGACGGAGTCCCAGGACTGGGCCGAGATGCTCCTCCGGATGTATTCCCGGTTCGCGGACCGGAACGGATACGCCATGGAGCTCGTCGAGCGGCAGGAGGGCGACGAGGCGGGGATCAAGAGCGCCACCTTCCTCCTGTCGGGCGACCATCCGTACGGATACCTCAAGGCGGAAACCGGCGTCCACCGGCTCGTCCGGATCTCGCCGTTCGACGCCAACAAGCGGCGCCACACGTCGTTCGCCTCCGTGTTCGTTTCGCCCGAGATCGACGACAACGTCGATATCAAGGTCAACGAGTCGGACCTGAAGATCGACACGCTCCGCTCCGGGGGCGCCGGGG
>Ga0210377_10005395_pt1 | contig 10506 bp, 3 predicted proteins | sample PLM4_65_b1redo_FD_155480 | JGI IMG/M metagenome (GOLD analysis project Ga0210377, IMG submission 155480) | Groundwater sediment microbial communities from an aquifer in East River, Colorado, USA - PLM4_65_b1 redo | ecosystem: Environmental > Terrestrial > Soil > Riparian zone | place: USA: East...
GGGCGTGTCGCCACCACCGGCGACGACGATCACGTCCGCGACATGATCCACCTCGTCCTCTTCACCAGCCCGGGCGAGCGGGTGAACCGTCCGGACTTCGGGTGCGGGCTGAAGATGCTGGTGTTCATGCCCAACAGCGACGTGCTGGCCGCCGCCACCCAGACGCTCGTCAAGGGGTCGCTGCAGAAGTGGCTGGAGCGCGAGATCCAGGTCGAGCAGGTGGAGGTCCGCGCGGAAGACGCGAAGCTCACGGTCGCGGTCGTGTACGTCCGGCGCACGACCGGCGAGCGGCGCGCCGACGTCTTCACCGCGCCGGCCTGATGACCCCGCGATGAACGGAACCGACGCCCCGATCTGTCAGGACGAGCAGCAGCGGCGGGCCGACGTCCTCGCGCACCCGACGCTGAACGGTCTCGACTTCGTCGAGGTCGACGCCGCCGACCATCGGCTGCTGCGCGTGCACTTCCTCAAGCCCGTCCCGCCGGCGAACGCCGCCAACCCGGCGGACCCGAACGACGCCTATGGACTCCGGGCCGATCTGAGCCGGATCACGGTCACCGGAGGCGTGCGGATCGTCGGGCTCCGGCCCACCGCGGTCACGCGGCAGTCGGACGGGCACCTGGACCTGACGCTGAGCGATGGCGGCGACTTCTCGGTCTACACGCTGGGTCTCGACGCGCCGGCGCTCGATCCGTTCCTGCGCCGGATCGACTTCTCGTTCATGGCCAGCTGCCCGACCGATTTCGACTGCCGCGTCGAGCCCTACTGCCCGCCCCCGGCGGCGCCCGAGCCGCGGCTCGACTACCTGGCCAAGGACTACGCGAGCTTCCGGCGGATGCTGCTCGACCTGCTGCCCCGGCTCAATCCGGACTTCGTCGAGCGCAACCCCTCGGACCTCGGCATCGCGCTGGTCGAGGTGCTGGCCTACGCCGGCGATCACCTGTCCTACTTCCAGGACGCCGTCGCCACCGAGGCGTACCTCGACACCGTTCGCCAGCGCATCTCGGCGCGCCGCCACGCGCGGCTGGTCGACTACCGGGTACACGACGGGCGCAACGCGTGGACGTGGGTGCACGTCACCGTCAATGCTCCCGCGACCCTCGCGCTCGGCACCCGGCTGGCGACGCGGATCGTGGCGCCGCTGGTCGGGCAGTCGTCGGCGCCCGGGACGGTGATCGACGAGGCGTCGATCGCCGGGGGCGTCAGCCAGCGTCAGACCGACGACGGTCTGCTCACGCTGCGCGAGGCGCTCCGGCCGGATCCGGCGCTGGCCCCGATCGTGGTGTTCGAGACCACGCACCGCGCCGCCTTCGATCCGCGCAACAACGAGATCCGGCTGCACACGTGGGGGAACGAGGAGTGCTGTCTGGCGCCCGGCGCGCGGGAGGCGTTCCTCTACACGGTCCTGCCGGGGACGAGCACCGTGGTGCGCCCCGTCCTCGAGGCCGGCGACTACCTGCTGCTCGAAGAGGTGACGGGGCCGATCACCGGACGCGCCTCGGACACCGACCCGGCCCACCGCCAGGTGGTGCGCATCGAGGAGGCGCCGTCGCCGACCGAGGATCCGGTCTACACCGACACGCTGCTGGCCGATGATCTGCAGCGCCGAACCGGTGCCCAGCCGCCGTTGCCGCTGCTGCGCGTGCGCTGGCGCCGGGAGGACGCCCTGACGTTTCCGCTCTGCCTGTCGGCCCGACCGCCCGGCCGTGAGCTGATCCGGTACGTGTCGGTCGCCCGCGGCAACCTCGTGCTCGCCGACCACGGAACGACCACCAGCGAGCGACTCGACCTGGCCACGCCGGTCGTCGGCGACGTCCCGTTCCGGCTCAGGCTCGCGCGCGGCCCGCTGACGATGCAGCGCGAGCCGGACAGCGTCGACTACGAGCCGCTCACCGGCCGGATCCAGACCCCGCGCACCGACCTGACCGGTGATGCCCGCCAGGCGCGCCCGGCCGCGGCCCTGCTGGTGGGCTTTCCGACCGGCCGCGAGCTGTGGACGCCGGTGCCCGATCTGCTCGACAGCCCGCCGTTCGCCCAGGACTTCGTGGCCGAGGTCGACGACGACGGCCGCGCCCTCGTCCGCTTCGGCGACGGCGAGTACGGGCGCGGGGTGGCAGGGGCGACCGCGTTCGAGGCCGTCTACCGCACGGGCAACGGCACCGCCGGGAACATCGGCGCCGAGAGCATCGCCCACGTGCTGGTGCCCGGCCCGGCGGCCTGGATCGACGCCGTCCGCAATCCGCTGCCGGCGAAGGGCGGGGTCGCGGCCGAGTCGATCGAGGAGGTGCGGCGCTACGCCCCGCAGGCCTTCCGCGCCGAGCAGTTCCGCGCGGTCACCGAGGCGGACTACGTGGTGGCGGCGCGGAAGCTCCCGGAGGTGGCCGGCGCGGTGGCGACCTTCCGGTGGACGGGGAGCTGGTACACGGTGTTCGTCGGCGTCGATCCGCGAGACCCGGCCGACCTGATCCGCCAGTCGCAGGGACTGATCCAGCTCAGCCCGCGCCTGGAGCGCCGCGTGCGCGCGTTTCTCACCCGCTTTCGCCTGGCCGGCTACGACCTCGAGATCCGCCCGCCGCGCTTCGTGCCACTGGAGATCGAGCTGGAGCTGTGCGTGTCGCCCGACCACTTCCGCGGCGATGTCGGGCGGGCGGTGGCCGCCGCGCTCTCGAACCGGGTCCTGCCCGCCGGGGGCCACGGCTTCTTCCATCCGGACGAGTTCACCTTCGGGCAGCCGGTGTACCTGAGCCGGCTCTACGCCGCCGTCGAGCGGGTGGAGGGCGTGGACTCCGTGGTCGTCCGCACCTTCCGGCGCTACGGACAGCGCGACCAGGGCGAGCTGCAGACCGGCGTGCTGCCCATCGGGCCCGGGGAGATCGCGCAGCTCGACAACGACCCGAACTTCATGGAGAACGGCGTGCTGCGGATCGTGACCCTCGGAGGCAAGGCGTGATCATCGTCTGCGGCTGCTGCGAGCCCGCCGCGCCGTCCACGCCGCGGCCGGTCGACAACCGGCCGTCGCTCAGCGCGATCGGCTACCGGATCGGCACGTACGCGAGCTTCCGGGAGTCGATGCTCCGGGCGCTCGCCGCCGCGCCCGAGCTGCAGATGCTGACCACGCGCGAGAGCGACGACTACGGCATCACCGTGCTCGAGCTGTGGGCGGCGGTGGCCGACGTGCTCACGTTCTATCAGGAGCGGTACGCCAACGAGGTCTACCTGCGAACCGCCCGGTTCTCCGACTCGGTCGCCCGCGTGGCCCGGCTCCTCGACTACCGCGCCCGGCCGGGGGTGGCCGCTCGCGCCTGGCTCGCCTTCACGCTCGACGCGGGCAAGCGGCTCACGATTCCGGTGGGGCAGAAGGTCCAGAGCGTGCCGGAGCAGGACCAGGTGCCGCAGACCTTCGAGACCCTCGAGGCGGTCGCCGCCGACGCCCGGCTGAACCGGCTGCGCGTGTTCCCTCTGCCGGCCGCCGTGAACCCGCTGGCGGCCGGCCGCCTCGTCGCGACGCTGGACCGTGTGCAGAGCCCGGCCATCGCGGCCTCCACCGCGCCGGGCGACCCGATCGTCCTGTTCAACGACGGGGCGACGGCGGCGGTGGAGGAGAAGAAGATCGACGCGGTCATCACCCGGGACGACCGGGTGACGGTCCGGTGGACCGCGCCCATACGCCAGGGCTCGTGGAGCACCGCCAGCAAGGCCTTCAAGGTCAAGCGCACGTTCCGGCTTTTCGGCCACAACGCGCCCCCCGCGGTCGTGCAGCCGTCGCAGCTCTCCTCGCCGTCGCGGATCGTCTGGAGCCTGACGACGATCACCGCGTTCAACCTGCCGGCCACCACGACGCTGACGCTCGACGCTCGCTACTCGAATCTCGCCGTGGGCCAGAAGCTCCTGGTCGACGACACCGTCGGCCGCAAGACGCTCGTCACGGTCCAGGCCGTGACCCAGGTCACCGCGAGCTTCCCGGCGAGCGGGACCCCGGTGCTCTCCGACTCGGTGAGCCAGCTCACCGTCGCGCCCGACCAGGCCGGCGTCACCCAGGTACCGGCCATCGGCGACCGCCGCCGTGTCGTGGTGCACGAGCTGGGGGAGGTGCCGCTCGTCTTCTGGAATCAGGATTACCCCGCGTCGATCGGCGGCGACACGCTGTACGTGCCCGGCGTCGCGGTCGTCGACACGGACGGAGCGGGCGTGGAGGTCGGGCGGACGATCGAGCGCAACCAGTTCAAGCCGGGCGTGGTCCTGCACGTCGGCGACATCCAGAAGGGACGCACCGTGCTGATCGACGACGCGCGGGGCCATCCCGTGCGCGCGACGGTGAAGAGCGTGCCGACCATCGTGCCCGCCGCCGCCACGCCCGGGCAGTTCTGCCATCTCGCGCTGCCCCTCAACCTCCTCGGCGTCCTCGGGCACGACAGCGCCACCGCCGTGCTCCTCGGCAACGCGGCGGCGTCCAGTCACGGTGAGACGGTCCGCGACGAGGCGCTCGGCGGCGGTGACGCGTCGGGGACGTTCCCGCGGTTCGCGCTCAAGAAGAAGCCGCTCACGCACCTGCCGGGCAAGGGGCCGGACGGGCTGGTGGCGAGCCTCGAGGTCCGGATCGGCGGCGTGCGCTGGCGCGAGGTGGCCGGCCTCTTCGGCCAGCCGCCCGACGCCGCGGTGTACGAGGTCCGCATGGTGGAGGACGGCACGAGCGTGATCCAGTTCGGCGACGGTGTGGCCGGCGCGGTCCCTCCGACGGGGCGCGCGAACGTGACGGCGACGTACCGTGTCGGCGCCGGCCTGGCCGGACGCGTGGCGGCGAACGCGCTGACCACGCTGCTGGCCAAGCCCCCCGGCCTGTCCGCCGCCGCCAATCCCGTGGCCGCCGAGGGCGGTGCCGATCCGGAGACGCTGGCCATGGCGCGCGAGAGCGCGCCGCGCACCGTGCGCACGTTCGGCCGGGCCGTCTCGCTGCGGGACTTCGAGGATCTGGTGACCGCATCGGGCGAGATCGCCAAGGCGTACGTGACGTTCGTCTGGGACGGCCTCGACCGCGCGATCCACCTGACCATCGCCGGCCAGGCCGGCGCGCTCCTCTCCGATCAGGCCCGCCGCGAGCTCGGCGAGACCCTGAAGGCCGCGCGCGACCCCAACCATCGGCTGCTCATCGCCAACCACGTGAAGGTGTTCGTGGAGCTCGAGGCCGGCGTCGCCGTGCATCCCGACTACGACCGCGACGCCGCGCTGGGGCAGGTCCGGGCGGCGGTGCTGGCGGCGCTCTCGTTCGACACGCTCCGCCTCGGGCAGCCGATCCACCTGAGCGACCTCGTGCGGATCATGCAGGACGTGCCGGGCGTGGTGTTCGTCGACGTCGATCGGCTCCAGTTCAAGAAGCCGGCGACCATGACGACCGCGCAGTACCTCGTCTATCTCGCCGCTCGCGGCGCCACGTTCCTGGCCGGCGGCGTGCCGGCGCCCGTGCAGGGCCACCTGCGGATCTTCCAGGCACGGCCCGATCCGGCGCAGCCCGGCCACGTCCTGGCGGCCGAGCTGGCGGGCGTGGAGTTGCCGACGCTCGACGTGACGATCGAGACGCGGGAGGCCTAGGCGTGGCCGATCAGCCCGACCGTCTGTGGGAGCTGCTCCCGGTGGTGGTGCGCGAGCACGACGTCGCCGAGGGCTATCCGCTGCGCGCGTTGCTCCGCATCGTCGCCGCCCAGCATGACCTCGTCGAGGGCGACATCCAGGGGCTGTGGGACGACCTCTTCATCGAGACGTGCCACCCGTGGGTGATCCCGTACATCGGCGATCTCGTCGGCAACCGCCTGCTCTTCGACCGCAGCCGGTGGCAGATGCGCGACCCCGCCCGCCAGCTCTTCGGCGACCTGAACGGGCCCGATCTCCGTCCGCCGATCGTGGTGCGCACGCGGGCCGACGTGGCCAAGACGATCTACTACCGGCGGCGGAAGGGCACGCTGCCGATGCTCGAGGAGCTGGCCCGGGACGTCACCGGCTGGCCCGCGCACGCCGCGGAGTTCTTCGAGCGGCTGGGCTGGACGCAGCACCGCGAGCACGTCCGGCCCCAGAGCGCCTGGGCCGACGTGCGGCGCGTCGATCGCATGGACCGGATCGACGGCGCCTTCGACGAGGCGAGCCACACGGTCGACGTGCGGCGGATCGCGGCGGACGAGGGCTGGCACCACATCCCCAACGTCGGGTTCTTCCTCTACCGGCTGCAGAGCTATCGGCTGTCCCGGGTGCCCGCCCGCCAGGCCGGCCTTCCGTGGCGCTATCACTTCAGTCCGCTCGGCCACCGCGCACCGCTGTTCAGCCGGTGGCGCCGCGAGGGCGACGAGAGCGGGTTGGCGACCGAGCTGCACGTTCCCGCGCCCATCCGCCGCGCGTTCTTCTACGAGGACCTCGTCCGCTATCGCACGGCGGATCCGCCGCGCCCCGATTTCACCGACCTCTACGGACTGCCGGATCCGCTCCCGGCCGCCACCACCAGCGTGCATCCGGATGCCAGCGTCTTCATCATTCGCAACGACGTGCCGGTGGTCCCGGCCCAGAATCCGAACGCGCCGCCGGCCGTGTTCCAGCCACAGATCGTCTGCCGCCAGCTCGATCCCTGGCCGGCCGTGCAGCTGACCGGACGCATCATCGCGGTGGACGTCGCGACGGGACGGATCGCGATCGGCGACGGCTGGGGTGACGCGACCACCGCCCTCGACGTCTACTACCACTACGGCTTCAGCGCCGATCTGGGCGGCGGGCCGTACGAGCGCCAGAAGTGGCTCGTGCGCAACGCACTGTCGGGGCGGCGACTCTTCGTGCAGGCCGACGCGGCCCCGGGAACGCCGGCCACGTACCCGACCCTGATCGCCGCGCTCACTGACTGGGCCACGATCTTCAACCGCGACAACACGGTCATCACGATCCTCGACAGCCGCAGCGACGCACTTCCCGGCCAGCTCGTTCTCAGCAATGAGAGATTCCTGGTCATCCAGGCGGCCAACGGGCAGCGGCCGGTGCTCACGACACCCGTCGCCGGGCTGCAGATCGACGTCCTGCCGCCGGCGGTCGCCGGCGACCGGGACCGTCGCGGCGCGCTGACGCTGAGCGGTGTGGTCGTCGAGGGGCACCTGCACGTCGTCGGCGATCTCGGCCGCCTCCGTCTGTTGCACGCGACGCTGGTGCCCGGTCGACGGCTCACCGAGGACGGCGATCCCGGGGTGGTCGGGCCGAGTGTCGCAGTCGATGCCGGGCCCACCGGCGCTGAGCTCAACACGCAGCTCCGGCTGGAGATCGCCTTCAGCATCACCGGCGCGCTCGAGGTGCCGGAGGATGCCCAGGGTGTCTGGCTCCTCGACAGTATCGTGGACGCGCTCGCCGACACCGGCACCGCCGTCGGCGGCGCCCCCGGCCAGCCGGGCCCCGCGCTCTCGATGGAGCGGACCACGGCCTTCGGGCGGCTGCGCGCCCGCTCGCTCGACATGAGCGAGAGCATCGCGACCGGCCGCGTCGACATCGTGCGCACGCAGCACGGGTGTGTGCGCTTCAGCTGGGTGCGGCCGGGCTCCCGCACGCCGCGGCGCTATCACTGCCAGCCCGACCTGACCGCCGACCGCGCGGTCGCCGACGCGCTGGCCCGAGACCCCGCGCTCTCCGCCGCCGCTCAGGCGCAGGTGCGGGCGTTCGTGTACGGCTGGCTCCTGCCCGGATTCACGACCGTCCGCTATGGCCAGCCCGCCTATGCCCAGCTTCGGCGCGGCGGTCCCGCGCAGATCGCCACCGGTGCCGAGGACGGGGCGGAGATGGGCGCCTTCTGCCATCTCAAGCAGCCCCAGCGAGAGAGCAATCTACGGATCCGCCTCGAGGAATATCTGCCGTTCGGCCTCGACGCCGGCCTGATCGACGCCACCTGAGGAGACGCCATGCCCGGCGACTACACGCGACTCACGTTCAATCCGTTCGAGGACCACCTGGGCGTGCTCATGCAGCAGGGGCGCGTCATGGTGGACGCCGACTTCAACGAGCTGGTCGACATCGTCGATCGCCGCTTCCGTGCCGAGACGATCGACATCATCGGCCGGTGCGTCGTCCCGAAGCAGACGCCGGAGGGCTTCCGCATCCAGATCTTGGGCGGCGGGCTCACCATCGGGCGAGGTCGCCTCTACGCCGACGGGCTCCTGGCCGAGAATCACGGCCGGCCGCCGCTCGAGTTCGACCCGGTGCTCGCCGAGCAGCGGGGGACGCTCGCGGTTCCCTACGAGCAGCAGCCCTACCTGCCGAACGCGGCGACCGCGTTCCCGGCTCCCACCGCCGGCGGGCCGCATCTCGTCTACATCGACGTGTGGCAGCGCGAGATCACCTGGCTCGAGGAAGCCGACCTGGTGGACAAGGCGGTCGGCGTCGACACGTCGACGCGCCGGCAGACCGTGTGGCAGGTCAAGGTTCTGCCGCAGGTGGGTGCGGGCGTCACCTGCGCGACGCCCGACGACCAGATCCCGGGCTGGAACGACGTCATCCGGCCCTCGGCCGGACGACTCGCCACCGGCGCGGTCGGCGTTCCGGCCAGCACCGATCCGTGCATCATCAACCCGGCCGGCGGCTATCGGGGCACCGAGAACCGGCTCTACCGCGTCGAGATCCATCAGCCCGGGCCGCTGGGAACGGCCACGTTCAAGTGGTCGCGCGACAACGCCTCCATCGCCACCGCGGTGACCGCGATCAACGCCGGCCGCGACGTGCTCACCGTGAGCCGGGTGGGGCGCGACGCCGTCCTGCGCTTCCGCCCCGGCGACTGGGTGGAGGTGATCGACGACTTCCTCGAGTTGGCCGGCCAGCCCGGCCACATGCGCAAGGTCCAGCTGGTCGACGACGTGAATCAGACGATCACGCTCACCGCCGCGCTCCCCGCCGGCGTCTTCGACCTGGCGAACCCGGGCGGTCGGCACACGCGCCTCCGCCGCTGGGATCAGCAGGGCCAGATCCTGGACGCCGCCAACAACGTCGTGGACGACGTGGACGTCCGGGGCGGCGTCATCCTGGTGCCGGCCGCCGGCTCCCTCGTGCTGGAGGACGGCGTGCAGGTCACCTTCTCGGCCGTGCCGGCCGGCGGCACCTTTCACACCGGCGACTACTGGGCCTTCGCGGCCCGCACGGTGGACGCGTCGGTCGAGGTGCTGCAGGTGGCGCCTCCGCGAGGCATCCACCATCACTACTGCCGGCTCGCCCTGGTCACCTTCCCCGGCTCGGTCACCGACTGCCGCACGCTGTGGCCCCCCGACTTCGGCGAAGGCGGCTGCGACTGCAGCGTGTGCGTGTCGGCCGAATCCCACAACAGCGGGGCGCTGACCATCCAGATGGCGATCGAGCAGGTGAAGGCCACCGGGGGAAAAGTCTGCCTGGGCCCGGGCCTGTACAACCTCGGCGCGACGCCGGTCGTGATCCAGAACGCCCAGGGCATCCAGCTCCAGGGGCACGGGCTGCGAACGATCCTGCTCTACAGTGGCCCCGGCGCGGCGCTCAACGTGCTCGGCTCGATCGACGTGACCGTCAGCGACCTCTCCGTGCTCGCCTTCGGGGGCGGCAACGCAGCGGCGCTCGCCATGCTCGCGCAGAACTGCCTGTTCTTGAGGATCGAGCGCTGCGGCCTGGTGCAGTTCGGCGGAGGCGACATCGGCGGCGCGGCCCTCGGGCTGGGCGGTGTCCTGGCCGAGGTATCCGTCCGCGACAACGTCATGTTCGGGGCGGCGGGCATCCTGAGCCTGGCGCGCCAGATCGGCGCCGCGAGCCTCGCCGCCGCCGCGCGCTCGTACTCGCTGATCTTCGGTATGAAGATCGTCGACAACCTGATCGTCGGGCAACAGCGCGGCGTGAGCTTCGACGGGCTCACGCTGCACCTGGGCCAGATGCGCATCGCCGGCAACTCCGTGTACGGCGGCCAGCAGGCCGGCATCGCCGACCGGGGCTTCGTGCTGGCGTCGGTCATTCCCTCGTCGCGGATCGACATCGAGGGCAACCAGCTGTGGTGCTCCGGCGACGGGATCGTCGTCGGCACCGACAACGTGCGGGTGGAGAACAACGACATCGGCGGGCTGGCCGGCGCGCGAGGGGCCAGCGGGACCGGCATCGTCATCATCGGTGGCGTCGTCCGTGACGCCGTCGACCGCTGCCAGCTGCTCGGCAACCGCCTGGTGCGCTTGCTGGGTGACGGCATCGCCATTCGCACCGTCGTCGGCTCGGCCATGATCAAGGGCAACATCGTCGAGGCCGCCGTGGGCGGCGGCATCGTCATGGACGACGGCAGCGAGGTCGCCGTGCTGAGCATCGAGAACAACCAGGTGCTGAACGCCGGGGTCTCGAATCAGGAAGGCACGTCGCTGGCCGCCATCCGCGTCGTCCGGGCCCAGCAGGCGGAAGTGACGGGCAACGTCGTGCGCGGCTTCGCGCTGCCCGCGGTGCAGAATCCGAGCCGGATCGGGATCGAGATCGTGGCCGCGCGCTCGGTGCGCGTCACCGGCA
>Ga0210377_10005396_pt1 | contig 10505 bp, 11 predicted proteins | sample PLM4_65_b1redo_FD_155480 | JGI IMG/M metagenome (GOLD analysis project Ga0210377, IMG submission 155480) | Groundwater sediment microbial communities from an aquifer in East River, Colorado, USA - PLM4_65_b1 redo | ecosystem: Environmental > Terrestrial > Soil > Riparian zone | place: USA: East...
TAGTTCCGGCCCCTGTGCCGCGTCGGGCAAGGGAAGACAGACGACACTGCAAAAGATAGTTCTAGTGACCAGTAACAGCAGTAACAACAGTGACCCGTAAAGTCAAAGGCCAAAATCAAGAAGACGGTGACTGGCACAGAACTTATGTTCGTATTATAATGCGATATTAGTGTTTGTCAAGGGTATTTTGTAGCACATTTGGTCTACAAAATCGGGCCTGCGGCAAAGGTGACACTGCTATCTCCTCACCCCTACGCGCGTCACCCCCACCTGACCTCGCTACCCCTTGCAGGGGTAGACTGCTCGGTCTGTCCTCCCCCGTAGTCACGGAGGAGGATACCGCACTTGGAGGCACGCAACTTGTGGGGTGGGGATCAGTCTCGCGCCGCCGCGCATAACCCCACCCCCTTACAGGGGCCAGCCAAACCTCGCTATGCTCGGTTATCCCTCCCCCAACAGAGGGAGGGCAACAACACTTTGCGCCCGCTGTGAAGAGGGCTATGATGAGGGCAACCCCTTATCAGGGGCACAGCACAAACCGAAGGAGCGAGACATGAAGATCAGCAAGCCGGAATCCGCCCGTATGTGCCGCGCATAACCCCACCCAAACCTCGCTACGCTCGGTTATCCCTCCCCCAACAGAGGGAGGGCAACAGCGCCTTGCGCCCGGTGTGAAGATGGCTATGATGAGGGCAACCCCTTATCAGGGGCACAGCACGAACCGAAGGGGCGAGCCATGAAGAAGAAGATTAGCCAGCCGGAAGATTTGGACAAACTCGACAAAGAGGGGTTGATTGAGTTCCTGAGGAGCGACAGGGAAGACAAGGTTGAATTATGGAATGAGTGGCATTTTGAGCTTGCTTTTAAGATAGGTCACTCAAAGATTGACCTTAAGGGAGTAGACCTTAGCGATAAAGAGCTATCGAGCATAGACCTTTCATTTGCTGATTTGGTAGGAGCAAATCTCGATGGCGCTAATTTGGAGAATGCCGAATTAGGCTTTTCGCATCTGGAGTCAACGAGTTTATGGGATACAAATTTTAAGGGTGCCAGTCTACGAAGGTCGCACATGGAAGGGGCTGACCTTCACGGGGCATATCTGGTTGGGGCTGATCTGCGGGAAGTATATCTACAAGGGGTAGACCTATCAGGTCTCAGAGGACAAAGCCCGTCTTCTGGGCCTATATTTGATCCGGAAGAAAGCATTATTGTACGCGATCTATATCCACATGAGAAAAAGCGATTGAAGGCTTCTACGGCAGACCTTGACGACGACAAGATTCTGCGTGTTCCTATCAGCCTTTTTAATCAGATAGTAATTAGCAAGGGCGCGCTGAGGGGCGTCAAGCTGTACAACTGCTATTTTTGGGGAGTACTTAGTTTATCTTATCGGGAATTCCTAGAAAATCCGCTCGACCGTAATGGAGCCTCGACAATTTGGGAAGATGTCCAAGGACGGTTCACGGAAGCCAGAGAGATTTATAGATCGCTCAAAGGATATTTTGAGGATACGGGCGATTACGCGGGAGTGAACTGGGCTTATGAGAACGAGCAGCATATGACCAAGCTAATGTATGCGCCGTACTGGTCGCGGTGGCTATATCCGCAGCGGCGGGGCAAATGGCAACCCAGCGACTCGGCTGAGATTTTCTGGCGCGAAAACACATGGGAATGGCTGCGGCTGGAAATCGCCGAGAAGACAGCCAACTACGGCCTGAGCCTGCCGCGCCCATTGATGTGCCTCGCGGCGGTGGTTGTCCTATTCACGCTAGTTTACTGGCTGGGCGGGCTGGTCACGGCCATGCCGGAGTGCGCCTATGGCGCGGGCGGCTGGCATGAGGGCTGCGCGCCATCAGCTAACCCGGTTGACGCGCTGGTGTTCAGTCTGGGATCGCTGACCTCGACGGAGATCGCCGCCGTGCAGCCGTATCGTTCGCACGTCGGGCTGATCCAGACCTTTGAGGTTCTGCTGGGGATCGCGTTCACCGGGCTGTTCGGGTTTGTGCTGGGGAATCGGCTAAGGTATTCGTGAGATAATCCCCGATAGAAACGCGGAGGCCCGGAGAGCAACGGACAGAAACGGAAAACACCCTTGATATGTGGGGGGCTGGCATGAAAGCTGTGCGCCGATAGCGTGTCACCACGTCTCGGTAGTGAGCGTTTCAACATGCGCGAAATGCGCGTCGCGGGTAACGAGGGCAAGATTGTGTTGAAGAGCCGTCGCTGCAATCCAAAGATCGTTGACCGGGATGGGACGACCTTTGACCATAAGCTGTTTGCGTATTTTCCCGAACCAACGCGCTGTTTCGGCGTCGCATGAAAGTATGTGGCCGTCTCGCGCGAATTGCTCAACTGTTTGCATGTTTTTCTCGCGCTTGGCAGAGTTCTCCGCGCCAAAGTACAGTTCGCCCAATACTACACTCGATACGAACAATTGATCAGCGGTTTGCGTCACAACCAAGAGCGCGCTGTCGCCATTGATAGCCGCAATCGCCGCATTGGTGTCAAGCAGGAAATATCGGGGCATTTAGGTCGTCTGCTTCCACCTGCTCGAATTCTTCCTCGATTATCAGTCGCATCTCTTCCAGATCGGCGGGATCAGCGTCAATTCGCTTCATTCTGGCGACAAACGCCTTTCCCGACTCGCCTGCCGGACGCGATTTGTGTTCGGCGCGCAAACTATCAGCGACCGCCAGCAGAACTTCCATTTGCTTGTCGGTCATGCGATCCAACAACTCGATAAGCTGGTCTCTTACGGATAATTGAATTGATGCCATAACACGCCTCCTTTGATCAACACCCACAGTATACCGCAAAGCGGGGAGAGATGACCTCACCCCCGCCCCTCTTCAATAGGCTCCTTAGCGGGGTTTGAGCGAGGGAATCGCGTCAGCCGGGCGGCTGGCGTTTCTGAGCGCACGGAGTAGAATCGCAGGCAGAGATGCCTATGAGCGCAGTCAACACTCCCTTGCCTAAAGTCCATATCGGTGGCGTCATTCGGAACGCTGTCGTGTTCAATTTCAAGAACGCCATCAAGAACTCGCGTGGAGACACCGTGAACACCGATTCGCTGCTGCAAGCTGTGGTTCGCCTGTTCGCCCTGCTGCGCGAACGAAAGATCGACTATGTTCTGGTGGGCGGAATTGCGCTGCTTCAGTATATCGAGGGCCGCAACACCGAGGATATTGACCTGATTATGGCGCCCGCTGCGCTCAAGAAGCTGCCGGAGATCGAAGTGACCAGTCAGGACATCAACTTTGCGCGGGGCAAGTTCGACAACCTGCCAATAGACCTGCTCCTGACGCGCAACCCGCTCTTTGAAAAGATCAGGAAACATCACACCGCCACCCAACCGTTTGTCGAGCAAGACATACCCTGCGCGACCGTCGAGGGCTTGCTGCTGCTCAAATTATACGCACTGCCATCGCTGTATCGGCAGGGCAATTTTGCGCGCGTCGGGATTTATGAGACAGACATTGCCACTCTGATCCATGATCACAAGCCCGCGTTGGAGCCATTGCTGGACGAGTTAGCCGATCACCTGAGCGCGAGCGATCTGGCGGCAGTGCGTGATGTGATCGCTGATATTCAGCGGCGGATTGACCAGTTCGGCAAAGGCTTTAACGGGGGCAAATAGCGTCGGGCTAATCCCCGCCCCCGCCCGCCAGCCATTCGCGGATTTCGTGGGCGTGTTCTTCGTAATCGCCCGCCAGCGACCCCAGCGTGCGGGCCGCCGTCGCGAAGCCGCCTCGGTAATGCGGCACGCCGGTTTCGGCGTCCAGATCTCCGGGTTTGAGGCTGCGGACATAGGCTTGCATTTCGCCCAGCGATGTCTCTAGCTCGGCCAGCATCTCGCCCTTGTTCTGCGAGTCGTATTGGGCCATATACTCGGCGTTGATGTGGCTGTAATTGAATTCGCGGTCGGCGTAATAGTCAGGCGTCTGGCCTTTGAGGATAGACTGGCACGCCGTGATCATGCGGCGGTTCCAGCCGATCAGGTGAGCCACCACGTCGCGCGGCGACCAGCCGCTCATGGGCGCGGTGAAGCGATTGTCGGGGATGTCCATCACGGCGGCGCGCAAAGTCTCGTAACCCTGTTGAAGCGGTGGATAGCCGTTCGAAATATCGGGCATGGCAGCGTCTCCTAATCGTTGAGCCGGGACAGCGTTTTTTCGGATGTTAGTTCTTTGATCGCGTCGGCGGCGATCCAATGGGCGGGTTTTGAATCCAGCGCGGCGATCTCACGGGCGAGGGTCAATGCGCTGGCGTTGAGGGCGCGGTTGCGCTTGCCGATCTGCCGCAAAGCCCAGTTGACGGCCTTCTTGACAAAATTGCGCGGGTCGGTCGCAGCCCCTTTGATAAAGGGGTAGTAGGCTTCCATCGCTTCATTGCTGGCCTTTTTGTGATGCACCGCGACATAGGCGATCAGCGAGAAGGCGGCTCGTTTGACAAACTCCTCATCGCGGGCATGCCATGCGCGGATTTTCTGGTCGGCGTAGGGAGTCTTTTCAAACAGGTTGCTGCAGGCCTGATCGACCACATCCCACGAGTCGAAATCCGCCGCCCATGCTTCCATCTGCTCCGGCGTGACCTGTTGGGGGTCGTCGATGATGGTGGCGAGGATTCGCGCCTCGTGGATGCCGGAATCCCACAGTTGGAGGGCGAGGGCGTGATCCTTTTTATGCGCTCTGGCGATCTCGCGCAGGACCGGCAGGCTGATCCCCAGCGTGTTGGCGGAAGCGATGCCAAAGCGGGCCATGCCCTCGACGTTATGCGGATTGGCGAGGGATTTAAGCTGGGCGATGATGGCGTCGTAGGACATGGGCTACTTCCCCTGCTTGCGCCGCTGGGTGACCGTTTCGCCGCCGATGCCGTAGTTATCGGTATCCACCTCTTCGATGATCACGACGGTCGTGGCCTCGCCCCGGCCCAGCACATCGACGAGTAGCTTGGTCGCTCCGGCGATCAGTGTTTCCTTCTGCTCCGTTGTGACGCCGCCTTCGCGGGTGATTTTGATGTTGACGTAGGGCATGTGATTTCCCGTGCGGCTATGACAAAATCAGAAAAACATTATCCACGAATTACACGAAGGTCACGAATTGGAAAGGCAATTTCACTCTTGGCAGGCTCAATTGAGTCGATCAACGCCGCACTTTCTAAGAGACAATCGGGGTGAGCCGCTTGAAGGGATGCTCCGCCGCATAGCTCTTGGCGATGCCTTCCGGGTCGGCTGCAACGATGATGGCTTTGCCCTCGGCGAGGTCAGCTTCAACAAGGTTGCGCAAGCGGATCATCGCGGCGGCGTCCTTGAAAATCTTTGCCATAAATAACTCGATAACCAACGCCTTGAGCCGCCCCGCCAGACTGCTGCCGATAGGTTTGGTCGCGGCGCGCTCGACCCGTGTGCCCGTCTCGGTGGGGGTCAGATAAATGGTCTCGCGCATAGCCACACCGGGCGTGGGTTCGTAGCGGATAGAGTAATGCTCAAAGGGCCGCCAATCGGTGATCTGAAAGATGGTCACGCTGGCGTCGTCATGCGCGCAGTGCTGTTCCGAGCCGATGGCCTGCCGTCCCTTTTGCGGCTTGAATATGCTCATTCCCTTCACGCCCATCCACTTGGCCTTGAGGTCGGGGCGGGTCACGTAATCCCACGCCAGCGGCGGCGGAACCGGCAGATCAACTCCCAGCGAAATCCACGCGTCGCTGGCCGCGACCACGTCGCGTTTCTGCTCGCGCCAGCGCTCCCAGACCGGGTGAAGGTCATGGACGTGACCGGGCACAACCCCCACGTGCTCGTATTCCTCGCGGTGCGGGGTCATGGCCTCAACGATGCCTTCCATCCCGGCGGCTTTGACGGCGGCTTCACTAAAGAAGGCGTAGGCTTCAAATCCTGTCGCTTCTTTGATCGCGTTCTTCAACAGGCGGTGGACGGTGATCACTTCTTTGCCCTGCAAGTCGCGCATCTGGCCGATATTCTGCACCACATATTCGCCGTAATGGGCGACAAATTTGAGATCAAGCGTGGGGATCAAGGTGCAGGCCGTGCAGGTGCAGGTGGTGTTGAGACGCGTCCGCTCCATCGTCTCGCGGAAGACGCAGTACATATTCTCGACGGTTTCGAGCAGGGATTGGCCTTGCAAGAAGCTGCCTTCCGGCGAATACGAGAAGATCGCGTCGCCTTCCAGCTTGGCGATGGACAGCGGCGGCAGCGTCCGATCCAGCATCGCGCTGATCAGATGCCGCAGGATGTCCTCCGCGTGTTCCAACTCGGCATGAGTCAGGAAGGCCGTATAGCCGCTGATGTCGCTGATGATAAAGAAACCTTTGTCGGCCATAATACGATTTCCTCTGGCGTAGAGCAATGAAAACGCGATGCGGAATTCCCCTGATGCGGACGCGCCGCTGCTGCCCGCGCCCGGCTATCTTTCCCTCTCCGGGGTTCTATCTTGACGCCATTATACTCGGATTTTCGCCCGGCGTCCGCCCGGCAATGGCTTAGGGAGCGCCTCAAAGATTGGCGATAGCGCCACGTCCGACCTCACCCCGCCACCCGATCTTGCCGCCGAATCGCGTGCGCCCCTCTCCCCATTCAGCCCCTTGCAGGGGTTCGAGAGGGGGACAGAGGACCGTGTCGCCACGCGGACGTGCCGCCTGCCGGAATATCCACTCTTTTACAGGACTTACGCAAAATTACGCCGAATCGTGAGGGACAAGGGGCTTGAAGCCCCTTGCCTGTGTGAGAAACCGCGTAAGTCCTGTTTTAGACACTTCCATGGCTCATCGCCTTCGCCCCAGCCAGCGTGGGACGCGGCGGCAGTAGTCCTCGTAGGCCGCGCCAAACACCCGGCGCAGATGCGGCTCTTCGTAGCGCGTGACGAACAGATGCATCAAGCTGAATACAAGCAAGAGATAGGCCAGCAGCAGCACCGACCCCAGCAGAATCGCCATGCCCGTGATCGCGGTGAAGACCCCGACGTACATCGGGTTGCGGGTGTAGCGGTATAACCCGCGCACGACGAGTTCTTTGGGCGGGTCAGCCGGGGCAGGCGTGCCGCGCGCGCGGTAGAAATCGGCGGCGCACCAGATGTAGATAGCTCCCGCGATCACGACCAACGGCAAGCCAAGCCAGCGGAATAGGCCGAGATCGACCATCCAGACAGGGTAGCGCCACACGATCAGGGCAGGAATAATGATGGTGACCATCAGCGGGGCAAGGAGCGTGAACAGGATTGTACGGAGGAGGAGCATAGTGAACTCCATATACTTGTTTGCTTTGAAGATGGTGTAAAGTAAGTATAATCGTGTATAGCTAATTTAAGCGTCCAATTACTCAAAACAGGATTGGAGGATGCAATGGGCGAGCGATCCGCGATTCAAGTTACCTACACCGCGACCGGACTTAGTAGATATGCCATTGAAATACGTCATAGGCAACTAAATAAATATCAGGTAGTTCGGGGCGATAGTCAATATATAGTAGAACAAAAAGCACGGGCAACACTAGCTCAGTGGGACGAAATATGGGAAAGGAAAAAGGGTGCGGATGAGAAACGCTCGGATCGGCAACACAGAGCGAGAAGTATAGAAGAGAAAAAGGCACTCGCTATGGAGCGCACTCAAGAAGCGCAAAAAGCGCTTTCCTTGCTTGGTCAGCTTCTTCCGTTTGCGTTGAATGTTAGCAACAAAATTACTATAGAGTCGCTAAAGGACAAATCCGATTTTCTAACGCCTCAGCCCAGCCCGCCGAGCGTGACTCAGTCTCCAAGCCAACCCGCTATTCCAAATGAACCAAAAGAATCTGATCGCAGATACCAGCTACATCTAAATCCGATTGAAGAGTTAATTGGTAATGTGCTACCTGGGTATGAGACGGCGAGACGAAGGCCGCTACTCGATCTTTTTAAGAACAATCATCAGCAATGGAGCTTATCCAAAGCTAAGATAATGTCGCTTTATGAATCTCAAGTTCAAGCGTTTAACAAATCAAAACTGGAATATGATGATTATGAGAAAGCATTAGCCGATTGGAATAAAAAGCGCGATGATTTTATCTTGGCGCGCTCCGCACATAATAGAGCCATTGATGATACCATAAAAGCCTATCTTTCCGCCGATTCGACCGCCATTACAGAATATTTCGAGCTCATTCTTGCAAGCTCAAAGCACCCAGACTATTTTCCTCAGAGCTATGAGATTGAATACAACCCTGAAAGCAAAGTTCTGATAGTCGATTATCAACTTCCCCCTACTGAAGCATTGCCCAACGTAAAAGAGGTGAAGTACGTTCAGGCGCGAAACGAGTTTGCTGAAAGCTACCTGTCACAAACTCAAACTAATGAGATTTATGATAATGCGCTCTATCAAATAACCCTCCGGACTGTGCACGAGATTTTTGAAGCCGACAATGCGAATTCGTTGAGCGCCGTTGTATTCAACGGATATGTTCATTCCATTGATAAAGCGACAGGACAAGAGGTTGACGCATGTGTCCTTTCGCTAATGGCAAGTAGGGCCGAGTTTGAAAATCTAAATTTGGAAAAGGTAGATCCGAAAGCGTGTTTCAAGACCCTTAAGGGAATTGGAAGTTCCAAACTACATAGCCTGGCGCCTGTCGCTCCGGTTCTAAGAATTGAACGCGCAGATAAGCGTTTCATACAGTCTTATGCAGTCGCTGATAGTTTACATGAGGGCAACAACCTTGCTGCAATGGACTGGGAAGATTTCGAGCATTTGGTCAGAGAGTTGTTTGAAAAGGAATTCACTCAACCCGGAAGCGAAGTGAAGGTAACACGCGCCAGCCGCGACGGCGGTATTGACGCTGTTGTGTTTGATCCCGATCCGCTACGAGGTGGCAAGATTGTCATTCAGGCAAAGCGATATACAAATACAGTTGACGTTTCGGCTGTTCGCGACTTGTTCGGAACAGTGATGAATGAAGGCGCAAACAAGGGCATACTTGTGACCACATCAGATTATGGCCCTGATGCTTATGAGTTCGCTAAGGGCAAACCATTAGTTTTGCTTAACGGCGGCAACCTCTTACACCTTCTTGATAAGCATGGTCACAAAGCACATATTGATCTTAAAGAAGCAAAGAAAATTCTTGCCGAAAATGACAACATGTCTACTTAGCGATCGGACGATCCAGCCAAAGGTGATTTGTCCCTAACAAGAAAAGATTTGGCTGAATCGACCGCTGTGAAGCGTGATTATTTAAGATTTTCAATCTTCACCGACTCAACCTCATCCGCCATATTGGAAAGCGCCAGACGATCAGGTACGGGATGACGATAGTGACCATCAGCGGGGCGAGGAGCGTGAACAGGACGACGCGGAGAAGGAGCATTCTTGGCTTCCTGATAGCCCGGAGACGCAGATCAAGCGAGTGACGCCAATCGCCAATAGGGCGTGACCGGATGGGCTTAATCGACGATAAACAGCTTCGCCCCCATAGCGGTGGACGAACGATGCGCTTCGGCGGCGTCAGCGACCTGATAGCTGATCCCCGGCTCTAAGACAAATTTGCGGCCATCCGCCAGTTCGGTATCAAGGCGTCCCTCAAGGCACAACAGGATATGCCCCTTCTCGCACCAATGATCCGCGACATAGCCGGGGGTATATTCGACCATGCGAACCCGTATATTATCGAAGGTCTGTGTCCGCCAGTACGCCTTGCCGCTAATCCCGTCATGTTCGGTCTGGGGAACCGTTTGCCAATCGGTGATCCCAAACGGGATGTTGCTCATCTTCATGAATTGACCCCTTATTGCGGTCACGCAGAGCGAGAACTATCTCGCCCTTGCAAGTGACCATTATCTTAGATTTTCAATCTTCACCGGCTCAACCTGATCCGCCATATTGGAAAGCGCCAGACGCTCAGGGCCGGGATGACGATGGTGACCATCAGCGGGGCGATGAGAGAAAATAGAATGGTTCGAAGGAGGAGCATAGGAGATCACCTGAAGGAACATTCGGTTTCTTCTATTCCACTTTGCGTTAAGTCACAAGTTTGTGGGTAACAGCTTGATTCGATTTGGACACAATTAATAAGGCACACTAGAAGGACTACCTAGTGCTTCTCTTACTGAAACGACATATCCACGTGTGTCAGGATTCCAGTCAAATAGTACGCTACCCCTGGCCTTCAAAATTTTGCTTTCATCTTCATTAAGTCGAACTTTCAGTTGAAGCAATCGAACTGGTGTTTTGCGATTTAGTATCGACGCAAAAATATCAATCAAATAATCATCAGGCGAAAACTCGAAGTTGGTTGGGTTGCTCCACCCTATTGGAAAATGATGGTACGCGGTTATTCCCTCAAATGGCACAAACAAACCCCCTCCCCTATCAATTTTCATACCTTCACGTATATATCCCCTGTAGTGGACCCCAAGAACTGGACAAGCCCTGAAGGGGGCAGTACAGTTCAAGAAAGGATGCCACTACGATGGACAAGCGACGGACATACAGTTCAGAATTCAAGGCGCGAGTGGTGTTGCAAATGA
>Ga0210377_10005397_pt1 | contig 10504 bp, 7 predicted proteins | sample PLM4_65_b1redo_FD_155480 | JGI IMG/M metagenome (GOLD analysis project Ga0210377, IMG submission 155480) | Groundwater sediment microbial communities from an aquifer in East River, Colorado, USA - PLM4_65_b1 redo | ecosystem: Environmental > Terrestrial > Soil > Riparian zone | place: USA: East...
GGGTACCCCGGCGCGGGACGGATGCCGCGATACTGCTCGCGGATCAACTGCTCGATGCCGAGGGCCTCGCCTCGGCCGTATCCCCAGTCCTCGCGTGCCTGCCGGTGGAGCTTCTCGGCCAGGCCTTCGGCGAGCCGGTCGGCCAGGGCCTTCACCATGATGGCGCGGTAGTCGTCGTGGGCCTTCTCGAGCTCGGCCACGACGGGCCCGATGCCGAGCCCCGCCGTCACCGCGAAGCCGCCCAGCCAGTCGACTCGTCCCCCCTCCCGCGGGGCCACGTAGTCCGCCAGGCAGAGGCACGGCTCGCCTTCCCCCTTGTCCATCTGCTGGCGCAGGAAGTGGAAGGTGGCGAGAAGGCCCTCGCGACCCTCGTCGGTGTAGACCTCGACGTCGTCGCCCACGCGGTTCGCGGGAAAGAAGCCGTAGACCGCCCGCGCCCGCAGGCGGCCTTCCTCGACGAGCCGCCGGAGCTCCGCCTGCGCATCGTCGAAGAGCTCTCGGGCCCGCGCTCCCCAATCGGGGTTCTCGAAGATCCGCGGATAGGTGCCCTGCATCTCCCAGGTGTGGAAGAACGGCGACCAGTCGATGAAGGGGACGATCTCCGCCAGGGGCACCTCGAGCGCGCGCGTCCCGCTGAACCCGGGGCGCGGGATCTCGTACGACGCCCAGTCGAGGGCGGGCTTCCGCCGCCGGGCCTCGGTCAGGGAGAGCAGCGGCTTGGTTCCGCGCTTGTCCTGGTGCTCGCGCCGCAGCCGCTCCTGCTCGACCCGATTCGCGGCCGCGTAAGCGTCGAGGTTGCCCTTGAGCTGTCCCGCCACGTTGACCGCCCGGGAAGCGTCCAGGACGTGGACCACCGCGCCCTTGTAGGCGGGAGCGATCTTGACCGCGGTGTGGGCCTTGCTAGTCGTCGCCCCGCCGATGAGGAGGGGCAGAAGGAACCCCTCGCGCTCCATCTCCCGGGCCACGTGCGCCATCTCCTCGAGCGAGGGGGTGATGAGCCCCGAAAGGCCGATCATGTCGGCCCCGACCTCCCGCGCCGTCTTCAGGATCACGTCCGCCGCGACCATGACCCCGAGGTCCACGATCTCGTAGTTGTTGCAGGCGAGGACGACACCCACGATGTTCTTGCCGATGTCGTGGACGTCGCCCTTGACCGTGGCCATGACGATCTTGCCCTCGGCGCTCTTTCCTCCCGCCGCCTTCTCGGCCTCGAGATAGGGCTGCAGGTAGGCCACCGCCTTCTTCATCACCCGGGCGGACTTCACCACCTGGGGCAGGAACATCTTCCCCGAGCCGAAGAGGTCGCCCACCACGTTCATCCCGTCCATGAGCGGGCCCTCGATCACCAGGAGCGGGCGGCCGAGCTTCTTCCGCGCCTCCTCGGTGTCGGCCTCGATGAAGTCGACGATCCCCTTCACGAGGGCATGGCTCAGGCGCTCCTCGACGGTGCCCTTGCGCCAGGCGTCTTCCTGGACCGGGCCCCTCTCCTGCTGCTTCACCTTCTCCGCAAAAGTGATGAGCCGCTCCGTCGCGTCCGGCCGCCGGTTCAGGAGCACGTCCTCGACCAGCTCCAGCAGGTCCTTCGGGATCTCCTCGTAGACCGCGAGCTGGCCCGCGTTCACGATCCCCATGTCCATCCCGGCCTGGATCGCGTGGTAGAGGAAGGCCGAGTGCATGGCCTCGCGGACGGCGTTGTTGCCGCGGAAGCTGAAGGAGATGTTGCTCACTCCCCCGCTCACCTTGGCGAGGGGCAGGGTGGCCTTGATCCGCCGGGTCGCCTCGATGAAGGCGACGGCGTAGTCGTTGTGCTCCTCCATGCCCGTGGCCACGGTCAGGACGTTGGGGTCGAAGATGATGTCCGGGGGCGGAAAGCCCACTTCCCGGGTGAGGATGGCGTACGCCCGCGAGCAGACCTCGAGCTTCCGCTCCACCGTGTCGGCCTGGCCGCGCTCGTCGAAGGCCATGACGACCACGGCCGCGCCGTAGCGGCGCACGAGGCGGGCCTGCTTGCGGAATTCGTCCTCTCCGCCCTTGAGCGAGATCGAGTTGACGACGCTCTTGCCCTGGAGGCACTTCAGGCCGGTCTCGATGACGCTCCACTTCGAGCTGTCCACCATGATGGGGATCCTGGCCACGTCGGTCTCGGACGCGACCAGGTTCAGGAACTTCGTCATGGCCGCGGCCGAATCCAGCATCCCCTCGTCCATGTTGACGTCGAGGATCTGGGCCCCGCTCTCGACCTGCTGCCGAGCCACCGCCACTGCGTCCTCGTACTTGCCGGCCAGGACCAGCTTCGAGAACTTCGGGGAGCCGGTGACGTTGGTGCGCTCGCCGACGTTCACGAAGTTGGTGTCGGGTCGCAGGGTCAACGCTTCGAGGCCCGAAAGCCGCAGGTAGGGCTGGACCTGGGGCACCTTCCGCGGGAGGACGCCCTCGACCGCAGCCGCGATCGCGCGCACGTGGGCGGGGGTGCTGCCACAGCAACCCCCCACGAAGTTCACGAACCCGGCGCGCGCGAACTCGCCGATGTCGGCGGCCATGCGCTCGGGGGTCTCGTCGAAGCCGCCGAAGGCGTTGGGCAGTCCCGCGTTCGGATAGCAGCTCACGAGCACCGGCGCAACCGTGGCCAGCTCCTCGAGGTAGGGCCTCATCTGCTTGGGCCCCAGCGAGCAGTTGATGCCGACGGAGAGCAGGGGGACGTGAGAGACCGAGTTCCAGAATGCCTCGACGGTCTGCGAAGACAGGTTGCGGCCGTTCTGGAAGATGGTCACGGAGACCATTACCGGAACCCGGCCGCCCCGCTCGTCGAAGAGCCTTTGGATGGCGAAAAGGGCGGCCCGGGCGTTCAGGGTGTCGAAGCAGGTCTCCACCAGCAGAAGGTCGGCCCCACCGTCGAGGAGACCGCGCCCCTGCTCGTGGTAGGCCGCTTCCAGCTCGTCGAAGGTCACGGCCCGCGCACCGGGGTCGTTCACGTCCCGGGACATCGACGCGGACCGCGTGGTGGGACCCAAGGAGCCCGCGACCCAGGCCTGTCGCCCGGGCGTTTCCGTCATCACCGCGTCCACGGCACGGCGTGCGGCCCGGGCCCCCGCCACGTTCATCTCGTAGGCCAGCGCCTCCAGGCCGTAGTCGGCCTGGGAGATCGACGTCGCGGTGAAGGTGTTGGTCTCGACGATGTCCGCGCCGGCCAGGAGGTACTCGCGATGGATCTTCTCGATGACGTCGGGACGGGTCAGCGACAGGAGGTCGCTGTTGCCCTTCAGGTCCTTCGGATGATCGCGAAAGCGATCGCCCCGGAAGTCCCGTTCCCCGAGCCTCTCGGCCTGCAGCATGGTGCCCATGGCCCCGTCGATGACCACGATGCGCTCGGCCAGGAGCGCGCGCAGGGAGTCTTCCGACGGCGTCTTCCCGAACCCCATCCGGTCATTTTAGCAGCCGGGCGCGCTTCTCGCCGAGTCGCGGCGGGGAAGACGCCTCCTTCAGCCGGACGCCGGACCGGCGTGGCGCAGCCACCGGATGTAGGCCAGGACCGCCTCCACCTCCGCGTCGCTGATGCGGCCCCGATAGGCGGGCATCCGGATGACCTGGCGGGTGAGGAAGAAGCGGGCCACCGGATGGTCTCGCAATCGGGGCGGCGCGCCGTCGAGGATCCACGCCCGCACCTCGGTCTCGTCCAGGGCCAGCTCCGTGAAGTCGGCGCCCGACCAGGACGGCACGTAGCCCTTGAGAGACCCGGGGTTGGGTGGATCTCCCCGGCCGCCCGGCCCGTGACAGTGGAAGCAGCCGAGGCCGGAGGCGGCCTCGTGGCCCGCGCGGGCCGGACCCTCGGCCGGAACTTCGACTCCGCCGATGGCCTTCACGTAGGCCACGACGTCGTCCAGCTCTTGCGCCTTCAAGACCCCGCGGAATGCGGGCATGCGGAAGAGGGAGTCGTCCTCGTGCGCCTCCTCGACCGCTCCCCCGGCTCGCGCGGGCCTTCCGTCGAGGATCCACTCCCGAATCTCGGCTTCGCTGGGCGTCCGGACCTGAAGGTCTCCCCCGAGCGCCGGCACCCCGCCGATCGCCGGCGGCCCCTCGAAGCTCGAGAGGCCGCCGGGCCCGTGGCAGTTGAAGCAGCCGCGGCGCTGCGCGGCGGTGAAGCCTCGCTGAACGGCACCGAGATTTCGCGTTCGCCACCAGGACGCCCCGAGGGTGAAGGTGGCGGCGAGGGCAACGAGTACCCCGAACCCGCGAGCGGCTCTCACTCTGCTTCGATCCCGGGCTGGAGATCAGTTGAAAGTGACGGTGTGGTCGTGCGAGAGGTTCGTGGTGGAGGGCTTGGCCACCCTCGTGCCCGCCCCGATCTGCTGCACCTCGGCGGCGCTCAGCTCCACCGTGTGCGCGTGGTCGGCCATCCCGTGGATGTCGAGTGACACCGCTCCCGCCGCCGTGATCTGCGCGGCGGTGACCGTGGCCTGGTGCCCGTGGTTGGCACTCACGGCGCCGACCTTGTCCCCCGAAGCGGGGGGCGCGGGAGTCGGAGTGGGGCTCGGGTTCGGATTCGGGCTGCCGGGATTGCTCCCGCCCCCGCACCCGCTGAGGGTGACCGTGACTCCCGCCAGAAGCGCCATCACCGAAGCGGCCGTGAACTCCCGACGACTGAAATCTCTCTTCATCATGACATCCTTCCTAGGAACCCCCCGTCAACCGACCTTCGGTTTGACGACCAGACTGCCCGTCATGCGGGAATGGCCGGGCCCGCAATACTCGTTGCAGGTGAAGTTGAAGCGGCCCGCCTTTCCCGCCACGAACTCGAGGGTCACCACCGATCCGTCTTCCGGGATCGAGGCCTTCGCCTTGACGCCCTTGATCGCGATTCCATGCGGTCCGTCTACGGAGCGAAGCTTGAGGACGACCCGGTCTCCCTCTTCCACCTCGATCAGCGCGGGCTCGAACCGGTATCGCGAGGCCGTCATGTCGAAGACTTTCGTCACCGTCGCTGAACGTGCGAGCGCTCCCGCGCTCGTGATGCACGCGCCGACCAGGACCAGCAACCGCAGACGACCCTGCATCACGAACTCCCTCCTCGGTCGCGCTCGCACGCAACCAGAAGGGAGCAAGGTCCGTGCCTCCGGGGATCGGCCTTTGTTTGGAGTGTTTTGGGGGGAACGGCAAAGGATTGGCGCTTACGCTGAGGGTAAGGGATTACGTGGAACGGGCAGAGGGGGCAGTCCTACCTTTTTCCGACTCCGAAGCTCTTGGCCGCTGCTGGACCGGACGTTTTGAGCTTCGGTGTCGGTGCTAATCGATGTGGTACTTCGAGAGGTAGTAGCTGAGCGCGCGCTGGGAGAGGCCGAGGATCTCGGCCGCGTCCTTCTTGACGCCGAGGGCGCGCTGCAGGGCCTGGCGGATGGTCTCGCGCTCCACCCATTCCACGTTCGCGTGGAGCTTGGGCGACGGGAGGCCCGTGGAGGCGGCGGGAGCGGCGCCGAGCATGGAGATGTCGGCGAGGGTGATGGAGGGGCCCCGCGCGAGGACCACCGCGCGCTCGATCGTGTTCTCGAGCTCCCGCACGTTGCCGGGCCAGTCGTAGCTCGCGAGTCCCTCGGCCACGCCGGGGGCGAGGCCGAGGGCCCGCTTGCCCGCCCTCGCCGCGTGCTTGGCGAGGAAGTGCTCGACGAGATGGGGGATGTCGTCGCGGCGCTCGCGCAGCGCGGGGATGTGGATCGGGATCACGCTCAAGCGGTAGAAGAGGTCCTCCTGGAAGCGGCCTTCGGCCACCATCTGCCGCAGGTCGCGGTTGGTGGCGGCGATGACCCGCAAGTCCACCGTCTCCGTCCGCTCGGACCCGAGGGGCTCGAACTCACGCTCCTGGAGCACCCGCAGGAGCTTGGCCTGGAGGAACGGCACCATGGTGCCGATCTCGTCCAGGAAGAGGGTCCCGCCGTCGGCCAGGGCGAAGCGGCCCTTCCGGTTCGTGGTCGCGCCCGTGAACGCGCCGCGGACGTGGCCGAAGAGCTCCGACTCCAGGAGCGACTCGGGTATGGCGGCGCAGTTCACCTTGATGAGCGGCATCTCCCGCTGGGCGCTCCGATCATGGATGGCCCGCGCGGCCAGCTCCTTGCCGGTTCCGGTCTCCCCCGTGATCAGCACCGTGCTCTTGGAGGCGGCCACCTGCTCCACCACCCCGAGGAGCTCCTGGATCGCCCGGCTCCGTCCCACGATCCCGTAGTGGTTGAACTCCTCCTCCCGCTCGCTCAGGAGGTAGCGGTTCTGGGTTCGCAGGCGCTGGTGCTCGATGGCCCGCGCCACCGCCACCGTCAGCTCCTCCACCTCGAACGGCTTTTGGAGGTAGTCGAAAGCACCCAGCCGCATGGCCTCGATCGCACTCTCGATGGTGGCGTGAGCGGTCATCAACAGCATCTGGGGCCGCTCGCCCTCGGGAACCGACCCCGAGAGGTCGCGGATCATCTCGAGACCCGTACGGTCCGGCATGCGGTTGTCCACCACGAGCACGTCGAAAGGGCGGCCCGCCAGGAGCCGTTGGGCTTCGGCCGCGCTCGTGGCGGTGGCCACCTCGTGCCCTTCGTCGCGCAAGGCGCGGCCGAGGTTGCGGACGAGCTTCTCCTCGTCGTCCACCAGGAGCACGGTTCCCCGCGGCTTCACGGCTGGGCCCCGGCCAGGGGCCCGGTCGTCGGGATCTCGATGCGCACCTGCGTGCCCTCGCCCACCACGCTCGCCACCACTATGGTTCCTCCCAGGGCGTCCACGATGTTCTTGGCGATGGCGAGGCCGAGGCCCGTGCCCGTGCGCTTGGTGGTGAAGTAGGGCTCGAACACGCTCGGCAGATCGGCCTCGGGGATCCCCGGCCCCCGATCCGCCACCGCGATCGCGGCCCGACCCTCCCCCGCGCTCTCTACGCGCACCCTCACGTCCGCGACTCCCTTCCCGCCGGATCCGTCTCGGGCCCGCCGCTGCGCGGCCGCCTCCTTCGCGTTGCCGATCACGTTCAGGAGGACCGTGCGCAGCCGCTCCCCGTCCGTCAGCGCCACGAGCGGTGCCTCCGCGTCCACGGAAGCGTCGAGCCCCGGCGCGGCGCCCATCACCGCCGATGCCACTTCCCGGCACAGCGTTCCGAGGTCCGTCGGAGAGTACTCCAGTCGCAGGGGGCGGGCGAAGTCGAGGACTCCGTCGACGAGACGGTTGAGGCGGGCCACCTCCTCTTCGATCTCGCCCGCGGCGTCGCGGGCATCGGCCCCCGTGGCTCCTTCCCGCCGCAGGCTGGCGAGGGACGACTTGATGATCATGAGGGGATTGCGAACCTCGTGGGCGATGACGGTGGACAGCCGGCCGAGGGCGGAGAGGCGCTCGCGCAGCGCCGCTTCCCGGCGGAAGCGATCGATGGCCTCGGTGAGGGCCCCGAAAGCGCGGGCCAGGACCGCCGCGTCCTCGTCCCCCCAGGCCCCGGGCACCGCGATCCGGCGCGCGAGGTCTCCGGTCGCGGTCATCTCCCGCATGACCTTCGTGAGGTCGGCGAGGGGACGGGTCACGGTCCGCGCCACCACGTAGCTGAGGGCCACCGCGACCAGGAGCCCCACGAGGCTGGCCCCGAGCAGGGCCGTCCGAAAGGAGCCGAGGAGCCGCAAGCGCTCCGTCCGGGACCTGAGGATCAGCGCCACCGGCGCCTCTCCCGACGCCGCCGGCAGCCGGCGGGCCATGGCCACGTACTCGTTGCCCTCGAGGGTCACCGAGGCGACCTCGCTCGCCCCGAGGAGCGCCGAAAGGAGCGCGTCGTCCCGTCCGGGGAGAGTGGAGGCACGGACCCGCTCGCCGAACGCGAACGCCACCTCGCTATCGGTCACTCCCTTGAACTGCTGGGCGAGGCCGTCGTCGAGCGCGAAGCCGAGGCTGAGCGCGCCCAGGGTCTCCTGCGGCGCCGGTCCCACCACGATGGGCACCGTGATCACCTGCAGCACGCGCCGGGACGCGGTCCGGAAAGTCGTCACCTCCTCCCCGCGCAGCGCCCGCCCCACGACGTCCGGCGCGACTGCGTCCACGGGGCCGCCCAGGCTGGCCAGGGTGTTCCCCCTCGCGTCCGTGGCTTCGAGAAAATCCGACCGCACCCGCCCCTTCAGGTCCTGGACGACCGGCCGAACCGTCGGCGGGTCGCTCGTGGCCACCGCCGCCTTCAGGGTCGGCAGGTCGGCGAGCAGTCGGGCCTGGGCGGTCAGGTTCTCGAGCCGCGACGCGTGGTGCTGCTCGACGAGCCGCGCCGCACGATCGAGGCTGCGACGAAGGTCCGCTTCCGCCTCGGCCGTCACCCGCCGGGTCACCACCTGGATGGCGAGCGCCACCGACAGGACCGCGACGAGGGCCCCGGCCAGGAAGATCCGGCTGCGGAGCGAGGAGAGGAGGCGCATCAGCGGACCTGGAAATCCACGTCCACGGGGGCCTCGCCCGCGGGCACGTCGATCTTCCTCGTCTCGCGTACGTTGCCGTCCGTCCAGACCGCGATGGTGTACGCACCCGCGGGCACCGCGGGGATGCGGAAGCGACCCTCGGCGTCGGTGGTGGCGAAGAACGGATGGGCGAAGACGAGGATGAACGCGCTCATGTGGGCGTGGATGTCGCAGAAGACGCGAACGATGCCCGGTCGGTCGAAACGCACCGACTTCGACTGGCCCCGCGGATAGCGCCCGAGGTCGAACCTCTTGGCCTTCGAGAAGGAGAACACGTTGTGGTAGGTGCGATCGTCGTTCGGGAACGCCACGGTGGTGCCCGCCTGCACCGCGAGCACGTACGGGAAGAAAGCCTCGTTGCGTTGGCTCAGGGCCGCTTCGCCGCGGCTTTGATCGTCGAAGGCGCCCATGGGCCCGGCCTCGAGGTAGACGACGCTGCGGCGACGGTCCGGCGAGCTGCGGGCCCCGGCCATCCCCAGGTCGGTCACCGCGGGGCGCGGCTGGACCGGCGGCCATTCCAGGCGCACGTCGACGCGGCCGCGGATCGTCCCCGCTTCCACCGTCGGCCGAACGAGCGCGAAGCAGAGCAGCAGCGCGGCTCGCACCGCTCCTTGCGAGGTGTCGGTCAAAACCGCCACCGCAGCTGCGCGGCCGGGAAGCCGTGGCGTCCGGAGGGTCCGGCTTCGCGCCAGTTGTGCTGATAGCCCGCCTTCAGGAAGAGCCCCCGCCGGAGGGCGTAGACGACCCCCGCCTCGACCCGGGTCACGGGGGCGTCCCAGGAGTCACTGCCGGCGGAGCCGCGGACATTCGCAAAGCCCAGATGATCGAATCGGCCCGCCACGTCGAGGCCCGGGGCCAGGCGATAGACGCCCTCCAGGCTCACGGCGCGCGCCACCACCGGATCGTCGATACGGGGGGCTTCGAGCGCGGGCAGGTCGAAGGCCGACCAGATCCCCTCGGCCCGCACGATCACGTGGCCGCGCGAGTACTCGACGTCGAACCCGGCCGCGCGCTGGCGCCGGCGGCGTCGGGCTTCGTCGGGAGGAAGGGCGGCCTCCAGCGACCGGTCGGAGTACGCCCCGCCGGCGACGGAGAGCCCGAGAACGAAGCCCGTGATCGGCGTGGCCTGCAGCCGAGCCGAAAGCTGCTTGCCGCGGTTGTCGTCACGGACCTTGGGGTCGGAGAGCGAACCCTGGGTGACGGCCGCCGCGATCTGTATCGGCTCATGGCCGACCCGTACTTCGACGCCGGCGTCCCAGCGTTGGCCGTCCACGAGGGGCAGGCCCGGGCCCGCGTACGGGCTGCCGACGGGATAGCGCACGAGCCAGCCGAAGCCCCGCGCCCGGAGCAGGTCGTCGGCGCTGGCCGGGACCGCGTCGGCGCGGATCGTGGTCAGGTACTGGTAGGCCAGCGGGTAGCCGATGAGTGGATTCCCCGAGCCGTAGGCCCTCCGACCGAAGGCCCCGAAGACCGGCGGGACGAGCCCGACCTGGGCGTCGAACGCTCGCTCGGCCCAGGGCCTCAGCCGGAGGTAGAGGGCGTAGAGGCGCGGTGACTCCAGGTTGTCGGTCCGCGCTTCCACGAGCAGCGCCAGGGGATGCGCGATGGCAAGAGACGCGTTGAGGGTCAAGGACGCGCGTCTCAGGGGGTTGCTCTCGTAGCCGGTGTCGTTGAAGAAAGCAGCGTCCTCGGGGGCGATCGACACCGCGATCTCGCCCCCGAGGCTGAGGGGACCCCACTGCCGGTAGCCGGGCTCCCCCGCCTCGGCGTGAGGCGGTGCCCCGAGGCCGGCCGACGCCAGCGCCATGCCCAGGGCCAGTCGCCGAGTGGAAGGGGAGGGCTTCATGCGCGAATAGCGTCGAAGGTTAGCATCCGGAGGCAGCCCGTGCGCGGGCCGGCTCGCTCCGCCCGGCTCGGTCTTGGTATTCTCCGCCGGGGGGAGACTCGCCATGAACCACTCGTTCGCCAGCGACAACTCGGCCCCCTTGTGTCCCGAAGCCCTCCGGGCCCTCGAAGCGGCCAACCAGGGCGCGGCCCCCTCTTACGGGGAGGACGCCGTGACGGAG
>Ga0210377_10005398_pt1 | contig 10503 bp, 12 predicted proteins | sample PLM4_65_b1redo_FD_155480 | JGI IMG/M metagenome (GOLD analysis project Ga0210377, IMG submission 155480) | Groundwater sediment microbial communities from an aquifer in East River, Colorado, USA - PLM4_65_b1 redo | ecosystem: Environmental > Terrestrial > Soil > Riparian zone | place: USA: East...
ATAAGGCGGAACATAGTACTCTCGCTCATTCTCGCTGCGCTCCGAGGCTTTTGCCTCTTGATCTCAGAGAAACATGCTGTCGGAATATCGGCAAAAAAACCCGCTCCAATACTACACTCCGACTTATTCTGATTCGATTTGCCCGAAATTTATAAATTATGTGGGTTAGGAGCGCTAAGTCATCCATTCGCATCTATGATGCGATTTATGGATGCTTACCTACTGTCAGCGACTTTTGGCTGCGGGAAAATTTTCTTTTTGGACAGGAATAAAACCATAAGAACAAGAAGCGTACTGCATGAAAAGCAATTATGGAAAAGTTTGGCTGGAAAGAGCAGAAAGAATACACACTACCGCGCTCAAGTCAATTCTAAAGAGGAGCGGGGCATCACGAATAAGGGATATCTGCGGAGGAGGAACTTAACAGTTGACATCGGTGTCAATAAGTAATACTATTATATTAAGTAATGCTAATTAGAAAGGTAAGGTAATCTGAAATGACGACCGCAGCGATCAAAATTACAAGCAAGGGGCAGATAACAATTCCTAAGGAGATTAGGGAAAAGCTTAAGACCAATGCCGTTTATTTCGAAGTGGAGGATGATACTGTCATGGTTAAACCGGTGAGGGATGCTGCCGGTTCACTCAGCGAGTTCGCCGGAAATGTCAAACCGGGGGTTACCATGAAACAAATGAAAGACAGGGCCTGGGAGGTGGCTGTCCGTGAAAAAAGCAGCAAGAAGTCTTCCTGATACCAACACCATTGTACGGTATCTTGTTGCAGATGAGCCCACTCTGCATGCGAAGACGAAGGAATTCTTCGATAAGGTAAAAAACGGAGGAGTCAGAGCCGTTATTCTCGAAAGCGTGATTGCCGAATGTATCTATGTTCTGACGAAAATATATAAGGTACCGAGGGGCCGGGCCGCGAGCAGTCTTATTGATATCTTGCACTATAAGGGAATTGCAAATGATGACCAACAGGAGCTTCTCCAGGCGTTGTCCCTGTTTTCGGAACAAGGTCTTGACATCGTTGACTGTATCTTGTGCGCCAAGGCCGTGACCGCCAGCTACCAACTTTTTAGCTTTGATGCAGACCTGAACAGGCTTGCGAAGCGAATAAGGCCATAAAGAAAGTGAGACCTCAAGCCTGGATGCGCTTTCTCACCGGGCAAATACAGAAGAGCAAGGATCAAAAAAAACCGTTGGGCCTGTTTTGCGATGATAGTGAGCTGCTCACTTGCAAGCGAACGGGAGGGGCGGCAGGGCTTTCATTCTCTCAGCGTTCCGCATTGCAAACCCTCCGTGGCAGTTGTAGAACATAGTATTATGTGCTTAAACACATAATGTGTATTCACTTATGTGTCCGTGAGATTATGACGGTGCCTGGCTTTGTTTATTTGCTTTTGGCGAATCTAAGCCGTGACCACTGCTTTGCAGAGGATCTCCAGATGCGCCTGCAGATCATAGGGCTTAAGAGGAAGATCAGGGACCTCGTGGTCCGACAACGAGGTGTTTACGATCTTATTTAGCATGTTTCTCACAGCAAACCTGATTATCGCATCGGGTTGGAGACCGCCGGGGTTTTCTATCAGCAGAGCCTCAGAGTACCACGCTTCTTTTGTTGGTGCGATTCCAAAACAGTCAGAGTGCCCGCAATGATCCCGGGGAGTTGCTCCTTTTGAAATCGCCAGGGTACAGAGATCGTACTTGACCAGTTTAAGCCCGCTGAGGATCGGATTTGAACCGAGGCCCAGGCGGCCCTTAGTCATCGGGAGAAACCTGTCGAGGTTGATACCGGAACAATAGATCAGGACATCCTTGTCCTCTTTTTTCTCAGGGCGTACTGTAAAGTAGATAAAATCATTTATGTATTCATGTTTTTTCATAAATATACCTCGCAGCCTATCTTACCATTCATTTTAATACTCCTCAATTCTTTTAGATGGAGTTTAAATCAATCAGAAGTATAATTCTATGATCTAAATCATAAGAACAAGATGCGTAATGCATAAAAAGCAATTATCCTAAAAACGGCAGTTGATCGCGCAAAGCCTTAACCGTTTGCATTCCGTGCTCACAGCACAGTCAGCGAGGAGATTATCGTCAGAATAAGTGAGCCTGAAAGATTGTTAGAACAGGTCTGGCGCATAGCGGTTGATATGAGTTGCAGCAGGGTTTCCCTGGCGAGGTGAAGTAAAATCCGGTCCCTTCATCCGGTTTCATCTGACTGTCGCTATTCGTCCTGCTTGCGTTGCTGTTCCAGGATGGCTGGATTCTCCGCTTGTATCTCTTCGTAAAGTTCAGGGGTGACCTTTTTCATACATTTAGGACAAATGCCGTGAGAAAAAGCCGTATCCGTGTGTTCCTGGATGGCTGGATTCTCCGCTTGTATCTCTTCGTAAAGTTCAGGGGTGACCTTTTTCATACATTTAGGACAAATGCCGTGAGAAAAAGCCGTATCCGTGTGTTCCTGGATGTAGGCCTCCAGATTCTTCCAGTAACCCTTGTCGTCACGAATATCTCTGCACCAGGCGCACATGGGCAGCAGTCCTTGAAGAGTTTTTATCTCTTTGAGTCTCTTTTCGAGCTCTGTTATGAGTTTCTGGCGTTCCATGGCATACCGGATAGAGCGAATCAACTGACTGGTGTTAATCTGGCCTTTGACCAGATAATCCTGAGCGCCGCTCTGCACCGCACCTAGTGCTGTGTTTTCGTCATCGAGGCCGGTCAGCACGATCATGGGAATATCCGGATAGCTGTTATGAAGTTTTACTAATGTTTCCACCCCCACACTATCGGGCAATCCCAGATCCGATAAAATGACGTCAAAATTCTTCTTCGCAAGTAAATCGACTCCCGAAGACATTAGTCCCGCACGTTCGGTATCGAAATAAATATTTGCGGCTTTCGAAAGGAATCTGCAGATTAACTCTGCATCTCCCTCGTCGTCCTCGATTATCAAGACTTTTATGTACGGCTTGTCATCGATATCTATTTCTCTTTCTTGCACTTCAAGCTCCTTATTAAAGTGTGATTATGTCATACCAGCAGGCATGCGAACATGCTCAGTGTTTCACCGCTTGCCCCGCGATGGATCATATGCCAATTCTAGCGCACTGGCCCCTCTGTGTCAACGCAAGTTGCCTTATCGGCAGAGAAAAAGGAGCAGCTTATTTCACACGAAGGCATTCGAGGAGCATAAGAATTAAGCGATCATCGAGTCATTCAAAGGGAGGACTTTCAGGCGCCGCAAACTGCCTGAAATTCGAAGGTTTTGTCCTGGTTGTCAGCCCTCGAAATATCGCAGTGTCACTTTCTTGCGCCCGGCTACCCGCTGATAGACTTCGTCGGGATATCCGAGGGCGATAACTGCATGAATTTCCTCTTCTGATGGAATTCCGACAGACTGCTGGATCAAAGGATCTTTCTTCATTGCTGATACGGCATATCCTATGAGACAAGAGCCGAGCCCCATGCTGTGGGCCGCAAGCAGGATATTCTGTGTTGCGAGCAAGGCGTCCTCAGCCGGACAGCTTGCTCCTGGTTTAGATCCGACAATAATGGCAGCCGTGCTATTGTGAAAGAGTCGGTCTTTGCCTGCTCCATGCCATTCTTCCAGCGCCTCCTTCACCTTCCGGTAATATCCCCGATAATAGGCATCGAGTTCTCCTTTGCCTATCAGCTTGAGAAACATTCGAAGCATTGTCTTCTCTGCAGTAATGTTTAATCTCTTGAAATAGGCAGCGATGTGTTCTGCAAAGGATGTCACCGCCTTCCTCGTTGGCAAAATGGTGAAAGTCCAGGCCTGACTGTTGGTCCCTGACGGTGCAGTGATACCGATCTTCATGAGGTCTTCTAGAATGGCCCTGTCTACTGGCTGGTAGGTGAAGCAACGGCACGACCGGCGCGAGGCCATTAGCTGTACCAAACTGGAGGTATTGTACTTTCCGGGAGGAAGCCACTGTTTGACCGTGGTGAAAGTCTTATACCGTGACATCTCTTCATCAATTGCAATGACACGGATCGCTTCCTGGGGACATACTGCTTCGCAATGTCCGCAAGAGATCGACTCACCTCCCGAGACAGCCGCCTTTCCTTCTATGAGTGAGATGGTTCCTGTCGGGCAGACAGCGACGCATAATCCGCAGCCATTGCAAAGATCTCTATTAATTTCTATCCTGTTTTCTTCCATTACCGTCATATGATAACACTGTTGTCAAATCATATGGTGAAAGGCAGGCCACGATATTGGCTCGATGAATAGTCGTATATGGAATACGGGATATCGGAATTACAATCCAGGAATTTTTGCATTCTTCACAGCGTCTTTAATTTGCTGAACGCTGCTTCCGGGGTGTTTCGACCAATAATCGGCAATGCGGTTGGCTGTATAGGCAGTGGAAATAGAGGTCCCGACATACATTCCCGGTGCGCCTTTGTATCCGACCGGCATTACGGCAAAGCCGGGGGCATACAATTCCACAAAACTGCCATAATTGGATTGTTCCCATACCTTGCCGCTGTGATATTCAGCTCCCACGCCGATCACCGAGGGATAAGCCGCAGGATAAACTGGCTGACCTGTAGGCTCATTTCCGGCAGATGCAACAACGATCATGCCTTTCGACACAGCGTTGTCCAATATTATTTCCAAAAAATCGCTCCGCTGCTCAGAACTCCAGCTCAGACTCATCACCCTTGCGCCTGAATCAATCGCAAAATCTATGCCTTTCAGGATCGTGAAATCGGTTGTATACCCGTTGTCATCCATCGTCCGAATAGCCACCACTGGAATCTGGCCCCCATCCCCTGTGTCCGTCCCGATGGGCTTGACCAAACCGGAAGCGAGCAACGCCATCTGGGTTCCATGACCGAGGTCGTCAGAGATGGGCTGGGAAGGAATAACCGCATCCAGCGATGCAATTACAAAACCGTCCGGGCCTACCCCCATCGTCAGTCCAGTATCCAACACGGCCACAGGGACTTTACCATTTCCGCTAAACCCTTTGGGGAGCTCACTGGTTGTCAAAGACAGATCAGCGCGGAAAGGGGGGGGAACGTAGTAGGCAAAATCCGGTGCAGCCTGAACATCACCAGACAAGGCATTGATCATGGATACAATGGCAGAAATATCGGAATCATGCGGCACGCCAACTTTGTAAATGCCGAGAGCCTCATTTTTGTCAATGACAAATCCGCCGACCATTTTGAGATACTTTTCAATGTCTGATCCGGACTTTACCTTCAAAAGAAACACATCTTTGACAAACAATGTTCCGTTTTTCGGGTTCTTGGCAAGGGAATAGGCGCGGGGACTCAGGTCCTGAATCATCTCCTTCTTTCCGGGTCTGAATACCTGAATTTCCGAAAGTCTGAAGTAAGAGGATTTTTGCGGCGTTTTTTCCCAAACGAGGGTATTATCATAGGGTTTTACAATGGCTGTTATGGTTTCACCGATGTCGCGATTTTCAAAAACTGCTGAAACGCGGGGATTCACTTGCGGGTCAAGCCTAACTCTGATGCCTTGCTGCGCCATGCTCCGCAAAATATTCTGAAGGGGTTCTTCCATGGCGTGCAGATAGATCCTTTCCCCTTCGATTCTGAGATCAAACGCCAGGGCATTAGAAGCCAGCAACGTAAAAATTGCTATACATATCAATATTTTTTTCATCAGGTTCATTTTTGAAAAACTCGGGGTTTTTGCCAAAGCGCAGGTTTATGATTGCAACTGATAACTGATAGAAATTCGCGTCTCATCATAAAATCAGTATAGCAAGGTAAAGGAAATTATTCCATACAGAAGGGATAATTTCAATTCCAGGGGGCACTTCGGCGGCTAAATAGTGTCTGTCCACAAAGTCATCATTTGTCATCCTCTGGTTTAACCGGGGGATCCAGTAGACACTAAATAGTATTGCTACAAAGTCTTCCGGATTACAGCTATCGTGAACATGGGTTTGAGGTCGGAGGACTATTGTTCTTTTTGCTTCAGTTGCACCAATGTTGCGCCCCATCCCCCGGCGTCTTCGGCTGCTGTCCGAAATGACGCGACCTCCGGCATTTTTTCGAGGATAGAATGGACTGTCTTTCTCAGCACCCCGGTACCTTTGCCATGGATTACGCGTATTTCGATTATGCCTTTTTCCCTGCAGACAAAGAGGTAGTCCTGAAGCAACCCTTTCACATCTTTTGGGCTGAAGGTATGCAGGTCCAGGACACCGTCTATCGGGAGTTCGATTGCATCATCTGCGGTCCTGTTTTTAATCTCTTCTTGTTTTTTCATTGGAATTACCCGGAGAAAATATTCCTCGCACAAAGTCGCAAAGTGCGCAAAGAAAAAACATAACCCTTAATAATTCCGGGTATATTATTTTCAGGCTGACTATTCTTCCTTTCTTTGCTTCTTTGCGCCTTTGCGCGAAACATACTTGTGTTACCTTTTCCCTTTCTGTTTACTTCCCCTTCCGGTAAAAAAGCTTTAATATATATATTATGCCAAATTCAGAAAGATTTTCCGCACTTTCATTCAGAGATTTCAGGCTCTTCTGGTTCGGACAGCTCATATCCCTTTCAGGGACCTGGATGCAGTCAGTTGCACAGGGATGGCTTGTCTACAGTCTGACGAAATCGCCTTTTTACCTTGGGTTGGTAGCAGCCGCCAATTCACTTCCTATTCTTCTTTTTACCCTTATCGGAGGTGTTGTGGCAGACAGATTTCCAAAGAGAAACCTCCTCCTGATTACGCAGGCGCTTTCGATCATCCCTGCAATCCTGCTTGGCATTCTCACAAGCCTGGGGATTGCTACTGTCTGGCATGTTGCCTTGCTGGCTTTTTTCCTCGGCACGATAAATGCCATTGATATTCCTACCCGGCAGTCTTTTCTTGCAGAGATGGTAGGCAAAGGTCATATCGTCAATGCAATTGCCCTGAATTCAGCTGCTTTCAACGGCGCCAGGATAATCGGGCCCATGATAGCAGGCTTGACAATCGCTTATCTCGGAATACCTTCCTGTTTCTTTTTGAACGCCGTGAGTTTTGTCGCGGTCATCGCAGCGCTTTCGCGCATCAAGATAAAAGGTGAAATTAAAAGCGGGTCCGAAGGCATTCTGCGTGACTTTATGAAAGGCATTACTTATATGAGGGGCAGCAGGGAGATAATCCATGTGATGCTCCTGATAACAGTCTTTAGTCTTATAGGACTTCCCTATATCAGTCTGCTCCCTGTTTTTGCAGCGGAGGTCTTTCATACGGGAGCAAAGGGATTCGGTTTTCTTGTCGGAGCTTCAGGGCTTGGCGCTTTGATTGCTGCTCTTTCCATTGCCTTAAAGGGGGACATAAAGGATAAGACAAGATTTATGTCTTTTGCCGGACTCTGTTTTTCAATAGCGCTTTTTATTTTCTCATTATCCAAGATATTCATCGTCTCTCTGTTTGTAATAATGTTTGGTGGATGGGGGATGGTCAGCTACCTGGCAGCAGCCAACAGCTATATACAGGTTTCGGTGCCTGATGAGCTGAGGGGCAGGGTGATGTCTGTTTATTCCTTTGTTTTCATCGGCACTGTTCCAATAGGCAATTCTATCATGGGGATGATAGCTGATAAGGCAGGGACTACAAATGCTGTAACAGGCGCCGGGATTATCTGCATTATCGCCTCAGGTATTTTTGCAAAAAAATATCTCGTGAAAAGCGTGTCCTGATGGGAAGTTTTCTCGGGTGTGAGATAAATTTATGGGTAAAAGGTGTGAGATTCCAGTTATTGCTGTTCGATGTTTTATCCCCAGCTTAAGTTAACTCCCCCAGGCTCCGCCTCTCCCCCTCTTAAGATCCCTCAATTCCCCCTTAACCTTCCGCCTCGGCGGATTCGCTGGGGAGAAAAGGGGGAGGTTTTCAATCCATTATGTTCTTATTTCTCTCCGGCCTGACTTTTTTGGACACTGAACCCTATCGTTGCATAATCGCAAGCAGAAAGTGCAGAAAAAGGCCTTGTAATGACGTCAAAAGAAATATATGATGCAGCCAAATGCAAATCTCACAAACAGTGAATTCCTGCATGCGCTTGGCTGACCAGGGCAGAGTGCTTGAAGGTGTCGTCCGCGCTCGGGCGGATTCGCCGGCGAGAACAGACAAGTCCTTTTTCTTCACTTTCTCCTCGCGGCTTTTATATTTTTTTGCAACTGTAGGGTAAATATATATAATATGAGGATATGAGGATACTCTCCATAGAAACATCCACAATGCTCGGTGGGGTCGCAATAATAGATGAAGCAGCCGGGCTCATTGCCGAGACAAGGCTTAATGTAAAGACAACACACTCAGAAAGGCTGATGACAGCTGTCAATAATACCCTTATCCAGTCTGAGATGGGTCTGGATGCCATTGACGCATTCGCTGTGGCGATAGGCCCCGGGTCATTTACAGGTTTGAGGATAGGGCTGAGCACTGTGAAGGGACTATCTTATGCTACGGGAAAGCCCGTTGTTACAGTTCCGACGCTTGATGCCTTCGCATGGAATTTCCAATACAGCGCTTATCCTGTTTGTCTTATGCTGGATGCTAGAAAAAGCGAGGTATACGCAGCCACATATATATGGGAAGAGAACAGCTTCAGGACAGTTATTGAATGTGTGTCAATTAAGCCTGATGCCTTGCTTGAAAAACTGCAGGGTGATATTTTATTTGCAGGGGAAGGTGTTCTTCTGTACAGAGAAAAAATTATCGGGATCATGAAGGAGAGGGCTTTTTTTGCAAGCCTGGATAAAATGGTGCCGTCTCCTGCCAATGTAGCGATGCTTGGCTTGATAAAGGCCCTCAGAGGCGAATATGCCATAATTTCGGAGACAGTTCCGGTCTATATCAGAAGATCTGAGGCAGAGGTGAAATGGTCGGAAAAGAACTGATGGGAATTGTCATCTATGATATGAAGGTTGAGGACCTTCCCGAAATAGTCAGTATAGAAAACGCTTCCTTTAAAACACCCTGGTCTGAAACTCTTTTCTATAATGAAATATTCAAGACTATTGCTGTTTCACGGGTTGCCAAGATAGATGGAAAGGTTGTGGGATATCTCTGCGCGAATCTGATTTTGGATGAAGGACACATACTTAACCTCGCGGTCCATCCTCAGTACAGGAGGCTTGCGATAGCATCTTCTCTGATCAAAGAGATGATCGATATTATGAGAGACAGAGACTGCAGGTCAGTTTTTCTGGAAGTGAGGATCTCCAATGAGCAGGCGCGGGTTATGTACGAAAAATTCGGCTTCAGCCTCCTGGGAACAAGAAAAAACTATTATGTCTCCCCTGTTGAAGATGCTGTTATCATGGTGCTTAGATTAATCAGCTAGGCCCCTCCCAAGTCGGGATTGTCAGAGTTCAACTATTCTCGTGCTGATCTCGATTGCCGCCTCAGCCCCCTGGCCGGCTGAGATGATAGCCTGGGAGTGGCCTTGGCGAAGAGCGCCGAGAACAAAGAGGCCTGGGATGCTCGACTCGCCCGCGCCTTTCGTCACGATCTTGAACCCCTCGGCATCGCGCTCCAGGGGGAGGCCCTCCAGGTACTCGTCGTTGAGGGAGATCCCTCCCCAACCCATGATGACCTCGCAGGGGATGACGCGCCCGTCAGCGAGACGCACCCCCTTGAGGGTCTCCTCGCCGAGAAGCTCCTCCGGCCGACCCTCGACCAGGCCGATCCCCTCCTCCTCAAGGAGCGCCTTGTACCCCGACGCCAGAGAAAAGCCGTGGGCGAGGAAGGTTACGTCGCTGGTGTACATTTGCTTCATGCCGACGCTGAGGCGCACCCCGTTGATGGTACGGTCGATGACAAGCAGCTTCTTGCCGGTGGTGCGGTAACCGTCGCAGATCATACAGGTGTAGTAGGAGATGCCGAAGAAGCGATAGAGGTTTTTGAAGGGGGCAAGGGTCTCCTTGGCCCCTGAGGCGGCGATGACGAAACGGGCGCGGTATATATTCCCCGCAGCCTGCACCTCGAAGTGTCCCTCCCGGGCCTCGACGCGCCCCACCTTGGCGCGCTCGACAGCGACGCCGAAGCTCTCTGCTTGGGCGAGGCCCGTTTCCAGGAGGTCCTGGCCCGAGACGGCTCGTAAGCCCAGGTAGTTTTCGATGTGTTTTGCGTGGTGGGTCCGCCCTCCGGGAGTGTGGAACAGCATTGCGCGGAAGTTGTAGCGGCCGAGGTGAATGCAGGCCTGCAGGCCCCCCGGGCCCGCCCCGATGACGATGCAGTCGAGGATTGCCTCTGTGCCCATTCCGCCCTTTAGTTCCATCTCTACTCCCTATGTAACCCAGTGTTGCCGATTAGAATTGAAGACTCCCCGCAGCAAGCTGCATGGAATACGCTCGCTATCCATTTATTTATTAAGCATGAGAGAAACTTAGCACGAGCAGGGGACCTTGTCAAGACGACGAATTGACATACATGCTTTACTCCACTCCTACTCCTAAAATTGGCATGCCTTTAAGTTATGAGAGATAGAGATAAAC
>Ga0210377_10005399_pt1 | contig 10501 bp, 10 predicted proteins | sample PLM4_65_b1redo_FD_155480 | JGI IMG/M metagenome (GOLD analysis project Ga0210377, IMG submission 155480) | Groundwater sediment microbial communities from an aquifer in East River, Colorado, USA - PLM4_65_b1 redo | ecosystem: Environmental > Terrestrial > Soil > Riparian zone | place: USA: East...
AAACCTCAGCATCCTGCGATGACCTTGCCGTTTTTTGATTCTGGGCGAGCTTCGAGCGGACGGCGACGAGCTGGAAGAAATACCCGGCAAGCCCGAGAGCTGATAACAGTGCGAACAGCCAGAAAATAATGTGGTCCATCATGCCTCCTCATTCCGGAATAGGGTGATCGCCACCCCCCGGTTATGTTTTATGCACCTTTTTATAGCCTCCGTATCCTTCCTGCAGTTGAGCAGGGTCTTCCAGGAATAGAGATGCCGCGGCTTGTGGAAGTCGCTATTGGCAATGTACGGATACTTCTTCAGGCTTATGACATTAAATACGTCATCCCTGTTGGCTATTTCCCATGCATCGATATACCTGGCATACTTGTCCCTGTTGTTCCAGAGGAACAGGGTGTCAGGACTCATATCGGTCATATGATGCGGGTGGCAGGCGATGGTTATGGTATCCTGTTTCCTTGCCTCGAGGAATATTTCGTCGTAGCCCCAGCATGCGGGGATGAACTCCCTGATATCAAGCAGGATGATGTGCGCGGACTTTTCCGCACTCAGATAGTTCTTGCTTATCTCTACCCCGGGTATCACCAGCATCTCGTACTTTTCCCATGCACGTTCGGCCTCTGCCCGGATGTGGTCCATATATTCATCAAAATTATCCGCGCGGACTGAATATTTAAAGCGGTGGGCAACTTTCCCGAGAGAATTGTCGCCATTTACTACATGGTCTGTTATGGCAATGACATCGAACCCGGCCTGGCCATAGAGATCGATGACCTTCCCCAACTCTACCGAGCCGTCTGAATAGGTTGTGTGGATATGGAAATCACAGAGCAGCATGATTCTTTTCAGTACGTATCGTTCCTAACATGCTACTATGTTAATATTTGCCAGTTACAGGATTATTAAGGAAGGATTAAGTTTTTGTTACAATTGCTGAACAAGAGAAACAGCCTCCATTATTCATATACTTTCAGACAAATCGAACCAGAATCAGGCGGGGTATAGTATTTGAGCGGATTTTTTTGCCGATATTCCGACAGCATGTCTCTCTGAGATAAGGAGGCAAAAGCCTCGGAGCGGAGCGAGAATGAGCGAGAGTACTCTACCCCGCCTGATTCTTACCATAGTTTATGAATTATGTGGGTCAGAACTCCCTGCTCTTTATCAGATAAGAATAATACGCAGCCGCATTCGTAGGCCGGCGTTCGAGGGTCTGGAAGTCAACGGTATAGAGCCCGAACCGTGCATCGAGTCCCTGCAGCCATTCATAGTTGTCGATGAGGGACCAGTAAAAGTAACCTCGAATGTCCATGCCCTTTTGTCTGCATTTTTCAACCACGTCCACATGTCTCCTCATGAACTTAATCTTCCTCTGGCAGTCCCTGGTTGCAATCCCGTTCTCTGTTATGATGAGGGGAACGTTCAGCCTGGATGCATATTTTAGGACCCTTTCGAGACCGTTCGGGTGGATTTCCCATCCCATATCGGTAAGCCCGTATCCTTCGATATCCAGATGTCTCATCTCGATCCCCATCTTCTTGAAAGGGTTAAAGCGCAGGTGTAACCTCGTATAGTAATTTACCCCGAAGAAATCGAGTTTGCCCTCAATAGGCACCGCAACTTCATATTTTTTTCTGAACGGGAATTCAATGCTCAATCTGCCATGTAAAAAGGCGTCAAGGAGCGAATGGTTGTAAAAGTGTTTTGCGATCCTGACGAGGAGCTTATCGAGAGGGTTCCATCTTCTCCAGGGCGAAAATGCGGCCATGTTGTGCGCTACACTCACCATGGCCTCATGCATTCTTGAATGAAGGATGGCGTATGCTTCCCCGTGGGCCCTGAGGATATTGATCAATGCCTTCACTCCCAGTGAGGCGTCGCTGATACCAGGGGGGGTACATCCCTCGAAATATCCGGCAAGCACCATGACATAGGGTTCGTTGAAGGTTATCCAATACCGCACTCCCCTCAACGTCTGCGCCATCTTCTCTACAAACGTCAGGAACTTTCCGATAGACGCCTCTTCGTGCCACGGATATTTCTTTATAAACCAGAGGGGGTGGGTAAAGTGATGAAGGGTGACCATCGGTTCGATATTATCACTCCTGAGTATATCGATAATGTCCTGGTAATGCGCTATCGCATCTTCATCCCATTCATGCTCACGCGGTTGTATCCTGCTCCATTCAAGAGAAAACCGGTATGCATTCACGCCGATATCTTTTAATAGGGCCAGGTCCTTTTTGTAAAGGTTGTAATGATCGGTGACATCAGGCTTTTCATTGAGTATTTCATCCCACGATGTCCAGTCTGCATGGGGAGACCCCTCGAGCTGGAAGGCTGATGTTGCAACCCCCCAGAGAAAAGCATCAGGAAGGCGTACCGTGCCAGCTTTTCTTGTTGCGGCGTCATCGCCACTGAGACTCTTAGAGATCAAAATAGTAGCCGAGACCCCTTTTCGTCTTGATGTACTTGGGATTTGCAGGGTCATCCTCTATCTGTGTCCGTAATCTTCGTATATGCACGTCGACGGTTCTCGGCTCCACATATGACTCGTCTTTCCATACCCCTCTGAGGAGTTGTTCGCGATTGAAGATCTTCCCTCTCCGCTCAATGAGATAGAGGAGCAGTTTGAGTTCGGTAGCGCTGAGGTCCAAAAGATGATCGGCTTTTATGACCGAGTAGGTTTCCCTGTTAATGACAAGGTCCCCAATGGAGATGATATTTTCTTCTTCGGTTTTTGGGGCCGCCCTTCTCAGGACAGCCTTTACCCGTGCAACAAGCTCTCTCGGGCTAAAAGGCTTTGTTATATAGTCATCAGCACCTGTCTCAAGGCCCAATATCCGGTCGATCTCCTCGACCTTGGCGGTAAGCATAATAATAGGGAGATTTTCTGTCCTGGGGCTTTTCTTCAGCATCCTGCAGAGTTCCATGCCCTGGATTCCGGGCAGCATGAGATCGAGAATAATGAGGGCAAAATCTTCCGTGTTGATTTTCCTCAGGGCCTCTTCTCCGTCAGGTGCTGTTGAGACGATAAAACCATCTTTCCTGAGATTATAGGCCACTAAATCAACAATATCAGGCTCGTCATCGATAACGAGAATATGCGGGGCATCGGTCATAATTTCATATGGGGTGTTCTCATTTGTTCGCCTGAGGATATTGTATGCGTGGAATGTTACCGCAGTATTAACGATCTGTTACGTTCGTGTTACATTTTATGGGAGAAGGGGAAAAAACAGGGGAAGTACGAGGCTGCCGGCTACAGAATGATCATTGCCACTTTGCAGACCGTCCATGCAAGGGCGGCACAGGCCGGGATGGTGATGACCCAGGCAACGATAATATTCCCGCCCACACCCCACCGGACCGCGGAAAGCCGTTTTGAGGCGCCGACACCCATGATTGTAGATGAGATGATATGGGTTGTCGAAAGCGGCAGCCCTATCCGGGATGCTACCTCAATGATCGTAGCTGCAGATGCCTCTGCCGCAAAGCCATGAATAGGTCTCAGGTTGACCAGCTTCACACCCAGCGTTTTTATGATCCTCCAGCCCCCTACAGCAGTCCCCAGACCCATTGCTGTCGCACATAAGGCAATGACCCATATCGGGACATTGAAATCAGGGATGACATGAGCGCTGACCAGCGCCATGGTGATAATACCCATCGTTTTCTGGGCATCGTTATTGCCGTGGCTAAATGCCATATAAGCAGCGGATGCCATCTGCGACCGGTTGAATATCTTGGAGACCAAAGCCGGAGAAGTCCTTCTGAATATGGTCACGAGCAACTGCATAAGAAGATACCCGAGGATCAGGCCTACTACGGGTGAGGCGATAAGACCTATCAGAATTTTATAGACGCCCTTTTGGATAATGACACCTGTACCTGCTGTCGCTACAGCAGCCCCGACCAGACTCGAAAGGATCGCATGACTCGAGGATGTAGGCAGACCGAAATACCAGGTAATAAGGTCCCAGATAATGGCGGACAGGAGCGCTGAAATAACGGTGATCTGGGTGACTGATGATGCCTCAACCAGCCCGGAACCGACCATCTTTGCAACCGCCGTACCGGCAAAAGCTCCCGCAATATTCAGGACAGCCGCCATGGACACAGCAAATTTTGGAGACAGGACACGGGTAGAGACAGAGGTTGCTATCGCATTTGCGGTATCATGAAAGCCGTTTATGAAATCAAAAACAGTGGCGAGGACTATAACACAGACAAGCAGAGCGAAGGAATCATGCATATTTGAGTACTATTGCTTCTAAAACATTTGCTACATCTTCACACTTGTCAGATGCATTTTCGAGGTGCTCGTAGATCTCCTTCCATTTTATGATCAGGATAGGGTCTTTCACCTCATCAAACAATTTCCCGAGCGCGTCCCTGAAATCCCTGTCAACCCTGTTTTCAAGCCTGTTTATCTCGATACAGTAATCCTGAACATGGCTGTAGTTCTTCTCTTTGAGTTTATGTATCGCCTTATGCATCGCCTCAGTGGTCGCAAGAATGTCCTTTGACATTTTGACGGCTTCTTCCGTCGACTCCTTGACTTTAAATACCGAAAGCCTGTCCACTGCTCCCCATATAAGGTCGAGCACATCGTCAAGACTTGATGCCAGAGAATGCAAATCTTCCCGGTCGATCGGGGTAATAAAGGTTTTATTGAGCTTCTTCATAATCTCGTGAGTGAGGACATCGCCTTCCTGCTCCACCTCATATATCTCTTTTGTCCTCGCCTCCAGGTTGTCAAAGTTTTCCATAAGCGCAACGAGGAGGGTAGCAGCCTTCGTGACATTCAAAGCAGCCCTGTCAAAAATCTCAAAAAAATCTATTTCTTTTGGGAAAAGTTTCATAATAAATTGATGCAGATAGGATATAAGAAACAATCGATGATGTCAAATGTTTGAAGAGGTTTAAAAAAAAGAAACCCGGCTGACAGAAGGTCTTTTCCGCTTTACGCCTGGGATTGTTCTTCCGGGATCGTAATGATAATCTTCGTCCCCTTTCCTTCCCTGCTTTCGATCAGTATCTGCCAGCCATGGGCCTTTACAAGGTGCTTTACGATGGCAAGGCCAAGTCCGGTGCCTCCCATCTTCCTTGATCGCGCAGGATCGACCCGGTAAAACCGTTCTCCCAGTCTTGGCAGATGTTTTGGGGGCACCCCTATCCCGGTATCTTCTATAAACAGGAAGGTCTTCCCTCCCACTTTATCGATACCGAAGGTCACACCCCCTGATTCGGTAAACTTGATTGCATTGTCAACAAGGTTGGTCAATATCTGCATAAGCCGGTTCTTATCCGCTTTGATCTCCCTGAGTCCCGGTCTGTTTGACGTGGTTAATGACAGATTTTTTGCATCAGCCTTATCTTTAACGAGTTCAAGGACATTCCTGAAAACGTCCTCAATATCAGTCATTACTTTTTCGACCCTTATGACGCCCAACTCTATCTTGGAGATTGTCATAAGGTCATCCACAAGACTATTTATGCGCTCGCTGTTTGATTTTATCGTCAGGATAAATCTGACAGCGTTTTCCCTGTCATCGAGGGCTCCGTCAAGGAGGGTATCGGCAAAGCCTTTAATTGCTGTTATGGGAGTCTTTATTTCGTGAGATACATTGGCGATAAAGTCCTTTCTGACCTGTTCAAGTTTTTCGATCTGCGTGATGTCGTGGAAGACTGCAACAAAACCCGAAAGCTCATTCCCTTTATAAAAGAGCGGGGACACTCTTACTGAAAGGTATTTTTCCCCTGGGGCTTCTATTCTGAATTCTGTCATACCCGGGGAAAGGGTCTTGCGCACCGTGTCTACTAAATCGGAAATCTCGTTACTCCTTACCACCTCAATAAACTGCATGCCGGTCATGGGGACATCGCCAAAGAATTCTCTTGCTGAGGAGCTTGACAGTATAATGTTGCCCTTGGCATCGATGATTAGGAGGGCATCAGGAATACTCTTCAGAATAACATTCAGACGGCTCCTTTCCTCTTCGTTCCGGGCAATCATGTCTTGCAGCCTGACCGACATCGACGTAAGATTTTCCGCGATTTCGTTGAACTCCCCGGCATTTTTTAAATAGAGTCGCTTGTCTATTTCTCCCTTGGAGAGCGATTTTGAAAATTCCGTTATCTGCCTGAGCAGCCTCCTTAAATGTTCCGTCTGCCAGAGGGAAACGAACGATGTAGTCAGCAGGACGATAAGAACAACAAGGATAATCTTTACCCTGAGGAGATTAATGGAATAGTCCACTTCTCTCAACGGGACAGCAAGCCTGATAAATCCCTCCGTATTTTCATCACGTGAGATCTTTTTTGCGACATAGAGAAGATCATATTTCAACGTATCGCTATGGCGTATCGCCATTCCCGTATCAAAAAGGAGAGACTGTTCTATCTCTGTCCGGTCGAGATGATTATCCATAAGCGCAGAATCCGTATCGGAATCGCCGATGACCTTTCCGTCACCCCCTATAATGGTAACCCTCGCCCCGATATCTTTCTTCAATTGCCTGCATAAATTGTCCAGGCCGGACTCGTCAAAGGGTATACTTTTCGAGATGAGATTTATCTGAAGGGAAAGGTTTTGTTTAAGGTTATCCGTATAACTTTCCCTGACTGTGGAGGTAATGTAAACTTCAGCAAAGAGGACCGTCAGGAACAGTACGAGCGCATAGAGTATGAAGATACGTCTGAAGATACCCGACTTCATATGTCTGCGTCCACATAGTAGCCGATTCCCCTTCTTGTCTTTATATACTCAGGATTCGAAGGATCATCTTCGACCTGGGTTCTCAGTCTCCTTATATGAACATCAACGGTCCTCGGCTCAACAAACGACTCGTCCTTCCATACCGCGTCCAAGAGCTGGCCCCGGCTGAAGACCTTTCCTCTTCTTTCCACAAGATACAAGAAAAGCTTAAACTCTGTTGAGCTCAGCGCCAGAGGTCTATCATCCTTTATTACAGAATAGGTCTCCCTGTTGATCAGAAGGTTGCCCAGCCTGATGGTCTTGTCTTCCGCAGTCTTTTCGCTGATCCTCCTTAAAACAGCCCTTACGCGTGCCACGAGTTCTCTTGGACTGAACGGTTTTGTGATATAATCATCAGCGCCTATTTCAAGGCCGAGTATCCGGTCCACTTCCTCCCCTTTTGCGGTCAGCATGATTATCGGCAGGTCCTTTGTCTTTGGGTCGTTTCTGAGGATACGACAGAGTTCCATGCCCTGAATACCGGGCAGCATAAGGTCAAGGATAAGAAAATCGAAACCGTCCTTTCTGATCCTGTTAAGGGCTTCTTCACCGTCCGAGGCGGATGATACTTCAAACCCCTCTTTCGTAAGATTGTAGGAAACCAACTCAACAATATCAGGCTCATCATCGACTACCAAAACATTCCTTGTTTTCATCATATATGGATAGCATCACCGGTCGCGACGTATAACTCAATAGATACAGGCAAAGTCATCTTTTATTCTACCAGCTTTTTAATATCTTCTGCCCCAATCTCACCATGAATCCCTACAGACCCTACTTTTTCAGGAAGGACAAAATGCATTTTCCCCGCAACCGTTTTTTTGTCAAGCTGCATCTTTTCCATGAGGTCGTTTATTTCAATTTCATCAGGCATTTCCGAAGGCAGCTCGCAGGAATCAATAAGGGCTTTAATTCTTGAAACCTCTTTCTGTTTGATAAGGCCGAGTTGATATGACAGCTTTGCCTCCATATACATACCGATAGCAACAGCTTCTCCATGCAGATACTTCTTATAGCCAGTGATCGTCTCTATGGCATGTCCAATTGTATGGCCGTAATTCAATATCGCCCTGAGACCGGATTCCCGCTCATCCCTTGAGACAATCTCAGATTTTATTTCACAGGAACGCCGTATGATATGTGTCAGTGCTGTTGCATCAAGCTGTACTATCTTATCCCTGTTCGTCTCCAAATATGCAAAAAAATCTTTGTCCCATATTACCCCGTATTTTATGACCTCTCCAAGTCCGGAGAGAAATTCCCTGCGCGGCAACGTTTTCAAGGTCGCTGTATCGATACAGACGAACCTCGGTTGCCAGAAGGTCCCGATCATATTTTTCCCGAGCGGGTGATTGACGCCTGTTTTACCCCCTACTGAACTGTCCACCTGTGCAAGAAGCGTGGTCGGTACCTGTATGAAGTCAATCCCCCTCATGTATGTAGAGGCGGCAAATCCTGTTATATCACCAATAACACCTCCGCCGAGTGCAATGAGTGCTGATTTTCTGTCCAGCTTCGCCTTTAAGAGGGAGTCATAAATCTTTTCCGTATATGCCAGGCTCTTGTATTCTTCTCCATCCGGGATGAGCATTTCCGTAAGATCATAGCCCGCATCCATTAACGCTGCTGAAACATTTTTGCCATAAAGGCTGTAGACCGTAGGATTGCTTATCAACGCTATTTTGCTGCTGAATCCGAGATCTTGAAGTGTCTTGCCGATGTCCTTCAGAAGTCCGATGCCGATGCTTATGGTGTAGCTTCTCTCCCCCAGTTCTACCCTTATTCCCTCCATTTCACTATCTCCATAATGTCCTGTGCCACCTGCAAAGGGGATTTGTTATCGGTCTCTATCATGATACCGGCCTTCTCATAAAAAGGTCTTCGGGCCGCAAGAAGTTCATTGATTTTTTCCTTTGGATTCTCCACCTTCAGCAGCGGTCTGTCCTGACTGTTCCCCGTACGTTTTAAAATCGTTTCAGCACGTGCATTGAGACAGAAAATGATTCCGTTTTCTTTCAGTGCCTCCATATTTTCATCTCTTAAAACAGCGCCGCCCCCTGTTGAGATGATAAGGTTTTTACCCTGTGAAAGTTTCTTGATCATGGCAGTCTCGATATCTCTGAAATGTTGTTCGCCGTGCATTTTAAAAATATCAGTGATTGTCATTTTTTGGGCTGACTCTATCTCTTCATCGACATCAACGAGCTTCATATGCAGCATTTTCGCAAGCGCTTTCCCTATTGTTGTCTTGCCGGTCCCCATAAACCCTGTCAGAACTATGTTTTTCATATCTAAAGGTGCTGTTTTTTTGAAATGATATATCGGTAATTTAAAATGTATTCAAGTAAGAAAGATAGGCATGGTAATTTCTTGCAATTTCATCTCTGCTGTCACCGCCGAATTTTTCGAGAAATGCATCCGCGACAACGAGGGCAGTCATTGCCTCGGCAACCACAGCCGCAGCAGGCACAGCACAAACGTCAGACCGTTCATACGCTGCTGATAAGGGCTTTTTTGTGCGTATATCCACTGACATGAGCGGCTTTCTGAGCGTGGGGATAGGTTTCATGGCAGCCCTGATAACCAGAGGCATGCCGTTTGAGATTCCTCCCTCTATCCCTCCCGCATTATTCGTCTTACGGGAGAAACCTCCATCAGCATACACGTGAGGAGCCTTTTGAACTTTTCCCCTTGCAGACTGTTTTGAAACAATGATCTCATCCATAACCTCTGAGCCGTAATTTCTCGCCATTTCGAACCCAAGACCGATCTCAACACCCTTTATCGCCTGGATGCTCATGACTGCCTGCGCAATCCTCCCGTCAAGTTTTCTGTCCCACTGCACATGACTCCCAAGGCCCACAGGCAACCCTGTTACAAAAACCTCAAAGACCCCTCCCAGTGAGTTGCCTTCCTGTATCGCTTTGTCTATTATTTTCACCATTTTCTTCGAAATAGCTGGATCCGGACAGCGCACAGGAGAGACCTCGGCGTTTTCAAACCTGTTCCATAATTCCTTTTCAGTGTTCGTAGTTTCAAACCCTGGTTGTTTTGCAGAAACTCTTCCGATCTGGATGACATAACTTCCGAGCCTGATGTTAAACTCAGCCAGAATCTTCTTGGCGACTGCTCCCAGGGCTACCCGCATAGCTGTTTCCCGGGCGCTTGATCGTTCAAGAATATTCCTGATGTCTGTATGATGGTATTTCAATATCCCTGCGAGGTCAGCATGCCCTGGCCGCGGCCTCGTGACTGGCTTGAGGGACCCCTCAAACGCAGCGTCAAAAGACATGCCTTCCTGCCAATTCTTCCAGTCTTTATTTTCTATGAAAATACTGATCGGAGAGCCGAGAGTCTTTCCCCACCTCACTCCGGAAAGGATTTCGGCATGGTCTGATTCTATCTTCATTCTCCCGCCACGGCCATATCCTCCCTGACGTCTCCTGAGTTCGTTATCTATATCTTCTGAGGTAATGGAAAATCCTGAAGGAATGCCCTCCAGTATCCCTGTCAGGGCTCTGCCGTGCGATTCACCGGATGTGAAAAATCTGATAGTATTCATAGGAAATTATATATTTTATGGCGGATGATATACAAATAAAAAAAGAGGACAGCAGAACGCTGTCCTCTTTTTCAAGAAGAGACTATTTCAGGCTATTGAATTCAACGATGGTCGGGGTGATAAAAACCATCACCTCGGTGTTTTGTTCTACGTTACTATCCTTTCGAAAAAGTTGG
>Ga0210377_10005400_pt1 | contig 10500 bp, 9 predicted proteins | sample PLM4_65_b1redo_FD_155480 | JGI IMG/M metagenome (GOLD analysis project Ga0210377, IMG submission 155480) | Groundwater sediment microbial communities from an aquifer in East River, Colorado, USA - PLM4_65_b1 redo | ecosystem: Environmental > Terrestrial > Soil > Riparian zone | place: USA: East...
CAAAAGGCTGTCGGTGCTGACGCCGAAGCGCCTCGAGATGCCGTAGAGCGTGTCGCCTCTTTTCACGACGTACACGTTCCCGCCCGGGCGCCGTTTGGGCTGAACCGGCGGCTGGAACACGGCGGGCAGGGGCTCGGCGGCGGCGTCCGTCCCCTTGATGGGCAGCAGCATCTGAAAACCCGGCCCGACTTTCGTTCGCCAGGTAATGCCGTTCGCGAGCTTGAGCTTCGCGAGCGCGATGCCGTGTTTCGCCGCGAGCCGGTCGAGGCTGTCGCCGTTTTTGAGCGTGTACGGCTGCCAGGAGGTGAGCGGCCGATCGTAGGCCGCGAGGTTTCTCTGGAACGCATCGACGCAGTCGGCGGGGAGCACCAGAACTTGAGTGTGCGGGCCGGAGATCATGGGGCGGTTGAGCGCCGGGTTGAGCGCGATCAGCTCCTCCACCGACAGCTCCGCAAACTCCGCCGCGAGACGGATGTCGATAGCGCTCGGTGTCGGAACGGTTACGAAGTAGGGCTCGTTCGGGATCGGATCGAGGCTCACGCCGAACGCCTCGGGGTCGGAGATGATGTTCTTCATCGCCTGGAGCTTGGGGATGTAGCCGCGCGTCTCGGCGGGCATCTTCAGGCTCTGGTAGTCGGTCGGCAGGCCCTTCGAGCGGTTTCGCTCGATCGCGCGCGCCACGCCGTTTTCGCCCCAGTTGTAGGAAGCGAGCGCGAGGTGCCAGTCGCCGTGCATCTCGTAGAGCACCTGCAGGTAGTCGAGCGCGGCGTTGGTCGAGGCGATCACGTCGCGGCGCGAATCGGCCCACCAGTTCTGGCTCAACTTATAGTTTTTTCCGGTCGAGGGAATGAATTGCCACAGCCCCGAAGCGTGCGAGCGTGAGTACGCCATGGGATTGAACGCGCTCTCGACCATGGGCAGCAGCGCGATCTCGGTCGGCATGCCGCGCTTTTCGATCTCCTCGACGATGTAGAAGAGGTAGAGCTTACTGCGCCCGACCATGCGCTCCAGGTACTCGCCCTGGGCTGCATACCAGCGCTCGCGAACGCCGACGAGCGGATTGTCGAGATCGGATATGGCGAAGCCCGCGCGGATGCGCTCCCAGAGATCGTCCGCGGGGCGCGCGAGATCGATCGCGTGCGGAGACTCGAGATCCTCGACTTTCTGCGCTTCCTTGGCCTGCGGCGTGGCGATAGGCGCGGGGGAGGCGATCGCGACAGCGGCAGTTGGGACAACCGCCTGCGGCGCGGCGCGTGCCGCGGTCGAGGGGGCTTGAGGCAGCGAGACGGCACTTGCGATCGGCGCCGCGGAGGCTTCTTCGTTGGCGACGGATTGAGCTTCGGAATCCAGGAAGGGGAATTGCGAGCAGGCCGAAGCCAGCACGCACAGGGCTACCGAACCGAGCAAGTTACGAAGCCTTGCCGTCAACGGGTGATCCCTTTCCTGCGCAAAAGCCGCGATGGTACCCATGCTAGCCCTCCCGGTCAAGCAAGTAGCCGATTTAGAAAGACTTTTTCAATGACCCTTGGTCGGACTGCCTTGCATCACAAGAACGCATGACGGCACGAACGGTGTCAGGTCCTTGCAGGAAATACGCAGGTTTCATGCCTGTTTGGCGGTCAGAATTGGTTCTTCCACTGCCGCAGCGCGGCGAACACTCCGGCCGGATTGCTCACGCGCTTGCCCAGGTACTTGTTCGCGGACTCGATGACCGCAGCCTGGGTCACCCGCAGGAAGGGGTTGGTCGCCTTCTCTCGCCCTATCGTCGAGGGCAGTGTCGGCCGGTTCGCGTGCCGGGCTTGGGCGTCGCTCGCTTCGCGCTCGGCGAGCGCGGCGTTGTCCGGCTCGACGGCCTTGGCGAATCCGATGTTCGCCAGGGTGTACTCGTGTCCGCAATAGACGAGCGTTTCGTCGGGCAGCGCCATCAACTTTTCGAGCGACGCATACAGCTGCTGCGGCGTGCCTTCGAACACGCGCCCGCAGCCGCAGGCGAACAGCGTGTCGCCACAGAACAACATGTTTCCCCCATAATAGCCGATGTGTGCGCGAGTGTGACCGGGGATGTCGAGCACCTCGAAGGACACGCCCAGTTCTGAGAGGGCGACCCGGTCTGCGCCGCCGACCGGATGAGTGAGCGTTGCGATGGGCTCGCCGCGCGGCCCGTACACGGGTACCGCGTATTTCCGGCGAAGCTCGGCGATGCCTCCGACATGATCCTGATGGTGATGCGTCGCAAGGATCGCGACCAACTGCAGCTTCTCGGCCGAGAGATAATCCAGCACGGGCTGCGCCTCGCCCGGATCGACCACGGCCGCGCAGCGCGCGTTGCGCAGCGTCCAGACATAATTGTCCTTGAACGCACGCAGCGGGATGACTTCGATCTCGGTACTCACGCTGAATTCACTCCGGAATGAGATAAGCTGAAGGTTCATTGTGCTATGAAGTCCTGGACGGTGCAAAAGCCGATGCTGGCCGAGTGGTTCGAAACTCCGAAAGGCAGCTACGTCCTCGCCTGGGAGCGCGGGCAGTTCGACTCGGCGGTCGAGGACGTGTTCGGCTTCAACGCGGTGCAGGTCGGGCTTCCGGGCCTGGATTTCCTGCGCGAATCGCGCATTCCCTTGAGGGTCCGCGCGGGGCTCGATCCGGGCTGCGGACTGCGATCCGAGCCCATGCAGTTGCCGCTCGCGTCGCAGAGCATCGACCTCGTGGTCTTGCCCCACGTGCTGGAGTTCAGCTCTCAACCGCATGCGATCCTGCGCGAGGCCGAGCGCGTGCTCATGCCCGAAGGCAGCATCGTCATCTCCGGATTCAATCCGCTGTCGCTGTGGGGCGCGGCGCGCGCGTTCGGCTGGGAGCGGCGAAGGGTCCCCTGGTGCGGAAAGTTCATCGGTTTGCTGCGCTTGAAGGACTGGCTTGCGCTGCTCGGCTTCGAGCTGACCGGCGGCCGCTTCGGCTGCTACGCCCCGCCGTTCTCACAAGGACGGTGGCTCCAGCGCTTCGGCTTCATGGAGAAGGCGGGCGAGCGCTGGTGGCCGATTTGCGGCGGCGTCTATGTGGTGCGCGCGATCAAGCGCAACCTGGGCATGCGGCGGGTCAGGCCCGAGTGGCGCGACAAGCGCGCGGCGAAAAAAGCGCTGGCTCCGGTCACGCAGAAGGAAAACGGACTGCATGCGGAAAAGCGCGAGCGGCGTTGACGTGGTGCGCATCTACACCGACGGCGCCTGCAAGGGTAATCCCGGGCGGGGAGGCTGGGGCGCTCTGCTGAAGATCGAGGCGCAGGAAACGGAGCTCTTCGGCGGCGAGCGGCATACGACCAACAACCGCATGGAGCTGACCGCGGTGATCCGGGCGCTCGAAACCCTGAAGCCGCCGCGCGAGGTGGCGGTCTATACCGATTCGCAGTACGTCCAGAAGGGCATCAGCGAGTGGCTGCATGACTGGAAGCGCCGCGGCTGGCGCACCGCCGACAAGAAGCCCGTGAAGAACGTCGACCTGTGGCGGGAGCTCGATCGCCTCGCCGGCGCGCACCGCATCGCCTGGCATTGGGTGAAAGGGCACGCGGGGCACCCGGAGAACGAGCGCGCCGACGCCCTCGCCAACCGCGGGGTAGAGTCGCTTCAATAAATGAACAGTCCCTTGATCTGATCTCGGGGATATGAAAGGGGGTGTGCCCCCTTTCTCGACAAGGAACCAATGCGGATCGTCGTGCTCGACACTGAAACGACCGGCTTGAACGCCGGCCTCGGCGACCGGATCGTCGAACTGGGCTGCATCGAAGTTCTGAACCGCCGCGTTACCGGGAACCACTTCCACCGCTACATCAACCCCGAGCGCGAGAGCGAAATGGGTGCGCTCAAGGTGCACGGCATCACCAATGAATTCCTGCAGGACAAGCCCAAGTTTCGCGACATCGCGGCCGAGTTTCTGGACTACATTCAGGGCGCGGAGCTCGTGATTCATAACGCGGCGTTCGATGTCGAGTTCCTGAATCTGGAGCTGGGAAAGCTCGGGCAGCCTCCGATCGCGGAGCACTGCTCGGGCGTCGTCGATTCGCTGGCGCTCGCGCGCGAGCTGCATCCGGGCAAGAAAAACTCGCTCGACGCCCTGTGCGAGCGCTATCTGGTCGATCACGCGCAGCGCACGCTTCACGGCGCGCTTCTCGATGCCTCGCTTCTCGCGGAGGTCTACTTGGCGATGACCCGCGGTCAGGACAGCCTGGCGATCGAGCTCGATCGTCCGCGTTCGGTTCTGGCGACGCCGGCTGCGCCGGGCGAGCGGCCGCAGCTCATCGTCATTCAGCCGAGCGAGGAGGAGCTCGCCCTGCACGCGGAGCTGCTCGCCGGCATCGAAGCCGAGAATCAAGGCGCGAGTTGCGTGTGGCGCCGCTTCGAGTCCGCCGTGGAACTCTAGCTGATCGAGTGTGCGAAAATGGACTGCGAAACCCTACCCGGACGAGCGGCGATGTCAGGCGCGGACAAGGCCAATCCTTACGAGATCGATCTCGACAAGAACCCGGCCAATCACGCGCCCTTGACCCCGCTCGGCTTCATCGAGCGCGCGGCCAAGGTCTATCCGGAGCGCGTCGCGGTCATCCACGGGGCGCGCCGCGCCACCTGGGCCCAGACCTACGAGCGCTGCCGGCGGCTCGCCTCGGCGCTCGCGCGCTCAGGGATAGGCGCGGGCGACACGGTGGCGGCGATGCTCGCCAACACCCCGGAGTTGTACGAATGCCATTTCGGCGTGCCGATGGCGGGCGCGGTTCTGAACGCCCTCAATACGCGCCTCGACGCCGAGGCGATCGCCTTCATGCTCGAGCACGGCGGGGCCAAGGTCCTGATCGCCGATCGCGAGTTCTCGGGCACGGTCGGGCGTGCCCTCGCGGCCGTGAAGACGAAGCCGCTCGTGATCGACGTGGACGATCCGGAATACTCTGGCGGTGGCGAGCGTATCGGGTCGGAGGAGTACGAGCGCTTCATCGCCGCGGGCGACCCGGAATACCGATGGGAGCCGCCTGCCGACGAGTGGAACGCGATTTCGCTCAACTACACCTCGGGCACGACCGGCAACCCCAAGGGCGTGGTCTATCACCACCGCGGCGCCTATCTGAACGCGATCTGCAACATCGTCACCTGGGGCATGCCGCACCATGCGGTGTACCTGTGGACGCTGCCGATGTTCCACTGCAACGGGTGGTGCTTTCCCTGGACGGTGGCTGCCAACGCCGGCGTGAACGTGTGCCTGCGCAAAGTGGAGGCCAAGCTCGTGTTCGACGCCGTGCGCGAGCACGGCGTCACCCACTACTGCGGAGCGCCGATCGTGCATTCGACGCTGATCAACGCGGATCCCAAGCTGCGCGAGGGCATAAGACACAAGGTGCACGCCATGGTCGCGGCCGCTGCGCCGCCGGCAGCCATGATCGAAGGCATGGAACGCATGGGCTGGGAATTGACCCATGTATACGGTCTGACCGAGGTCTACGGCCCGGCCACGGTCTGCGCGAAGCACGAGGAGTGGAAAAACCTCGATATCGGCAAACGCACCGAAAAGAACGGGCGCCAGGGAGTGCGCTATCTGATGGAAGAAGGCCTCGCGGTGATGGATCCGCAGACCATGAAGCCGGTTCCGGCGGACGGCGAGACCATGGGCGAGATCATGTTCCGCGGCAACATCACCATGAAGGGCTACTTGAAGAACCGCAAGGCGACCGAGGAGGCCTTTGCGGGCGGATGGTTCCACTCGGGGGATCTCGCGGTGATGCAGCCCGACGGCTACATCAAGATCAAGGACCGCGCCAAGGACGTCATCATCTCGGGCGGTGAGAACGTCTCCTCGCTCGAAGTCGAAGACGTGATCTGCCGGCACCCGGCAGTGCTCGCCGCCGCGGTGGTGGCGAAGCCCGACCCCAAGTGGGGCGAGACCCCCTGCGCTTTCGTCGAGGTGAAGCCGGGCGCGAAAGTTACTGAGAATGACATCATCGAGCATTGCCGGGCGAGCCTCGCGCATTTCAAGGCGCCGCGCCACGTGGTATTCGGCGTGCTGCCCAAAACTTCGACCGGAAAGATCCAGAAGTTCGTGCTGCGGCAGCAAGCGAAGTCGGTCGCAGCGATCGAGTGATTGCATTGGAAAGGGTTGGAAATGAAAGCAAACACGATGCCGGATGCCTTACCCGTGGTGCTGCGCGCGGCAAGCGACGGCACTGCGACGATTACGCTCAATCGACCGCGCCAGTACAACGCTATTTCTTCGGCGATGCTCGACGAGCTGGCAAGCGCGTTCGACGAAATCGGCAGGGACGGCTCAATCCGCGCCGTGGTCCTGGCGGCGAACGGGACCGCATTCAGCTCGGGCCACGACTTGAAGGAGATGATGGCGAACCGGAACGAGGAATTCATCGCCGGGCTGTTCGATCGCTGCTCGAATCTGATGCTGCAAATCCAGGGTCTGCCGCAGCCGGTGATTGCGCGCGTGCACGGAATCGCCACGGCAGCTGGTTGCCAGCTGGTTTCGGCTTGCGACATGGCCGTGGCTTCGAGTGAAGCGAAGTTCGCGACCTCCGGAATCAATTTCGGCCTGTTCTGTGCCACCCCCGGTGTCCCTGTGTCGAGAAACGTTTCACGCAAGCGCGCGTTCGAGATGCTGTTCACAGGAGAATTCGTGGATGCGGAGACGGCGCGCGATTGGGGCCTGGTAAACCGCGTGGTGCCGCCGGAGCGCCTCGACGCTGAAATTGCGCGGCTTGTCGATACCATAAAGGAGAAACCGAGTGCAGTTTGCGCCGCCGGGAAAAAGCTCTTCTACGAGCAGGTCGAAACAAAGCTGGCGAATGCCTACAAGATCGCGAGCGCGGCGATTACCCGGAACATGCTGGGGGAGGATGCGGCGGAGGGTGTAGGAGCGTTCATCAGCAAGCGCAAGCCGGAGTGGCGGGGAAAATAGCAGCGCGCTCGGCGGGCTGCTCGGAAAATCCGCTAAATGATCTTCCTCGCCGCGAGCCGATCGAGCTCGGCGCTCTCCATCCCGAGGAGCTTGCCGAGCACTTCGCGCGTGTGCTCCCCGAGAAGAGGCGGCGGCAGCTTGTACTCGACCGGAGTCTCCGAAAACCGCATGGGACTCGCGATTCCCGGGAGGCTTCCCGACAGCGGATGCGGCGTCTCGATTTTCAGCTGGCGGTGCCGCACCTGGGGATCGTCGAAGACTTCCTTGTAGTCGTTGATCGGACCGCAGGGCACGCCGGCGGCGTCGAGGCGCTCGATCCAGTCCTTGCGCTCGCGCTCTTTCATGATGTCCCGAATGAGCGGAATCAGCTCTTTCCGGTTCCGGATGCGGTTGGGGTTCGTGCGAAAGCGCGCGTCGGCCGCGAGCTCGGGTCTCCCGGCAGCCTTGCAGAAACTCTCCCACTGGCCGTCGTTGCCCGCGGCGAGAATGATGTGGCCGTCGGCGGTCGGGAATACCTCGTAGGGGACGAGGTTCGCGTGCGCGTTGCCGTAGCGCCCGGGCACCTTGCCCGAGACGAAGTAGTTGAAGATCTGATTCGCGCCGAAGGCGACGATGGTGTCGAGGAGCGCCATATCGATGTATTGCCCCTCGCCGGTGCGCTCGCGGTGCGCGATCGCCGCGGTGATCGCCAGCGCCGCGTACATCCCGGTGAGGACATCGGTGATGGCGATGCCGACTTTCTGCGGCCCGCCGCCCGGCAGATCGTCGCGCTCGCCGGTGATGCTCATCAGCCCTCCCATGCCCTGGAAGATGAAGTCGTATCCGGGGCGGTGCGCGTGCGGTCCGGTCTGGCCGAAGCCGGTGATCGAGCAGTAGACGATGCGTGGATTGATCTTGCGCACGTCCTCGTAGCCGAGCCCGTATTTCGCCAGGCCGCCGACTTTGTAATTCTCGAGGAGCACGTCGCAGCGTGCGGCCAGCTCGCGCGCGATGCGTTGGCCTTCGGGCTTCGAGATGTCGAGCGTCACCGATTTCTTGCCACGGTTGACCGAGAGATAGTAGGCCGACTCGTTCGTCTCCGTGCCTTGTGCATCCTTGAGGAAGGGCGGGCCCCAGGCGCGGGTATCGTCGCCCACGCCCGGACGCTCGATTTTGATGACCTCCGCGCCGAGGTCGGCGAGGTTCTGCGACGCCCACGGTCCGGCAAGAACGCGCGAGAGATCGAGGACCCGGATATGAGAGAGCGGGCGCGGCATGAGTGGCGTGAGGGGACGTGCGGATTATATCGGCAGCGTCCCGGCTCCGTCGCTGGCGCCGAGGCGGCGTGCGCGATGGCTTATAATTCACTGGTAATTTTCTGGAGGAAGTGAATGAAAGTCCTGGTCCCGGTCAAACGCGTCGTCGACTTCAACGTCAAGGTGCGCGTCAAGGCGGATGGCTCGGGCATCGAGACCGCGAACGTCAAGATGTCGATGAATCCCTTCGACGAGATCGCCGTCGAGGAAGCGATCCGCCTCAAGGAAGCCGGGATCGTGACCGAGATCGTCGCGGTGTCCTGCGGCGCGCAAGCCTGCCAGGAGACGTTGCGAACGGCGCTCGCGCTCGGCGCCGACCGCGCGATCCTGGTCGAGACCGAGGCCGAGCTGCAGCCGCTTGCGGTAGCCAAGCTCCTGCGTGCCTTGGTGCAAAAAGAAAATCCGCAGCTCATGCTGCTCGGCAAGCAGGCGATCGACGACGACTGCAACCAGACCGGCCAGATGCTGGCGGCGCTGCTCGGCTGGCCGCAGGCGACCTTCGCTTCCAAACTCAAAATCAACGGCGGCAAGGCCGATGTGACCCGCGAAGTGGACGGCGGCCTGGAGACGATCTCGATCAAGCTGCCCGCGGTGGTGACGACGGACTTGCGATTGAACGAGCCGCGCTACGTCACGCTGCCCAACATCATGAAGGCGAAGAAAAAGCCGCTCGAAGTCCTGAAACCCGATGCGCTCGGCGTGGACGTCACCCCGCGGCTCAAAACGCTGAAGGTCGAGGAACCGCCCAAGCGCAAGGCGGGCGTCAAGGTCCCCGACGCGAAGACGCTCGTGCAAAAGCTAAAAAATGAAGCGAAGGTGATCGGATGAGTGTCCTGGTCATCGCCGAGCACGACAACCAGTCGATCAAATCGGCAACGCTAAACACGGTCGCCGCGGCCGACAAGATCGGCGGCGACAGCGCCGTCCTCGTCGCCGGCTCGGCTTGCGGCGCGGCGGCCAAGGCCGCCGCGGCGAGGTTGGGCGTCAAGAAAGTGCTGGTCGCGGACGCGCCGCACCACAAAGACCAGCTCGCCGAGAACCTCGCCGCGCTGATCGTCGGCCTCGCCGGCGGCTACACGCACATCCTCGCACCGGCAAATTCTTTCGGGAAGAACCTCGCGCCGCGAGTCGCGGCGCTTCTGGATGTCGCGCAGATCTCCGACATCGTCTCGGTCGTGGACGCGGACACTTTTGTGCGGCCGATCTATGCCGGCAACGCGCTCGCGACGGTGCAATCGAAGGAGAAAATCAAGGTCATTACGGTGCGCACGACCGGCTTCGATGCGGTCTCCGCAAGCGGCGGATCGGCCGCAGTCGAAGCACTCAAGGCGGGCGCGGACTCGGGCTTGTCTGCGCTCGTCGGCCGCGAGCTGACCAAGTCGGAGCGCCCCGAGCTGACTTCGGCGCGCGTCGTGGTTTCCGGCGGCCGCGGCATGGGCTCTGGGGAAAACTTCAAGGTCCTCGAGCCTCTCGCCGACAAGCTCGGGGCGGCGATGGGCGCTTCGCGCGCGGCCGTCGACGCGGGATTCGTGCCGAACGACTGGCAGGTGGGGCAGACGGGCAAGATCGTCGCTCCGGAGCTCTACATTGCGGTCGGCATCTCCGGTGCGATCCAGCATCTGGCGGGGATGAAGGACAGCCGCGTCATCGTCGCCATCAACAAGGACGAAGAGGCGCCGATTTTCCAGGTCGCGGACTATGGAATCGTCGGCGACCTGTTCCAGATCGTGCCGGAAATCGTGAAGGAACTCGGCTGATTCGAGATACTGGAGTGAACCATGAGTGAATACAAGGCGCCGCTGCGCGACATGCAATTCGTGCTGAAGGAGCTTGCCGGGCTCGACGAAATCGCAAAGCTTCCCGGGTGCGAAGAAGTGAACTCCGAACTCGTCGGCCAGATTCTCGAGGAGGCGGCCAAGTTCGCGAGCGGGGTGCTTTCGCCGTTGAACAAGACCGCAGACCAGGAGGGCTCCAGGTGGGAAAACGGAGCGGTCAGGACGCCCAAAGGGTTCAAGCAAGCGTACCTGCAATTCGTCGAAGGCGGCTGGAACGCCATGCAAGCGCCGCCCGAATACGGCGGGCAAGGTTTGCCGAAGATAGTGACGACCCCGGTCATCGAGATGTTCAAGTCCGCGAACCTTTCGTTCTCCCTCTGCCCGATGCTCACGGCCGGCGCGGTCGAGGCGCTCCTGCTGCGGGGTTCCGAGCGGCTAAAGAATATCTACGTGAAGAAGATGGTGGGCGGCGCCTGGACCGGCACCATGAATCT
>Ga0210377_10005401_pt1 | contig 10500 bp, 10 predicted proteins | sample PLM4_65_b1redo_FD_155480 | JGI IMG/M metagenome (GOLD analysis project Ga0210377, IMG submission 155480) | Groundwater sediment microbial communities from an aquifer in East River, Colorado, USA - PLM4_65_b1 redo | ecosystem: Environmental > Terrestrial > Soil > Riparian zone | place: USA: East...
CTTTGGCAAGCTTCTCATCGAAGCGCGTCAGGTTCATGTGGAAGGAATAATCAATGGCAGCTTTCTCAGATTTTTGGAACCAAAGATCAACCGAATATTTGAAATCTCCCTCACCCCTATCCCATCTCCCGCTGGGAGAGGGGGACTCCAGTACCACAAAATCCATCACGGTGGTTGTCCCGCCAAATGCTGCAGCTTTGTGACCAGTGTAATGGTCATCAGAGGAAACGGTGCCAAACATGGGCAGGTCGAGATGCACATGCGGGTCAATGCCACCGGGCATGATCAACTTCCCTGTTGCATCGATGATCTTGGCATTGGGATGTTGCAAGTTTTTGCCGATCAATTCGATCTGTTCACCCTCGATCAAAATATCCGCTTCGAAGGTTTCAGAGGCGGTAAGGAGGGTGCCATTCTTGATCAATGTTGACATGGGAGTGATCCTTTATTACAGTAGTGGCGACTTTCCTGACGCCGTCCGTCAGGGCAGGTGCAGTCGCCGAAGTTCAAACGACTAAAGTCGTTACTACGTTTCGTATGGCTCCTGCACGTCCTTTATTCCCAGCAATGCGATCAGCACTTCGGGAGGAATATCGGCTTCCGGTAGATCCACTTTGTAGAGTTGTTCATTTTCCGCTCGTTCGCGCAGGGAGCGCCAGAGCAGTTGACGTTCATCACCGTCCACGACCAGGTCGTTGAGGGATTTGGCATTCAACAAGTATTCCCCCGTTGTATAGAGAAAGGTCAGGCGTTTCCACTTCTCAGACTTGACTGGCTCTTTTAGTTTCTCCAAACCGCCGATCTGGATCTTGTAATATTCCTCTTTTGCGCGCGGATGATCTGCTTCATCCTTGAGAAGTTCACCGCGCGTGGTCAATTCATGTCCGCGGACGGGGGCTACGAATTCGATCTGTCCGCCGCGGTCGGCAAATGCCGAGGGCTGGTAAAAAGCCAGATAGTCCACCGCGACAACTTTGGGCGCAGTCCGAAGCGGAATGCGGTACCATCCCAGAAGGCGGGCGATCTCCAAATCCCGGGGCGTCGGCAACAAGCAGACAAGTGCAAGTGAGGTCGATGTCAATCCCATGAAAGCCATTTTACTGCAAAGCCAGGTTAAACGAAAAAGCGAGCCCCAAGGACTCGCCCACTTCGGTTGATGTCATTTAGAAAAGGAAGTTGATGACCAGATAATTGAAACTGACCGCAATCACCACCAGGAGAATAAAATTCAACACGTTCAAAATATTTGCCAGAGTACTGCTTTTGTTGTCTTGAGAGCTTTGATATCGCATCGTATTCTCCGGGAACAGGGAAATATGTTTCAATAAAATATCATAACGAAAAGACAAAATCATCTGCCAAATGTCATTATTTGGATGTTTTTTGTCATATGTATACATTACTATAGTCGGATTACCCCTTAAATAGTTACGGCAGATGCATCGCACTACCTGCCGCTACCAGTCACTGAGTTTGTTTCCAGGACTTCTTATTGAAAAGCAAGAACTCCGAGAGTTTCAAACTCGGAGTTCTTTTATTTAAGCCAATCCAACTTCCTGATTGAACTCGACGATCAATTCGTCGATCTCATCTGCCTGCTTCTGGACGTCGGTCCAGTAATTCGGTTGATACCACTGGTCCTGGATCTCCTGATAGGTGCGTCCCTGCTGTTCGACCCAGGTATAGTATTTGAGGTTGTGGACGCGGCGCCGGTCGGTGTAGCGCAACTCGAGCATGTTGTCCGTGGACTGCCCATGCAGGTAGCGGGCGAAATCGGCGGCGGCATCGCGCTCGGTGTATTGACCAAACTCCTGATGCATCTCATGGATGCGCGAACGATAGAGTTCCATCGAATCGGTCAGGACGGTAATCATGATGTCGTTCTCATCCATCTCGTAATACTTGGCGGCTTTGATGCAGGAGAGCACGTTCGAGATGCCGGAGAAGCCGAGAAGATCGAGATTAGAGACTAGAGATTCGGGAACGCTTTTCTCAACAAGATAAGCGCGTCCGGTTTCTTCGTTGAAAAGACGAGCTATGTTGACCACGGCATTATCGTCGATGGCAACAACGACATCGGTGTTCTTCGTGTTGTGGATCCACGGCACGTGCTTATCGCCGATGCCTTCGATGCGATGAGCACCAAATCCGTTTTCGAGCAGGGTTGGGCATTGCAGCGCTTCACTGGCAACGATCTTGCTATCGGGGAATAACTTCTTCATGTAATCGCCGCTGGCGATCGTCCCGGCAGAACCGGTGGCAGATGCCATGCCGCGATAGCGGTCATTCGGTCCCATCACCTGCTTGAGCGCTTCTTCCATGGCGTGACCTGTCACTTCGAAGTGCCACAGGTAATTACCAAATTCTTCGAACTGGTTGAAGATCATCAGATCCTGCCCAGACTTGCGCAGTTCCCAGCATTTATCGAAAATTTCTTTGACGTTCGATTCGGAGCCGGGCGTCTTAATGGTCTCGCCCGCCACTTTGGACAGCCACTCAAAGCGCTCCTTCGACATGCCTTCTGGCAGGATGGCAATCGAGTCACATGCCAGCAGAGCAGAGTCGTAGGCGCCGCCACGGCAGTAATTTCCGGTGGAGGGCCACACCGCTTTTTGCGTGGTCGGGTCAAACTGTCCTGTGACCAGGCGCGGCACCAAACAACTGAACGCCGCGCCGACTTTATGCGCGCCGGTCGGGAACCACTTCCCTACCAGCACGATGATGCGCGCCGGAACTCCCGTCAGCGAAGACGGAAGCTCAAGATAGTTGACTCCGCCATAGGTCCCGCCTGAAGCGGCTGGTTGATTATGCCAGTTGATGCGGAAGAGGTTGCGTGGATGAATATCCCAGAGTCCGATCCCCTTGAGTTCATCCTTCACGTTTGCCGGGATCCTGGAGGGGTCCTTCATTTGGGCGTAGGTGGGAATGATAATGTTGCGTTCTTTCGCGCGTTTGATGGCATTCGCGCGACGGGATTTTTCAACGGTCAGGTCGATGGTGGTCATAGCGTCCTCCTGGAAAAGTTGTCTGACAATTTGTATTATACCCTTCGTTGTCACAAATTTCACAATTTGTGACAACGGGTATTATATATCTCACAAATAAATCACTCACAATATGCCACGGCTCTGGCGAGATTTTCATCGAAGGGCTTCGCCATATCGAGCGTGAGATGTGCGGAGCGCCAGGGAACGTAATATCCTTTGACTCTTTCCACTTCGGACCATTCCAACTCATGCCAGCCGGGGATGCCGCGCTTGCGGACCTTTAACCGCGCCTGATGAATTGACTGATCCGAGCAGATGCACTCGATCACACGCCATTCAGCTTGATACCGTTTCGTGAGTTTTCTCCACTCTACGCGGATGGATCTCGTCGCGGCAACGCTATCCAAAATAACGGATTGCCCGAGCATGAGCTGACGTTTTGCAAGAACGGTGAGCAATTCGTACCCGGCATATCCAAGTGATTTATTTTCATCCGTTGATTTCAATCTGCTTTGCAACAAGGATGCTTCCAGCCAATCCTTGGCAAACACTGGAATGCCAAAGTATTTCCCCACTGCTTCTGCCAACGTGCTTTTGCCCGTGCCCGGCAAACCGGAAAAGATGATCAGTTTCATTTTCCTTCCATGTGACCTATAACCTATTTTTGCTGAACGGGTTTCATCGTATTGTGGTGTTTATTTCATATAATGCCCTCTGGGTATAACCGAGGAGGATAAAATGAGATCTGCAACGACTGGTACGGTATCAGGATGTATTGTCTGGATCATTGTATTTTGTGCCCTGAGCATCTGTATCTTCCCTGTAGCCTCTGTGATCGGAGGGTTTACCTCCGCCAGCGGGTTTGCCATGAAAACACTGGGACCCTACATTTGCCCGGAAGGTTCAACGGCTCAATCACATTCCTATGCAACAACAACGACTGACGAGAACGGGTTTAGTCAGCCCGCTACTGCATACGTTCTTCAATGCGTGGATGCCAATGGAGAAATTGTCAAAGAAGATCCTGTTGTATACGCATTTGCCTGGATCGGTTTCATCGCACTGATAGGATTGATTCTTACAGCGATTCTTTCCTTTGCACTAGCCGCCCCTGCAGGTGTGCTCATCGGAAGGTTATTCAACAAGAACAAGACGAATGGATGATGTATATTTGTTCTAATAACGGAAACGAAAACTGTAACTATTTTTAACAAAAACGTATGCTAATTTTAATGTAGTGAATTTGAATCGGAGTAATATGGTGTCAAGAGAAAGGAGGTAGCTATAGAGGTTCCGCCTGAAATTCAAACCCACGGAAGGACTGGGAAGCCTTAACCTGGTCAGAAGCAGAAAGCCCGCTTTAGTACCAGACGTTCTCCTAACGATAGGAAGGCAACGCAAACCCCACTTCCTTCCCAGACATAGTATTACAACCTGACGGACGGGTGATCCCCGTCCGTCCTTCTTTTTATATTATAGCGAGTTCAAAGCCTTTCGCATCCGATCCAGTCCCTGTTTGAGGGTCTTACGCGAAGTGCCGTAATTGATCCGCACGTGACCTTCGCCTTCCCTGCCAAAGATCTTGCCATTACTCAGCGCAACCTTGGCTTCGTTCAAGAAGAAATCGTAGGGGGAATCTTTGACAGCAGTTTGCGTGAAATCAAGCCAGCCCAGATAGGTAGCGGCGGGAATGGTTGTCCGAACATCTGGCATGTACTTCGTGACATACTCCACAAGAAAATCTCGATTACCCGTTAGATATTCACGCAATTCACTGAGCCACTCATCGCATTGACCGGCGAATCCGATGCGTGCGGCGTGCAGTCCCATACTGCTGACGTGGATGCGCAAATGTTCCACTTCCTTGTTGTAGCGCTCGCGCAATTCCTTGTTCGGGATGATGGCAAATCCGCAGAAAAGACCCGGCACGTTGAATGTCTTGGATGGGGCAACCAGGGTGATTGTGTTATTAGCGATCTCTGCAGAAAGCTTTGCCATGGAGGTGAATTTATTGCCATCCAGCAGTAACTCAGAATGGATCTCATCCGAAACAATCAACACATTGTTCTCGAGGCAAATCTCCGCCATGCGTAGCAAATCCTTGCGGGAGAAAATGATACCCAGCGGATTATGCGGATTGCACAACAGGAACATCCCAGCCTTCTTCGCCTGTTTCCCAAAGGTATCCCAATCGATCTCATAACGGATGATGTTGCCCTCGATGTTTTTCACAAAGGGCACATCGAGTTGGGGAATACCTACATTATTTTTCACCTCGTGGAATTCATTGTAAACCGGCGTTTGGATCAACACTCCCTTTTTGGGAGAGCCAAAGGCGCGCGCGGCTACGCTGAACCCTGTGACAATGCCAGTGACAGCGGTAACGGCTTCCGCTTTCACCTTCCAACGATACAGGGAATCCATGCGGGCAGCGACCGTCTCTTGCAGGGACTTATGTTGAATCTCATACCCCAGTACACCCTGATCGAGAACTTTACGCAGTTCATCTAAAATGGGTTTCGGGGAGCGGAAGTCCATGTCTGCAACCCACATGGGGATAACATCGTTGGGATACCAGGTCCATTTATTGAGAACTTTTGGGTCGCGGCGGGAGGGGAGTTGGTCGAAGTTGTATGGCATAGTGTTCCTTGTTATGTAGTGGTTTGTATTCGATCAGCGCTTCGACTTCGTGGCTGAACAACGCCACTCCGCTCAGCGCGAAATGTGCTTATTTTTTATATGCAACGATCATCCCATCCCGCATGGGGGCAAGGGAAACAATCCAATCGGGATCCGTTGTAATGTCACGCGTGAAGCGGCGGATGGCTTCTGTCGTCGACTCGTGGTCGTTCGGGTCGAGCGTCTGCCCATGCCAGATCATGTTGTCGATAATGAGCAGTCCGCCGGAGCGTAGTTTCTCCTTGATGACGGGCAGAGAATCCGGGTAGCCATCCTTATCGATATCGTTGAAGATGATATCGAACGGACCCGGCGTCTGGCGCAGAGTCTCGACCGCTTCGGCATTATGGAACCGGACGAGATCGGCGCTTCCCAACGCGGACAAATGTTTTTGCGCCCGTTTCGACAGGTCATCGTCCCAGACGGTGTGATGCACAACCCCGCCCCCATTTTCCTTCACCGCCCTGGCGAACCATGCCGTGGAATAGCCATATCCTGAGCCAAGTTCGAAGACGGATTTTGCATTGATCATGCGCGCAAGTTGATAACAATAGTACCCGCAGGCGGGACCGATAATGGGAAAGTCATTCTTCTCCGCGATCTCTTCCATCCTTTGTAATTCGGGGTCACGCGGCGGGACAAGGGACGTAATGTATTCCTGAACTGTATCGTACAGTATTTCTGGCATATCTAAACTCCTTTTACTGGTAAATGGGTATACAGGTAAACAGGGCGATTATCGCAGAGCTTTCAGCACTTCGGGAAGAGCTTGCTTCACCCATTCGGCATACATCCTGCCGGAGGGATGCAAGCCATCGGGCGCTATCAGGGCATGGTCATTCATGGCGTCGCGCGAGGTGGGAGTGATGTCCACGTAATGAGCGTTCGCCTTCTCGGTCTCTGCGCGATTGACGGCGTTGAAGGCGTCGATGTCATTGGCGATCTGGGTGGTATTGCGCCCGTGCGCAAACGGCATCACGCCCCAATCTGGGATGGACAGCACAATAACACGGTCCGCATCTCCACCTGCATATTCAATGGATTTGTTCAGGAGAAACACGAACTGCTCACGGTACTGGTTGATGTCATAACCACGGTATTGGTTGTTGACCCCGATCAGCAAGGATACCAGGTCATAGGGTGGTTCGGGTTTCTGTTCCTGAATACCATCCCACAGTTCGCTCGTTGTCCAACCGGTTTTGGCGATGATGGTTACATCCGTTGGGATGCCTTGCTCTTCCAGGGATCTCGCCAGCCGGTTGGGCCAACGGTCCATCACAGCGATACTTTCGCCGATGGTATAGGAGTCGCCTAAAGCAAGATATCGAATGGACAGCACGGAAGTCACCTCAATGGGAGTGGGTGTAGGATGCGGGGAGGCACAGGCTGTTAAACACAATAAGAGGAATAAGGATAAGCGATTTATCATGCGATTATATTCCTTTAAAACACAAGGGCATAGTCACCATGACTATGCCCTTGTGTTCACCCATGTAATATGGTGGTTTCGATACGAGCGAGAAGACCACTCGCCCTACTCGACCAACGGAGATTTATACAGCTTTCTGACGCCACAAGCTGTACACGGCGAGTATAAACATTGCTGCAGCAGCGATCCAGGCAGTAGTGACGACTTCGAGAGCCGGTGTCTGTTTGATAGCAATCCCGATGAAGGACCATACCAATACGAACAGGTATGCAGCATCCCGCCGAGTGAGCGCCATCAGCAATCCAAGGATGGATGCCACAACGATCATGATCATTGCCCAGGTCTTGGCATGGATGCCAAAGCCGCTCCAGTTGATGAGGAATAGCCAGTCGGTGATGTTAGCGACGGTGGCAACAGTGATCCAGCCGATATAGATGCTGAAGGGCAGGTCTACCGACCACCACTCAGCGCCTTTAGCAGAAGAGAGATTGACATTCAAGCGCAGGTAACTAGAAATGAGCAACCCCAGGAGTGAGAGCATAATGAGCACGCCCAATCCGAAAAAGTTGTAATGCCAGGTGAATAACCAAGCTGCGTTCAAGATGTTGCTGATAGAAAATAAATACCCCAACTTGCGCAGGCGTGGACTCTCTTTTTGGTCACCCCTGAACTGGAAGATCGTGAAGGCGATCCAGCCGATATAGATGATGCCCCAGATGGCAAACACGTACCCAGCCGGGACAAAGTAAACCTGGAAGCGGTCCGAGATCTCGCCAGTGTTCTGTCCGTTAAGAGGCAGGGCAGAGGCAAGAATATTGACCGTCAACGCGATGAGGACGGTAACAAGATTGGCAATTTGACGAAGTGTATCTTTCATAACAAAAACTCCTAGTGACTGTATTGTCTGATAGCTATAAAGCCTTGACCTTCAACCATAACGATGGAATACGACTGACCTTACCTATCGCGCTGAGACTTGCACGGCGGGTGAAAATATTGTAATCGTGCTTTTCGATGTCATCGAGAATGCCCTGATAAAAAACGGACGCGGCACCGATAGCGAGCTGCCCTTCCCGTTCTACCATTTTCACGCCTTCCCACGAATCTTTATAGAGGTGGCGCGTCCGTTCAATTTGGAACTTCATGAATTGCCGCCAGTTATCCGTGATGCGACCTTCGGCGATATCTTCCTCAGGGATGCCATAAAAGGCGAGTTCTTCCCGCGGCAGGTAGAGACGTCCATTGCGATAGTCCTCCCCCACATCGCGCAGGATATTGGTCATTTGCAGGGCGACACCCAGTTTGATGGCATATGGCACAGCGGTGTTGTTCTTGAAACCAATGATGTACATGCTCATCAATCCCACCGTGGAGGCGACACCGTAACAATATGTGGCAAGTTCATCGAAGGTCTGGTAACGAGCCTGGAAGAGATCACGGTTGACGCCGTCGATCAGTTGCAGGGCGTAGTGGCGTGGAATATGGTAGCGGGCGAGAGTATCCGCCCATGCGGCGGCAACCAGGTCGTTATCGGAGAAGGAGCCGGTTTCGATCATCCCGCGCCAATAATCGAGGCGGGACTCGCGCTCCTCATCTGTCGATTCGTCCACGATGTCATCTACGGTGCGGCAGAAGGCGTAGAGGGCGCGCACGGCAGAGCGTTTCTCCTCAGGAAGAAGTCCGGAGGCGAAATGGAAGGATTTACTGTGATCTGCGGTGACAACTTCAGCATGTTTATAGGCTTTCTGGAGCGTAGCATCCCCAGCCCAGTAAGAAAAGAACGGGCGGGTTGAGGGATGAGGGACATTCCCAGCGAGAGCGAGTAATTGGTTTTCCCAGCGAGCTTGCATTTCCATAGGTGCCTCCAGAAGTAAGAGCGTATCAATCGATAAAGTGAATTCTACGCAAATTATCTATTTTGTCAAGGTTTTGCAAATATTAAATTTTAAACCTTGACAAAATATAAACAACCGATATAATACGCTCAATACTGTGAAATACCCAAAAGGAAGAACTATGATTAAAAAACCTACTGCACTTGTGATCGGCGCCGGCATTGGTGGAATCGCCACCGCCGCCCGCCTCGCCAAAAATGGATATGATGTAACTGTGCTTGAAAAGGAATCCACCCCCGGTGGGCGCTGCAACCAGATTCTCCGCGACGGTCACCGCTTCGATATTGGACCGACGCTGTTTCTCATGCCCGAAATCTGGGAGGAGACCTTTGCCTCTCTCGGTGAAAAGATGAGCGATCATCTCGACCTGAAGCGTATTGATCCAACGTATAAAGTCCACTTCGATGACGGCTTGCAACTAGCATTGACATCCAACATCGGCGATATGCAGACCCAACTCGAAAAAGTGGAGAAGACCGCCTTTACTGGTTTCTTGAATTACATCGCCGAAGGCAGCAAGCACTACAAGATGTCGGTGGAAAAATTCGTCGGGCGTAATTTCTACAATATCTTCGAATATTTCTCGCTGGGGAATCTCCCCCTCTTGTTCCAGCTCAAGGCGTTACAGAAACACTTTGCGAATGTCGGCAACTATTTCAAGGATGAACGTCTCAAAGCCGCATTCACCTTCCAGAACATGTACCTGGGACTCAGTCCCTACGACGCGCCTGCCACATATTCATTGCTGCAATATACGGAACTTGCCGAGGGCGTGTGGTATCCCATGGGAGGGATGTATGCAGGCATCCAGGCGCTGGTCAAAGTAGCTGAGAAACATGGTGTGACGTTTATCTATGGCACGCCTGTCAAGCAAATTGTTGTTGGCAAGTCGAAAGTCGAGAAAGTGATAACGCAAGATGGTCGCGAGTTCACAGCGGATATCTTTGTCGGCAACGCCGACCTGCCTTACATCTACAAAGAACTTCTGCCCAATAAAGCCGAAGCCAAGAAACTCGAAGACAAACTCTATACCTGCTCCACCATTATGTTCTATTGGGGCGTGGATAAGGAATACAAGCAGATCGCCCATCACAACGTCTTCCTCGGCGGTGATTACAAAGCCTCGTTCGACCAGATCTTCAACGATCACACATTACCTGATGTGCCTTCGTTCTACGTCCACGCGCCGGCACGCACCGACAAAGCCGCCGCGCCGAATGGACAGGATACGCTCTACGTGCTTGTCCCAGTCGGACATCTCGATGCCCGCACCGAACAGGATTGGGACGCAATGGTTAACCGTGCACGCGAAACCGTCTTCAAGCGTCTCGCCAAGGAGATGGGTGCGGCCGAGCTAAGGGAGCACATCAAGTTCGAGATCGTATACCAGCCCAAGGTGTGGAAAGAACGCTTCAATCTCGAAAAGGGGTCCGCTTTCGGGCTGAGTCACAACTTCATGCAGGTGGGTTACCTCCGCCCGCAGAACCGTCACAAGCAATACAAGAACCTG
>Ga0210377_10005402_pt1 | contig 10499 bp, 6 predicted proteins | sample PLM4_65_b1redo_FD_155480 | JGI IMG/M metagenome (GOLD analysis project Ga0210377, IMG submission 155480) | Groundwater sediment microbial communities from an aquifer in East River, Colorado, USA - PLM4_65_b1 redo | ecosystem: Environmental > Terrestrial > Soil > Riparian zone | place: USA: East...
CGCGCCTTGTTCTCCGCTTCTTATCTGCTATGATTCTATTAGAATTAATGGGTAAGGAGGTGTCGAATGGCTGATCTGGTCAGAAATTTTATTGACGGTAAATGGCTGGACGCGGAGAAGGGGAAGCGTTTTGAGAGCCGCAATCCGGCCGACAGCCGCGAGGTGGTTGCCGGCGCGCCGTTGTCCGGGAGGGAGGACGTTGACCAGGCGGTTGCCGCGGCGCGAGCAGCCCTGCCGGGGTGGCGCATGACTCCGGCGCCCCGCAGGGGGGAGGTCCTGTTCCGGGCCGGCGAGCTTCTCATCAGGGAAAAGAGGCGGCTCGGCGAACTGGTCACCAGGGAGATGGGGAAGGTGATCGGCGAAGGGCTGGGCGATGCCCAGGAGGCTATCGACATAGCATTCTACATGGCGGGCGAAGGGCGCAGGCTCCAGGGAGAGACGGTCCCCTCGGAGCTGGGGGACAAGGACTGCAAGAGTCTGCGCGAGCCTTTGGGGGTAGTCGCACTTGTCACTCCATGGAACTTCCCCATAGCCATTCCGGCCTGGAAGCTGTTCAGCGCCCTGATCTGCGGCAATACGGTCATCCTGAAACCGTCATCGGACACCCCCGCCTCTGCCGCGGCCCTGGTGGAGATCATGGCGGAGGCCGGGATACCGCCGGGTGTGATCAATTTCGTCTGCGGTCCGGGGGATGATGTCGGAGAATATCTCTGCGCCCATCCAGACGTGGATGCGGTCTCTTTCACAGGTTCCTGCGCAGCTGGCGAAAAGCTGGAGAGGCGTCTTGCGGAGCTGCATCGCCCACTGGCCCTGGAGATGGGGGGGAAGAACGCCATTATCGTCATGGATGACGCGGATCTGGACCTTGCCGTGGAAGGGGCGCTCTGGGGAGGATTCGGAACCAGCGGCCAGCGCTGCACCGCCGCCAGCCGCCTCATTGTCCATGAGCGAGTGCATGATCGTTTCCTGGAGATCCTGTGCGAAAAGGCCGCCCGAATGAGACTCGGCAACGGGCTCAACGACCGGGTCCACGTGGGGCCTCTTGTCAACGAGGCACAGGGGCGAAAGGTCCTGGGGTACATCCGCATCGGCAAGGAGGAGGGCGCAACGGTCGCAACCGGAGGGGTCAGGGTAATGGATGGCGAACTCAGCCACGGTTTCTTCATCGCCCCCACGGTTTTCAGTGGCGTTACCCCGGCCATGCGCATCGCCAGGGAAGAGATTTTCGGTCCGGTTGTCAGCGTCATCCCATGCTCCTCACTGGATGAGGGGGTCGCCATCGTCAACGATGTTCCCTTCGGCCTATCCTCGGCCATCTACAGCCGCGATGTGAACGTGACTGCCAGGGCGGAGAGGGACCTCAAGACCGGGATCGTCTACATAAACGCCTCCACCATCGGCGCGGAAGTCCATCTTCCCTTCGGCGGCTGGCGGCACTCAGGCTCCGGCCACCCGGAGGCTGGCGGGAGAGGAGGGGCAATCGATTTCTTCAGCAGGATGAAGGTCGTTTACAGGGATTTCAGCGGCAGGCTGCAGAAGGCGCAGATCGACAAATAATCAGCAGTGTCCGGTTAGTTCCTTGCATGACGTCGCCGGGCTCGTTATAACGACCTTAAAGGCATCAAAGGCAAACTAACAGGGATGAAGGGGATGAAAGGGATACAGCAAAACAACATCGATTTTGTTTTATCATCCCCTGAATCCCCTTCATCCCTGTAAAAAAAGTTGTTTTGTCATGTGATTTCAGTATGCAAAGAGCTAACCGGACTATACTGACAAATAATACCAGATGCGGGGAGTCGTCATGTTCAAGGGGATCGATTACTACGACATCGAGAGCGAGCTAGGCACGCAGGCCCGCCAGGTCCGTGACACTGCGCGCGCCTTTGTGGAGCAGGAGGTCATGCCGGTTATCCGGGAGCATTACCGGGCCGGCACGTTTCCAGTTAATCTCATAACACGAATGGGTGAGCTGGGGATGCTCGGGGCCGGTCTTTCAGGATACGGCCTGCCCGGCCTCGACAGCATTTCCTACGGGGTCATGATGCGGGAGCTGGAACGTGGGGACTCGGCAATGCGGAGCTTTGCCTCTGTCCAGGGGGCGCTGGTCATGCATCCGATCCTTGCCTTTGGCAGCGAAAGCCAGAAACGGCATTGGCTGCCGCTATTGGCGAGCGGCCGGGCAATCGGGTGTTTCGGACTTACCGAACCGGGCCATGGCTCCAATCCGGCGGGCATGACCACCCTGGCTGTAAAGGATGGGAAAGAGTATATCCTGAGCGGCACCAAGATGTGGATAACCAACGGCTCCATTGCCGACGTGGCGCTGATCTGGGCAAGGCTCGACGGAGAAATACGCGGTTTCCTGGTGGAACGGGGCGCTCCGGGATTCACCGCCAACGAGATCACCGGCAAACTCTCCCTGCGTGCATCGAATACAGGGACGCTCGTTCTGAACGAGGCGCGTGTCCCGGAAGAGAACATCCTCCCCGCTGCTTCCGGGTTGTCGGCCCCCCTTTCCTGCCTCAATCAGGCCCGCTACGGCATTGCCTGGGGTGCGCTCGGCGCGGCCATGGCCTGCTTCGAAGAGGTCCTCGACTATTGCGGTGAAAGGGAGGTGTTCGGACATCCGCTGGCCGCATATCAGCTCACCCAGGCAAAGCTTGCGGACATGGTAACGGGGATAACCAAGGGGCAGCTCCTGGCGCTGCAACTGGCGCGACTCAGGGATGAGGGGCGGCTCAGGCCCGAACAGGTCTGTCTTGCGAAACGGGACAATGTCAGGATGGCCCTGGAGGTTGCACGGAGCGCACGCGGCATGCTCGGGGCAACCGGCATCACCGACTGGCGCCAGGCAATGCGGCATATGTGCAACCTTGAATCGGTCGAAACCTACGAGGGGAGCTACGAGATACACACACTGGTCCTGGGTAAGGACCTGACCGGCATCGACGCCATTTCCTGAAAAGCCGTGCATGCTATTAACCCGGCAACAGAAGCGGGCTGATCCGGCGATTGTCAGAGGGCCTTCTCTATGGCGTCGCAGAGGGTCTTCAGCACCTTGATCCGGGCGAAGTTCTTGTCATTGGCCTCCACCAGCGTCCAGGGCGAGATCTCCGTGCTTGTGCGGTCGATCATGTCGCAGATCGCAATCTCGTATTGATCCCACTTCTCCCGGTTGCGCCAGTCATCCTCCGTGATCTTGAAGCGTTTGAAGCCGGTTTTTTCCCGGTCCTCGAAGCGTCTGAGCTGCTCCTCCTTGCTGATGGCGAGCCAGAACTTGACGATCACTGTCTTGTGCCTTATGAGTTGACCCTCGAAATCGTTGATCTCGCTGTAGGCACGCATCCAGTCGGTCGGCTGGCAGTATCCCTCGACCCGTTCAACCAGAACGCGACCGTACCAGGAACGATCGAATATGGCCAACCTGCCGCGTCGCGGAACATGCCGCCAGAAACGCCACAGGTATGGCTGTGCCCGTTCCTCCTCGGTCGGCGCGGCAACGGGTATGACGTGATACATCCTTGCGTCCATGGCTCCGGTTATGCGGCGGATGTTTCCACCTTTTCCCGCGGCGTCGTTCCCCTCAAATACCGCCATAACGGAAATCTTGCTGAAATTATCATGGCGGGTCAGAAGATTGAGCTTGGCCTGATATTTTTCCAGATCATTCTGATATTTGCTTTTGGCGAGATGTTGCGAAAGATCCAGCCTCTTGAGAACCGAAAGGGAATCGATATGGGGCATGATCGGCGGCGCGGTCTTGGGGGGTTGATGAGTGTCCCCATCGTCAAGGCGGGCGCGCAACGCATGCAGGACCGCCTTCCCCACAGCCAGGTAGCGGTAGCGCGGGTCCGCACCTTCGATAATGGTCCATGGAGCTTCCGATGTGCTGGTATGTCGTAACACGTGTTCGGCAACCGAATGGAACCGGTCGTAAATCTTGAAATTCTTCCAGTCTCTCGGTGTGACGCGCCAGCGGGTCTTGGGATCTTTCTCCAGGGCCTTCAGGCGGATACTCTGCTGTTCCTTGGAGAGATGGAGCCAGAATTTGAGAATCAACGCACCTTCATCGGCGAGCATCTTCTCAAAGCGGTTGATCCGGTCCATTCGCTGGTCCAGCTCGGAGTTTTTGGAGAGACCCCGGACTTGATCATTGATCGGCGTGGAATACCAGGAGCGGAACAGTATGCCAATCTTCCCCTTTGGCGGAAGGACCCGCCAATAACGCCACATCGCGGGCCGCTCAATCTCCTCGTCGCTGGGAAAGTCCAGGGCATGGGTCCGGACATGGCGCGGGTCCATCCATTCATTAAGGATATTGACCGTTTCCCCCTTGCCGGCCCCGTCGACTCCGGATATCAGTATGATCACCGGAAAGCGGGAGGAGTTGAGGAGTTCCAGTTGGGCGTCGAGGAGCGCTTCACGGAGTATAGGTACCTCTTTTTTATATATTTCCTTGTCAATCTTGTGTCCGAGTTCAGCCGATTCGAACATGGCAACCTCCAGATCATTATAACGGATTGGTATTATTAAACTTTATGTTGATAAATTATAGTGCAAGATATCTCTTTGTCCATCGACTTGCGCATTTTGATAAACCTCGGATAATTTATGGATTATGATGACAAAATATATTATCTTCACTTTGGGATCTTCCATCTCTTACAGAACTGCCTATTGGGAACCCATTACTCTATTCGGGAGATTCGATGAAGAACTTGAGCCCCAATACGGAAATAAGCACTGACGAACAGCATGTTAGCCGGCAGGAACAGATGGAGTGCGTGGACAGGCTTTTCCAGAGTTGCGCCGTGCCGACATTCGTAATTGACAGCCTGCATCGTGTCGTGCTCTGGAACAAGGCCTGTGAAGCGCTGACAGGCGTGAATGCAGCGGATATCATCGGCTCTGATGACCTCGGCAAGGTTTTTTACGGTTATGAACGCCAGGTGCTGGCTGATTTTGTCATCGACGGCAACATTGAAGACGTCCGGAACAATTATGCCATCCACTCCCACTCCCTGCTCATTCCTGACGGGCTCCAGTCGGAAATGTGGTATACGGACCGGAACGGAACGGAACGGTACATCTTTTTCGATGCCGCGCCGATACGCAACAGCAGTGGAGAAACGATCGCCGCCATCGAAACCCTCCAGGACATAACCGGGCGCAAGCGGGCAGAGGAGAAGCTGCAACGGACCGCCGCGGATCTCAAGGAAAGCAACGATGATATAAGGTCATTTGCCTACATAGTTTCCCATGACCTGCGCGCGCCGCTTGTCAACCTGAAGGGCTTTTCCGGCGAGCTGGGCATGGCGCTGCAGGAGCTTGAACCGTTATTTGAAAAGGGGCTAGCCACGTTCGAAGGTGAGGAGCGGCGGAGGATGGAGGAACTGTTTCGAATTGAGGTGCCGGAGGCGCTGGAATTCATCGGCTCGTCGGTAGACAGGATGGACCGGCTGATCAACGGTATTCTCAAGCTCTCGCGACTGGGGATACAGGATCTCAAGCCGGAACCGGTAAATACGGCGGATTTGGCAAGGTCCATCCTTAGATACCTCGCACATCAGCTTGAGGAAAGGAATGCAACCGTCTCCATCGGCGCACTTCCTGAAGTGGTCGCAGACCGGACAGCCATGGAACAGATTTTTGGAAACCTCTTCGACAATGCGGTCAAATACCTGGCGGCCGACCGGCCCGGGCGCATAGAGTTAGATGCGGAGACGACCCCGGAGATGACGGTTTTCCATCTTCGCGACAACGGGCGCGGGATTGCCGAAGCCGACCTGGAAAGGATCTTCGAAATCTTTCGCAGGGCCGGTCGGCAGGATGTCCCTGGCGAGGGGGTGGGGCTTGCCTATGTGAAAACCCTTGTCCGCCGCCAGGGTGGGAAGATATGGTGTGTTTCCCGGCCTGGAGAGGGCTCGATCTTCAGCTTCTCCATCCCGCTAGCGCCTGAATCAAAGGAGTCGCCTGTCTCTGGAAAGACCACATTGAATAAAGGAGAACAAAAATGACCGAACAACCCAAACCCATACTGCTCGTTGAAGATGACCCCGGCCATGTCCTGCTTATCGAAAAGAACCTGCGCCGGGCCTGCGTGCTGAATGAGATCATCAAACTGAATGATGGTGAAAAGGCTGTCGATTATCTATTCAGCGAGGGGGAGTATGCAGCATCCGTCAATCCGGCGCCTCTTCTCATCCTTCTGGATATGAACCTGCCTGTCCTGAGCGGCCTCCAGGTGCTTGAGAGGATCAAGGCCGATGAAAGAACCAGGCGGATTCCGGTTGTAATGCTGACAACTACCGACTCGCCCCATGAGATCGAAAAATGTTATGATCTCGGCTGCAACATATACATCGTCAAACCGGTGAATTACGTAAAGTTCAGCGAGGCGATCCGCAACCTGGGGCTTTTTCTTTCCACTGTCAGGACCCCCTGAGATCGACAGACCTTTAAGGATTACGTATAGACTTTTTATCATTCATCCCACTCTGCTATTGTTAGAGGCGAACGTATGAGCACAAGTCTGAAGACCAGGATGACGCTGGTGGTTTCCCTGCTGGTAACGGTGCTTTTGTCGGTGATGTCCATTCTGTCGCTCTCCTACTTCGAGAGGCAGTACAAGGAGATCATTTCCCGCTATCAGTATTCTCTCGTTTCCGAAATATCGGACTCGATCGACGACAAACTCCAGGGCGCTGCGCGAGTGCTCACCTCTCTTTCCTCTACCATCACGCCGGCAATTATCTCCGACCCCGCTGCTTTCAGAAAATTTATTTCGGACCGGCCGTATACAGGCCTGCTTTTCGACAACGGCCTTTTTCTCCTGACGCCGGACGGCAGGATGATCGGCGGGCCGGCGGCCGAGCCGCAATTGGAAGGGAAGGACTATTCTTTCAGGGAATATTTCAAAAAAACCGCGGCGACCCGCAAGCCGCAGATCTCGGAACCTTTTTTTTCCACGCAAAAAAGCGGAAACCCCATTATCGTTTTTACCGCTCCCGTAACCGACCGGAAGGGAAATCTGGGCGCCATACTCTGCGGCAGCCTGGACCTGATGAAGGACAACTTCCTCGGCAGGCTGGCCGGCATGAGGCTGGGTGAAGGGGGTTATCTTTATCTCTACAATACCTCCAGGACTATGATTGTCCATCATGACAGGGAAAGGATACTAAAGCGGGACATACCTCCGCCAGGTGTCAACCATCTCTTTGACAGCGCAATAAAGGGATTCGAGGGGACGGGGGAAACTGTAAACTCTAAAGGGCTGCATACTCTCAGCTCGTTCAAGAGGCTAAAGTCGACCGACTGGATACTGACATCGAATTTCCCCCGCACCGAGGCCTACGCGCCGATTTACCGGGCAAAAAGGTACCTGCTGGCGGCGCTGCTCGTGGTGCTCCTGTTTTCGATCCTGGTAGTCAGGTTTTCCATGCTGCGTCTGACCGCCCCCCTCCTCTTCTTTACCGGACGTGTCAGGCGGATGACGGGAGTGGAAGGGGCACTGGAGCCGATAGCGGTGGACGACTCCGCATCTGAAGAAATCTCCACCCTGGGCCAGGCATTCAACATGATGCTGGCGGAGATGGATCAGCGGAAACAGGCGGAGCGAGGGCAACTGGACTTCCTCAACATACTCCTCGACACGATACCCAATCCGGTTTTCTTCAAGGACAGGGAAGGGAAATATATCGGCTGCAACAGGGCGCTTGAGGAGATGCTCGGCATCAAGCGGACGGAGCTTGTGGGGAAGACAGTCCATGACATTGTTCCCAAAGAGCTGGCCGACGCGCATTCCGAAGCGGACGAAAAGCTTCTTTCGCAGAAGGGGAGCCGGGTATACGAGTCACAATTGAAGCTTGCTGACGGCGCCATGCATGACCTGCTTTTCTACAAGGCGGTTTTTCCCGGCCCTGACGGCGCCCCCGGAGGGGTGATCGGGACTATTGTCGACATCTCCGAGCGGAGACGGGCGGAATTCGAGCTGGCCGAGCATGCCGAATTTGCTGTAAACCTTATCCAGAATTCCACGGTCCCCACTTTCGTGATTGACAGCCGCCACTGCGTCATTATCTGGAACAGGGCGTGCGAAGAGCTGACCGGCGTGAAGGCTTACAATGTGGTCGGCACCAATGATGTCGGTAAGGTATTTTACGGCCATGAACGGCCGGTTCTGGCGGATTTCGTCGTTGACGGCAACTTTGATGAGTTGATTAACAATTACTCCGGACATGCCAGATCTTCCCTCATCCCTAATGGAATCGAGGCCGAAAGGTGGTTCTCGGATCTGAACGGCAGGGATCGCTTCATCTCCTTCACCGCTGCCCCGATTACCAACAGCGCTGGTGAGTTGATTGCGGTCATCCAGACATTGGAAGACAACACAGGGCAGAAGCGGGCTGACGAAAAGATGCAGTGGACCCTTTCCCTGCTCGGAGCCACCCTGGAATCGACCGCGGACGGGATCCTGGTTGTTGACAGTGAAGAGAAGATCATCAGATTCAATAAGAAGTTTATCGAGATGTGGGGTATTCCTGAATCTGTAATGGAAAGCATGGATGATCGGCAGGCCATGTCATTTGTCCGGGCGCAGCTTGTAAATCCCGACGCCTTTATGGAGAAGGTCAGGGAGATATACAGCGATCCCGGGGCGGAGAGCTATGACGTTCTCGAATTCCTGGACGGCAGAATCTTCGAGAGGTACTCCAAGCCCCAGAGAATTGACGAATCCATAATCGGGAGGGTCTGGAGTTTTCGTGACGTTACCGAACATAGAAAGCTCGAAATCCAGTTGCGTCATTCCCAGAAGATGGAAGCCCTCGGGACGCTGGCGGGGGGCGTGGCCCACGATTTCAACAATATGCTTACCGCCATCATTGGATTCACCTACCTTATCAAGACGGACATGGATGCGACAGACCCTAAAATGCATTATCTCAACCAGGTGCTCAGCGCAGCGGAGCGGGCGACCGGCCTTACCCAAAGCCTCCTTGCATATAGCAGAAAGGAGCCACTCAATCCCGGCCGCTATGATCTCAATGAAATCGTCCGGAAGGTCGTCAAGTTCCTGTCGCGCCTCATCGGTGAGGATATAGAGCTTGTTATTGCTCTCGATGAGAAGGAATTGACCATAAAAGCCGACGCCGGACAGATCGAGCAGGTCCTGATGAACTTTGCAACCAATGCCAGGGACGCCATGCCGGGCAAGGGGAAATTGACCATTTCCACCAGAATATTTGATCTGGGGGAGGAATTCATCAGGGTAAATGGATACGGGACCGCAGGGAAGTATGTAAATCTTTCTGTTTCGGACACCGGCTCCGGTATGGAAAAAGCAACCATGGAGCGGATTTTCGAACCGTTCTTCACCACCAAACAAATGGGGAGAGGAACCGGCCTGGGACTTTCCATAGTATACGGCATTGTCAAGCAACATAACGGCTTTATAAATGTTTCCAGCGAACAGGGGAAAGGGACTTCATTCGAGCTTTATTTCCCGCTCGTCCCATCTATCGACAAAATAGATGAGAGGGTGGATGTTCCGACCATAGTGGGGGGAAGTGAAACCATATTGATTGTCGAAGACAGCCCGGAGATAAGGGATCTCCTGAACAAGGTGCTGACAGGCGCCGGCTATAAAGTCATCGAAGCAGTGGATGGACAGGATGGCGTGGAGAAGTTCATCGAACATCGGGAAGAAGTGCGGCTATTGATCCTCGATGTCATTATGCCGAGGAAAAACGGCAGAGAGGCATATGAGGAAATCCGCAAGATTAATGGTGAGGTCAAGGCCATCTTTACCAGCGGCTATACCGCTGAAATAATCAGCAGGGAAGGGATCATGGATGGGAAGTATAATTTCCTCGCCAAGCCCCTTTCCCCGGATATAATCCTTACAAAGGTGAGGCAGACGCTGGACGGTTAAAGTTGATCAGTGTCCATCCGGAAATTTTGGATGAGACACTATTGGTTTCCAATTTGGAAACTAATCCAGGGTGAGCCCGCCCAGAAAATCGAGCAGGCAGCTGTTGAAGGCCGCCGGCTGTTCCAGATTCGCCAGATGGCCCGCATCTGGTATGATGCATAATTGATGATTGGGGAGACCTAGCGCCAGTATCCTTATTTGCGCCATTGTTATGGCCTTGTCCTTTTCGGCCCCGATTACAAGGCTGGGCAAGCGGAAACCTGCAAGGAGCGGAGTATAATCCTTACGCTCAGCCATGGCCAGGAGCCCTCCGGCAAGCCCACGAGGGTTGCCGGACATCATCCACCCGCGGACAACCTCAACGATCTTGGGGCTCTCCAGTTCAGAGCGCTCCGCGAAAAGGACATTTCCAAATATCTCCGCAACCGGATGTGGCCCCGATTTCATCACATCGTGTGCCAGGTTGAGCCGCCGTTCCTTCCCCGCTTCGTCGTCCGCCCCGCTGCGGGTAACGATGAAGCAGGCGGCCGATACCCTTTCAGGATAACGTTCGAGAAGATTGAGA
>Ga0210377_10005403_pt1 | contig 10497 bp, 8 predicted proteins | sample PLM4_65_b1redo_FD_155480 | JGI IMG/M metagenome (GOLD analysis project Ga0210377, IMG submission 155480) | Groundwater sediment microbial communities from an aquifer in East River, Colorado, USA - PLM4_65_b1 redo | ecosystem: Environmental > Terrestrial > Soil > Riparian zone | place: USA: East...
CACGATTGCGCGGCTTCGGACCGATCTGGTACCGTATGTGCCATGACTGCCTGCGCGTCAAATCCATGACCGTTCGGATGCTGTCCCTCCTCGTGCTGGCCGTGCTCGCCTCCGCCGACCCTGCGAGTGGGACCGACACGCTCAACGGACCATCCCGGGTCACGCTCCCGAACGGGGCGGTCTACTCGGTCGAAGTGCCCCAAACGCAGGAAGGGCGGGAGCGGGGGTTGATGTTTCGCCCGCGTCTCGAGCCCAAAACCGGGATGCTCTTCGTCTTCTCCACGCTCGACCGGCACTTGATCTGGATGAAGAATTGCCTGGTCGCCCTGGATCTGGTGTGGATCGACGACGCCAAGCGCGTCGTGTTCATCAAGGAGGGGGCCCCCCCGTGCGCCGGGGATCCCTGCCCGATCTACAGCTCGCCGGTGCCGAGCCGGTACGTCCTGGAAATCCCCTCCGGGGCCGCGCGGGCCGAGAACCTTTCGGTCGGCGGCATTCTTCGGTTCTAACGCTCCCGGTAGGGTGGTGAAGAACTCGGTAAAGCCGCAGGCTGCTCAAAAAGCTCCAGATGCAAGGCCGCAGGAAGGAGGAAACCGGAGCGTACTGGGTCGTACGTGAGGATTTCCGACGACCGAGAACGCAGCAGATGGACTTTTTCAGCAGCCTGCTAGACCAGGCCGAGAAACGGACACAAGAGCCGCAAGCCGCCCCACAAGACGAAGAAGCCGAACACGTCCAAGAGGATGCCGGCGCGGATCATCCGACCGATCGGGACCAGGCCGGACCCGTAGACGATCGCGTTGGGCGGGGTCGAGATCGGGAGCATGAACCCGAAGCTTGCGCCCAGGCAGGCTCCCAGCGCGGGCGGCAGCGCGCTCACCCCCGCCGCTTGAGCAATGGCGATGACGACGGGGATGACCATCGTGGCGGAGGCCGTGTTGGAGGTCAGTTCGCTCAAGAGAATGCCCAGGGCGATCGCGAAGCCCGTGATCTCCCACAGGCCGTCCACTTGGAGCGAGGCGCTGGCGCCGCGTCCGATCGCTTCCGCCAGACCGGTTTTGAACATCAGGTCGCCCAACGCCAGGCCACTCCCGAAGAGCAAGATCGTCCCCCAATCGATGCGTTCGGCTTCTTCCCACGACAAGGTAAAACGCCGCGCGCTCCAGTCCACGGGGAGCACGAAGAGGAGTCCCGCGGCGAGCAGCGCCACGACCGACTCGGAGACGTGGGCGTCATACCACCGTGTGATCGGCGCGGAGGCGCCCCAGACCAGGGCCAACCCGGCGGGAAGAAGCCAGAGGGAGACGGCGGCGCCGAACGCGATGGCGGCGTTCCACTCGGCCTGGCGCCACGGGCCGAGCGCCGCCCGCTCCTCCGCGAGATGCGCGGCGACGCCGGAGAGCGATCCCGTGTCGGGTCGGTAGAGCAACGACAGCAGGATGAAGACGCCCAGCAAGGTCACGGCGACGATCGGGAGGCCGAACCCCATCCACTCGACGAAACCAATGTCCCTCCCCAACTGTTCGGCGATCAGGCCCTTGCCGATGAGGTTGGGCGGGGTGCCGATCAGCGTGCCCAAGCCGCCGACCGACGCGCCATAGGCGACCATCAACAGCAGGGCGCTGCTGTACCGCCAGTCGCTCGGCGAGACGGCCCGCCCCGATCGACGTTGCTGCACGGCCGCGAGCGCGGTCAACAGCCCTCCCGCGATCGGCACGAGCATCGCCGTCGTGGCGGTGTTGCTGATCCAGAGCGAGAGCGCGGCGGAGAGCGCGCCCATGGCGAAGAGGATGCGCGTGGGGCTCTCGCCGACCCACGGCCGGGTGAGGATCCAGAACGCGATCCGACGATCGAGACCGTGCAGGACCATTGCCTCCGCCAGCAGGAAGCTGCCGATGAAGAGGAAAATGATCGGGTGCGCGAACGGGGCGAAGACCTCCTTGGCGCTGCCGATGCCGAGCACGATCGCGGCCGCGGCGGCCAACAGCGCGGTCGCGGGAATCGGGATGGGTTCGGTGATCCAGAAGATGACGACCCACGTCACGAGCGCGGCGAGCGCGTGGGCGGGGCCGGCAAGCGGCGAGGGCCAGAGCCAGACGGCCACCCCGCCCAGCGGGCCGAGGACAAAGCCCACCGCGCCGCGCCATCGCTCGAAACTCGCCTCGGCGGAGGAGGTCGTGGGGTGAGACTCGTCGTCGGTCATTTCGACATGTTCTGCACGTGTAAGGGCGAGGCGGGGCCTCGCCCGTGTCCCTTGCCAATGGCGCCAGCATACCATAGTTGGCTGAGGTTTGCGCGCCGATCGGCCGCGTGGTATAACCCGGGCATGAGCTCGCCGCAGCGTTCCCGCTTCAAGGCGCCGAGATGAGGTCGCTGTTCCGCGTCCTGACGTATCTGGCCCCGTATCGGCACCTCGCGATCGCCACGCTGGCCTGCGCGGTCCTCGCCACCGTGATCGACTTGGCCCCGCCCTGGATCATCAAGCTCGTGATCGACACCGTGGTGCGGCCGGGGGATCTCGGGCCGCTGCCCTGGCTGATGGGCGCCCTCGCGCTGGCCTTCCTGGGTCGGAACGTGCTCAGCGGGGCGCGCGTCCGGCTCAATAACCTCCTGGAGCAGCGGGTGATCTACGACCTCCGCAGGGAGGTCTACGGCAAACTGCAGGCGCTCTCGGTTCGCTATTACGATCAGCGCTCGACGGGTGAGCTGGTCTCGCGGGTCACCAACGACACGAGCAACCTGGAGCGAATTTTCATCGACGGGGTGGAGGCGCTGGTGATGGCCGGGCTCACGCTGATCGGCGTGACCGCCATCCTCTTCACCATGCACTGGCGCCTGGCGCTGCTGGCGCTCATCCCGATCCCGCTCCTGATCGTGGGGGCCACGTTCTTTACCCGCCGCGTCCACGGCCTGTACCGCGCGATCCGCCACGAGTCCGGCCGGTTGAACGCGGTGCTGCAGGACAATCTCTCGGGTATTCGGGAAATCCTCGCGTTCAACCGTCAAGCGCACGAGGCCGAGCGATTCAACACGCACAGTCGGGCCTACTGCCGCGAGCAATTGCGGGTCTCTCGCGTGTGGTCGCTGTACTCTCCCACGATGATCTTCGTGGGATCGCTCGGTACGCTGCTCGTCCTGGGCTTCGGGACGCGGGAAGTCGTTGCCGGCGCGATGACGCTCGGCGAGCTGGTCGCATTTCTCTCCTATCTCGCGCTGTTCTATGTGCCGATCAACCAAATCCACTCGGTCAACCACATGCTCCAGCACGCCCTCGCCTCGGGCGAGCGCGTCTTCGAAGTGCTCGATGCCGTTCCGGAGGTGGTCGAAGCGCCGGCCGCCCACGTCTTACCGCGGAGCCGTGGCGAGGTGGCGTTCGAGGGAGTCTCGTTCGGCTACCGGCCCGACGTCACCGTGCTCCACGACGTCGAGTTTCGGGTGGCGCCGGGCGAGCGCGTGGCGGTGGTCGGTCCCAGCGGGGCGGGAAAGAGCACGATTATCAAGCTCCTTCTCCGCTTTTACGACGTCGGAACCGGGCGGGTTACGGTCGACGGCTGGGACGTGCGCGAGTTGACGCTGGCGAGCCTAAGAGACCAGATCGGGATGGTGGCTCAGGAGCCGTTTCTCTTCAACGGCACGGTCCGCGAGAATCTGGCGTATGGCCGTCTGGAAGCGAACGACGATGAGATCGAAGCGGCTGCGGCCGCCGCCCACGCCCACGAGTTCATCGCGGCGATGCCGGAGGGCTACCAGACGCTGATCGGCGAGCGCGGGGTGAAGCTCTCGGGCGGCCAAAAGCAACGGCTGGCGATCGCCCGCGCGCTGCTCAAAGACCCGCCGATGATCATCCTGGACGAGGCCACCTCCAACATCGACAGCGAAACCGAGGTCCAGATCCAAGACGCGCTGGATCGACTGATCGTCGACCGAACGACCCTCATCATCGCCCATCGCCTTTCGACCCTGCGTTCGGTGGACCGCATCATCGTCCTCGACCGCGGCCGGATCGTCGAAACCGGCCGCCACGACGAGCTCCTCGAACGCCGCGGGCTGTATGCCACGCTGTACGACGCGCAGTTCCAACTGTAGCGGGCTGCTGAAAAAGTCCATCTGCTGCGTTGCTTCGCGATCTGCAAGGAAGTTGATTTCATGCTGCACCTGCGGTGCAGGGCAGATTTTCGGTCGTCGGAAATTGCTTCGCCATGCAGAAGGCGCATTCTCACGTACGACCCAGTACGCTCCGGTTCCCTCCTCCCTGCGGCCTTGCATCTGGAGCTTTTTGAGCAGCCCGTAGGCTTTACCGAGTTTTTCAGCACCTGCTAGCGCGTTACCGAGCGCTGCCAAACCTCGCCGGAACGATTCGCGGTATCATGCCGGTATGCCCCTGCCAATCGACCAGCTGGAGCGCCTGACCGAGATGGATTCCGAGAACCCGACGCTGCGTTTTGCGCTCGGGCAGGCGTACCTGGACGCGGGCCGGTTCGCCGAGGCGGCCGGCGCGTTGGAGCGCGCGGTCGCGCTCGACCCTCTCTATACTGCGGCGTACTGGCCGTTGGGAAAGGCGCTGGAAGGCGTGGGGCGCCTTGCCGAGGCGCTCGCGACGTACGAACGGGGGATCGGCGTGGGGGAGACGACGAGAGACGTCATCCCGACGCAGAAGATGCGGGCCCGCCTTAAGCGGCTTAGAAAGCCGCAAGCGGGGAGCGGCAAGGAAGGGGTCAGCGGATCGTGACGGTGAAGGCGATCGAGTTTGGTGAGAAACCCGTGAGCACCGAGGAGTTGGCGATGGGGCGGAGCGCTCCGACCCCCTGGTCGATCGTGTAAGACGAGATCGTGTTGGAGTCTCCGTTCGTGACGTACACGAACGCCCCCGACGGATCGACGACGATGGCGGTCGGTCGAACCCCGGTCGCGGCAGCCGTGACAGGCACAAACGTGAGCGATCCCGTTTCGGTGTCGATCGTATACGCCGAGATCGTGTTCGACCCGGTGTTGGTGGCGTAGGCGAACCGGCCGAAGGGGTCGATCGCGAGCGCGGACGGGTTCGTGCCTGTCGGCAGGGTGGAGTTGGCGACCGCCGTGAGCGCGCCGGTCCCTGCGTCGATCGCGTAGGCCGCGATACGACTCAAGCTCTCGTTGGCGTTGATGACGTACGTGAACCGGCCCGATGGGGCCACGACCACCGTCCGCGGGTTGGTCCCCACCGAGACGGACCCGGTTGCGGTGAGCGCTCCGGTGAGGGGCGCGATCGCATAGGTTGAGACGGTGTTCGAAGCGGAATCGGCCGCGTAGACGAATCGGCCCGAGGGATCGACCGTGACGTTGACGGGGTTCACGCCCGTCTCGGTCGTGGCGTCGGGGATCGCCGTGAGCGCGCCGGTCTCCGCGTCGATGGCGTAGCCAGCGATGCGGCTCAAGCCGACGTTCGCGTTGACGACGTAGACGAATCGGCTCGACGGCTCGACGGCCAACGCCGTGGGGTTGGTGTTAACGGTCACAGCCCCGCGCGCGCTGAGCGCACCGGTATCCGGGTCCACCTCGTAAGCCGAGACCGTGCCGGTTGTGGCGTGGGCGGCGTAGGCGAATCGGCCCGAGGGGTCGATCGCGACGGCCACCGGTGTGCCCTGGGCGGCGGCGACCGGCTGGGTCCCGATGGGATTGAAGATCCCGGTCGTTGTGTTGACCGTGTAGGCTGAGATATCCAACGAATCTCGGTTGGCCACGTAGTAAAACTCTGGGGTATACGTGACGGCTGCGGTCCCCGCGGTCAGCGCCAGGGAGGCCGGCCCGCGGTGGGCGCGCACCGTCCCGAGCGCCGTCAAGACGCCGGTCGCGGCGTTGATTTCAAAGGCGGAGACGTCGGCCGATCCCGAGTTGGCGACGTAGACGAAGCGCTCCGAGGGATCGACCGTCACCGCGCTGGGATCGGTTCCCGTCGCAAGCGCGGGGGTGCTGATCGCCGTCAGGATTCCGGTCGCGACATTCACGGCGTAACTTTCGATCGTCTCTGAATCGGCGTCGATGACGTAGGCGAATTTCCCCGAGGGGGTGACCGCGAGAGCCGCCGACCCAACCCCAGATCCCACCGACCCCGCGGCGGTCAACATGCCGGTTGCGGGATCGATCGAAAACACCGCCACGGTGCCGGATAGGGCGTTGGCGACGTACGCAAACGCTCCGGAGGGGGCGACGGTGATCGAGGCCGGACCCGTTCCGGCGGCGACGGTGCCGACCGAGGTCAGGACGCCGGTGGTGGCATTGATCGAATAGGCCGACACGCTGGATGCGCCGCTGGGGCCTCCGTCATTGACGACGTACAAGAAATGGCCGGACGGTTCGACGGTCAGCGAGGCCGGACCCGTTCCGGCCGCGAGCGCGCCCTGCTGCGTCAACGCGCCGGTGTTGGGATCAACCGTGTAGGCCGAGACGGTGTTGGCCCCGTGATTAGCCGCGTAAGCGAACTTCCCGCTCGGGTGCGTGGCGACCGCGGATGGGAGGCTTCCCGTTTGAAACGGCGAGGCAGCCATCTCGGTCAGCGCGCCGGTGGCGGCGTTGATCGTGTAACCCGAAAGAGTGTTCGAACCGCGGTTAGCGACGTAGGCGAATTTCCCCTGGGGATCCACCGCGACCGCGACGGGCGTCGTCCCAGCCGGTACGTAACCGTGGGACCGCAACTGCCCGCGCGTTGCGTCGACGGTGTAGACGGAAACGGTCCCGTCGATCGAATTCGCCACGTAGGCGAATCGGGGCAAGGGTGAACCCGCCGATCCGGCGCCGGGACCGGCGCCTTCGCCCGAGCTGGATCCTGACCCGCAACACGGTGGAGGACCACCCGAGCCGCCGGTCGAGCCGCCGCACCCCGCAAGAATCAGCCCGGCAATCGCCATAACCGAGAAAACCTGAACTATCCGTGATCGCGCACGCATGCCTGCTCGGGGGACCTCCGTACGATCCTAAAAATTCCGATGCGGTTTTCCTCCGCTCACTGTACATGGTGTGAAGAGGGGGGTTCAATCGCTCTCTTAATAGTGTTCTATTAAATGGTAATTATATCGTTGGCAAACCCAAATCGGACATAAAACAGATGGCCTACTAGATCTTGTAGCTTATCCCGCATATACTACACAAGACCCTCGAAATAGCGTCCTACCCTGACACTTCACTTCATCGCTTGACATGAGTAGATGTGACATGTTAAAACTATCGGCGTCACCATGATCAACATGTTAGGAGGATGGGATGAAGGACGAAAACTTCTCTATCACGATTACTCCTAAGACAGTGATGGAATGGCAGAACGAAGCCAAGGCCCTTCTTGAGAGCATTCAGAAGGATACGGCACGCTATAATCTTTTGGAGCAGCGCATTAAGGCAGTAGGCCTCTTCCGGGAGCTCGAACGCCCGACGAAAAATATTCCCATCGGTTCCCCGAATGAGCTGGCAGGCGAGGATTTACAAACAGAGACGGCAACTCGCTTGGGGAACCTTGCCCCCCCGGCCGCCATTATCTCTTTACTTCGAGAGGCTGGTGGACAAACGATGCCGCTCAATGTTATTCGGCAAAAACTCCTGAGCGCAGGTTACCCCCCCGAAAAGCTTGGGCGCGACTATCAGTACTTCTATACTGTGATTAAAAGGCTCAAGGGTAGTAAACGAATTGTTAAGGATGGCAATGGCGTTCGCTTAAGCTCGACCGCTAGTGGGAGTAATATGAATCTCTAGAACGTCATAAATTAAGAGGGGCCGATCAGCGGCAAGGCTGATCGGCCCCGGTTGAGCCGCATTTCGCCACGAGGGTTGAAATGTTTTACGCCAGGAAAGGGCGTAGGCTCGTGTGTATTTTGGCACGAGGCCCACCGCAAGTCAATATCATGAAGGTTATTTTTTGGGTTTTGCCTTCAGTTTATCGCTTTTAGGCGGTGGAGTTGCGGCCAGAATATTGGTGACCGCTTCCTGATAGCTTAATGGGAACAGAGAGAGTTTACTTTTCGATTTTTTAGACGTTTTATTTGTCATAAGGAGGACCTGCTATGCCACGCTAAATGTGGCCGTCTGGGAGGCCAGGGACGAAGGGCGAGGCAACCTATTCAGTCTTCGCGGGCTGTGGTTGCCTCGCCCCCCAGTGCTCGTGCTCGATAATGGCGCCGTGGCGGAACCGGCATACGCGGCAGACCTGGAATCTGCTAGGCTCTGGCCTATGGGGGATCGAAACCCCCCGGCGCCATTCTTTTGAGCTTTTTAAGTATAGCAGGGATGGCTAATGATTTCAACCAAGATAAGGTATGGGGGAAAACTAAGGGGAACTCATTGACTGACTATTCAGCCGACACGCCATGCAAATTAATTTCATGTTCACTACAGGAGTAAAGGACTGTGATCCGCGGTGTTCCAGCTTGTGGGTCTGCTTCCTGAACATATAGATGAAAAATAAGACCGGTCCCCTCTCTTATTGCCCCGAGCTCCTCGCCTTTCCGAGCCAGCAGCCACGTCAATCCGTTCCAGGCCTCTGCAAATCGAGGCAATTCCGATTCATACTGACGAAGTCTGGCACTAACAGATGTGTCTTCGACAATGGAACGATATAACTGCCAAGACACGAGGTTTCGGGAACTCCTTCCCTATGCAACCGCATCCTTGCGTTCTATAACCTCGGCTACAATGGAGTCGGCCCAGGCATAATCTTTCTCTGTTATTTCTCCAGCATTCGCCGCCAGGGTTGCATAAAGAGGAATCTCCTCCCCGAGAGCGGCAGCGGCCCAAATTTGATCGTGGGATAGTTCGCTGATTGAGCCAGAGGTGTGATGTTTACATACATCTTCGATGACAAGGTCAATTAGCCGCAATTCACGCTCAGAAAATAAGGAGATATCTGGCGGAGTAATGGCGACATGTTCCCTCGGTTGATACGCAACTAAAGGCTCCCGCGTGACAATCTTTCCTTCTTTTTCTAATTCGCTCAGCACACTAAGGATATTTTTGGGAACGGGACCAAATTGTCGCTTAATATAGGTCTCTCCCGTGAGCCCAGCGCCATCAACTCGATACGCAAGAGTATCCACAAACCAAGGGATCTTGTTTAGTTTAGTGGCCCCAAGCTGGGCTGGATCATCACATTTCCAGCAAATATAGTGAATGAGCTCTTTAAATTTTTGGGTTGCCATAGCGTGTCTCCCCCGCCAGAGACACGCGGATTGTATCAAACTTGTCCACAAGTTGTCAACAGCCATGATTTCACATATTATTCTCGGGCTTTGCTAGTGGGTTTTTGTAGTAAAGTCGCTTCCCCTCTGTCGCTCGAATAGCTGCCTTTGTTCGCTCCCCGTCTGAGACAGACCGGAGATTATAGCGAAACGAAAACTCGTCGCAATAGCGACCGAGATGCTGCTTGCTGACATGGTGAAATGTGCCGTTGATCCCGCGCTTGAGGAGGGAGAAGAAACCCTCCACCGTATTTGTTGAGGCCCCTCCGCGCACATACTCTTTCGCGCTGTGGTTGACCGTTTGGTGTCCATCCCGAAATTCCTTCCCGATCCCGTGATAACCCGGATGCTCGTCAGTCATAATCAGGGAATCCAGGTCCACATGGGCGCGAATCGCGCCTTTTAATGTCTTCGACGTCACCCGCTCAACCGGGTACGCAATAACCCGTCCGTCTCGCACATGTCCACTCCGCTCCACCAACGCGATGACCGGCGTTTTGTTGGCGTTCTTTTGATCCATCCGGGCTTTCCCGCCGACATATGTTTCGTCTACTTCCACGGTGCCCTTGAGTTTGCTCGCCAATGGCTCTTGCCGCATGGCCTCACGAATCCGATGGGCCATAAACCAGGCCGATTTGTAGGTGATATCGAGCATCCGGTGCAGTTGGTGGGCGCTCATCCCCTTTTTCGAGGCGCAGAGGAAGTGAATCGCCCGGAGCCATTTATACAAAGGAATGTGGCTGCCCTCGAAAATCGTCCCGACCGTCACGGTAAATTGCTTCCGGCAGTCGTTGCACTTGTAGACGCCTGGACGAACCGGCTTGCGAGAACCCGCTTTCGATTTCAGGGGATAGGATCGGACCGACCCGCAATGGGGACAGGCGCGGCCGTTCGACCACCGCAGCCCTTCTAGGAAGGTTCTAGCCGCCTCTTCGTCACATACACTGACTGGTAATCCTGGCGTATTCATGGCGTTCCCCCAAGCTAGCCATAGCTTAGCATGGGGTGTTTGGGTTTGTCAAGTATATAATTACCTATTAAATCTTATTACTTGATATTTGATGATATTTTGTTATATAAATTACCTATTCATAGGATGAGGAGGGGACGATGAGACCACCATTTGGAGCGCCAGGCATTCCACGAAGACCCCGCGTCGGGGGAAGGCAAGGATCTGATCCCCAATACCGGGAAGTCCGTGAGGTGTTTGAGTTGGCGGAGGAGGCGGCCCGGGCTGCGGGGTCCGGCGTCTCGGCCGACCACCTGGCCCTCGGCATCCTGCGCTCGGCGGATCCATCGG
>Ga0210377_10005404_pt1 | contig 10497 bp, 9 predicted proteins | sample PLM4_65_b1redo_FD_155480 | JGI IMG/M metagenome (GOLD analysis project Ga0210377, IMG submission 155480) | Groundwater sediment microbial communities from an aquifer in East River, Colorado, USA - PLM4_65_b1 redo | ecosystem: Environmental > Terrestrial > Soil > Riparian zone | place: USA: East...
GGCTGCGCGGGCGCTACGGCAAGCTGATCGAGGAGTGCGCGGCCGGCGTGCGGGCGGTGGATTATCGGGTCGACCTGGTCGCGGCCTCCGCCGCTTCGGCGGCCGCACGCACGCTGAGCGAACCACAGGCCAGTGCAAAGCCCGTGGCGCGCGTCGAAGACTCGGGCTCGCAGGAGCGCATGTTCGAGAGCTTCATCTCGGGGCCGGGCAATGCGCTCGCGCTCGAGGCGGCGCGCCTGATCGCGCGCGGCCAGCCGGGTCGCTGCAATCCGCTCTTCCTGTACGCGAACACCGGCATGGGCAAGACGCATCTCTGCCGCGCCATCCACGCGCGGCTCGGCAACGCGGCGCTCTACCGCTCGAGCGAGGAGTTCACCACCGAGGTCACCGAAGCGCTGCGCGCGGGCCAGATGCCGCGCATCCGCCAGCGCTATCGCCGCTCCACGAACGTGTTGATCCTCGAAGACGTGCAGTTCCTCGCCGGAAAGCGCGCGACGCAGGTCGAGCTCTTCCACACGCTCGACCATCTGATGTCCCACGGGAAGACGGTCGTGCTCTCCGCGGACCGCCCGCCCGCGGAGCTCGATGAGCTCGACCCGAAGCTCTCCTCGCGCATGGCGTCGGGGCTGGTCGCGTGCATCGCGCCGCCCGAGCACGAGACGCGCCTTGCGATCCTGCGCGAGCGCGCGGCACGCGGCGGCGTGCGCGTGCCCGAAGCGTGCCTCGAGCTGCTCGCCACGCGCGCGCTCGCGTCGGTGCGCGATCTCGTCGCTGGCTTGAATCAGGTGGTTGCGCGCGCGTCGCTCTTGCAGTCGACGATCACACCCGAGCTCGTCGCACAGGCGCTCGCCGCGGTCGAGCTGCCCGGCCGCGCGCGCTCGCTCGAAGAGATCATGGCGGAGACCGCGCGCGCGTACGGCGTCGCCAAGGACGATCTGCGCGCGCGCTCGCGCAAGCAGAGCCTGGTGCGCCCGCGGCAGATCGCGATGTATCTGGCGCGCCGCTACACCGACGCGTCACTGGCCGAGATCGGGCGCGCCTTCTCGCGCGACCACACCAGCGTGATGTACGCGATCGACGTGGTGGAGCGGCGGATCGTCGAGAAGCCCACGCTTCGCTACGAGCTCGAGGCGCTCGCGCAGCGTGTCAGCGGGGGGCCGCCTCGCCGTAGTGCTTCTGGTAATACTCGCGGTACTCCCCCGATTTGATCGGCTCCCACCAGTCACGCCGTTCGGTGTACCAGGCGACGGTCTCGGCGATTCCCGCCGCCAGGTCCGCCTCGGGCCGCCAGCCGAGCGCGCGCAGCTTCGTGGTGTCGACGGCGTAGCGGTGATCGTGGCCGGGACGCAGTCCCTGCACGGGCCGGATCAGCGTCTCGGGCCGGCCGGTGCAGCGCAGGATCATGCGTGTCAGCTCGGCGTTGGTCACTTCAGGGGTCTGATTGGCGCCGATGTTGTAGATCTCGCCGCGCGTCCCGCGGCGCAGCAAGAGCAGAAGCGCCCGGCAGTGATCCTCGACGCGCAGCCAGTCGCGCACCTGCGTGCCGCCGTCGTAGAGCGGGAGCGGCTCGCCGTCGAGGGCGTTGGTGACGAAAACCGGGATGACCTTCTCCGGGTACTGATACGGCCCGTAGTTGTTCGTGCAGCGCGAGACGATCACGTCCATGTCGTGCGTGCGGTGGAAGGCGAGGGCGATGTGGTCGGCGCCCGCTTTGGCCGCCGAGTACGGGCTCGACGGCTCGAGGGTCGCGCTCTCTTTCGGGAACTCGGGCCAGGCGACGTCGCCGTAGACTTCGTCGGTGCCCACTTGGAGGAAGCGCGCGCCGCGGTTCACCTGGCGTGTGGCTTCGAGCATGACGTACGCGCCGTAGACGTTGGTGTCGATGAAATCGCCGGCGCGCGCCTTCGTCGAGCGATCGACGTGCGACTCGGCGGCAAAGTTCACGATCCAATCCGCGCCCGCGACGAGCTCCAGCGCCACCTTCATGTCGCGGATGTCGCCGCGCACGAAGCTGTAGCGCGGCGAGCTCGCGACGTCGGCGAGGTTGGCGAGGTTGCCCGCGTAGGTGAGCACGTCCAGGTTCGCGACCTGCGCGTCGGACTCTTCCGCGAGCAGCGTGCGGATGAAATGCGAGCCGATGAAGCCCGCGCCGCCCGTCACCAGCACTCGTCTCATGGCTGCCTCATCGTCGGGTCCGGCTGCACGCCTTGAGAGACGCGCTCAGTACCCGGTCGCGAGCGCGAGACCCTGGCCGCTCGCTGCGCGCGCCGTCGGGGCCAGCGCGAGCTCGAGCGGCTGCGCCTGCGCGCGCGTCCGCGCCGCGCGGCGACCGTAGGTCGTCGTGCGCTCGTACGGTGTGCGGCCGATCTCGCGGATCAGCCGCTCGATCGTCTCCGGCTCGACGTGGTCGCCGTGCTCCGATCCGGCGGCCTTGCTGATCGATTCCTCCATCAGCGTTCCACCGAAGTCGTTCGCGCCCGACATCAGCGCGATCTGGCCGGGCTTGAAGCCCATCTTCACCCACGAGATCTGCACGTTCTTGATCCACGGCCGCAGGAACAGGCGCGAGATCGCGATCAGGCGCAGGTCCTCGGGCATGCTCGCGCCCGCGCGCGAGCCCTGCTCGTTGTAGAGCCGCGTTTTGTGGTGGATGAAGCCGAGCGGGACGAACTCGGTGAAGCCGCCGGTTCGCTTCTGGATGTCGCGCAAGAGCTCGAGATGGCCCGCGATGTGGCGCGGGCTCTCGATGTGTCCGTACATCAGCGTCGAGCTCGAGCGCAGGCCGACCTCGTGCGCGGTCGTGACGATCTCGACCCAGCGCTCGGTCATCAGCTTGCGCGGCGAGAGGATCTTGCGGATCTCGTCGTCGAGAATCTCCGCCGCCGTGCCCGGAATCGTGCCCAGGCCCTCGTCCTTCAGCATCGACAGGTAGTCGCGCAGCGACATGCCGTTCGACTTCTGGTGGCCGAAGTGGATCTCCTCCGGCGAGAACGCGTGGATGTGGAGATCGGGCAGCTCGGATTTGATCGCGCGCACGATCTCGCGGTACCAGAAGCCGTCCTTGTTCGGGTGGATGCCGCCCTGGATGCAGACCTCGGATGCGCCGCGCGCGACCGCTTCCTGCGCACGCCCGACGACGTCCTCGAGCGTGCGGTCGTAGGCGTCCTCTTCGTGCTTGTGGCGCGCGAAGCCGCAGAAGCTGCAGCCGACGTAGCAAATGTTCGTGAAGTTGATGTTGCGGCAGATCACGTAGGAGATCTCGTCGCCGACGTCGTCGAAGCGCGCGCTGTCGGCGACCGCGCAGAGCACCTGCAGATCGCGGCCCTGGGTGCCGAGCAGGAGCTCGGCGTCGGCGCGCGAGAGCTCGCGGCCTTCGAGCGAGCGCTCGAGCACGGCGCGAACGGGCGCGGTCGTGCCACGCAGAAGTGTGTCGGAGAGGCTAGCTCGGGGGGCGGACATCAAGACTCCTTGGCCAACCCTGCGCGTCGGTGGACGCGCGCAGTCGGCGCAGCATTTCGGGCTCGAAGAACTCGGGCCGCTTGGCGATGTATTCGGGGTAGACGCAGAGGCGATCGCGCAGCTCGTAGCCGCCCGCGGCAGTCGCGGAGCGCAGCGCTTCGAGCTCTGGCCACGGCGCTTCGGGGTTGATGAAGTCGATCGTGAGCGGCGAGACGCCGCCCCAGTCGTTGATGCCCGCGCGCAGCAGGAGCTCGAGTGACGTGGGCGAGAGGTTCGGCGGCGCCTGCAGATTCATGCGCGGGCCGAGGATCAGCCGCGCCAGCGCGGTCGTGCCGGCCATCAGCGCGTCGCTCGGCATCGGCACGTCGGCCATGGCCGTGCCGGGCTTGGGGTGGAAGTTCTGCACGATCACTTCCTGGATGTGCCCGCCCGAGGCGTGCAGCTCGCGGATCGCGAAGAGCGTGTCGACGCGCTCCTCCGCCGTCTCGCCGATGCCGACCAGGATGCCGCTGGTGAACGGGATCGCGAGCTCGCCGGCCTCGCGCGTCATGCGGATGCGCTTGTCGGGATCCTTGTCGGGCGCGTAGTAGTGCGCACCACCCCGCTCGCGCAGCCGCAGGCTCACGCTCTCGAGCATGAGGCCCATGCTCGCGTTGGTTGCGCGCAGGCCCGACATCTCCTCGGGCGACATGATGCCCGCGTTCGTGTGCGGGAACATTCCCTCCGCGTACGAAACCGCGCAGGCGTCGGCCAGGTAGTCGGTCGTGCGCGCGTAGCCGCGCTCGGAGAGCCACGCGCGGTAGCCGCGGTACGCGACCTCCGGCTTGTCGCCCAGACAGAAGAGCGCTTCGAGGCAGCCCAGCGCGCGCGCGCGGCGCGACGTCTCGCGCACCTCCGAGAGCAGCCAGGTCTTCGCGCGGGCTGAGTCCGGCTCGACCGCGAAGGTGCAGTAGCCGCAGCGGTCGCGACACAGATTGGTGAGCGGGATGAAGACATTCCGCGAGACGGAGACGACGCGGCCGTGGCCGCGGATGCCGAGCTCGCGCGCAGCCTCGAGCAGCGGCTCGAGGATGGTCTCGGGCGCGCGCTCGACCCGCGCCATGATTTCGACCGCGGCGAAGCGCTCGAGCGGCTCGACGTCGACCGCCTTGCGGATGCGTTCCAAGAGCTCGGCGCGGGGGGTTTCGGTCGCCACGCGAGCAGGCTAACACCGCCCTCTACGAGCCAACAAGCTGACGTGACGTAAGGGTTTTCGGGTCGGCGAAGGCGAGGCGCTTGCGCATCACGCGCACGGCTTGCGGGCTCGAATCGACCAGCAGGAAGCGCCGACCCAGGCGCGCGGCGGCCTCGCCCGCCGTGCCACTCCCGGCAAAGAAGTCCAACACCAGGTCGCCCGGCCGCGAGTGGACGGCGATGATCCGGGACAGGATCGCGAGCGGCTTCTGCGTGGCATAGCCGGTGCGCTCGCGCGAGTTCGTCGGCACGATCGTCTGCCACCAGACGTCGGTGGGGGTCTTGCCGCGCGCGGCCTTCTCGGGACCAACGAGTCCGGGCGCCGCGTACGGAATCCGGTCGATCGCGTCGTACGCGAACGTGTAGCGCGCGGGATCGCGCGCGTACCACAGAATGGTGTCGTGCTTGGCGGGCCAGCGGCGGCGCGTGCGCGCGCCGTAGTCGTACGCCCAGACGATCTCGTTCATGAATGACGCGCGGCCGAAGAGCCGGTCGAGCAGCACCTTCACGTAGTGCGACTCGCGCGGGTCGAGGTGCACGAAGAGCGAGCCGGCGGGCTTCAGGATCCGCCGCGCCTCGACGAGCCGCGGCTCGAGAAACGCGGGGAAGTCGTCGAAGCGGTCGGCGAAGGACGAGACGCCGATCACCTCGCTCTTGTAGCGCCGGCCGGCGAAGCCGGTTCGGTCGCCAGCGGCGTCGTCGCGGCGCGTGCGCAGGCGCTTGCGCTGCTGGGTGCGGCCGGTATTGAACGGCGGATCGATGTAGATCAGGTCGACGAACGCGTCCGGGAGCGCGCGCAGAACGCCGAGGTTCTCGCCCTGTACGATCGTGTTGCCGCGGCTATCCTGCGCCACGTGCCGATCCGAGCGGTCTCCTTCGACCTCTTCGACACGCTGGTCGACATCCACATGGACCAGCTTCCGGTCGTTTCGATCGACGGGCGGCGCGTTCCTTCGACCTACGGGCTCCTGCACGCCGCCAGTGTGCAGTGGCACGGGTTGGAATTCGAGCGCTTCGCGACGGAGCTCGCGCGCGTCGATCGCGAGATGCGAGAGTCCTACTACGCGGAGCACCGCGAGCTGCCGACGATCGTGCGCTTTCGCGCCTTCGGCGCGCTCCTCGGCGTCTCCGACGATGCCATGGCCCGGACGCTCACGGACGTGCACATGGCCGCGATCCGCGAGCGCGTGACCGTTCCCGCGCACCACGCCGCGCTGCTCGCGCGGCTGCGTGCCCGCGTGGCGGTGGCGCTGTGCTCGAACTTCAGCCACTCCGAGACGGCTCGCGCAGTGCTCGACCGGGCCGGGCTGCTCGTCCACTTCGACCCGGTCGTGGTCTCCGACGCGCTCGGCCTGCGCAAGCCGCGCGCGGAGATCTTCAACGCGGTGCTCGAAGGTCTCGGGCTCTCTCCAGCCGAGGTCCTGCACGTGGGCGATAGCCTCGACGCGGACGTGGCCGGGGCGAGCGCGCTCGGCCTGCGCACCGCCTGGCTGACGCGACGCGTGCGCAATCCCGAAGCCGTGCGGAGCGCCTACAGCGGCACGGCGCCCGACCACGTGATCGCAGATCTCGCCGAGGTGGAGGACCTGATCGGGAGCTAGCGCCCGAACAGGACGGCTTCGAGCGCCGCGACCTGCCGATCCCAATCGTAGCAGCGCGCGATGAACTCGACGCCGCGGCGGCCGAGCTCGCGACGCATGGCAGTGTCGAGCATGAGGGAGACGCTGGCGCGTCTGAACCCGTGCACGTCGCGCGCGACGAGCAGGCCGTCCTCTTCGCCGCGTGCACCGAGACCCTCGAAACCCTCCGCGCTGGTGACGACGGGCACGCCGAGCGCCAGCGACTCGAGGATCTTGTTCTGCACGCCGCCGGCCACGCGCACCGGGCAGAGACTCAAGGCGGCGCGCTCGACGTACGGGCGCACGTCGTCGACCGCCCCGGTCACGGTGACGCCGTCACGACCCGAGTATGCGCGCACCGACGCCGGTGGATTCACGCCGACGATGTCGACGCTCGCGTCCGCGAGCTCCGTTCGGATCGCCGGCATGATCTCGCGCGCGATGCGCAGCGCCGCGTCGGCATTCGCGAAGCTGTGCAGGTTGCCGACGAAGACCGCGCGCCTGGCTTCGTACGTCTCCGCCGTGGGAGCGAAATACTTGCGGTCGACGCCATTGTTCACCACCGCGAGCCGCTTCTCAGGCGCGCCGTTGCGCGCGAGCTCGCGCGCGTCGACTTCCGCGATCAGCACGGTCGCATCGAAGCGCCGCACGATCTCGGGCTCGTAGCGGCGCACGCGCGCCCATTCGATCGCGTTCACGATCCGGAACCAGTCGCGCCGCACGGCCTGCGCACGCGCGAAGACCATGCTTATGGCGTCGGTCATGTCGAGCACGCGGCGCAGCTCCGTGTGGTGCTCCACGTACTGTGCCATGCGCAGCAGATGGACATACACCGCGTCGTAGCGGGTGCTCGAAAGACGCGCCTCGACGCGCGCGCGCATCTGCGCGGAACGGTAGTAGTGGACCTGGAGCGGCTCACGGGACGCGAGCCCGAGGAGCGAATTTGCGCGCGAGCGCCAAGGTGCGAGCCGCACGGTCTCGACGCTTATGCCCGGATGGCGGAGCGCGAGCTCACGGGCCTGCGCTTCCTCGTCCGCGTGCTCCACGAAGGAGAGCAGGTCGACGGCATGGGCTCGAGACAGGCGCGAGAGGAACGCATGCGCCCGCAGCTTGTCGCCGCCGACCGGTGGCCAGGGCAGACGCGGCGTCAAGGCGAGGATGCGCATGGATTCGAGATTGACACGCATTTTTGCCTGCCGCATTCTGCGCGGCCGATGCACGCCGTGATCCAAGCTCGCTTTTCCGCGCGTCGCGCTCGTACCGGGTCCCACCGGCGCGGATAGATCCGTCAGATCTCCGCCCGCCGGCGGGACTCCTCCGTCGCACGTCATGTGCCCCCGTTTTCGAGTCTCCCGCAAGCCGAGGTGGAATCATGTCCGAGGTCTTCGACGCGATCGTCTCCCGCGAGAAACAGGTCTTCATGCCGATGGTGCGACGCTGGCCCGTCGCGCTCGAGCGCGGCTTCGGCTCGCGCGTCTGGGACGTGGAAGGCCGTGAGTACATCGACCTGACAGCCGGCTGGGGCGTGACCGCGATCGGTCACTGCCACCCCGAGCTCGTCGAGGCGATCAGCGACCAGGCGCGCACGCTCATGCAGACGACGAACATCGTCTACACCAAGCCGCAGCTCGATCTGGCCGAGCGGCTCGCGCGCCTGGCGCCGCGCGGCATCCACCAGTCGTTCTTCACCTCGAGTGGCGCCGAGGCCAATGAGGGCGCGCTCAAGCTCGCCGCGCGCCGGACCGGACGCAGCCGCTTCGTGTCCACACTGAACAGCTTCCATGGCCGCACGCTTGGCGCGATGGGGTGCCTGGGTCAGGAGAAGTACCGCGGACCATGGAGGGGCATCGTGCGCGAGGCCGTGTTCGTGCCGTACGGCGATGCGGACGCGCTCGAGGCTGCGCTCTCGCCGGAGATCGCCGCGTTCATCGTCGAGCCGGTGCAGGGCGAGGGGGGCGTCGTGGTTCCGCCCGCGGACTACCTGAAGCGCGTCGCCGATGCGTGTCACGCGGCGGGCGCCCTGCTGATCGCCGACGAGGTGCAGACCTGCGTCGGTCGCACGGGGCGCTGGCTCGCCTGCGACCACGCCGGCGTAGTTCCCGACATCGTCACGCTGGGCAAGGGCCTCGGCGGCGGCTTCCCGCTCGCGGCGTTCATGGCGACGGAGGAAGTGATGGGCGCGATCCAACCCGGCGACCACGGCGGAACCTACGCCGGCAATCCGCTCGCCTGTCGCGCGGGCGCGGCCGTGCTGCGCGTGATCGAGGCGCAGGGTCTGGTCGAGCGCGCGGCGATCGTCGGCAAGGACGTGCTCGCGCGACTCACGGCGTTCGCGAAGTCGCAGCCCGAGAAGGTGGAGGGCGCGCGCGGGCTCGGCCTGCTCGTGGGCCTCGTGCTGCGCGATCCGGCCTTCGCGTTGCGCGTCCACGCGGAGATGCGCGAGCGCGGCCTGCTGGTCAACCTGACCGCGGATCGCGTGCTGCGCCTCTTCCCGGCGCTGAACATTCCCGATGGCGACCTCGCGCAAGGGCTCGAGATCCTCGAGACGTGCATCCGGAACGCGTCGTGAAGCACCACCGCCTCGCCGCCGTGCTCGCCGCGCTCGCGCTCCTGTCCTGTCAGGGAGGACTCGGCGGGCTCGGCGCGAGCCCGCCCGTGAGTGGCGTCTGGCTGCTCGTGCCCGCCGAGTCGTCGCTCTGGTTCGTGGGCATCAAGAACAACGCGATCGGCGTGCCGGGTTCGTTTGCCGGCATGGAGGGCGGCTTCGACGTACAGAAGAGCGAGGCGTGGCTGGAGGTGCGCGTCGGCAGCGTCGACACCGGCAATCCCGAGCGCGACGAGAACCTGCGCGTGCACCTCTTCGACTCACTCCGCTTCCCGGCCGCGCGCTTCGCAATGACGGGCATCCCGGGCGCCGCGGCGCTGCCGGCGGTCGGCGCGAGCATCGAGACGAAGCTCGCCGGCAAGCTGCTGATTCGCGGTAGCGAGTTCCCGCTCGAGGTTCCGGTCCGCGTCACGCGCGCCGCGGCGAACCAGATCCGTGTGCGCAACACGAAGCCCGTCGTGCTCTCGCTTGCGGATCTGGGCATGGAGCAGGCGCTCGCGGTGCTGAAGGCCGTCTGCGGACACGAAGCGGTGTCGGGCGCCGTGCCGATCGAGATCGACGTCGTCTTCGAGCCGATCTAGGCAGGCGCGCTCAAGGTGTGACCCCGAGCTTCACCCCGTGCCAGGGGCAGTACGCGTAGCTCGCCTCGAGCGCCTCGCCGCCCTTCGGACACTTCACGGCGCCGACGATCGCGGTGAACGGCGCGCGCCAGTAGGCGTCTTGCGCCGGCGCGGAATCGTCGAAGCGGAACTCGATTCGCAGCTCGCCGGGCGCATCACCGGACAGGATCGGCTTTCCCTTCGCGTCCACGTTGGCGAGCGGCAGCAGGCGCAGGCCCTCGCCGACGCCGGCGAGCGAGGCGCGCAGCAAGTACACGAGACTCGGCACGAGCCGCGTGAGCTCGGGATTCACCTCGCGCAGAACCTCGACCTTCTCTCCGTTGCGATAGAACTGCGCCCGCTTCACGATCTCGGCGATCGACGCGAACGTCGGCTTCTTGTCGGTGTTCAGCTTCGTCTCGATCGCGCCCACGATCAGGTAGTCGCGGAAGACGGTGCGCACCTTGGCCTGATCCTCGGCTGGAATCCCGAGCTCTTTGGCGGTGAGCTCCCAGTACTCCTGCGGCAACCACCAGAAGCTCGCGACGCGGCCGCTGCCGCTGCCGCCTTCGAGGGTTCGCGCGGTTTCGCGCACGATGTCGCTGCTGTTGCCGGCGCGTCCGATCGACGGTGTGAGCGCAGTCATCAGAACACAGGCGAGCGAGAGCTTGGCGAGGGACTGCATCGTCACTGAGTGTATCGGCCAAGCGCGCGATAGCCTGCCACGTCGAGGCCGGAGCGGCCGAGGCGCTCCAAGCACGTGCCGACCTCGCCTCGAAAAGCGCGCACGAGCGCGCCCGGGTCCTCTTCGTCCGGCACCGCGACATAGGCAAACGCCAGGTGGCGGCGCGCGCTCGGCGGCAACGCGAGGCGCAGATCGAGCGCGAGTCCACGCGCGGGCGGCAGCGTCGGCGGCTCCGCGCGCGCGACCATCGCGCAATCGGCGAGTGCGAAGACGTGGCCACCAAAGCGCCGCTCACAG
>Ga0210377_10005405_pt1 | contig 10497 bp, 10 predicted proteins | sample PLM4_65_b1redo_FD_155480 | JGI IMG/M metagenome (GOLD analysis project Ga0210377, IMG submission 155480) | Groundwater sediment microbial communities from an aquifer in East River, Colorado, USA - PLM4_65_b1 redo | ecosystem: Environmental > Terrestrial > Soil > Riparian zone | place: USA: East...
CAGCTGATCGGCGAGGGGAGTGTCGCCACCACGCGGGAGGCGATGCAGGACTTCTTTGCGGCACTGCCCCTGGCGCGCGTGATTCTCGAAGTCGGCACCCAGTCGCCCTGGGTGAGCCGCGTTGTCGCGACCGGCTGTCATGAGGTGCTTGTCGCCAATCCGCGCCGGGTCCGTCTCCTCAGTGCCGCGGTGCGCAAGAATGATCGAATCGATGCCGTGACCCTGGCGCGGCTGGGACGAGCCGATCCCGCGCTGCTGTCCCCGATTCGTCATCGCGGCGAGACCGCCCAGGCCGATCTCGGGCAGCTCCGCGGATGGAAGCAGGTCGGTGAGCACGAGGCGGGCGGCCACGCCGGCCACTTGACACACTGGCCTTCTCATGGCAGCAGCAAGCGGGTTAGGTGGTGGCGCGGTGATGAACGAGCCGAGGTCTGAGCCGGCTTTGTTCCTACTTTCTCGCTGCGCACGCCAGCCGCACCCGCTGGGTATCCGCCGGAATGTAAATGGCGGTGGCGGACGACCAGCGTGCCTCATTCCCACTGATTTTCAGTGCAGCGAACTGCCCCAGGGTGCTGGATTCTTGGAGTTTGTTGACGATGATCGCGTTGGCCCCGAGCCACGCCGCCTCCCGCCGCAGCTCCTGATAGAGCGCGGTATTGTTCACCGCATCCACGTCACCGCTGGCCGTCAGGAGGGCGATCTCCCGATGGTCCGTGGCAATCTTGTCGAACGGCGTGAGCAGCGCCACGCCGCCCAGGCAGATCCGGGGCAGTTTCACGCTGCGGTCGATCACCTTGGTGTGGACCATAACGTCGGGATCCGCCAGGTTGCTGCCCCCAAAAAATGGGGCGCAGCCAGTAAGGACGGAGAGACTAGCGGCGACCAGGAAGGAATGTCTCATGGATTTCTCGGCTGCCGCAGGGCCTCAGCACGCCCGTCGGGGTACCTCAAAAACGAACCTTGATCGTCAGGCCGAGGCCAGCATTGCCGCGCGGCGCGATGCCGACCGTGGCAATGTCACCGGCCAGGCTGGCCCAGGTTTCAGATTTGATCGTCGAACCAACGATCCATCCCACGAACGCCCCGGCTGCCGTCGACACGAACACGGTGGAGAGCCCGACCACACCGCACCCGAAAAGACCGAGAACGCGCTCGCCAGTGTCGTTGGAAGATTCGGAATCGCATCGAGCGGCCAACCCCGGCGCCACCGCCAGTCCGACCCCGAAGCCGACCCCGGAGCCGACCAAAGCCCCCAGCGTCTTGTAGGATTTGATCCCATCGCTCACTTCGACCAACCTCGCGGCCCGGCGGGCCACCGCCCGATCGCCGCCAGACTCCTGCTGGACGATGACGCTGTCCGGCGTCCACGACCGCAGCCGACCCACCACGACGGCACATCGAGCCGGCCCACTCGGGAGATCGGCCAGACACGGTCCGGTAACCCGGACCCGTACGCCCGGAACCAGAAGCGGGATTTGGGCTTCCCCGATTGAGACTAGCGCAAGAAGCAAGAGCGGCGCCCCCACCGCGGCCCGGAGTCCGGCCATACGTACCTCCTGAGGTTTGGTTCCAGCAGCTCGTGGAGATACCCCGAGCCGTCCAATGACGGCACCGGGTGTCATGCTTCTCATCCGACTGAGCCGTGAAGCGAACCTGCACGTCGCAGGTCAAGGGAGAATCAAGGCGGTCAAGCATGCCAAGTCGGTGGCGAGCCAACGACGATCTCGGAAGAAATGCCAGGGCCACCACCTAGAAGTTATGACATGGGCTGGCCTCCGGCGATTGCGTGGGTTAGCTCCTCCTTGCGAACCGGAGTTGCCAGAGCCACCGGCGACCGACCAACGCGTCGCACTCAGCGGAGACCAGCCCCATGTCACCTGCGATAATCTACTTCGGCCTCGATGTGCACAAGGACTCGATCACGGTGGCCGTCCTACCGGCGGACGCAGCGGCTCCCACCCGAGTGGACCGCCTGCCGAATGACCTTCCCAAGCTGAAGCGCCACTGCGCCCGCGTGGCCGCGGAGGGCGCCCTTCGGATCTGTTACGAAGCCAGCGGCGCGGGCTTCGTGCTGCACCGGGCCCTGCGGGCCTGGGGCTACCACTGCGACGTGATCGCCCCGTCGCTCATCCCCACCAAGCCCGGCCTCCAGCGCAAACATGATCGGTATGATGCCACCCAGCTCGCCCGGCTCTACCGCGCTGGCGAGCTCACCGCGGTCCGGGTGCCGAGTGAGACCGAGGAGCGGATCCGCGACCTGGTGCGCTGCCGGGAGACGCTGCAGCGGGAGCTGCTCCGGTCCCGGGACTATCTCCTCAAGTTTCTCGCTCGACGCGGCTTGGTCTTCCGCGCGGGCAAGCACTGGACCCAGGCGCATCTCACCTGGCTCCGCGCGCTCGCAGGGCCGGAGTCGCCCCTCGAGACGGAGGACGTCGAGGTGCTGAACGAATATCTCGCGCTCTTCGACTACACGCTGGGGCGCCGGCAGGCCCTGGATCAGCGGGTCGCCGCCCTGGCGGAGACGCCGAGTCTCCGCACCGCGGTGCAGTGGCTCCAGTGTTTCCGCGGCTTCCAGGTGCAGGGCGCCATGGTCCTGCAAACCGAGCTCGGCGATTGGCGGCGTTTCGACTCCCCCCGTCCCCTCATGGCGTACTGGGGGCTCGTGCCGCGGGAGGACTCGACCGGAGCCCGCGAACGCAAAGGGTCGATCACCAAGGCGGGGAATGCGCACTGTCGTCATGTCCTGATCCAGGCGGCCTGGAGTTATCGACATCCGCCCAAGGTCAGCGTCGCCCTCAAAGCGCGCCAGCGCGGCCAACCGGCCACCGTGCTCAGCCACGCGTGGAAAGCCCAGCACTGATTGCACCGGCTCTATCAGCATCTGGCCTATCGCAAGCAGCCGCGGATCGCCGTGGTCGCGGTGGCGCGGGAGCTGGTAGGGTTTCTTTGGGCGGTGATGCGGCAGGGTGAGCCCGCCGCGTCGCAAGATTGCCGGGGTGTTCTATTTGCTCACCATACTGACGGGGATTCTCGCTCAGGGCTTTATCAGCGGAAGGCTGGTCGTATCCGGCGACGCCGCGGCTACAGCGGCCAACATCCTGACGCATGAGCCGCTGTCTCGGCTTGGTTTCGCCGTCTACCTCATCGAAATGGCGTGCCAGATCACGATGACAGTACTGCTCTATGGCTTGCTCAAGCCGGTGAGCAGGAGCGTCGCTTTACTTGCGGCGGTCTTCAGCCTCACCGGTTGTGTCATCAAGACTCTCGCCCGCCTTTTCTACTTCGCCCCTTTGCTCGTCCTGGGAGGCGCGGACTACCTGAGTGTATTCAACCCGGAACAGTTGCAGGCGCTGGCCCACCTGTTGCTCAAGGTGAATGACCAGGGCGCCGCCATCGCGTTGGTATTCTTCGGACTCTATGCCGTGGTGAAAGGCTACGTCATTGTCAGGTCCACCTTCCTGCCGCGAATGCTGGGCGTGGTGACGGCAGTGGGAGGTTGCGGTTGGCTGGCCTTCCTGTCCCCGCCGCTCTCGGATACCGGCTATTTCCCTACATTGCGGCCCTCGGCCTCCTCGGGGCACTATCGATCATTGTGTGGCTCCTCGTGTTCGGCGTGAACGAACCACGATGGAAGGAGCAGGCCAGCGCAGCCGCGGCATCCATCTGGAGATGAAAGCCGCCGCGACGACGGTCATTCCCGTCCTCCTTAGCGGCGGCGGTAGTACGCCTCGAGCTCGTTGACGGTGGCGTTTTGCGCGACGCGGTCAGCCCACGCCGTCGTGAAGAGCCAGTCGTCGTTGAACTGGGAGAGGTCCAGCGTCGCGGTCTTGCGCACGAGGTCGGCAAGGTCCTTCGTGCTGCCCCCGCCGGCACCGAATGCGGCAGCGAAGCCTCCGATGATCCGGTTGAACCCCTCCCGACCCGCGAGGCGATACAACAGGGCGAAGTACAGGGTCCCCACGGAATAGGACAGGTCCGTCAATCTGGCCCGGCCATAATCGGTGAGCGGCACCGCTCGCCACGCTGCATGGGTTGGGAGCTGCCCGCGCAGCCACACGTGGAGCTGGTCCGCCCGCGCGTCCACGACCGGCGTTCCGGTCACGTCCTGCGTCACGAGGTCCTCGAGAAAGGACGCCAATCCTTCTTCCCAGCGCGGTGAGGGACGCTCCGCCGACTCCACGTTCCAAAGGTGACTGATTTCGTGGTACACTTCGCCATGCGACCGCGAGTCCTTGAACGCCGCCGCGCTCTGAATGATCGTCGTCACATCGGCCTGTGACCCCCAGCCGTCGGGGATCTCGATGAACGTGAGCGGAGTCGGGTCGCGCCGTGCGCCGAACCAACGCGTGAACCGGTCCAGTGCCTCCCCCGCCGCCCGCACGACTCCGGCAGCCCCGGGTCCGTCGCCGGGGAGGTGAAAGACGCGGACCGAGCCCGAGGACAGCTCGGTGTACCTCGCGATCGCGAAGTCCATGCGCCACGAGGGTTTCAGGCTCGAGTACCGGAACGTGACCGCCTTCCCCACCGTATCGGTGCCCTCGAGTCGACCGCCGTTCGCGACCGTGAGACCATTCGGAACCGTAATGCGGGCGGAGTAGGAAAACTCCGGCATGACGACGCTGCGATTCACCTTTTCGGATGGAAATCCCGGCTCGGGATAAGCCCGCGAGTCAAGGCGCAAGATGGTGAACGCGGTGTCGATTCGATCCTGGATGTAGCGCATGCCCGTCTCGGCGGAGCCGAGCAGATGGCCGTCGTACCGCACTGCGATCGCGGCCTGCGCTCCGGGCGCGAGTGGCTCCGGCAGCGTGACGAGGAGCTGGTTCACCTGCTGCTGCGCGAAGTCCTCGAAGGCAACGACGGTCTGGCTGAACGCGAGATCCTTCCCCCGATCGTCACGCACCGCTCTGACCCGGAACAGCCGATAGAGCAGCAGCGACGCCTCGCGTACGGGTGCCGCAGACGGATTCCGCAGCACAATGCGTGCGGTTCCCCGCAGCACCTCGGCAGCGTAGTCCACCTCGAAGCCCAGGTCATAGCGAGTCGGGGTCAGCACCACCTGCGCGCCCAGCACGCCGCTGGTGAGTGTCAGCAGCAGCACCGTCAATCCGATCGTGCGCGAGAGCATTTCAGCCTCACCGTCTCAAGAGTGGTTACGGACAGCGTCTGCCAGTTTACCAAGCTCGTTGAAGTTCCGTTGTAAGCATACTGCCCTGCCAGCGCCGTCGACGCCCGGGCGACCGTGACCCGTCCCGCGGAGCCGCGATTCATCCCGCGGTCCGACACCTCACTGCGGTTGCGTCGTGGCGATGGCTATGCGCCTCACTTCCGCGACTGATGGTTTGACGCCGTAACGGGGTCAAACGCTGGAACGGCCGCCGGCGAGCGGCGGCGGGCTTGGTCCGGGCGGGGGACTATATTCAGAACGTGTCGAGCCCCTCGCAGTACGCCCAAGAGATGAGCGCGGCGAGCGCACGCGACGGCACCGCGCCGGACCGCGTCGCGGCTCAACAGCTTCCGCTCTCGCCGTGGTCCACGGTCCTGGCCGCGAACCCGCGGCCCTGAGCCGCACGGCCGGCACGGGGCGCACCGCGGTCCTCGTGGCCGCGGCCGTGCTCGGAGCGCTGACGCTGGTGTCGGCGGCGCAACTCTACACGTTCCGCCGCGCCCCGAACGACGGCGTTTCGGTGACCTCGGCGCTGCTCTTCGGCGTCGCGACCTGGGGCGTCTGGGCGGCGGCGGTGCCGGTCATCATCGCCCTGGGGCGACGCTTCGACTTCCGGGCCGGACGGCGGGTTGTTTCCCTCGTGGTGCACACCGCCGCGTTGCTGGTGGTCCACGTTCCAGCGACACTGCTCGTGTTGGCCGTCGGGATGCGGCTTTTCGGCAACGGCGCAACCCCTCCCTGGCGGGAAGCCGCGCGCCAGGCACTCGTTGGCACGCGGCTGCACTTCGCGGCCGTCCTCTACGCGGCGCTGCTTGGTCTCGCGCGCGCCGTTGAGACTCGCCGCCACCTGCGCGACGAGCAAGAGCGCGCGGCGCGCTCGGAGGCGCTCGCCACGCAGGCCCGTCTCGCAGCGCTCGCAGCCCGGCTGCTGCCCCATTTCCTGTTCAACGCGCTCCACGCGGTAGGGGCACTGATCGACGAGGACCCCCCGCGCGCGCGCGCGATGCTCGCCCAGCTCGGCGATCTGCTGCGTGATGCGCTCGCCGACGGGGGATCAGGGGATGTGCCGCTCGCGGAGGAGTTCCGCTTGCTGGAGCGCTACCTGGCGATCGAGGCGGTGCGGTTCGCCGACCGCCTCCGCGTGGAGCTCGTTTGCGATGAGGCGGTGCAGGGCGTACCGGTGCCGCGCTTTCTGCTGCAGCCCCTCGTCGAGAATGCTCTGCAACACGGCATCGCGCCCCGCGCGAGCGGCGGCCGGGTGTCGGTCACGGCGTACGCGGTGGGCGGTTGGCTGGGCATTCGGGTGTTCAACGACGGGTTGGCACCGCCCGCGCAGCTCCACGAACGCGGAGGACTTGGCATGACACGCGACCGCCTGCAGACCCGGTATGGGGCTGGCGCCCGCCTGGAACTGACCGCGCCGGATGGCGGCGGCACGGAGGCGGTCCTCAGGATCCCCCTCCACCCGGCCGACGCGACGTGACGATGCTGCGCGCGCTCCTCGTCGATGACGAGCCACTGGTACTGCGCGACCTCGGACGGCTCCTCGCGCGGCAGCCGGATTTCGCGGTTGTGGGAATGGCGCGCTCCGGAACGGAGGCGCTGGAGCAAATCGATACGCTCGCCCCTGACGTCGTCTTCCTTGACGTTCAGATGCCGGAACTCGATGGATTCGGTGTGGTGGCGGCACTTGACCCCATGCACGCGCCGATGGTCGTATTCGTGACGGCCTTCGACCGCTACGCACTCCCGGCGTTTGATGCCAACGCGGTGGACTACCTGCTCAAACCCTTCGACGAAGTCCGGCTCGCACGGGCGCTCGAGCGCGTGAGGGGGCGGGCCGCCCATCGCGGCCCCGCCGATCTGGATCGGTTACAACGCGCCGCCGGGACCGCACGGCCTCCCGGCGCGCCCTGGCCCGAACGCATGGCCGTGCGCGCGACGGGGCGCGCAGTGATCGTCAACCTCGGCGAGGTGCGATGGATCGGTGCCGAAGGCAACTATGCCCGCCTGCATCTCCCGAAGCAAAGCTGGCTGACACGACGCACCTTGCGGGAGCTCGAGGAGACGCTCGACCCGAGTCGCTTCGCGCGCATCCATCGTTCGCACATCGTCGCGCTGGCGTGGATCCGTGAGGTGCGCTCCCTCGGGGACGGCGATCACGAGGTGGCGCTCGACACCGGGACGCGCCTCGTCGTCACGCGGACGTATCGTGACGACCTCGAGCAACGACTCGGCGGAGTCGCGTAGCTGCACTCTCCGCGCTGGTACAGCCGGTGGCGCCGTGTGCCTGCCGCGGCACCCACCTCGGTACACAGTGCCTTGGCGAAGGCAGTCGCCCGACTCCACCCGTTCGCTCCGTTACCGTCGCAGTCGGCCACGATGCACCTGATCCCGTCGCGCAGCTCCTGCCCGGAACGGGCTCAGCGTCGAAGCATTCAGGGCGTGGCGCCGTGACTGGTCCCGCGGAGCCGCGACTCACCCACGTCGCCCGTCGCATCGGTGCGCTCACGTCATACTCTTGACCGTGCAGCGTAGCTCGCCACAGCCTACCGCGCGGAGAACCGTACTCGATGAAGCGTTACCTTGGCGGGCGCGGCGTCAATCGGCCAGCCGTTGGTCGCGGACGTGTCCTATTAGCCAGCTGCGCCATTGCGTCCGTTGCGGGTGGAACTGCCGGGGCGCAGGTGCAGAGCATTCCCGAGGCGATACTGGCTCGCGCCGTCAGCCGCAGCGGGGGAGACTCGGCGCTCCGGGCCGTCAGCACGGCTCGCTACGAATACATCACGCAGTGGATGAGGACCAGTTTTGCACAGCTTCCCGCGCCCGCGGCATCGGGCGCGGAAACCAACATCGACACGCGCGACTATGCGCGGCGGATCTGGCGCTACGAACGCCGCTTCGTGGGTTCGCCCAGCGTGATTCGAGACCTTGTGCGCGACTCGGTAGCCATCACGGACTTCGGCCGAGGGTGGGAGCCGCTGAGTGGTGCCTACGTGGACGAGCGTGCGGAGGTGTTTCTCGCGGCACCGGAATGGTTGCTCATCCGCGCGCAGGACGCAGCGAAAGAGGGCAAGGTTCGCTTCGGCGCCGACACCGTATTCGGTGGTGCACCGCATGCACGGCTCGTGGCAGCGCTTGATGGACGCGAGGTCACCCTGTTCCTTCGCCGGAGCGACGCGCAACTCACGGGCATCCGGTACCGCGCGGCCCAGCCCTGGGATTTCGGGCTGGCTGCGTGGGGTGAGATGGAGGTCGAGACCTGGTATTCACGTTGGACCGTCGTCGGCGGTTACCTGGTTCCCTTCGACTATGCGATCAGCCGAGTCGGGCGCCCCTACAAGCGGCTGAGCATTGTGCGCATACAATACAACGCTCCGATCGCCGAAGACTCAGTGCGGGTGCCTGACTCGCTGCGCGTGCGGTACCTGGCGGAGCAACGTCGTGCCATGTTCGATCTACCGGTCGACAGCTTGAAGATCAGTCCAGGGGGATTCGCGACATTCGGCGTGCCGGGGACACCGCTCGGCGCGATCAAGAAACGGGCGGGATGGCTTGTGCTGGGCACCGGAGCCGCACCGCTCATCACGGATCGTGCGATCGCGCGCCTCCGGAAGGCAGAGCTTCCCGTGGCCGTTGCGATCGCAGGGACGATGTCTGTGGGTGGCGCTGGTGGCGCGCCGGCGATGTCGCGCGCGGGGATTCCCCTTCTGGCGGCGGCCACGGCGCGTCCATTCCTGTCCACGATGTTCGCGCATCAGGGAGTGCCACTGCGTGGGATCACGTGGATCTCGCAGGGCGGCTGGCACGCCGTTGCCGGTGACACACTGTGGATTGAGCCGATCGACCTGCCCGATGTCGAGGGCGGCGTGATTGTGTGGGATCCCCAGCTCAAATGGCTGTATGCCGGCGACGGGCCCGGACCTGCGCAAATCAGGGCGGCACTCCGGCGCGCCGCCGAGCGGGGCTGGCCGGTAGACCGAATGTTCGTGCGAGGCAGTGCGATGCCGGTCGCTGAGGTGCGGCGGTTCGCCGGGCTGCCGTAGGGAGGTGAGCCCTGGCTCCGAATTGGACATCGAGGTATGCCGCGTTGGCTTCGCGCTGCAGGAGTAATCTATGGATATGACCGTGGGTGGAGGGAAGGGCGGCCTGGTGCTCGCGCTGTTGTCCGCCATCGCGTGTTCAGGTTCGCCTACCAACCCTTCGGCTGGAGCGATCGTCACGTTCCAGGTGATCGACGAGAGTTTCCGCGTCCGGCTGACCACGCCCCAGCAGATCGACGCCGCCCGGCAGGCGCAGGCGGGCGGCGCGGCAAATATTCCGACCGGCCGGATCGTCGCCGGCACGGAGGTCAACACCGGATGGAGCTGGCATCTGGAAGACGTGCGCTTCGCGGAAGTCACCATCGAGCTGTGCCAAGGTCGGCCATCGGACGTGCAGCGGGAAGGCACGAACTTCGGCGGGGGCCGCTACTGTCCGTTGTCGGCGGTCGTGGTTCGGATCGATCCGCAGTAGCGCGGTCGCACGCGGGCACCCTGGCACCCCCACTTGACATCCATTTGGAATACATTTATACTCTGTTTGTACTCCATATGGATGCCATATGTCAGATACCGAGAAGGTTTCCTTCAATATGAGCGTCGTCGACCTGGGCCAGGTCGACCTGCTCGTGGGGCAGGGCTTTTACTCGAGCCGAACGGATTTCATCCGAACGGCCGCTCGCAACCTGCTCCTGACCCACGCGCCCACGGTCCAGGAAGCGGTCGCCCGCCAGCTGATGGCACTGGGCATGATCGTCTACGATCGTCGCACCCTGGAGCGCGAACTTTCCCTCAAGCGGCAGCTCGACATTCGCGTTGTCGGCGTGCTAGTGCTCGCTCAAGACGTCACAGCGAAGCTCGCCCGCGCGGCGATCCGGTCCATAAAGGTCTACGGGGTGTTTCGCGCAAGCAACGAGCTGAAGGCGGCCCTGGCAGACCGCACGGAATGATGCGCTCTATCCTGCGGGTTCGGCCTATTCGCCAGTCACCTCAGCAATCGAGAAGACTCACATGAACGGCACGATGCGCTCGATGGCAGCGATCGGGCTGTGGACGCTGCTCAATGTCACGGCGCACCCAGGCGAGGCGCCAACGTCGTATCCTCCCGAGGTTGCTGGCACTTGGCAGGGAACGCTGACGGCCGGCGGCACCAACTTGCGGGTCGTGCTGAGCGTCACGCAGCCATCTGCGGGTCAAATTGCAGGGACCCTCGATCTCCCTGCTGCGGGGGCGAACGCTCTACCGCTTGAGCATGTCGGCTACGCGGATGGGATTCTGAGTTTCGACGTC
>Ga0210377_10005406_pt1 | contig 10497 bp, 5 predicted proteins | sample PLM4_65_b1redo_FD_155480 | JGI IMG/M metagenome (GOLD analysis project Ga0210377, IMG submission 155480) | Groundwater sediment microbial communities from an aquifer in East River, Colorado, USA - PLM4_65_b1 redo | ecosystem: Environmental > Terrestrial > Soil > Riparian zone | place: USA: East...
CCCCTGGTGCTACCCATGCAGCGGCTGGAGATAGGTGGCGACTGCTTTCAGCTGGGCAAGGCGGAGCGGCAGGAACTGGCGGGCCGCCTGCGTGAGGTCGGCAATTTGGACAAGATGCGGGTCACTATCCATGACCCCTTTTTGTGGCGGGTATTCTTTCCAGCCGTCAGTTTCCCGAACGGCAGTTGTCAGGCGGCAAACACCATGCTGCATATCGCCGCCAATGGTGATGTCTACCCCTGCCCATCTCTTCCCGTAAGGCTTGGCAGCCTGGCGACGACGCCGCTTTCCGTCATAGCCGTTTCTCCCGAGAAGATGAATCTGCGCGCCAGACTGGTCAGTCCGCCGCAAGGGTGTCTGGCATGTGCCGAAGTGTCGAATTGCCTGGGGGGATGCCGGGGGAGAGGCTATTGTGTCACAGATTCGTGGGATGAGCCCGACCCGGGCTGCGGTGAGTAATATTGATTTCATCCTTGATTTGGAATTGGTAACGGCTACGCTGTCCGCTCACGGCAGAGCAGAGAGGTTGTCAGAATGAAAATGAACCCGACGAGAACTGCCACCTTGCCGTAAATGGGGACGCCGGCTGCGGTGGCGGTGATGCCCCAGGCTTGGACCAGCGCACCGCCGATGAACATCCCGAGGACCACCAGTCCGGCATCGGCATCTCCTTCGCCAGACTTGATCAGCTGTCGAAACGGGCAGCCGCCGATCATCACCGAGATCCAGCCAACCAGCCCCATGCCGAGAAAACTCCAGAGATGCTCCAGATGTGCACCGGGCTGCCCGAACAGTCCAAAGTGAAAGCGGCCGGAGCCGATGTTCCACATAACCGCTGCGCCGCAGAAAGCCATGAATCCCCAGAGCATGTAGGACCTAAGTCCCATAAGCAACGCATCGCGGATGCTGCCGGTAACGCAGAAGCGGCTACGCTGCGCAAGAGCGCCGAGCAGCAGGCCGGCACTGAGGGCGATAGCCCAGGGGGCGTATTGGGCGGCGCTCCCTTTGCCGGAGGATAATACAAAGCCGGGACGGAACAAGAGGAACAGTAGCAGCAGTGCAAAGAAAATAGGAACCAGCAGGCCACTCCCGCCCTGGTCCTGCTTGTGAACCCCCAGCTCAACGCCGTTGGCCAGCCCCCGAAGACCTGCCCATACCCCAGCCACCAGGCCGATTACTCCGGCTGCTGCGGTAAGATCGCCTGCAGTCAGACGCAGAAACAGCTTGATCGGACAGCCGATGAACACTGCGCAGCCAACTATCAGGAAGATGCCTGAAACGAGTCGCGGCAGCGGCGCGCTTCCGCCACGGGAGCGGAATTCGCGGCCGGCGACGGCGCTCAGTACTGCGCCGAGCACAAAACCGATGAGCTCCGGCCGCAGGTACTGCATACGCGGGTTGTCATGAAAACCGAGCGCGCCGGCACTGTTTTCGATGAAGCAGGAGACGCAGATACCCGAATTCTCCGGGTTGCCCCAGACCGCCAGCAGGACTCCCAGTGTCCCCAGTAGTGCGCCGGTTATTACGACAATCCAGAGATGGCGGTCGCGCAGATTCATGGTTACTCACAACCTCCAGCCAGGCGGCTTTGCAGGTAGTTGACGTTTTTCATTGCAATAGCCAGGGAGGCGTTGCCTGGATTTGCCTTGGCGCGGCTGCCAATTTCTTTTACCCCTTCATCGGTCAGGCGTTGAATTTCAGCGCGACGGGAAAGGGGGCTTTTCCTGTCGATGTAGTCGCCGCTGAGCTTGATTCCCTGCACGTAACTTGCAACAGCCTCCTCTTTTGCCCCCAGTTGGTGAAGGATCTCTCCTTTCAGGATGTAGCTGTGGGCTTCGCCGGGATAAGTGCGGGCCAGGTCATCCAGCCGGAACAGCGCTCCCTGGAGATCACCGGACTTTTGTATGGTTTCGACCGGAGTGTAGAGTTTCTGCAGCAATGCCACCCGCGCCTGGTAAGCCGTTTCCTGCTCCAGCGCCTTGTTCAGGCCGGCTGGCGCACGGCTGTTGTCGCCGTTCGGCGCGTGTGCTCCAAGCAGTACCGCCAGGGCGCTCATTGCCACGGCCAGCAGTATCAAGAGGAGTCTATCGAACCTGTCCTTAAACATGGTTCCTCAATAATTCTGGTAGGGGGGCATATTGACCCGTCGGGCCATGTCGCGGATGGGATTGTAGTCGCTGTCGAGAAGTTGTTCGTAACCGTCGGCCCAGGCTGCGTTGAGGACCTTGACCCGCTCACCGTCGATCTCCACGGTATCCGAAGGCTTGAGTTCCAGCAATGCTTTGCGGAACCTGGCGACAAGCTTAGGGTCGGTCTTTTCGGCAGCGCCAAACGTGCAGTAAGGGATGATGGGCGTTTGGGCCAGGATGATAAAATCATCAGGGGTTATTTTCCCTTCCCGTGTCATGACTTCCAGGTCAAGGAGGGGTGCTGCGCCCACATCATACTGGCCGAACAGGACGCCATAGACCAGCTTTTCATGTTTGTAGGAACCGGACGGGATGGCATAGTAGGCCAGGTCCTTCTCCGGATCAATGCCGGATCGCAACATCAGATCGTATTCTGCAAGGTAGCCGGTGGGAGCCAGCATCGGTCCGAAGACCATCCGCTTCCCCTTGATATCGGACAGTTTGTTGATGCCGTTCCCCTTGCGGGCGATAATGGCGCCGCCGGTGCGGGAGCCGAAATTACCGCGTTTATCCGAGGCGATCAGTTCCAGCCTGTAGTTTTCGCGGAGAATGATATAGAGGAGCGAGTTAGTGTGGGTAAAAGCGAACTCACCCTCGCGGAACCGTTTTTCAAAATCGTGGGTATCCACCGGTACCATGACGAACTCCACGTCAAGCTTTTCCGACAGGTAACGGGTCAGGGGGGTGAAGCGCTTCGTCGTTTCCTGTTCGTTGTTGCAATTCATGTAACCGATGCGCATGACCGGTCTTTTCCCCTTATCGTCGCAACCGGACAGTAATAGGGGCAAGAGGGCAAGGGCTGTCAGCATGAAGCATATGCTGCTGCGGCAGATGGTAATCACTCTGGAAAACATCAAGGCATTTTCTCCAATCCGGGCGGTATCGGCCTTAAATTCGTTTTTAATATAACAGAGGAGCTACATTTAAATCAATAACTTTGCATCCGCCCGACTTGGGATAAGACCCTTTTCGGTAAAGCGTCGAATAACGGTTAATTGGGTTCAATGTCTGCCAAATGGCAGGCAAGATGTCACCCTTCGTTTAACATAGTCAACTGATCGAGCCGTTTATCCCCTTATTTTGGGTATTACGGCATGTTTTGTGCACTAAAGAGAAAAGTTGTCTTCATTAAGATCAATGGAAAAAACATTTAGTTAGCATATGCCAATCACTCTATGGCACTAGCCCAAGGTCGAAATTTAATGAAGTCTGGAAAGTTCCGAGCATACACCTCTTCTACTTCGAAAAGTCCCAAGCATCCCGCAATCGCTGGCCCTGCAAATAGCAAATACCCTCGCCCTGTTTATATGACAGGAGAAAAGGTGGCGTCACCATGGGAAACATTGAATCGCTCGAAAAGCATGCTCAAAGCAAACGATTTACCTCAATTACCATTAAAGACCAGGAAACATCGATTATCGAAGACACATACCTGCTTGCAGCATTGGTGACCTTCGACCCGACCATCAAATACTCTCCTCTCCAGGATCCTTCCGGTAAGGTCTCCTTCGAGGTTTATGGCAAGGTTGCCGACAAAATGGGACAGCTCTATGCCGGTGATTCGGCGTCGCTTAAGACCTATATCAGCAACCTGAAGATGTTGCGATCAGCCATTTTCGCCCTTCGCAGCACCCATCAGCGACGCAGCAGCAGTTACTAGACGATCATCCCTTTCTATATGAATATAATGGTAAAGGAGTTTGCACCATGGGAAAGCAAATAGCGAAAAAAATTCGAGGCATGAATCTCTGGGCAAAGGTCAGTCTGGTTACTGCTGTAACCCTGCTGATCTCTGTGTTCATGTACGAAGGTTGGTATACGCCAAGGGGTGGTCAGGCAGTGGCAACCTATCAAGCTGTTGGTACTTATCAAAGCGGTACCGGCGCTCTCACAGTACCATGGCCTACGCATCAAACAGGAGATGTAGCGCTTTTGTTTGTTGAAACCCCTAATTCAGCCGTGTCTCTTACGACGCCTGCAGGTTTTGTAGAGGTGACCAATTCCCCACAATCTACTGGTACTGCGAATACCGCTGGCGGTACGCGACTTGCGGTTTACTGGTGCCGTGCCACTTCCGCCGGCATGGCAAGTCCTGTTCTCGCTGCTCAAACAAATCACCAGATTGCGGTGATCGTTACTTTCCGCGGTGTTATCAGTACGGGTAATCCCTTTGAAGTATCAGCAGGAAGCGTTAAAGCAACAGCCTCAACCAGCACAACCTTCCCCGCAGTCACGACTACGACTGCTGGCGATCTGATAGTTCTTGCCGCTGCCGTTGACCTTGACTCAAACAGCACCGCTGTCTTTTCCGGATTCACTAATTCGAACCTCACTGGTATAACTGAACAATTTGATCGGACAATAAATACCGGAGTTGGTGGTGGCCTTAGTATAGCAACCGGCGACTTTGCAGTGGCAGGTAGTACGGGGACGACCACGGGGACACTTACCTCAAGTATTACTACCCAGATGACGATTGCTCTCAAGCCTGAGCCGGATACCACCCCGCCGACCGTATCATCGGTTGCGGTACAGAGCGGCTCAACGGTGGATGTAACTTTCAGCGAAGCTATGGGAACCGGCGTGACGACGGCAGCAAACTACACCGTGTCGGGCACTGGCAAGGGAACGCTGGCGAATAATCCGAACAGCGTTGCACTGGTCTCCGGGAACACCTACCGGTTGACGTGGAGTGCCGGTGAAATGCTTAACGGAGGAGACCTTACGATTACCGTTGCCAATGCCCAGGACGCATTGGGCAACACTATAGGCTCGCCCAACAGCGGAACAGACACGGGCGGCGCCATTGGTGTGCCCCCTACGGTGACAATCAATCAGGAAGGTGGCCAGGCAGATCCGACAGGCTCATCACCCATCAACTTTACGGTAGTCTTCAGCGAGGCAACGACCACCTTTGCCACCGGCGATGTGACCATCACGGGTACAGCAGGTGGCACAAAGACAGCGACCGTGACCGGCAGCGGCACGACCTATAACGTTGCGGTAAGCGGCATGACGACAGCTGGTACCGTCATTGCCAACATCGGCGCTGGTGTTGCGACCGATGCCGTTGGCAACGCAAACACTGCGTCTACGAGTTCTGATAATACAGTGTCTTTTACAGTCCCTGTCGTCAACGACACCACCGCAGCGGCTTTGACCTTCAGTGATGTCACGCACAATACCATTGGCGTCACAGCGCCATTCACCGGCGATACCAACGGCAACAACGGCTGTGTCATCAGGTGGGGAACGGTCAACGGTACCTATCCTAACACCGCAACTTCCTCGAAATCCGGCAACTCCTATGTGGCAACGGTAAACGGCTTGTCCGGAACCACCGCTTACTACTTCCAGGCGACCTTTACAGATGCAGATGGTATTACCGGCAGTCCGGTTACCGGCTCACAGGCGACAATAGCTTTTGCGAGCCCGCTCGTGCACAATAGTGACAACCTGGGTACTGGAAAAGGCGTCTGGGGAACAGCCTACACCTGTGCTACCTGCCATAATCCCAATACGACAAACGTCAAGTTGGTTGCCCAACTTGTCGATACACCAATCGGTCTGCGTAATGTTGTCTTTACCAGGATGACAGCTAACAGGACTACCGGCAATGGTGTTACCGGCGTATTCGGCAACGATGCCCGCACATATGCACAAAATACTTCTACAAACATCTGTAGCGTTTGTCATCATAAGACTATCCACCATCAGTACAGCACATCTTCCACGTATCCTGGCTACACAAAGCTCCACTACAATAACCAGGACTGCGTAACCTGCCATTTGCACTCCGTCGCCTTTGCTAAACCTGCCGGCGCTTCCCACTCGTTCCCGTATAATGGTCTTGCGCATATGGCAGCGGCTCCCGCCGGTTCTTACGGTGATTGTACAGGCTGTCACAGCACCGTAGCAGGTGGCGCCTATCCGGCGACACCTCTCGGGGACGCTCCGAATTGTACCGGCTGCCATCTCAATGCAACCAACTTCAACTCAGCCAGTGCCGGTTGTGCCGACTGCCATGGCACCAATGCAGACGGCCGACCGATCGGGTCGACATTCCCCGATATCGTCGGGTCGCATAGCGCAACCGGCCATGTCAGTCTTTCCTGTGCGACTTGCCATAATGGTGCGGGTAGCGGTACCGCTAACCATGGTTCACAGAATCAAGTACCGAAGGTCCGGGCTGATGTAACCGTTGCCTTTACGGGTACCGGTTCATGGAGTTCAGGCCCATTGACCTGTTCGGCCACCTACTGCCACAGCACGGTTCAGTCTGCTAACGGTACGGCAGCCGGTGTCTCCGACACTACACCGGCCTGGGGCTCCGGTACGGCCACCTGTGCTACCAACTGCCACGGCAATACGGTAGCCAGATTGACAACCGGCAGCCATGTAAAACACATTGATACCAACCATGCAACCTACACCTGCTATGATTGCCACACTGGCGGTGGTCAGGGTACGCCGGCAATGCATGCGAACTCGCAGATAAACGTGGCGATTAGTGCAACCTACGGAGGCACCTACGCCAATCCGAACGGTGCCCCTGCAAACGGTTTCGTGACCTGCTCCACCGTCTATTGCCACAGCTCAGTTCAGTTGGCCACTGGTGGTGCAGGTGCACCAACCTATCAAACCCCATCCTGGGGCGGTGCAGTGACGACCTGCGCAAGCTGTCATGGTAATACTGCTGCAACGCTGCTGACTGGATCGCACGCTAAACATCTTGACACCAACCATGCAACCTTTGGCTGTGTCAACTGCCACAACGGCTTTGAAAATGGCAACAATTCCAGCCACGTTAACAAAATAATAAATGTTCAGCAGAACGCGCTGCTAGGCACCACCGGCACCTACACTGATTCTTCCGGCGCTCCGGGCAATGGCTTCGGCACCTGTGGTGCTTCTTATTGCCATAGTTCCGTCCAGGCGGCTAATGGGACCGCGACTCGTGTTGCTATGACGCCAACCTGGGGCGGTGCTGTAACGACCTGTGCAAGCTGCCATGGTAACACTGCAGCAACGTTGCTGACTGGTTCGCACGCCAAGCATCTTGACACCAACCATGCGACCTATGGTTGTGTCAACTGCCACAGCGGCTTTGAAAATGGCAACAATTCCAGCCACGTCAATCAGATCATCAATGTTCAACAGAACCTGTTGGTTGGCAGCACGGGTACCTACACGGATGCAGCAGGCGCACCGGGTAATAACTTCGGCACCTGCGGCGCCTCGTACTGCCACAGTACCGTACAGTCCGCAACAGGGGGAACGCCGCCCACTTACAGGACCCAGACCTGGGGTGGTGCAGTGACGACCTGTGCAACCTGCCACGGTAACACTGCCGCAACGCTGACAACCGGCAGCCATGCAGCTCACCTTAATGTCACGTATGCATACGCTTGCAGTGATTGCCACGGCACTCCCGGCGGCGCCGGCAATACGGCCATTCATGCCGATCAGACAATTAACGTTGTTGTTACGAACCGTGGCGCAACAGCTACCTATACCGGTGATGGAACACCGCAGAACAGCAACTTTGGTGTCTGCAATAACACCAACTGCCACGGCACTAATTCACCGACGTGGAATACTATTGCCTCTACAACCCAGTGCACCAAGTGCCATGGTCAGGCAAACTTCTCCTACGCCAACATCTCGTCGGCCCAGATTGCACCGGGCGGCACTGGTGTTGACACAGCCGGAAATACTGCTGCAACTTCTCCCAGGGTTGGTGCTCACCAGGGCCATCTGCTTGGATCGAGCAACATTTCTGACAAGATGCACTGCGGGGAATGTCATGTCAGACCTGCGACTGTTGCGGCTGCAACTCATCTGAACTTCACAACCGCCACCGTGTCGTTCGCAAACGCCGTACTGGCCAAGAAAGGTACAGTTCCACATAATCCCACTGCAGCCAAGGTCAGCGGCATCATCAACTGCAATAACACGTACTGCCATACTGGTAACTATGCAGGCGGAACTACGCCGGTTTGGAACAACACTGCCCTCTTGGCGGGGACCATCAGCGACTGTACCAAATGCCACGCCCTGCCGCCAACTCCAGGTTCAGGCTCACATGCGGGCGAAGCCACGGTAAGCACGATAGCCGGCCTGAACCAGTGCAGTTCCCAGACGGGGGGAATCACCGGTTGTCACCCAACGATCAGCGGTACACCCTCGACTTACGCGAACATCTTCTTTGACAAGCTGCTTCATATCAATGGTAAGATTGAAGCCGGCCATGCCTTCCCGTACACTGGTACTACACATATGAGTCCCGCCGGCACTACACCATGGTCGGCCTGCAATACCTGCCATAATACCACTGCAACCGGTGTGACCTATGCAACGTGGATTACAACTGGGCATCCAACACAAACGGCACCTAACTGCACCACCTGTCACATAGCTGGTCTCAAAGTTCCCTCCGGCACGTCATCCTGCTGGGACTGTCATGGTGCAAGTGCCACAGATGGTCGTCCCAACGGGAACGTTTTCCCGAACTATAGTGCCAGTCATACCAAGCACGTTGTCGGCCAGAGTATGGCCTGTGCAGCCTGTCACGACTCCAAAGGAGGCGGCATTGGGGATGCAACCCATGGCAGCAGCAACGCCGTAAACCATACGTACGCCTTTGTCAACGTCACTTCCACAACGAAGCAGTTTCATTATGTTGGGACAGGGACCAACTGGAAAGGCACCTGCTCTAATGTTGCCTGTCACGGAACAGCCATCTGGGGCGTGACCAAGTTTGACTGTGTCACTTGCCACAACGCAATTATTAATGCTCCTACATATGGGGCAGGCAAGACCCGTCGTGCCATCTCAACCGAATTCGGCGCCAACTGGAGCCACGCCAAGACAGGCGGCGCGGTTACAAAATATGACTGCGGCGTTTGCCACATGGAGGGTAGCCCCACCACAGGCGCCACTGCGTCTCCTTACCATGGCAACGGCTTAATCGATCTGCGCGACCCCGATACCGGTACGACTATTACCAACTTCTCTGCTGCTACGTACACGTTCGGACGTTTTTCCACAAGCTTGAATGGTACCAAGGCTACGGTAGCTGCCACAAATACTACCCCCTACATTGTGGCCCAGAGGTTCTGCCTGAAGTGTCACGATGCTGGCGGCGCGGGTAATTCCGCGGCATACAGAACCGGCGGAACTACGACAAAACCTTTCGGTGCAACGCGCGGTACGGTTCTTGACATGGATATTCAGTTTGCAACCACAAACGCTTCGGCTCACCCTGTCAAGGGTCCGCGGCAGAACAACTACTGCAACACCGTCACCATGAACGCCCCTTATGGCGTGACCAAGACCGCTGGCAGTACGACCCTTACCGGCGGTGTCGTCATAACCTGCTGGGACTGCCACAACACCTCAGCTGCTGCGAAGTTCACCACGAAGACAATAGACTCGCACGGCAGCGGCGCCCTCACCAGTATCCTGCGCGGGACGTATTCAGCAACATTGACACAGGATACCTTCTGCAGTGCGTGCCACAAAAACTACACAACATATGCAAACTCGGCTGCAACCTATCCGCACGGCACCCGCGGCAATATGAATAACGCCACAATCTCCGGTTATTGCCAGCACTGCCACTCCGGTACTCCGACGGAGGCACGCCCAGAACGAGCGAAATCTGTCCACGGCTTCAATACCAGGGCAAGCGCCTATCCAAGTGGCCAGCGTCCCTTCGCTTTCCTGAGGAACACGCTGGTGTTTAGGGACTGGAAGCCGAAGCAGTCACAGCCGGCAGCGGCCAATACCGCCTTTGGCTGTTCGATCTCTTCATCGGGCTCCTCCAATGGTGAGGGTTGCACCCATAGTGCGATGAGTACCTTCTACGACGGTACATTCTCCAGCAGCCCGACCACTGTTTACGGTCCGGGAGGGATCTATCCGGCTTATTGATGTTGAAGTAATGTTGTAGTAATATAAAAACCTCGTCTGCATGGGCGGGGTTTTTATATTTGGAGAGATGATGAAAAGGGCTCGATTGAGCATAAACGGTATTCTATATATTCTGAGAAGCTGTGCGGGATTACTTCTCTGCGCTACTGCCTTATGGTTTCTGGGGGAGGAGGAGTCTGCGGCAGCGGAGCGGGTGATTGCAGCGGTGCCACCAGGCTATACAGTCTACCATGATCAGGTTCTGGTGCTTGATCGTGGCGAAAAACTGGTATACAGCGCCCGGAAGGATAACCTCGAATACGTTATTGACGGGTCAACCATCAGTAAGCCTTATGAATCCACGCGGCACCTGGCAGTAAGCACCGACCGGAAG
>Ga0210377_10005407_pt1 | contig 10497 bp, 7 predicted proteins | sample PLM4_65_b1redo_FD_155480 | JGI IMG/M metagenome (GOLD analysis project Ga0210377, IMG submission 155480) | Groundwater sediment microbial communities from an aquifer in East River, Colorado, USA - PLM4_65_b1 redo | ecosystem: Environmental > Terrestrial > Soil > Riparian zone | place: USA: East...
GCCCCGAACCCAGCGATGCTGCCGGGCGGAAGCCACGTCATAGCGCGACGGAAATTCTTCGACGACTTCGATGTCGGAGACGAGCCCCGCACGCGCAAAAATCCCTTCCAGAAGATCGTGGCTGAGCACGGAATTTTCTGGAATACGCCCGTCGAGCGCCGCTTCGAACGCCTCGACGTCGTAGATTCCCTTCCCGATATAGGAACCTTCCTGGAACAGGTCCTGATAGACGTCGGAAACCGCGAAGGCGTAAGGATCGAGCCCCCGCGGCGCCGAGAAGACGCGCTGAAATAGCGAGCCCTCACGCCCCACCGGCAAGGATGGCGTGACACGCGGCTGCAGGACCGCATGCCCCTCGACGACGAAACAGGATTTCGGATCGAGCCGCGGCCGATTGAGCGCGTGCGCCATTTTGCCGATCAACCGTTTCGCGGCTTCGCGTGGGAGCCGCGTATCGGCGTCGAGCGTGATCACGTAGCGAACGTCGGGTGGCGCCAGAGGCGGCTTGCCGCCAAGGGACAGGAAGCTCGTATCGCTGGCTTCCCGCAGCAGCCGGTTGAGCTCATGCAGCTTGCCGCGCTTGCGCTCCCAGCCCATCCAGAGTCCTTCGCTCTCGTTCCACACACGACGGCGATGCAGCAGGAGGAAGCGTTCCCCGCCGGCAGCGGGACCGTAGCGGCGGTTCAACTGAGCGATGCCTTCGATGGCGGCCGCTAGAATCGCTTCATCGTCGGGGGCGGTCTCGTTTTCGGAGTCGGCCCAATCGGAAAGCAGCGCGAAATAGAGATCGCCACCGGAGCTCGCGAGGTGATGCACTTCGAGCCGTTCGATCAGCTCCTGGACTTGCGCGGGTTTCGTGAGCAGAACCGGCATCGCGATCATCGTGCGCAGATGGGCAGGAACGCCTTCCGCCAGCTCCATCCCCGGCAGGATCGCCGGGCCGATGCGATGGGTGACGGCGCGGTTGACCAAAGCAACCGCAACCTCGGACGCAGGAACGACTGCAAGGATGGCAAGCCACAGAAGCGTCCAGTCAGGAAGTCCCAGCCGCATGAGCGCATACGAAGGTATCGCGGCAACAATTCCAGTCACCAAGGCGATGAAGGCGATATACCCGGCGCACCCGGTCGTATCGTTCAGACGCCTAAGCCATTCGGACGGCGGCGAATGAAATCCGAGCTCCCGCTCAAAGGCGCGAACACCTCTGGCGACGAGATAGTAACCGGGGTCCCGTTCGCGATCGGAGAGTTTTCCTTCGGGCGAGAGCTGCGCCGCCTGTTTGGCGCGCGCGATCGCGCGGTGCGTGACATCGAGTTCTGTGTGGCCCGATCCTCGACCAAGGCGTTCAATGGCGCGCCGGTAAAGATCGCGGGTGGCAAAATCCATGGCCTCGAATTCGCTGTCCGCGCGCAGCGCGGCATCGACGAGGCTCACGCTCTCGAAAAAATCCGCCCAATCGATCTCGGAAATCATGCGCATGCTGGTAATGACATTGCGCACGGTCACATTGAGGGCGCCCTGCAGACGCAACTCGTCCTGGATGATGCGGTCCGGCGTGGTTTCTTGTGCGGCGAGCCGCTCCTTCAACCATTGAAGCGCCGGGGCAACGGCCAGGTCCTGGTCGCGCAATCTATGATCCAATTGCGCGGCAAATGCCGAGGGCAACGATCCCTGACGGTATCTGCGCAGCATGTCCGCGATCTTCTCGGAATCCTGCCCTACGGCGCCGAGCAAACGGTCCGCAAATGCGTCCGCTTCTTGGCTGGCCTCGCGGTTGCAGACAATTGCTTCCGCTAACCGCCGCAAGTTCTCCACCAGGATGATTCTCAATGTGATCGCTATCGCCCAGAGCTCGCCGATGGTCAGCGGCTGCACAAGCTGATAGGCGTTCACGAAGCGGACGAGCGTCTGAAGATCGAACCGGCTGTCGGTATGGGCGACGAATGCCCATGCAAGGCCAAAGACCCGCGGATATCCTCTGAGGTGCCCGTCCGCGAGTTTAGGGAGCTCGTGATAGAAGCGGGGCGGCAGATCGTTTTTGATCTCCCTGACCTGTTCTTCAACAACATGAAAATTGTCGAGCAGCCATTCGGCGGCTGGTGTGATGGGCCGCCCGTTACGTGTCGCTTCGGCGATGACCCGGTAGGCCTCCGTCAGGAGCTTGGCATTGTCCGAAAGTCGCGTCGATATCGGCCGCCCGGCGGAAGGGCGCGCAACGACATGCTGTGCCGCGGCGAGGCTCTCTGCATGGCTCTCAAGGCGCTCGACGCTGAAAAGCTCCGAGCGGATCGGCTCTTCCGGCGTTGGACAAGTGGCCAGGCTGCCCCTGAAGGCACGAACGATCGACCTTCTCAAGTTCCAAACATCTTGCGTGCCGTTGAACGCGGTTGCCATAGTCTCGCGTGGTTCCCTGAAGGGTCAAATATCGGCAGTTAGAGTTGCCAAGCCCAGGCTATCGTCGGAGAACGCACCGTCGTTGGTTCTGTTCCCCCTTTGGCGCTCGCGGCTTCGCAAAGCCTCTCAGATACTCACAGAAGCCCCGTACAGTCGAGATTCTTCGTCACGGCCGCATGGAACGGCGCCATCGGTCCCTCTCCCATCGGGGAAAGAGTCACGGTGACGGAGCGAAGCTACCGAGGGCGAGCCGTTCTCGAAATTACTTCAGCTTGAAGGTCCCCTCGGCTTGCACGGCCGGCCTCCCTGCCGGTCAGGTCAAAGTGCTTCCGCAGGATTTCATCGTCACTGGATGAACTGCTGTCGCTCAGCCGGGATGGCCAACCGATGGACCGCGCGGCTGAAATGCTGGGGCGATTTTACCAAAGGCGAGAGCGTCTGGTTCCAACCGACAAGGCGGTTTGCGATCTATCCGGTGGAACTCTTCACCGCCTCGGTACGCTCCAGCTCCGCAAGCCTTGTGTTCAACGGCGCAAGGCCGATCGCCTGGATATTTCCGATCGTTGCCGGCACGCTGGTCGCCAAATTCGGCGGTATCGCAAACGCCGCGCTCATCATCAGCAGCATCTACCTGGCCGGCTTCATTGTGCCGTGGTTTCTGCCTGCAACCGTAGGAAAACCCCTGCCGCATTGATTATGCGGCCTGGTTGCTCTTGCCGGTATTTCCGCTGAGTCGCTTGCGCGATGTCCCGCTTCGCGCGGTCCCGCCAACGCGGTATGATGCCGACGGCGAACGTCAACGATGATGTCCGGCCATCGGGAGGCGGTCATGATTTTCCACAGATTCGCATTGATGCTCGCACTGGCGCTCGCAATACCCTGCGCCGCCGAAGCGCAGCCCTCATCCGTAGTTCCGGCGGTTTATCCGGTGGTACAGGGCAAGACCTATAAATTCGAAAAAATCGCGGACGGCGTCTATTACGCAACCGGCGGATTCGGCAGCAACAATGTCGTCATCGTCAACGACGATGACGTCATGATTGTCGATACCGGCACAACGCCGGCTAATACGCGTGCCTTTGTGGCCGACATCAAGATGCTCACCGACAAGCCGATCCGCTATGTGGTGAACACGCATTGGCATTTCGACCATACCGACGGCAATTCCATATTCGGGCCGGAGGTCCAGATCGTCGCGCATGATTATGTGCGGACGGCGATCACGAGTTTCGATGTACTCAATCGCGAGCCGTACCGGACCTCGCAAGGGACCGCCGCGCCGGCGCGCATCGAAGCGCTGAAAAAACAGATCGCCGAGGAGAGGGATTCGGGCCGCAAGACGGCGCTGACGAGAGAGCTCGCCGACGCGGAACGCATTCTCGCCGAGCTCAAGGAGATCAAACCGACACCGCCCAATGCGACCTATTCGACGAAAATGGTTCTCCAAAGGGGCGGGCGCGAGATCGACCTTCTGTTCCTCGGGCGCGGACATACTGGCGGCGACACCGTCGTCTATCTTCCGAAGGAGAAGATCGTGAGCACGGGCGATCTGATGGAGAGCAGGCTCGCCTATATGGGTGACGCGTTCTTCGACGAATGGGTCACCACGCTGGAGGCGCTGAAGAAGCTCGACTTCGTGGTGGATTTGCCCGGCCACGGCGTGCCTTTCGGCGATAAGGGTCTGATCACGGCCTATCAGTCCTATCTGATGGATCTGACCAACCAGGTGGCAAAATTCAAGAGCGAGGGCGTCTCGCCCGAGGATGCGGCGCGCCGCGTGGACCTCACCGCCCATGCCAGGGCCTTTCCGCAGATCGCGGGCCCTGGCGCCGATTTGAGAGGCGTTCGCCGCCTTTATGCATGGTTGGACGAACGCGCCCAACGATAAGAGGTCAGGACGATGAAGATCGTTTCGCCCCTGATATTCGCGCTCGCCATCGCGAACCAGGCGCAGGCGGCGGAGGCCTCGGGCGAGGCGGTATACGCGAAATACTGCGCCTCCTGCCACGATCAGGTGGGCGCGCGCATTCCCACCCGCGACGCGCTCAAGATGATGTCGCCCACGCGCATTCTTCGCACGCTCGATTTCGGCGCGATGATGAACATCGCCTATCCGATCCGGCGCGCCGACCGGGAAGCGGTGGCGAATTTTCTTGGGACGGGCATCGACGATCCTCCGCCGCCGGCAAGCGCGTTCTGCAAGAGGGATCGGCCGATCATGGCGGGCCCGACGCGTGACAGCTGGAGCGGCTGGAGCGCCACGCCCGCGAATATGCGCTTCCAGACTGCCGAGAGCGCGGGGCTTAAAGCCGCCGATGTCGAACGGCTGGAGTTGAAATGGGCCTTCGGCTTCGCGGGCGACGTGATCGCCTTCGCGGCGCCTACCATCCGCAACGGGACAATGTTCGTGGGGAGCGCCGGCGGGGCGGTGCAAGCCCTCGATGCCAAGACCGGATGCCTGCACTGGATCTATCAGGCGAACGCGCCGGTACGTTCGGCCATGGCCGTTTCGGCGGAGGGCGCAGAAGTCACGCTCGTCTTCAGCGACCAGAACGGCTGGGTGCATGCGCTCGATGCACGCACCGGCAAGGAGCGCTGGAAGAAAAGAGTCGAGGAGCACGAGGCGACGCGTCTCACCGGTTCGCCCGCCGTGCATGAAGGCGTGGTGTTCGTGCCCGCCGCATCCTGGGAAGAAACGCGTTCGATCGATCCGGAATATCCGTGCTGCACCTTCCGCGGCAGCATTACGGCGCTCCGCGCGCGCGACGGGGCGGTGGTGTGGAAAACCTATCTGGTGGACCCGCCCAAAAGAACCGGTGTGACGCGCGCCGGCACGGCGACGCTTGGGCCATCGGGCGCGGGCGTGTGGTCGACACCCACCGTCGATGCGCGGCGCGGTCTGCTCTACATCACGACGGGCGACAATTACTCGCATCCGGCGACCGCCACGAGCGATGCGGTCATGGCGCTCGATCTGAAGACGGGACGCATCGTCTGGACGCAACAGACCACGCCCAAAGACGTCTATAATTCCTCCTGTGGCAGCCGGGGCGCGAATTGTCCCCCGGACAGCGGACCGGATTACGATTTCGGCTCGTCCGCCATGCTGGTGCGAAATGCGGCGGGTCGCGATGTTCTCGTGACCGGTCAGAAATCCGGCGTCGTGTACGCGCTCGATCCGGACCAGAACGGCAGGCTCCTCTGGCAGACCCGCGTCGGCAAAGGCGGCACGAATGGCGGCGTGCAATGGGGCATGGCGAGCGACGGCCGCAAAGCCTATGCGTCGGTGTCCGATGTCGTGCGGCCGCCGGGCGGGATCGCTGCGCCCGGACCGGTAGGCAACGCGCGGCTCGATACGACGCAAGGCGGCGGATTGACGGCGCTCGACCTCACGGATGGCAAGAAGGTCTGGTTTGCACCGGGCATTCCTTGCAATCCGCCGCGGCCGGGGTGCAGTCCCGCGCAGCCTGCCGCCGTCACGGCGATTGAAGGCGCCGTGTTTTCGGGGTCGATGGACGGGCATCTGCGCGTCTTTTCGACAGCGGACGGCCGGCTGCTCTGGGATGTCGATACGGTGAAGAGCTACACGACCGTGAACGGCGCGCCAGCCAAGGGCGGTTCGCTCGACGGCGCGGGCCCCGTCATCGTGGGCGGTATGGTGTTCGTGAATTCCGGCTACCCGCGCTTCGGTGGGATGCCGGGCAATGTGCTCCTCGCATTCGGAATTCCGGGTCAGGCGCAATAGAAACCGGGGGGGAAATTGCCATGACTGAGGACATGCCATCGATCTCTCGCCGCGCTCTCGTCAAAGCCGGCGCCGGCCTCGCGGCGGGCCTCGCCGCCGCAAGACTCGCGGGCGCTCAAGCGGCCGAGGCGGTTCAGCGTTTCGCACGCCAGCCCGAAATCGATCCGCGGCAGCGCATGCTCTTGAAGGGCGGCACCATTATCAGCATGGACCCGAGCGTCGGCGATCTCGGGAGCGGCGACGTGCTGATCGAGGGGACAAAAATCGCCGCGGTCGGCCGCAATCTTGACGCCGCTGGCGCGCGAACGATAGACGCCGCGAACATGATCCTCGTCCCCGGGTTGGTCGATTGCCATCGCCATTCCTGGGAAGGCCAGCTTCGCCGCATCAATCCCAATGCGCCGACGCTCGCGGATTATTCCAACGCGACGCATCAATCCTTCGCCACGCATTACCGCCCTCAGGACATGTATGTCGGCGGGATGATCACCGCGCTCGGCTGCATCGATGCCGGCATCACTTGCATCATCGACAATTCGCACAATGCGCGGAGTGCGGTGCATTCCGACGCCGCCGTCGAGGCGCTTTTCGATTCCGGAATTCGCGCGGTTCATGCCTCGGGCGCGCCGCAGGCGGGCGAATGGGACCGCCAATGGCCGCAGGACCTCGCGCGGCTGCAGCAGAAATATTTCACATCCGGTGATCGGTTGGTCACCTTACGGATGTTTTCGCCGGTTAACCGCGAGAACTGGACGTTAGCACGGCGGCTCGGCTTGCGGATCACGACGGAGTTCCAAGGTCCGCAAGCGGCGGCGCTCCTCGATCCCCTATGGCAGGATAGGCTGGTCGGTCCGGACAACACCTTCAATCATTGCGGCGCGCTGCCCGAGAGAACCTGGCAAATCCTCCGCGACTCGGGCGCTAGCATCAATGTGTGCCCGCGCTCGGACGCGCAATACGGATTGGGCGAGGGAATTTCCGCCTATCAGCACGCGCTCGATCACGGCATCAGGCCGGGGTTCAGCGTCGATAACGAGACCTCCTACAGCAGCGACATGTTCATGGAGATGCGCGTCGCGTTCTACATGCAGCGCGCGCTTCTCCAGAATCGCAAGTTTGGCGGCGAGCAGAACCTCCCCGCGCCCGTCAATGTGCGCGATGTGCTCGAATGCGCGACGGTCAATGGCGCCAACTGCGCGGGGCTCGCGGAGAAGATCGGGACCATCCGCTCCGGCAGGGAAGCCGACATCGTGATGATTCGCGCCGACGACATCAATCTCTATCCATCCAACAACGCGTTCGGCACGGTCGTGCAAGCCGCCGATCGCAGCAATGTCGACACGGTGATGATCGGCGGACGCATCCGGAAGCTCGGCGGCAAGATCGTAGGCCTCGACATGGACAGGTTGAAACGCATGGTCGAGGAATCGCGCAACTATCTCTTCGCGAGGACGAACTACAAGGAAGATATCTTCGCGGAAAAGCTGCCCAAGCTCTACTGACCGGCGCGCCCTGCCGCCCCTTCTCTCCGGGCCCATATCCTTACGCTTTGCCGCCGCTTTATCGCCTCATGCCATAGGGTGTACCCTGAGCACATGTTCGCCAGAGCACTTTTTTTCCTAAATTCGCTCTCACCGTCAGTGCTGCGCGCATCGCTGGTTGGTTTGGCGCTTGTGATCGGATATTTCGACTACCTCGCGGGCACCGATACGACATTCTCCGCGATCTATCTGTTTCCTATCGCAGCCGCCGCGTGGTTGTTGGGCCGCCCAACGGCTTTCGGCCTCGCGATTTTGAGCTCGATCCTTTGGGTTACGGGTGACGTCGAGGCAGGAGCGCGCTACACCAGCTTGGTCATTCCTTTGTGGAATGTTGCGGCACGTCTTGCGATTTTCTTGTTTGCCGCACAGCTGATTGGGGCAATGCGCAAACTGCATGACGACCTGGAGGCCCGCGCGGCGGAACGCGCGACAAAACTCACGGCTGAAATCGCTGCGCGTGAACGGCTTGAACGTGAGCTTCTCCACGTCAGCGAACGCGAGCAACGCCGTGTCGCGCATGACATCCATGACAGCCTCTGCCAGCACCTTACGGGTACCGCCTTCGCCAGCCAGATCGTGGCCGAAAACTTGAGGTCCGAGAATTCGCCTCAGGCCGATAACGCCGCGAAGGTTGTCGAATTGATCGAGGAAGGGATCAGCCTTTCGCGCAACCTTGCAAAGGGCTTGAGCTCCGTTGAAACGGCGAACACCGGGCTCATGGAGGCGCTCGAGGATTTCACGTCCAACACAAGCGAGCTGTTCAAGCTTTCGTGCCGGTTTGAATGCCCTCTGCCTTTTCTTATCCACGATCCCGAAACGGCCAATCATCTCTACCGCATTACCCAGGAGGCAGTCGGCAACGCCATCAAGCACGGTCAGGCGAGAAACATCGTCGTCCAACTCGAACATTCGAAGGCCGGGAAATTGCTGCGTATCTCCGACGATGGGTCGGGAATCCCGTCGTCGCACATGAACGGCAGCGGCATGGGCTTTCGTATCATGTCCTATCGCGCCGAACTGATTGGCGCGAAGCTTAATATTCGCAGCCGAGGTATAAGCGGTACGGTGGTGACTTGTTTGCTGCCATTGGAGTCGGAAGCTTCCTCATGACAGAGACGAGAGCAAAGATATTTCTTGTGGACGATCATCCTTTGGTTCGCGAGTGGCTCACCAATCTTATCCAGCAGAATTCGGATCTGATTGTCTGTGGAGAGGCTGAAGACGTGCCGACGGCGCTGACGGGGATTGCCGAGATCCAGCCCGATCTCGCAATCATAGATCTGTCGCTCGGCGGCGGCTCGGGGATCGAGCTCATCCGCTCGATCCGGAAGCTCTTTCCGAAGGTCGCCATGATCGTTCTTTCGATGCACGACGAGCGAACTTACGCCGAACGCTCAATGCGGGCGGGCGCGCGCGGCTACATCATGAAACGCGAATCGACCAAGAAAATCGTCAATGCCATCCGCGAGGTTCTGAAAGGAAATATGTACGTCAGCGATGAATTGACGGCACTCTTCGCGAAGAAATTCGTTTCTGGCCCGTCTCCAACCAATGGCCTTCCGATCGCGCAACTGAGCGACCGGGAACTTGATGTCTTCCGGCTCCTTGGCGAGGGTCACGAACCGCGCGAAATCGCCGAGGTCCTCAACGTCAATGTCAAGACGGTGCATACCTACTGCACGCGCATCAAAGAAAAAATGAAATTCTCGACGGGGGCCGAACTGCAACGCGAGGCCATCCGCTGGAGCAACGACCAATTTTAGCCCGTTGCTGTTCGCAGCACTCTTTTGTTGGGACGAGGATTCCGGCGCAACCCGCCGGCATGGACAGCAGCAGCGGCGGCTATTATCCGAACTGTTCCTGAAGCGGGGACCGTTTTTCTTCGGCGATGCCGCCGGAATGACCGCGCCTCGGTCCACGCTGCAGCAGTTGGAGTCCTGCAATATCCAGGATCTCGATGGTTCGCGAGGTGATCCTTCGAATAAGGCCCTGGCTCTCCAGTCTGGCGAAAGCGCGTGCGGCGGACTCGGGCGCCGTTCCAAGATAATCCGCGAGATCGAAGCGGTTGACCGGAAGGTTCAACAGCGCTCGTTTTTCATCGAAGAATTCGGGAACGCGCGCGAAGTCAAGAAGGAAGGAGGCCAAGCGCTGACAGGTGTTCTGCTGACCGAGGGTCATGATGCGCGCCTGGGCCTGGCGAAAATCATATACGACCTTCATCAGCAGGTTCAGCTGCAGTTGCGGATCCTCCCGCATCATCTGCTGCATGCGATGCCACGCTAGGCGGTAAATACGCGCCGCGCAGACGGCTTCTGCCGAATTGACGTAACGCCCGGCATCGGGAAGGCCGAATAGGTCGCCTGGCACCCGGAAAGCGAGAATCTGGCGCTGGCCATTGTCAGCACAGCGGCTAATCCGAATGACCCCGCCGTCGACAAAATGGACGAAGCGAGCCTCGTCTCCCTCTGCAAATACGATATCGCCGCGGCTGCAATCGAGCACCGACGAAATGCGGCGAATTTGTTCCTGTTCCTTGCGAGAGAGCAGATTGGCGATCGTTCGCGGTTGGTCAGCTGTTCCCTCGAACGATCGTGCGCGAATCTCCGGCCATCCGTCCATGGCGTTTACTCCCCCCCTGGTATGACGCCTCTCCGATACGCTGTTCTCCCTGACCCTGGGCTTCAAGCCCCAAAACTGCAGCTCCCCAGGGAAGGAGAGCTGGACCACCCCCTTTATAAGCCTGAAAATTACCCGCGGAAATCATGTAAGACATTATCTTATAAGAAGAAACCAGTTTTCCTACATATGATGCGCGCC
>Ga0210377_10005408_pt1 | contig 10496 bp, 9 predicted proteins | sample PLM4_65_b1redo_FD_155480 | JGI IMG/M metagenome (GOLD analysis project Ga0210377, IMG submission 155480) | Groundwater sediment microbial communities from an aquifer in East River, Colorado, USA - PLM4_65_b1 redo | ecosystem: Environmental > Terrestrial > Soil > Riparian zone | place: USA: East...
CGCGACACTGATTTCGATAAAAACCTGAAAGCCTTGAGAGCCTTTTTATCCTGGCAGCCGTGAAAAATACCAGGCTCTTCCTGATCGGTGCCATCCTTGGCGGAATAATCGTTTTTTCAGCCATCAATCTTCAAAAGTTCATCGCGTTGGCAGGTTCAGACCAGACCATACCCACAGCCACACCGGCGAACAACTTTCCACGTCTGATCGCCACCGAACCGGTGCCAGTCAAACAGCAGGCAACGCAAGAGATCGCATCTGCAACTGCCACAATCCAGCCGGAGGTGATTGCCACTCCAACATCGCCCAGCCCAACAGCAACTCCGCTCGTGTTACTGAGAGAACAGAAGCCAGAAGTCATAGGCAATTCCGTGAACGGACTTCCACTCGAAGTCTACACATTCGGCTCCGGCGAACATGAGCGCATGATCGTGGCGGGCATCCACGGCGGCGATGAGTGGAACACGGTCACACTCGCCAACCAGTTAATTGTGTACATCAATCAAAATCCGCAAGCTGTCCCATCGGATGTTACGCTGTATATCCTGCGGAATCTCAACCCGGATGGTGAAATCCGCGCGCACGACAAGTACGGTCGCTTGAACAGCCACGGTGTGGACTTGAACCGCAACTTCCCTGCCAACTGGCAAGCGGACTGGGAACGGGCTGGCTGCTGGAACTACCTGCCCACCTCCAGCGGAAGTGAAGCGGGTTCAGAATCGGAGACACGCGCGTTGATGGATTTTATGAAAAATCACAATATCGAGGCGCTTGTCAGCTATCACAGCGCCGCGCTGGGCATCTTCCCCGGCGGCGAACCGTGGGATGAAAGCTCTGTCCGTTTTGCAGAAGCCATCGCGGGAGTCAGTTCCTATCGCTTTCCGCCTCTGGACACGGGATGCGTTTATACGGGTACACTTGCTGATTATGCCGTCTCGACTGGCGTCACCGCCGTGGACCTGGAACTCACCAACCATATCGAGACCGACTTCGATACAAATCTCAACATTCTCGAAACTCTTTTGACCTTTCAGCCAGAATAAAACTGGCTACAATTAACCCAATCCCGAAAGTACTGTTCCGAAGGTTTAAACAGACCCGCAAGGATAATCTCTAAAACCTTTGGGACGTTATAAAATCAGAAAGTACCTACCATCACGAACAATGAATTTCGTCACACCTGCACTCCCCGGCACCTCCCGTGATTTGCTTAGCAAATCAGGCAGGTGTGCGCTGATTTGCTTGGCAAATCATGCAAGTGTTGCGAGCAAAGCGAAGCAATCTTATGACTTTTCTTTATGCAAATCACTTATGGGATTGCTTCGGGCGAAAGATCATCGCCCTCGCAATGACGAGATGTGGTTTGGATTTTAGGTACTCTCTAAAACCAGCAAAGGAGCACACATGCAGAAAGTCGACATCCTCTTCACGAACGCTCACGTCCTCAGCATGGACGAGAAACTGAATCAATACAATCCCGGTGCGGTGGCGGTCAGCGGTGACAGCATCATTGCGGTCGGGTTGGAAGAAGACATCATAAAAGAGTTTTCGGCAACTGAAACGATCGATTGCAAAGGCAAGGTACTGATGCCCGGCATGGTCAACGCGCATACACATGTGCCGATGACCCTGTTGCGCGGCATTGCGGACGACCTTCGTCTCGATGTGTGGCTGCAGGGATATATGTGGCCCGTCGAACGCGAATTTGTCTCGCCGGAATTTGTAGGGCTGGGAACATCCATCGCCTGTGCGGAACTCATCCGCAGCGGCGTAACCACATTCAACGACATGTATTTCTTCGAAGATGCCGTTGCCACCGCCACAGCCCAAGCCGGTATGCGCGCTGTGTGCGGACAGTCCATTCTCAAGTTCCCCACAGCCGATGCCGCCTCCTATGAAGACGCCATGGAGAAGGCACGCGACTACATCAAGAAATGGGTCGGACATCCGCTCATCGTGCCGTCCATTGCGCCCCATGCGCCCTACACCACCACAGCCGATATTTTGCGCCAGACCGCCGAACTTGCCAAGGAATTCGATGTACCGCTCCATATCCATCTCGCTGAGACGTCCCTCGAAGTAGAGAACATGCGTAACCAGGAGGGTATCCCGGTCATCCCGTATGTGAAGAAGCAGGGGCTCCTCGAAGCCAAGGTTATCGCGGCGCACTGCGTCCACATCGATATGGGAGAGATCCGCACGTTGCACCATGCAGGCGCGGGTGTCTCGCACAACCCGTCATCGAATCTCAAATTGGCTTCCGGTTTCGCACCGGTCACCAAAATGCTCGATCTCGGATTGAACGTGGGCATCGGCACGGACGGTCCTGCCTCGAACAACGATCTGGATATGTTCGAGGAGGTGCGCCTGGCGGCGTTCATTGCCAAGGCTGTGACGAATGACCCGACTTCGCTGCCCGCCTCGCAAGCCCTGCTGATGGCAACGCGACTCGGCGCACAAGCGCTTCACATCGGACATCTGACGGGTTCCGTTGAAATCGGCAAGCGCGCCGACCTGATCCTGGTCGACCTGAGCCCGCTGCATAACTCCCCCTCCTTCCGGCGTTCGGCAGATAACACGTACGCGCAGATCGTCTACGCCGCCAAATCGACGGATGTGAGCGATGTGATGGTCAACGGTAAATGGCTTATGCGCGGGCGCAAACTGCTCACCGTCAACGAAGGAGAGTTGCTCGCCCAGGCAGCGGACCTGGCAAAGAAGATCGACTCCTTCCTGATCGAACGCGAACAATCGGTGCTATCGAAACTGATCGCGCTGGGCGGCTCAATGGAAGAGGAATCGTTCGAGGTGCAGGTCAAGGTCAAAATAACGGAAACAGACCCCATCATCCACGCCTTGATGCGCAAAGAGATCGATATCCTGTATGAGCGGCATTACCGTCAGCACGATGTCTACTTCGAGTTCGACGATCCATCCCAGGGACGGCTGCGCTATCGTGAAGATGATTTCGTCGATATCAAAGGAAATGTGTCCAATGTGCGTGCCCGGTTGACGTTGCTCGGTCAAAAGCGCGAAGGGAAGTTCGCGCACGAGATCTTGCTGTCGCGCAGTCGCTTCCTGGCGCCTGCCACTAATTCACTGCGCTTCTATCGTGAATACTTCAAACCCAGATCGGAAGTCGCCGTTGAGAAGGATCGCCTGCGCTGGTTCATCAAATACAAGGAGACCGAGTTTTATGTGAATCTCGACCAGGTCTCTGAACCGGCATTGGGAAACTTCCTTGAAGTGAAGAGCCGCACATGGAGCCGCAAGGATGCAGACAACAAATCGCATTTGTTGAATGAGCTGCTATCCATTCTAGGCGCGGATGGCGGCGAGACCGTGACGAACGATTATGTTGATATTGTGAGCGAGGCGTAGGCAAGGGATTTATGCAAACGTTTGGAAAAATTCTGGCTGGTATTTGTGCAGTGCTGTTCATCATTACAGGCGTGATGGCGCTATTCCTGTTCAACATCGAACAAACAGCCTTTTCTGCACGGACATACAAACAGGCATTTGAAAAGCAGCAAATCTATCAACGGATGCCATCCATTCTGGGGAGCGTGCTGAGCAGCCGCGTCGCAGAAAACCCAAATGCCGACCCATTCCTGAAAGCCATGACCCAGGCAGATTGGGAAAAAACAATTGTCCTGCTCGTACCTCCCGAGGAACTCAGGGCATTGACGGACAACTCGCTTGATTCCGTTTTTGATTACCTGAACGGCAAAACAGATTCGGTGGCGATCTCCCTGCTGCCTTTGAAAAGTCATCTGGCAGGCGCGGGGGGTGTTGAGGCGGTAATGCAGCTCCTGCAGGCACAACCACCCTGCACCGCAGAACAACTCTTCCAACTCGGGCTGGGACTCCTCAGCGGGAACGTGGGGCTGTGCAACCCACCCGAGCAAATGATGGGACTCATGACCCCGTTGATCGAGTCGCAGTTGCGGGTGATGGTGATCTCACTCCCGGACGACATCACCTTGATGCCCAGCGCGCTCACCAATACACCCAATGATCCACGTATTCAACTGAACCGGGCCCGCACCTTGATGAAATTGTCGCTCGTGCTGCCATTCGTTTTTCTGTTTGGATTGGTAGTCTTCGCACCCCGCCGCCTGGTGGACTGGCTCAAGTGGTTGGGCGTGCCTTTTATGATCACCGGCGCAGTGAGTACCTTCATCGCCCTGCTCAGTTCGCCCACCTTGAATCTGCTCCTGATGGGTGTGCTTCAAAATCGAGTCGCTTTTCTTCCACCCGTCTTTCTTTCCACCTTTCAAGAGACGGTTGGCGCGGTATCGCAACAGATCCTGGCTCCGGTTGTGGTGGAGGGAGCACTGCTGGCGGTGGCGGGCATTGTCATGCTGATTGTGTCGCTCTATCTATCGTATAGAGGAAAAACTGACATCATTGCCTAGCCAAAACGTCAAGCGTTTTTCAAAAGGACTTGAAGCCAGACAAGTCCTTTTTGATTTCGTACAACTTTTACACGCTGATGTACTCTAAAAATTGGAAGTGGAGTGCAAAATCTCCAGATTTTGCAGCCAAAGTCACAGAGAAACTATGAAACGAATTTATCCAACCTGCCTGATCCTTATCCTTTCCATACTGGCTTGCAACACCAGTGAACAATCCGTTCCGCCCACACCGCAGAATTCCGTTTTCGATTCGGGGCACACCGCCTACGGCTTCTTCCCCTCCCCGCCCGAAGCGACGCTCCAAAGCGTTTTTCAAACATTCAAAGACATCAGCAAGCATGGCGACTTCGTGCTCATCCAGCAAAACACCGCCTGGGAGGATTTCGTCAGCGGCACGGACGGTGAATCACAAACGCGCACTGACATCATCAATCAGGTCAAGTTGGCGAACCAAAACGATCTCGAATACATCTTCGTCATCGACGCGCTCAACGGGCTCAACCGCCGCGATTTCATCGGTCTGCCCGCGGGCTGGGAGGCGAGTTTTGCGAACCCGAACGTCCGCAGCGCCTACAAGAATTACGCGTTATGGGTCTTACGCACGTTCCATCCGCGCTATCTCGGTCTCGCCTCCGAGATCAACACCTACATGGACGCGCACCCCGACGACGCTAAAACCTTTGTCAGTCTCTACAACGAGATCTACGCCCTCGTCAAAGCCGAAGCGCCCGAAACGCAGATCTTCGTCACCTTTCAATGGGATGATCTCAACAACATGTTCCCCCAGCCCGAAGAGGGAGATCGCCAAAAATTTGACACCAACTGGGATCAGGTCGAAGCCTTCGAACCCAATCTGGACTTGTGGGTGATCTCGACCTATCCCTACTTGATCTTTGGCACTCAAACGGACATCCCCGCCGACTATTACACCCCGCTTCTTTCCCGCACATCGAAACCGGTCGCCGTTGCCGAGGGCGGATTCTCCTCTGTCGCTATCGGTTCCATACAAGGCTCACCTGAGGGACAGGTCGCGTACCTCAACGCCATCCACACCCAACTTGGAGCGCGTCTCGCCTTCTGGGTCAACACCCTGTTGAGCGACTTCGATCTTGATTCATATGCCAAACAAATGAAAAAAGAAGGGCGCGACCCGCAGGATGCGTCCACTCTTGGAGCGTTTGGCTATATTGGGTTGCGGAACGCTGATGGTTCCCCAAAGCCCGCGCTGGAGGCGTGGGACGAGTTTCGCAAAGAGCGTTAGCAATTATCCTGGTTCGCCTTTTGATGTCGATAGTAAGCTTCCACCCATTTCTCCGTTAGACCATCCGATTGTTTCTTCAGCTTGCGTTCTGCAAATTTCATATTGGACGGAATGGAAATATCCAGAAACCGCAGTACATCCCGCGCCGTCTCTTCGTATCTTGGCACAAATTCTTCGTAAATGACAACGTATGGCTTGATCTGGCTCACTTCAAAGTAATTCTTCCATGCTGCCTCATGGGTGATAATTTCCTGCTCCAGCTTCCGAATGGCTTCGTAGTTGAAGTTGGGTTCCTTTTCGGGAATCGGTTTTTTGTCTTCCGCCCAACCCCAAATGTTGGTTTCAATGGCTCGCCAAAAAGAGATGGCTTGCCGGACTTTATCTCGACGGATAATCTGAATATAGTGGAGGTTTGGAAAGATTTGAGGAAGCAAGGCAGGCAGATTAATTTGTTGGTAGTTGAGTATCTGCCTTAGTTTCCCAACAAAATCGTCAAAGTAACCCCACATGAGTTTTGCACCAAATACTCCATTGGAAGATGTGCCTTGCTCAATGGCTTTGCTCAAGTAATCCCCATAGTCAGATACTTTCCAACGTTCTTTCCAAAAAGGTTCGTCGTCCCGCCAGAAGTATTCTTCGGGGTTTCCTGCAATTCCGGTATTTTTCAGGGCTTCGCAAAGCAAAAAGCTGCCAGAACGATTGGTGGCACAGATTAGATAAGAGATCGTGGGTTTCATAGTGAGTTACAAAGTCCGCGCTGGAGGTGTGGGATAAGTTTCGCAAGGAACGCTAGCTAATTTCCTGTTTCATCATCGCCAATCTGCCATTACTTCAATTAAACTGTCCTCTGTAATGCAATAAAACTCGCCCGTACTGATTTCAAGTGCCTTGATATCAATATTATATTGTTTATCTTCGCCATAGGCTCCAGCATAGAAAAGAATCCACTCATTATCGGGTGACCACAATATATCATTGCCATTTCGCAAAGCTAAACTTTCTTGACCATTAATCCCGTAAGTTTTAGATTCATCTGTGTCAATATTCAGTATTTGATAATAGGTTGGTTGAAATTGAAAACCTTTATTTACAGTGTAGGCAATTTTCTTCCCATCGGGAGACCAATAGGGTCGACCAATACTTGCGGAGCGAATTGTAACCAACTCACTCAAATCAGAACCATCTGCGTCTACGATATAAACTTTGCTCTGTTCCTTTGAATAGGAAAAAGCATAATGTTCACCATCTGGGGACCAGTTTCCTGCTATTGAGCCATGACCATCATATTGAATGACATTCACTGCTTTTCCGGTTTCATTATTTGTGATTACTAAGTTGGGATCACCTAAATTCCAAATTGCTTTTATGGTTCCATCTGGAGATTCTTCTGAGGAAATATCATTGAAGTCACGTGCAATTCTTGAATACTCAGGGAAATTGTTTGAAACAATCGCAAATAATTCAGGCGACGTCAATTCCATTGATTTTGGTGGTGAACCTGCAAGGTCAGATAACCAAAATTTCTCGGAACCTGCCATCACAAAGTGATTTCCATCTTGTAAAAATCCAACTGCATAATAATAGTACCCGGAAGTTTCGAGTATCCTCTTACGCAAACCGCTATTAATATCAAATATCCAAAGCTGATTTAGATGGTCAATATCATTTCCAGAACGATAGATGATGTGGGAATTCCGTAATTCACTGCCTACTGGCAGACCAGAAGACTCAATCCTTTGGCAATCCTGAGGCGAAGGATACGTTTCACCAGTTGTTAACTGCGTTGCTTTAGGAAAGGGAGCTGTTTCTTTGGGAGTGATAACAGGAATTCCAGAACAAGCTTGAAGGATAAGTTCCATCAAACAGAAAATCACTAACAAGATTGATTCGTATTTCTTCAATGCTATCACTACCATTTCTGATAAAAGAGCCGCATTTCCAAACAACAATCAACTTCTCACTGGCACCCATTCGCCAACTGCTCGTCAAACGTTTCGGCAAAGACATGATATCCCGAGCCATCGCATTTCGCGCGGAAGAAATAGTACGTGGACTCTGCCGGGAATGCCACAGCATTCAACGCATCCAAACTGGGATTGGCTACCGGCGTGGGCGGCAGACCGGCATAGAGATAGGTGTTGAAGTAGGAGTCGTATTGCAGGTCAGTGAGGCTCAGCGGATTCTTCCACCATGTCAACCCGCCAAAGTCATAGCCCAGCGCATATTGGACCGTCGGGTCGGCATCCAGTTTCATGCCGATGTTCAGGCGGTTGAGATACACCGAAGCGATCAACGGCTTCTCTTCGTCGTGGACGGCTTCCCGCTCTACAATGGATGCGAGTGTCACGGCTTGGTAGACCGTCAGTCCCTGTTGGGAAAATGCATTGGTGAGATCAGGGGAAAGATGCAAGGCAAAATTGCGGACAAGTTCATCCACAAATTCAGCCGCTGTCATATTGCGCGGAAAGATATATGAATCGGGATAGAGAAACCCCTCGACATTCCTTGCCCCTGCCAGAAAATCAAACTCATTGGATGGACTTTGTGCAAGGGCAAGAAATTCATCGGGCGTGAAGGACAAGCCTGAAGTCGGGAGCGAGGCGGCGATCTCCTCCACCCGCCAGCCGGGCAACACCGAAAATGGGACTTCCGTTTTGGTGGCATCCTGAAGTGCGCGCGCAATGTCAATGGCGGATAGCGCCGGGCTCAGTTTATATTCCCCTGCCTGAATAGAAGTGTCCAACCCGGAGTAGATCAGATAGGCGCGGAATGCTTCTGCATCCCGGATGATGCCCGCCTCTTGAAGATTGTACGCCACCAAATTGACCGACTCGCCAACAGAGATCGTGAACGATTGCTCCGCCCCAGCGACATTCAACGGGCGTGTGAGCAAACCGTCATACCACAGCAATTGTACGGAATATTGTAGTCGCTGTGAAAGCGTCAGCCACGAGGCAGGCGGACCATAGATCCGCGCCGCTTGAGATGGAATGATAATCAGTGCCAGAAATAGACAGGCAAGGACGAGGAAAAGAGTAGCAACGATGAGGAATTTACGCATTGAAGGTATCCGTTGGTCGAGTAGGCGGTTTCGCGCTGACATCGTGCCCTTGCGGCAGCGGAGGGCTGAACGCTCGTTGTGAAGCCCGCAGTCGAAGCGTCTTCCGCCGTATCGAGACCACTGTTATCTTTTCGATTCTAAATACGACCTCAAGATCATCACCGCCGCCAGTTCGTCCATGTGACCGGAGCGCTTCTTGCGCGAGACGCCCATTTCAATACGGGTGGCGCGCGCATCCTGGGTGCTGAACGATTCATCGAACAACTCAACGGGGATATCCGTCTGCACTTTCAGGGCTTCGGCAAATTTCGCCGCACGGCGACCGGCAAGATTCGGGTTACCTTCTTCATCGAACGACTGACCGATCACGATCAACTCTGTTGCGTGTTGCGTGGCAATTTCCGCAACTTGCGCCGCGTCGATCAGGCGGGAAACATGTTTAATGACAGTCAATGGGCTGGCAATTGTTCCCGTCGGGTCGCTGAGCGCAAGCCCGATGCGCTTTTCGCCATGGTCAACAGCAAGAATTCTCATCCATCAACCTTTAATTCGCCACAGAGCGCACAGAGTTTTTTGAGTTTTTTTCTCAGAGTCTCTGTGATCTCTGTGGCAAAAGTTCACTCTGTTACTACCGAAATGCGGAACGGCACGATCGGTATCCACTGCCACCATGAAGGAGACAATGTGATCACAGGCGCATTCGCCAGCGGAAGAGTTTTATCCAGCAGTGACTGGGCAGAGCGCACGCCGCGTCCTTGGATCAGTTGAGTAACTTGCGCCGAGTTCACCTGCTGAACGATCCGTCGCTCCACGCGCATGGTCCAGCGCACGGAACCATCCTTGGCAATGAGAAGTGGTTTGGTGATGGGTTCCGTGGTCAGCGATCCGGAGGCGGGAGAAAAGCCCGAAGGGAGGGAAGCGTTCATCGCAAGCGTGGCAAGCTCACTTAAGTCAGACGCGGAGGCATATTGAACGGAAAATTCGGCGCGCATCGATAACGTCAATTTGATGCCCGCCGCGCCCGGAGGCAGGTTATATTCCTCCGAAAGGATCTGCGAAGCCTTCATTGTCTTTTCGAATAATATATCGCCCGCGCCGATCTCCGTTAAAAGTTTTTCGCGCGCATCGTTTTCAAGAGTCTTCATCAACTCTTCTTTCACGCGCGCACGATCGGCATCGCTGGCTTGCACCGACGGTAGCTCGCGTCCGCCCGTGACCGGCTCGGGGTTGATCACCGAAAGCGACAGCCCCAGCCTGCCTTCGATGGCATTGATCGTCTCGGCATCCACATTACCGACCAGCCCGCCCTCCACTGCTTCGATGGTAAGCACAAGTTTCTTGCCAACGCCTGCATCCACCACACCTTCTTCAGTTGTCACAAAACGAACCGTCTCGCTCTGCACCACCGTACCCGCCGGGATCGTCACTTCCTGTTGCGTGAGATTTCGAAACTCAACCGAGCCCTTCGCCTTCGACTGCGGAATCACGCCTTCACCCGTCACGATCACAGTTTGTTCGCCTTCGACAATGACGCGCTTTTCACGCAGCGGTACACTGCCCGTGATAAAGACCGCCTCCACCGACGGACTGGCAATGACCGGCAACGTCACGCTTTGCGTTTTCGAAACCGGAGTCAATTGGACGGAGGCGCGCGGGATAAACAATGCGACGAGAACCAGCACCGCCAACACACCGACGGCGAACGCCCCGACTCGCACCGCTGGATGCGCGCGCCACGCTTCATTCTCCGCCGGGA
>Ga0210377_10005409_pt1 | contig 10496 bp, 8 predicted proteins | sample PLM4_65_b1redo_FD_155480 | JGI IMG/M metagenome (GOLD analysis project Ga0210377, IMG submission 155480) | Groundwater sediment microbial communities from an aquifer in East River, Colorado, USA - PLM4_65_b1 redo | ecosystem: Environmental > Terrestrial > Soil > Riparian zone | place: USA: East...
TCGGGAAGAAGTACATGACGCTGAGGCCGCTCAGGCAGGTGTGCAGGCTGCGCAGCAGCGCCCAGACCGTACCGCCCATCTGAGCGGCCTTCGACAGGACCACGTGCGGGGCGGTGTCGTCGTACAGGGCGCGCAGGTACTCGTGCCCGTCGAACCGGAACGGCAGGCCGTCCAGGCGGATGCGCTGGACGGCCCAGGCGGCGAGGGGGTCAGTGAGCGACCGGGTCTTCGCCGTTGCCAGTTCCGTCGTCCTCTTCGCCAGGTAGTGCCTGGAGAATGGCCCGGCGTATCCGATCGCGCGTCTCTTCATCGGCGACGTTCTCCTTGACCGAGTCGATGAACGCGTCGATGAGTTTGCGGATCTCGGCCTGCGCCTGCGCCTTCACCGTCTCCTCGGTCTCACCGTTCACCGACATCCCCTTGGCCAGCCGCTGGCCGCGCTGCACCTTCTCGACCACGGAGGCGATGCGTTCCATCTCCCGGATGTCGAGCGCCTTCTTACCCTTCAGGTCCTCGGCGAGCCTCGCGAGCACCACCTCCCAGAACCGGAAGTGGCGGACGTTGAGGGTCACCGTGTCGGTGGCGATCTTCTCCACGAACATCTCCGCCGCCCGTCGGTCGATCTTCAGTCTCAGGCCGTCCCAGTCCTCTTGGCGGCGCCACAGGCCGATGGTGTGTGGCTTGACGCCCAGCCGGGCGGCGATCTCGACGTTGTTGGTGATCTCGCCCGTCAGGAATAGCCGTCTCGCTTCCTCGCGGACCCTACTCGGTGCTCTGGCCATCGGACCGCTCCTCCAAGAACCGCTTCGCCAGGTTGGCCAAGCCCCGCGCCTTCCGGTCGCGGCCCGGGGTGCCGTCGCTGGCGAGCTCGACGGCCTGCTCGATCACTTCCTCCTGCTCGGGGGTGACGACGAAGGTCATCACGCGCGGCAGCACCTTCTCGGCCTCCTCGGCCTGCTCCGCCAGGAGGGCGGCCACTTCCTCGGCCGGGAACTCCAAAAGGGCGTGCAGCTCCTCGAGCTGCTTGTCGGTCTCAGGTAGGAGGCCGCCGAGGTCCTGGACGTTCATCTCGGCGAGCAGCTCGTGGACCAGCTCGGCGCGCTTGCGCGGCTGGTCCTGCCCCTGCAGCCGGTTCAGCGTCGCCAGCAGCAGCTTCGCCTCACGGTCGTCCACCTCCCAGACGTCGCATCGCGCCTCCGCATGGCCGAGATCGCGGAGGACGGCGACGCGGTGGTGGCCGTCGAGGACCTGGTACTTGCCGGGCTCCGCGGGGTGCGGGCGGACCACGAGGAACGGATACCGACCCGTGCGCTTGATGTGGGCCCGGAGCTTCGCCTGGAAGTCCTCCGGCATCACGTTGCTGTTCAGCGGATGGGGAAGGAGATCCCCGAGCGCGATCATCCGGGGGCCGATGCGCTGGCCCAGGGGCGCTCGTGCCCCCGCGCGGTCGGCGTCGGTCGTATCAGCAGTCGTGGTCATGGTTGACTTCCCCTCCGCTCTCAAGCGACCTTGGGGCCATGCCCGAGGAGCCCTTCACCGCGAACGTCAACGCCGGGTTCGCCGAGGACGGCATCTGGGTCATCGACGCGCGCCTCGACTGGCGCGACGCCCTGCCCCCCGAGGGGAGCGACCTGATCGGCCGCGGCCGGCTGACTCTGTTGGCGGCGATCGCGCGCGAGGGAGCCCGCGGCCGGGCGCTCGGGGCCACCAGGGTCCGGGTCCACATGTCTGGGCACCACACCGAGGGCATCACCATCGGCGAGCCCGAGAGCGGGACCTGAAGCCTCACGCAGGAGCGGCGCCTCCGGATCCCACCCGACCACCACGAACTCCCGATTGGACCGCGTCTTCTCGGCGCTCGCCAGCGACTCCTTGTGGGCATAGTGGACCGCCGTCGCCCTCGTCTCTCGGCCGAGCGCCTTCATCTTGGCCTCCAGTTCGCCGAGGTCCGCCACGGCGTTCCCGAAGCTCAGGACCCAGACCGGGATGTGGGCCGCGCGCTTCAGGACCTCGTCCAGCATCCCGGCGCCGCCCTTGCGACTGAACGGGCTCACGGGGCGGGCCGCATCACCGAGGATCTCGTCGAGCGTCTTGTATTCGGCTTCGTAGCTGCGCGTGCCCGCGTAGGGTGGGTCGAAGTAGGCGATGTCAGCCTGGACCACAGGGAGCACTTCGAAGATGTCTCCCTTGATGACTCTCCCCTGCCCCTCGAAGACGCCGGCGTTGATCCGCTGCGCGAGGGTCCAGAGCTTCTCGGGGCGCAGGAGGCGCGGGCCCTCGACGTAGTTGCGCACGCACTTCTCGCTCACCGACTCCCAGCCGCCCGAGGTCACCCGCTCGATCGTCCCCGCCCGGACCTGGCTCAGCGGGTGCGCGAGCATCGCCACCCGGATGGCGAGGAGGCGGTAGAGGGCTGCCTTGGCAGCATCCGAGGCGCGCTCGGCCGCTTCGAAGGCGCTGTCGAGAAACCGGGCCTGCTCCACCGTGAACACGGCCGGCGCGTAACGCGACTCGATCCGTCCGGGGTCCCCGCGCCTCGGGACCAGGAGCCGCAGGACATCCTCGCTCGTCAGGCGCACGCGCGCGTTGGCCACGAGGCCCTCGCCTACCACGTGCGCTCGCTCCGCGATGTCGACGGCGACCACCCGGAATCCCTGCGCCTTTGCATACAGCGCGACCGCACCGCCGCCCGAGAACGCGTCGAGCAGGGTGAGGCCGGACCACAGCCGCCGCGGGATCACCCGGTCGATCTCCCGGAACACGACGGGGCACAGCCGCCGCTTCCCCCCGAGGTAGGGATAGAGGGCGCCCCACATCGAGAGCTTTCGCCGGGACCAGCCGGTCCTCACGGAGCCCCCACAAACAACTGGACTTCGCTCCGGACAAGAGCGTTCATGCGGTCACCCGGGCATGCCGCCCGGCCAAGGAGGCAACGATGAGCAAGCCGAAGAAGAAGGGCGAAGCGAAAGCGGCGAAGGAACCGAAGCCGAAGAAGGAGAAGGCGCCGCTGGTCGTATTCGCGTTCCGGCTCAGCGAAGCGGACCGCGACCTCATCCACAACGCCGCGGGGCCCGGCAAGGCCACGAAGTTCGTGCTCGGCGCCGCGCTCGCAGCTGCGAAACAGACTCTCAGCGACAAGTAGCACTTGCTCTCCCCGCCCCGGGTCGTCGCCGGGGCGGCACTCTTGCTGGTCAAATGAGCGCACCGACGGATTCCCAACCGCTCGATCGACCAGCATCGATTCCGTCCGCCTGTGAGAAGATCGCGCCTGGAGTCACGAACCGGATTCCTCCTGGAGCATGCAGTGGCCAAGACCGAGAAAGCGAAGGTCGACAAGGCGATGGCGGTTCACTACCTGACGCTGGGGCAAATGCGGCGATCGATCCGAGCGAAGAGTCCTATCGACGGAGCAGCGGTCTGGGCCATCACGCCGTTGACCGATGATGAACTCTGGCGTCGTGTCGAGGATCTCACCGACGATGAGTTCCGCAGACTCCTGACACTCTGGAAGGAGCGGCGAGAAGACGTCTGGGAGGCCGTCCCCGAGCTTCGCACGGCGACGGAGACCATCCGTCGAATCCAAACAGCCCCAACTCGGCTTAGCAAGCGGCGCGGCCGTCATAGGGGAAGATTGGGGCGTGACCCGGTCTCGATCGAGATCTACCATCACTTTCTTAGACGACTGCACGACCTGCTCGTTCAAGCACTGTCGGATGCCAGGCCCAATCTGAAACCTGAGACGATTACGCGGCGGGTGCTTGAGGACCTCAAGTCTCCATGCGAGATTACGGCTGGGCCTCTCGAGAACCACATCGTCCACTGGGGGCCACGCATCCATGAGGTCGCCCAGCGACTCGGCACCTGCGTACGCGACACCTTGAAGCACCGGATTACCTCCGAGAAGTCGAAGGCCACAGCGATCGTGCTGAGGTTCCTGGATGCATCGGGCTCTGCTGAGGATCTGCTGTCACCCCAACACCTCCAGCGCATCCTCAAGAAAACACGAGCGCCCCAGTCGCGGCCACACCTAATTCCCCCGCTCCACCCCTGATTTAGGTTCTTACACCCCTGAGGGGACTCTGGCACGCTGTCCAATGTGGATCAGCTGACCAGGACTCGCGCGGCAACATCTGAGGTTGTGTTCGGGGCGTCACGCCCTGGCGCGCCGTCGCGCCTGCGATTGCATGCGGCTAAACATCCTAGGGGATCCGCCTCGGTATCCGCTCGCGACAGGCGATTTGTTCGACCCTGCGGTCATACAGACGCACCGACGTCGAGGCTCTCGTCATGAGCCGTCGCGTCGTTGTCGGATCGGCGGGAACCACGAATGGCCGTGTCCCTCCTCAGGATCCCTATGTAGGCGTACCGGTAACGCTGAACGTCACGCACCATGCTGATTTTCGCCCCGTCTTCCTGCTGACCTATGTCGCACTCCGCTCGTACGCGACCATGGAAGCAGCGAACGACATGTACTGCCGCTGCTTTCCTGGCATCGAGCAGATTGCTGGACGATTCGGGCTGCATAGATCAACCGTATTCCGGTCGTTGAACTGGCTGGAGAAGAACTACTACATCTACCGCGCGCCGCGAATCCAGCATTCATCGCACTTCACCCTCATCGTCCAGCGAAAGATGTTCATCACCACGGTGCAACGCGCAAGCGTCGCCGCTGCACAGCAGGAATATGAGCGTTGGCTGCAGGAAGTTCGTGAGGCTGCTCGCCGCGCGTTCGCCCGCGGCAAGCACGCCACCCATCAGCGCTCGCATCCGTCCGACCCCCTCGCGGGGGGCCACCGTGAGTCGCCCGGGAGCGACTTCACCGGTTCAGCGGCGACGTTCCCACATCTCGGAGTCGCTCCCGAGCGACTTCGGGGGGTCGCTGGGGAGCGACGTCGCTCCGGAGCGACCCAGATCAAGATCCAGCAGTTAGGAGGATCTAGATCCAAAGAGCACCTAAGCTCCGGTGCGAAATCGCCGGAGCCCCCCCGCTCTCATAAAGAGAGCGAAGGGCAACTGCCACCCCCGCTACGAGTTTCGCTGGCGGCTAAGAAGATACCCCCGGCCCGGATGACCGAGGCGCAGCGACAGGCCCGCTGGCAGGAGCTCCAGCGGCAGCGTGCCCTACTTATCGCCGAGGCGGAGCTGGCCCCGAAATGACGCGGTCGTGCGGCCTGAGCGTGCCCAAGCCTCGCCTGCGCTGGGCGGAGACAACGATCGTGCAGCCCGAGGGTGGGGTGGAACCCGCCCTCCGCCTCCTCGCCCGCTTGCTCGTCCGGGCGGCCACGGCCACCGGTGGCGAGAAGGCGGCCGACTCGCAGATTCCATTGGATGTTGCCGTCGCACCCAAGGTAGGTTCGGACCGTAGATGAGGTAGAACGCGTGCTGGATAAGGCTTCCAACGCACCCGCCCTCAGGCCCGCCGTGGGCTACCTGCGACGGTCCACCGACCGCCAGGACCAGAGCCTCGGCGATCAGGAAGCCGCCATCCGCCGGTACGCGGACGCCAACGGGTTCGTCATCGTCCACCTCTACACCGACGACGCCATCTCCGGCACCAGCGCCGACAACCGCCCCGCCTTCCAGCGCCTGATCGCTGACGCCGGCAACGGTCACTGCGACTTCCGGACGGTGCTGGTCTATGACATCAAGCGGTTCGGCCGGGTCGACAACGACGAGGCGGGCTACTACCGCCACCTGCTGAGGAAGCGGGGGATCGAGGTCGTCTACACCAGCGAGGGCTTCACCGGCCACGACACCGACGAGATCGTCCGGACGGTGAAGCAGCTGCAGGCCCGCCAAGAATCGAAGGACCTCAGCAAGGTCACCCTCCGGGGCCAGTTGACCAGCGTCCACGCCGGCTCCTACCTCGGCGGCGTCCCGCCCTACGGCTACGACTACCTCTACCTCGACTCCTCGGGGAGGCCGATCCATATCGTCCGGTACAACGAAAAGGGCGAGAAGTTGCTCCTACATCCGGAGACCGGCGATCTCGACCGGTTGATCCCCCAGGGCGAGCACCTCACCGGGTCGAAGGAGGACCGCATCAAGCTGGTCCCCTCCTCCCCAGACCGGGTGGCGGTCATCAGGCGGATCTTCGAGGAGTACCTCGCGGGACACGGCTATCGCGCCATCACCAACCATCTGAACACGGAGGGTATCCGGAGCCCGCGGTCAAGGGAGTGGGACCCGCAGTTCAACGGCCAGTGGGGTCTCTCGACCATCCGCTGCATCCTCACCAATCCGGTCTACGCCGGGGACACGGTCTGGAACCGGATCACCCAGGCGAAGTTCTATCGAGCCTCCGTGAAGGGCGTCGTCGAGCGCAGGGGCCCGAGCCGGCGCGTCCGGGACCCCAACCCCCGGGAGGACTGGATCGTCACACCGAAGACCCACGAGCCACTCGTCCCGCGCTCCGTCTTCGACGCCGCCCAGGATCTGAGGGAGAAGCGCCACGCCACCGGGAAGCACACCAAGCACCCGCGCGGCCGGGGCTACTACTCGAACTACTTGCTGTCCGGCCTGATCCGGTGCGGTGACTGCGACCACAAGTTCATGGGGTATGCCCAGAAGAGCCGGGCGCTATCGAAGAACCCCTCACTCCCCCGGCACCGCTACTACCTCTGCGGGGGCTACGTCACCAAGGGAACCTCCGTCTGTAAGCGCCGGGCGTACGAACAGGATCCGATCGAGACGTTCATCCTCTCCCGGCTCCAGGCCCGGCTCGAGACCTTCGTGAAGGCGGGCGGCGACAAGGCCCTGCGGCAGATGATCCGGGAGGCGATCGCCGCCGCCGGCGCCGATCCGCAGAAGACCCTCGCCGAGGTCCAGGCCGAGATCGCCCGGCTCCGGAAGGACGTCGACCGGCTGCTGGCCAACCTGACGGCCGCGAACCGCGACTTCGTGGACCAGAAGCTCGGGGAGATCCGGCGTCGCCTCCACGACCTTGAGGCGAAGCAGGATGACCTGCGGGTCCGGACGACGCAGACGCCCGATATCGACGGCGCCGTTGCGGCTGCGCTGGCTCAGGTGCGACGAATCCGCGACGTCCTGGCCCAGGGCTCCATCGTCGAGCAGAAGGAACTCCTGCGCGGCTTCATCGCCGGCATCGTGCTCACGCCAAGCAAGGACCGAGGGGCCATCACCTGGTACGACCTGCCAGCATCTTTAATGTTCGGTGGGGGGACAGGCGATGAAGCAGAAAAGATGCAGATCGGGGCTTGGCGGGAGGCCATCCGGTGGGGTCGGGAGGGGTGGCGGCAGGCAGCCTAGCCAGAACTGTTCCCGAAAGGCGATCCGGCCGGTTCGATGGCCCAGCAGCGCCGCCTCACCGCTCGAACAGGAGTCATCGTTCCCAGACCTACGCCCTCGAGGCTGGCGTCGGTTAATCGCTCGACTTGTACAGGCCTGAGACACTCGGCCGCGCCGCAGCCTTATCGAGATACGTTTACTTCAACGGGTTGACTCCTCCTCGTTCGTGCTGGATCGAAGATCCCACGCGTCGTGTCAAAACCTACGACCTCGAAATAGAGCTTGCCCGTCATCTGGCGGCACAACAACCACCACTTGAACCTGGGGATCGACCACGATTCACGATCCAGAAGCGCGAGGCCGCTACTGATGGCATATCCCCCCGTGGCCTGAGTCCGCATAACAACCCTAAACTGGTCGAAAAATGTCGCGCCTCCATCCCAGCGGACTGTCGGTGGCGCGCTTCCAGCGCTGCACCAGACAACATCTCCCCAGACAGGGGACACAATAGTTAAGTCACAGGCGTTACCCTGCCCGTCTGCATCGGTGTCCACCTGCTCCGGGTTTGCCAGGCTGACACAATTATCACAGGCATCTCCGACCCGATCCCCATCAACATCGGATTGATCCGGATTCGGCATGTTGAGGCAGTTGTCGCAGGCGTCATCAATTCCGTCGGCATCCGAGTCGAATCCGTCGTTTGGGATCAGTAAGCACGTATCGCATTCGTCACCTACGCCATCATGGTCGGAATCGCTCTGAGCCGGGTTGTACACCCGCGGGCAATTGTCGCAGGCATCGCCAACGCCATCCGCATCAGCATCAGCCTGGTCCGGGTTTAACGCCTGCTCGCAGTTGTCACAGCCATCACCAATGCCATCGAGGTCCTGATCGGATTGCTCCTGATTGCGAATGCCGGGGCAATTATCGCAGGCGTCTCCAACGTCGTCTCCATCGCCATCCTCCTGCCCCGGGTTTGGCACACCAACGCAGTTATCGCCTGTCGCATATACCGCCTCTGATGGGGCACTCTCTCCCACATCATATAAGGCTGACACCAGATAATAGCTATTCTTGGTCGCCCGAGTATCGAGGAATGCCGCTCTGGACGCTGGTAACACAGCTACGCGGTTCTCTGGGATTGGAAGAACTGCAGACGAGCTACTGCGATACACAGAATAACCAAGGAGATTCTCCCCGCCGCTCACGCTCGCACCCTCAGGCGCTCCTGCTGATAGCGGGTCCCGCATGACCATATGGCTCGCGAGGGCAAGGCGAGCGTCAGTGGTCGGCAGGTCTGACCTGCTTTGGTCTTCAGGGGAGCGACCTGAAACCAACCACTCGCAACCGGGCTCCGGATCGATCGGCGGAAGTGGTTCAGTGGATCGAACATTCTGGGGAGGTGCCAAGGGTGTCCCTGGAACTGGGGGTGACCACACCAGAGAAGCTGGGACATCTGTGGTTGGTGTAGAGCATATATAGTCAGTGGTAGAAAAATCGGCAGGTGCGAGGCCCCTGTTGCAGCACTGAAGTCCACCACATCCTTCGTACGCGCTACATTCACTGCAGCCATCAGGGCCCAGATAGACCGGCGGACATGCGGAAGGGACCAGCGCAACAGCGGGGGTCGCGGCGAGGAAAGGCTCGACCACTTTGGCCACCAGCGGCAGGTCGTCACTGCCCAGCTCGATGTGATTTTCGAGAACCACGTAGCGGTGAGGGAAAATACGGGATACGGAGTTCCCCGATGGGGACTCTAGGTATCGGATTGTGAATACGCTGTCTACCGAAACAACACCATCGTATACGCCATCTGGCTCGTGTACCACCGGCCAGTCTCGTAAGCCCAGCGTTCCGCCGAGAGTACATGCAGTCCCGGCTATCACTATTACATTCTCATTATTAGGGTCTGCCGGATGAAACCACGGCTGTTGAGCGTTGAACGCCTGAATCGTGCATGGCTCAAGGCCATAGCTTAGGGGGAACGGGCCCGCTTCTGGTATGTTCCATAGAGGTAATCCTGAAGCGCTCGTGCCGCTGTTTGGCGTCCCAAGCAGAGCCGCTCTTCGTACTAGCGACGCCGGCCACAACGCCGAACGTGCCAGCGCCCGAGCGACAAGGCCTCCCTTGCTATGAGCCACGATGTCAAAGCGTGGCCGAATTCGGAACTGCGAGAAATCATCCTGTAGCGCTGCAGTTACTTCGATTGGTTCTCCCACCTCAAGCGAGGCAACATTGGATGAGTAGTGGTAGTTCGGGGCGAATGTGATATAGCCGGCCCCCGGCGTCGGTCCTGAAAGAAAATTGGCTCCATCACGGAGGTAGGCACCCCACTTGGCCCACTTGGCGCGGTCCGACAGAATTCCGTGGAGGAACACTACGGGGCCGCGGAAGACGATGCTGACAGGAGAGTTTAGTGAACTCGCGATGAATGGCCGCTTTGAGTTATACCAACTCACAGCCGGAGTTTCGATCGACACGCGACCAGTTTCTACACATCCACGCTCATTCGGAACCAGGAGCCCCTCTAATCGGCCCTCGTTTACACTGCAGGCGTCGACGTACCGCACTTCTGCCTTAAGTCTGTATTCGCCCGGTGGAACGTCGTCGAACCTGAACTCGCCGGCCTCGTCAACCTGGTCCTGCAACACCTCCTCATCAGTCGAACCCCGCTTAAGGTGGGCAGTGATATTCAAGAGGGTCCCATCTAGCCGCTGCTGAGAGCCTCCATCGTCCAGAGTGACGACTCCATGTATGGTAAGGATGGTCTTGTAGTACGCACTCACTCGGTCATTCGTCTCGTCGCTCTGCCCCGCCGCCGAGTTCGCGTCCAGGATCACCCACACTTTGTAGTTCCCCGGGCTCACGTTCGGGACCGTCATCGGCATGTTCGTCGTCCAGCTCGCCCCCGGCGCGATGCTTGGCATGCTCACCTGGCCCAGCAGCGGGTCGTTGACCGTCGGCGCCGGGTTCGCCCCCGGCGACAACCGGATGTTCGTCGTGCACGCGTTCGCCGTCCCGGCCCCCTGGTTGTACGCTGTGAATGTGACCGTCGCACCGCTCCCCGGAGAACCACTCGCCGGGTTCACCGTCACGCTCTGCACCACCAGGTCCGACTGGCTCGCGCAGATCCCTGCCGGTATCGGCACCGAGATCGTGTTGGAGTCGGTGCTGCCCTGGGCGTTCCGGGCCCGCACGAAGTACGTGTAGGTCTGCCCCGCGGTCACCCCAGCGTTGTTGTAGAACGT
>Ga0210377_10005410_pt1 | contig 10494 bp, 7 predicted proteins | sample PLM4_65_b1redo_FD_155480 | JGI IMG/M metagenome (GOLD analysis project Ga0210377, IMG submission 155480) | Groundwater sediment microbial communities from an aquifer in East River, Colorado, USA - PLM4_65_b1 redo | ecosystem: Environmental > Terrestrial > Soil > Riparian zone | place: USA: East...
CGGGCGGCTATTCCGGCGTGGGGGCCGGTTTCCCGGGCGCGTTCGGATATCTCACGCCGGACAATGCCGACAAACCGTATCTCGCGCCCAACGTCTCGTTCGACTTCACGCTGGTCGAATTCCAGAATATGACCCCCGCGCAGGCCTCGGCGGCCTGGGCCAAGGAATGGGCGCAGCTCACCAGCCATGCCGACGTCCCGGTCGTGCTGTGGCCGTGGCACGATTACGGCGCCGCCCAGTGGTCGGTCGATCCGCCGGCGGCGTCGCCATACACGACGGCGATGTACACGAGCTTCATCGCCAACGCCTTCAACGCGGGCGCCGAATTCGTGACCTTGGCCGATCTCGCGCAACGGATCGAGTCGTTCGAGCAGACGAAGATCACCTACACCACCAGCGGCAACCTCGTGACGGCATCGGTCGTCTCGAACGATGTCGGAAAAATGGCGCTCGACATCGACGGCGGCCAGATCATCCAGAAGGTCAACGGCTGGTACGCCTACGACGACGACAGCGTGTTCCTGCCCAAGGCCGGCGGCCAGTTCGCGATCACGCTCGGCGCCAGCCAGGACGACGTGACCCACATCGTGGCGCTGCCCTCGCGCGGCGAGCTGTTGTCGGTGACCGGCGACGGCACGAATTTGAGCTTCACGGTGCTGGGAGACGGCAAGGTCGTCATCGATCTCAAGAATCCCGCTGGCCAGAACGTGTCGGTGCAGGGCGCCGATATCGTGAGCCTCGTCGGCGACCGCCTCGAGCTGGAGCTCGCCGACCCCGGCACGCACGACGTGTCGGTCACGATCGGGGGCAATCCTCCCCCGCCGGTCGACCACGCGCCGGTGATCACGTCCAACGGCGGCGGCGACGCGGCGACGCTGAACGTGGCCGAGAACTCGCTGACCGTCACGACCGTGAAGGCGACCGACCAGGACGGCGGAGCGCTGACCTACGCGCTCGCCGCCACGCCGGACGCGCAATTCTTCAACATCAACGCCACGACCGGCGCTCTGAGCTTCAAGGCCGGGCCGGATTTCGAAGCCCCGGCCGATGCCGACACGAACAACCGCTACGATGTCACGGTGCAGGCGACCGACAGCACCGGGCTATCCGACTCGCAGACGCTCGCCATCGCGGTCACCAACGTCAACGGCGTCACGACGAACGGGACCAATGGCGCGAACACGATGAACGGCACGCCCGAGAACGACACGTTGAACGGCTTGGGCGGCGCCGACACGCTGAACGGACTCGGCGGCAACGATATCCTGGTCGGCGGCAACGGCGCCGACATCATGCTCGGCGGCGTCGGGAGCGACAACGTCGACGGCGGAGCCGCGGCGGATTCGCTGAACGGCGGCCTCGGCGCGGACGTGATGAAAGGCGGCGCCGGCCGCGACCTGTTCGTCTTCCAAACCAAGGAGGACTTCGGCACGCTCGCCGCCCGGGACCTTATCAGCGACTTCAAGAGCGCCGAAGACCGGATCGACCTCAGGGGGATCGATGCCAATTCGTCCGTCACGGGCGACCAGGCTTTTCAATTCCTGTCGCAAGCCGGAGCCGCGTTCACCGGCGCCGGGCAGGTGAGGTTCGTCCAGGACGCGGCCAGCGGGAAAACGTTCGTCGAAGGCAACATGGATGCCAATCTCGCGGCCGATTTTCGCCTCGACCTCAATGGAATCGTTCCGCTGAAGCCGGCGGACTTCATTCTCTAGTCCCGCGCCGGGCGGCCTGACCCGCCGAGACCCCGGCAGACCTAGCTGCGCTCCTCATTGCCCAGCTAGTGTCGCTCCCGCGCGACCGCGCCGGGGCCCCTTCTGCCACAGACGCGCCACAACTTGCCCGCATTCTCACCCTAGAGGGAGCGGCGTCCTTTCTAGTCGAATTGCGGTCCACGGCAAAAAACGCGCAAGCGAAAACGCGCGCCGGCGCGATCGCGCTGCCAGGGAGCAAGAATAACTATGCGTTGGCTCAAGCGAATCATCATCGGCACGGTTTCCGTCGTCTTAGTGCTGGTGGCACTCGCGCTGATCGTTCCGTTCCTGATCCCGACCTCGACCTACAAGGATCAGATCCAGACGCGCGTCAAAGCCGCGACCGGACGCGACCTCATCCTCGGCGGCGAGCTCAAATTCTCGATCCTGCCCAGCCTGGAATTGAGCGCGCGCGACGTGACCTTCGGCAACCGCGCCGGCGCCGCGCCGAAGGACATGGTGCGGCTCAAAGGGCTCGACCTGAAGCTGAAGCTCGGCCCGCTCCTGAGCGGCCGCTTCGACGTCGACGCGCTCGTGCTGCAGGAGCCCGTCATCGTCCTCGAGGTGGACAAGGACGGAAAGCCCAACTGGCAGTTCGACAAGCCAGGCGCCGCGCCGCCGCCCGCCACCGCCCCGCCCAAGGCGGGCGACACCGCGTCGCCGCGCGCGGCCACGCCGCCGAGCGACATCCTCGAGTCGCTGCAGATTGCCGAATTCCGCATTGTCCGCGGCAGCGTCGTCTATTCGGATGCGCGCGGCGGCGCGCGCTACGAGCTGGCCAAGGCCAACATCACCGTCTCGCTGCCGGGCGGCGACCAGCCGCTCAAGATCGCCGGCGACACCGAATACAAGGCCAAGCGCATGGCCATCCGCAGCGAGATCAAGTCGCCGTCCGCCTTGATGAAGGGGCAGCCATCGCCCTTCGTCTTCGAGTTCGGCTTCGATCTTCTGAAGCTCGCGCTCGAGGGCACGCTCCAGGCCGGCCCCGCGCCCAAGGTCGCGGCCCCGCTGAAGCTCTCCGTGCCGTCGGTGCGCGACCTCGCCGCCTGGCTCGGCAACCCGCTGCCGCAGGGCGACGCCTTCGGCGCGATCACGCTGGCCGGCAACGTCGCCGCCACACTCGACGGCATCACGCTGGCCGACTTGAGCGTCCAGCTCTTCAACGGCACCGCGACCGGGCAGGTCAGCGCCCTGAAGGGGCGCGGCGGTTTCATCGTCGCGGCGAATCTGGAGCTGAAGGGCCTCGACGGCTACGCGCTGCTGGTGGCCGCGGGCGCCACCGACAAGATCGCCGGCACGCTCAATGCCACCGCCAATCTCACCGGCACCGGCGCCGAGCCCAAGGCGATCCAGAACAGCCTCGCCGGCACGGCCAAATTCCAATTCGCGAACGGCGCGCTGCGCGGCTACAACCTCGCCGGCTTGTTCCGCGTCATCGGCGACATCAAGAACCCGCTCGAGATCATCCAACAGGTCAAGAAGGCGATCGAATCGCTCAACAAGTTCGACGATGCGCAGAAGACCGACTTCAGCGAGCTTTCGGCCAGCTTCCGCGCCACCAACGGCGTCTTCAACACGAGCGATCTGCGCATGGCGGCGCCGCTGATCCGCGTCGAGGGAAAGGGCACGATCTCGCTGCCGGCGAGTGCCGTCGACATGCACGTCCTGGTGAAGGCGGTGCCGACGCTGCAGGGCCAGGGCAGCGACTTCGCCAAGCTCGGCATCCCGATTCCGCTGCGCGTGCAAGGGCCCTTCGGCAACGTCGCGTGGGGCCTCGACGAGAAGGCGTTCGGCGACGAGATCCGGAAGAAGGCGCCCGAGCTCATCAAGGACCAGATCCTCAAGAACCCGGGCGACATCCTCAAGAAGCCGGGCGGCATCCTCGACCAGTTCCGGCGCTGAGCGGCGCGGCCCGATCGCATTCGCGCCATGCCTGCCGAGGCACCTGGGCATCGCTCATAGCGCAGGCGGTTGCGGACAGTTTGTGCCAGACTGGCGCTAGGCTGGACGCGAGGCGGCAATGAAGGCTCGGATATCGAGGCGGTGCTGGCTGGCGGCGCTGGCAGCCGCGTTTGCAGCCGCGATCGCGGGCGCGATCGCAAGTGGATCGCTCGCCGCGGCCGAGGCGCCCCGCAACTGGCGCATCTCGTTCGAGGTCCTGTCGTCGCTGCACGCGCAGCCGCCCGAGGGCCGCAAGGCCACCTATGAGGCGAAGGAGCGGCTGACGAGCTTGGCGCTGGCCGAGATCGTGCCGCATGTGTGGACCAATCTCGGCGCGGTCGCCACGCGCGCGCGCTCGCGCGTCCGCGCCGGCGGCTACCACGAGCAGGTCAACCCGGCGATCCACAGCAACGTCACGACCAGCGAGGCCGAGGCGCACCGGCTGGCCGCTGCGCTCGGCTATGTGTTCCGCCAATACGCGGTGTTGCTTTACGCCCTCGACCCCGGGAACGGCGATTTGCGCTACGTCGCCGTGCGGTTCCCGCGCGGAACCGTGACCCCGGCGCTGGCCGAGCGATTCTTCGCGCGGGCGCGCGCCCAGCTCAAGAGCGACAAGCTCGGTTTCAGCGCCACGGCCTCGCGGCTCGTGTTCATCAATCTCGGCACCGGAATCCCCGACGAGGCCTTCGCCGAGGGCCTTGGCCGCGCCGCCGCCGATTTGCCGCGGGCCGGCATCAAGGTCGAGCCGCCCAAGCCCGCGCGCGCGGTCTTGATCGAAAACGATTGGGAGAAGGCCAAGGAAGGCGAGGAGTACGCGCGGCTGCTCGGGCCGAACGGCGAACGCATCGCGGCCGCGCTTGCAGAGCTCCGCCGCCGCCACGACGGCCGCGTCCGGCGCTGGGTGCAGTTGTTGCGGTAACGCGCGCCACGTGCAGGGGGCGGCGCGGCATTCAGGGCTGCTCGCGCACCCGCGCGACGAGCGCGCGCCAGCGGGCGACGAGGCGATCGCGCTCGGCTTCCGGCATCGCGGGATCGAAGCGGCGGTCGCGTTGCCACGCGCGCGCCACCTCGTCGAGCGAGCGGTAGAGCCCGGCGCCGAGCCCGGCCAGGAACGCGGCGCCCATCGCCGTGGTCTCGGCCACGCGCGGGCGCTCGACCGGCGAGCCCAGAATGTCGGCCAGGAACTGCAGCATCCAGTCGTTCTTCGCCATGCCGCCGTCGACGCGCAGCAGCCGCTCGCCCCGGGCCTTCGCCGCGCCGGGGCCGCGCATCGCGTCGACGAGGTCGCGGGTCTGATAGCACGCGGCTTCGAGCGCCGCGCGCGCGATCTCGGCGCGGCCGGTGTCGCGCTGCAGGCCGAACAAGGCGCCGCGCGCCCCGGGGTCCCAGTGCGGCGCGCCCAAGCCGGTGAAAGCGGGCACGAAATAGACGCCGCGATTGCTCGCCAGCGCCTTGGCCAGGCCCTCGCTCTCGCCGGCATGCGCGATCAGCTTCAACTCGTCGCGCAGCCATTTGATCGCGGTTCCGGCGTTGAAGATGGCGCCCTCGACGGCGTAGGTGGTCTTGCCGCCGAGCCGCCATGCCACCGTCGCCAGCAGCCCCGCTTCCGGAGCCGGCACGCGCTCGCCCGCGTTCATGACGATGAAGGCGCCGGTGCCATAGGTGCACTTGACCGTGCCGGGCTGGAAGCAGGCCTGGCCGAATGTGGCGGCCTGCTGGTCGCCGGCCATGCCGGTGATAGGGAGCGCGGCGCCGAACAGCGCCGGATCGGTCGTGCCGAAAAGGCCGGCGGTGTCGCGCACGTCGGGCAACACCGCGCGCGGAATTTCGAACAGCGACAAGAGGTCGTCGCTCCAGGCCTGCCTCGCGATGTCGAACAGCATGGTGCGCGAGGCGTTGCTGGCGTCGGTCGCATGCACCTTTCCGCCGGTCAGCCGCCAGAGCAGGAACGTGTCGATCGTGCCGAAGGCGAGCTCGCCGCGCTTGGCGCGCTCGCGGGCGCCGGGCACATTGGCGAGCAGCCAGGCGAGCTTGGTGGCCGAGAAATAGGAATCGACGACGAGGCCGGTCCGCCCGCGGATGAGCTTGTCGTGGCCCTCGGCGATAAGGCGGCGGCAATGCTCGGCGCCGCGCCGGTCCTGCCAGACGATGGCGTTGTAGAGCGGCTTCCCGGTCTTGCGATCCCAAAGGAGGGTCGTCTCGCGCTGGTTCGTGATGCCGATCGCGTCAGGGACGCCGATCCGCTTCAGCACCTCGCGCCCGACCGCGAGCGTCTTGGTCCAGATCTCCTCGGGATCGTGCTCGACCCAGCCGTCGCGCGGGTAGTGCTGCGCGAATTCGAGCTGCGCCTCGGCCAGCTTCGTGCCGTCGAGCGCGAAAGCCATCGCGCGCGTGCTGGTGGTTCCCTGGTCGATGGCGAGAAGGGCGGGCATGAGGTGCCGGCGAGGGTTGCGGAGTCGAAAGGCCGGCCTTTTTACAGCCGTCCCCTCTTGAGAGCGAGGGTAGGGTGGCTATGCTCTCCGGCGATGAATGTGACCGCGCCCATGGCCCCGCCTTCCGCCGCGAGAGGGGAGGGAGAGCCCTACGACCTCCTCATCGTCGGCGGCGGCATCAACGGCGCCGGCATCGCGCGCGATGCCGCGGGGCAGGGCGTCTCGGTCCTTCTCGTGGAGAAGGGCGATCTCGCCGGCGCCACCTCGTCGGCCTCGACCAAGCTCATCCATGGCGGCCTGCGCTATCTCGAATACCGCGAGTTCCGCCTGGTCCGGGAGGCGCTGCGCGAGCGCGAGGTGCTGCTCCGCATCGCGCCGCACCTCGTCCGCCCGCTGCGCTTCGTGCTGCCGCACGACGCCACGCAGCGCCCGGCCTGGATGATCCGGATCGGCCTCTTCCTCTACGATCATCTGGGCGGGCGCGAGCGCCTGCCCGGCAGCCGCGGCCTCGATCTCCGGAAATCGCCCGAAGGCGCCGTCTTGAAGCCCGATTTCGTGCGCGGATTCGAATACGCCGATTGCTGGGCCGACGATGCGCGCCTCGTCGTCGCCAACGCGCTCGACGCGCGGGCGCACGGCGCCGATATCCGCGTACGCACGGAACTCGTCGCCGCCAAGCGCGCCGAGGGCTTGTGGGAGGCCAAGATCGCGCATGACGGCCGCACCGAGTCGGTGCGCGCCCGCGCGCTGGTCAACGCCACGGGCCCCTGGGCGACGGCGCTGTTCGATCGCTTCGAGGGCGCCACCACGCGCTATCGGCTGGCCTTGGTCCAGGGCAGCCACATCGTGGTGCCGCAGCTCTACGAGGGGGACCAAGCCTACATCCTGCAGAACCCCGACAAGCGCATCATCTTCCTGATTCCGTTCCTCGGCGCGTTCACGATCATCGGCACGACCGACACGCCCTATGCCGGCGACCCGGCCGCGGCCGCGATCACGCCGGGCGAGATCGAGTATCTCGTCATGGCGGCCAACCGCTTCCTGCGCTGGCCGATCGCGCAGGCCGATATCAGATGGACCTATAGCGGCGTGCGCCCGCTCTACGACGACGGCTCGGTCAACGCCTCGGCGATGACGCGCGACTACGCCTTCGACATCGACGCGCCGGAGGGTTCTGCGCCGCTGCTCACGATCTATGGCGGCAAGCTCACCACCTACCGCAAGCTCGCCCAGCACGCGCTGCGCAAGATCCTGCCGCGGCTCGGCCGCGAGCCCCGGAAATGGACCTCGGGCGCGCCGCTGCCCGGCGGCGACATGCCGGGCGCCGATTTCGCGGCGTTCCAGCGCGCTTTCGCCGCCGAATTTCCATTCCTGCCGCCCGAGCTCGCCGAGCGCCATGCACGGCTCTACGGCACGCGCGCGCGAGAGATGCTCGAGGATGCGCGCTCGCTCGCCGATCTCGGCGAATGCCTCGGCGCCGATCTCTACGAGCGCGAGGTCGAGTTCTTGCGCAAAACCGAATGGGCGGCGACGGCGGACGACATTCTCTGGCGGCGCACGAAACTCGGCTTGTTCTTCACGCCCGCTCAGCGCGCCGGCTTTGCGCGCCGCATGGGCATCCACGCCGAGGCGACGCCTCAGCTTGCGTAGGGGCGGGCCCCCGACCCGCCCGTCGGCGTCCAACAATGGGCAGACATCGCGACGGTGGAGAAACGGGCGGGTCGGGGACCCGCCCCTACGAATTCACAAACGCACGTAATCGTATTCCACCGGCTTGCCGTCGACGCCGCGCGCGGGGGGCGCGATCCAGCCCGCGATCTTGCCGGGCGCGTAGACCGGCTGCATCAGCGCGCGCACATGCGCCTTCTCGGCCTCGCTCGGCAGCCAGTCCTTCAGGCCGGCCTCGAAGCCGGCGCGGCCGATCGGCCTTCCCTCGGGCGTGAAGTGGAAATCCTTGTAGACGCCGATCTTGCGGTTGAAGAATTTGCTCGGCCGCGCGAACGCGAACTTGATCTGCATCTTGGCCAGCATGCGGTTCCACCGGTCGATCACCATGTCGATCTCGCGGAGATAGGTGTCGCGCGCCACCTCGTTGATCGCCTTCCTCATCGCGACGCGCCCGGCGACGAGCCCGCCAGCCGCGACGCGGTCGACCATGATCTCGCCGTCGAGGCGCGCATGCTCGGCATAGCGCTCGGCCTCGTAGACGCGGCCCTTCAAGCCGGCGTCGAACAAATCCTCCGACCATTGCGACAGCTCGCTGCCGAAGAGGTCGATGACCGGCGGCGCCCAGTAATTGAGATAGCGCTGGATGGTGGAGAGATTGATGCCGCCATACTCCGCAATGTCGTCGGTATCGTGCTCGACCATCAGATCGCCGCTGCGCTGGACGACGCGGCGCAGGCCGTCGTCGCCGACGAACATGTGGTGCGCCTCCTCGAACAGCATGAACTTGCAGGTGCGCGCGAGCGGATCGAAGGCCGATTCGCTCATCGACAGGAGCTGGTATTTGCCGTCGCGGTCGGCGAGCGTCGACCAGAACAGGAAGGAGAGGAACTCCTCGATCGGCTGGTTGAAGGCGTTCAAGATGCGCGGGTTCTCGGCCGAGCCCGAGCGGCGCGCAAGCAGGCCCTCGATCTCGCGCTCGCCGTCCTTGCCGAAATGCTCGCAGAGGAGATGCACCATCGCCCAGAGATGCCGGCCCTCCTCGCAATTGATCTGGAAGAGGTTGCGGAGATCGTAGTTCGAGGGCGCCATGCGCCCGAGATAGGTGATCTGCTCGACCGAGGCGGGCTCGACATCGGCCTGCGTGGTGAGCAGCTTGATCATCGTCGCGCGAAATTCCCCCGGCACTTCGGTGAGCACGGGGCTGCCGGCGATCCGGCCGAACAGAGCGCGGCGCTCGGGTATGCGGGTCGACTGATAGACGCCCCAGCGGAAGTCCGCGAGCTTGACGTATTCGTACGAGGCCCAGCCGCGCGCATCGGCCGCCACCGGCATGCGGAGATAGCAATCGGCGGCGTCGAAGCCCTGCGGCCCGCATTCGCCCCACCATTTCATGAAGCCGCCGCGGAACTGCGCCAGCGTGCGCGCCAGCGCCGGGCGCGCGTCGAGGCCGACATTGTTCGGGATAGCGCCGTGGTGGTCGATATCGTGCATGGGCTCCGCCGATCAGAGATCGCCAAGGTCGCCGTCGTTCGAAAGGCCCAGCCCCGCGCCTTCGTCGAGGTCCGTGCCGTCGGCGCCGCCGCCGGCGAAGAGGCCGGCGCCCCAGGAGACGGCGCCGGTCGCGAGCCCGGCGAGCGCGCCCCAGATCAGCGGGGCGCCTGCCGCCAGCGCGATCGCGCCGACGGCGAAGGTGACCCCGATCGCGATCGCGGCACCGAAGCCGCGCCTCCGCCGGCGCTTGCGCTGCGGCGCGGCGGCCATGCGCGGTTCCCTACGCCGCCAGCTTCAGCGAGACGTTGTGGTTGCCGCTGCCGGAGGATTGGCCGTAGGTGCCGAAGACGCGGCCGTCGATCTTCTTGGCGCCCATCGCGTGCGCGGCGCCGAGGAACAGCGCGATCACGCGCCCGCCCATCTCGCCGACGACGAACTGCGTGTATTGCGGGAAGCCCTTCCACGCGTCGTCGAGCCTGCCTTCGAGCAAGAGGTCGATGAATTTCCGGTCGGCCTCGATGCGCTCGGGCGTCGGCCAGATGTGCGGCCCGCGAACCAATTTATGGGTGAAGCTCGACGAGGCGGCGAACAGGATGCGCTTGCCGGTCTTCTGTCCGGCGCGGTGGATGGCGCCGCCGACCTTGAAGCACTCGTCGAGATCGGCCGAGAGCACCGTCGGGATGCTGATCACGGGAATTTCGGCCTTGGGATCCATGTAGTGGACCGGGACCCAGGTGCCGTAGTCCCAGGCGTAATGGTCGCTCGCGTTCTCGACGCACGGGAAGCCGAGTGCCGTGATCTCGTCCTTCATCGCGCGCGCGAAGGCCGGATCGCCCTTGTAATGATACGGCACGCCGCCGATGAGGTCGGGCGCCTCCTGGGCCACGCAATGGCCCTTGTGCTCGGGCTGCACCAGCGCCTGCCAGTTGAAGGTGCTGACGAAATGAGTGGAATTCACGACGACGACGTCGGGCTTGGGGTCGTCGCGGCGCACGTCCTCGCCGAGCTCGATGCAGCCGTCGATCAGCGGCAGGCCGAACGGCGGGGCCTGCTCGCGGAAGCCGAGGCGCGGGGCGTGGGGAACGACGACGCAGCGATAGATGCCGCCAGCCATGAAAGTCCTCCTCGAATTTCGCGCAGCTTAGCCCAATCCCTGGCCCCCGCGCGAGTGCGCGTTGACGCCGGCCCTCTCTTCCCATTCGCGCCTTCGC
>Ga0210377_10005411_pt1 | contig 10493 bp, 9 predicted proteins | sample PLM4_65_b1redo_FD_155480 | JGI IMG/M metagenome (GOLD analysis project Ga0210377, IMG submission 155480) | Groundwater sediment microbial communities from an aquifer in East River, Colorado, USA - PLM4_65_b1 redo | ecosystem: Environmental > Terrestrial > Soil > Riparian zone | place: USA: East...
CCCAGGAGAGGCTCATGACCACAAAGACCATGATCTGTGCAATGCCTACCGCAGCGATAGAAGAAGCACCCAGGCCGCCGACGAGAAAAATGTCGACGATGCCGACCGAGCGCTGGAGCAGACTCGAAAGCACAACGGGAAGGGCGAGAGAAAAGACCTGTTGTCGGATGTTATGTTGCATACGTGTTTATTGATTATTGATACAATATTTATTCTGATAAGTAAAGGAGTTATTAACGGTCTCATAATAGTAAAGACCTCTAATGTTTCTAAAATCCCTCCTGACCTCCCTTTTCCAAAGGGAGGAACGCCCCTCTTTGTAAAAGAGGGGTTGAGGGAGATTTTCTGATTATGTCGATTCTATTTTGAGATGATTAATATTACAATGGAATACTCTGCGGAGACACTAGTGAGGAATATTTTAACAGATCCTCGGAAGCTGCTCGCCCTGGAGCATGTCCATGATACGGCTGCCGCCGATCGTCGTTTCGAGCAAGACCATCCCGGCGGGTGCTTCCACCGCTTCCCCGATGATCGCAGCGTATTGTCCGTGTTCGTGCCTTTTCATTGCACTGACTACGGCTTCGGCAACTGCGGCCTCAACAAGCGCAATAAGGATGCCCTCGTTCGCCACAAAAAGCGGGTCGAGCCCGAGAAGACTGCATGCCCCTTTGACGCCGGGAGGCACCGGCAGGGCCTGTTCACGGATGCGCAGGCACAGTCCTGATTCGAGCGCCGCCTCTTTCAGTGTCGTGGCGAGCCCGCCCCTCGTGGGATCGCGCATGAAATGAATTTCCGCGCTGACATCGTACATGGAGCTGACGAGGCCATTGAGCGGACGGGTATCACTCGTGATCGGCGGATCGAAGGTGAGGCCGTTGCGTTCCGCTATGACCGCGACGCCGTGGCTGCCGATCTCGCCGCTGATGATGACCTTGTCGCCTTTTTTTATTTTTGAGGCCGAGATATTCCTGCCGTCGCTCAGCGCACCGATACCGGATGTATTGATGAATATGCCGTCGGCCTTGCCTTTGTTCACGACTTTGGTATCCCCGGCCACGATCTTGACGCCTGCCTTCGCAGCAGCAACCGACATGGAAGCAATGATCTTTTTCAGGTCCGCCAAGGGAAAACCTTCCTCTATGACGAATCCTGCAGTGAGGAAAAGCGGTTTCGCACCCGAAACAGCAAGGTCGTTTACCGTGCCGTATACAGCCAGTTCGCCGATGTTTCCGCCCGGGAAAAAAAGCGGCGTGACAACATAGGAATCGGTTGTATAGGCCAGCCGCTGGCATGGAAGGTCAATGATGGCGGAATCACCTGCCCCCTCGATGCCGAAGGCCGGACTGAAATATTGACGGATCAGCTCATGCATGAGCTTTCCGCCGCTTCCGTGCCCAAGAAGAATTCTGTCCAATTTTATCCCGCCTCCATAAACAAGATTCAAGCGCCGAACTGGCCGGCTAACCCGGACATAGACATATTTTCTGCGATTGCGTCGTGTGGAACGAGAAGATACTTCCACGGTTTTCCATTGTACGTTTGGGCGTGATCGGATGCCTGCACACACCACTTTAGCGCTGCCTCTTTCTTTGCAAGCACTTCGGTTGTCTCCATCTCGTTACGGGCCTTCGTTTCGCACATATAGATGGAATCGGCGGTCTCTGTTACAAAATCCGGCTGATACTCAAAATGATCGCTGCCCTGCTTATAATAAATCTGGAACTGTCCCTTGGCCGGCTTGAACCACTTGAGCGAGTCCCGGTCGAGAATACCGGCGAATTTCCGCTCCGTATCTGAATCGAACTTCTGCGTATCGAAAAGACAGCGCTGAAAGCCGGTAAATGCAAGCTGCTTGATTTTGGTCTTATCTTCAACCGTCTGCCTGAAATCCTGCAATCCGTCTTGTGACACGGTAAACGCGGGTTTTATCAGCTTTGTAAAACCCTTGCTCACCTTCACCTCGTACTCTACTGCGCCCTCCCACTGGTGTGCCTGCATCTGAGCATGGATCAACCGCGCAAGCTCCTTTTGATAATAGAGAAGGACATTCCTTACCTTATCTTCCTCGCCGAGATAACTGAACAAATGCTTGACCATCTGACCGGCCAGGTCATAGAGCAGATCAGCATGCTCATCATACGATATGTCGTCGTAATCTGTCAACGCGCGAATCAGGCAGTCCTCAAGCCGACTTTCCCGTTTGATATCGCCTGTTGCAGTCAACAGTTCCTGCACGTTCGTCCGCAAATGCTGTATAAGCAGATCGCGCTCGACCGGTGAATAATGGACGGCCTTCGCATCCAGCTTGAACGCGTGGAACCCCAGCGTCGTCTCACCCTTGGGCACAACGAGAATCCGGGGAATATCGATGGTCTGCCGTACCAGCAGCGCCGTTGTTCTCGCCACGACGGAGGCCACATCCGGTTTTTCCGTCAAGCCCTCCAACTCGGTCTGGAGCGGCACAAGCCCTGCCTCCACCTTTTTAACGATCATTGCCGCCACGTCTTCCTGAACAAGGTGCGCCGCGCTCGGCAGGTATTCAAAATCCTTGAAAATATTGTACGCGGCCTGGGCGATTCGCTTCTCAGCCTCACTCTTAAATACCGGCTCAACCTCATTTGCAGTCGCCTCTTCGCCAGACACCAACGCATTTTGAGAGGGAAGGCCGATATGATGCTCAATCAAAGGCTGCGCCACAACTGTTGCAGTCTTTTGGAAATCGTTCGCGGGATCAAGGAATACCTGCTTCAGATGTATCACTGAGTCGGACCTGTTGGCCTCTTCGATGATCTCCTGGAATCTGTCATGGGCCACGATATTCAAACGGTCAACGGTCGCCACACCGGTCCGCTTGCCGTAGGGAAGCCGTAGGCCGCGGCCTATGGACTGCTCGATAAGGATACGCGCATTCGCGGCTCGCAACGGCACAATGGTATACAGGTTCGTAACGTCCCAGCCTTCCTTCAGCATGTTGACGTGGATCACGATCTCCGTCGGCTCTTCCGTGCTCTCCACCGCAAGGAGCCGCTGGACCATCTGCTCTTCTTCAGCGCCTGTCCTGCTTGAATCGACCTGGATCACCTTGTCCCGGTAGCGGCCTTCGAAGAATTTATCGGACTGGATCAGTTGCAGCAATAGGCCCGCATGGGTCGTGTCCCGCGCTATCACGAGCAAAAAGGGCTTGACGATCTTTTGTTCCGTCTGGCGCGCGTAGGTTTCCAGCTCGACCTTGACGTTTTCGTGGAGCCGGACCCCGTCTTCCAGTTTGATCTGTTCAAGCTGCTCCTGCGAGAATTTGCTCGGGTTGAAGTTCTTTTGCGTCACGACCGCCGGCTCTTTCACAAACCCATCTGCCATTGCCTGCGCGAGCGAGTAAGTATAGATGACATTCTTGAAGCTTGCCGGTCCCCGGCTTGTCTCCACGTAGGGCGTAGCGGTCAGCTCCAGACCCAGGATAGGCTTTAATTCGTTGAGCGCGCGTATGCCTGCGGACGCGCGGTAGCGGTGCGACTCATCCATGATGAGGACAAGGTCTTCCAGCCCCGCGAGGTAATCGAAATAGCTCTGGCCGATGTATTCAGATAGCCTTTTGATCCGTGGCGCTCTGCCGCCCCTCACCTCGGAGTTGATTTTAGAAATATTGAAAATGTTGATCTTCACGGGCGCGAGCAAATCGGAATGAGCGGCAGCCTGGTTTTCGTAGTTGTCGCCGGTGATGATCACCGGCGATGTCGTGGCGAATTCAGCTATGCCTTTGAACACGTATTTCGGCGTGTTCGGCGTAAAGTCGGCGATCAGCTTGTTGTAGATGGTAAGGTTCGGGGCCAGCACGAAGAAGTTGTTGATGCCGTGGGCGAGGTGCAGGTAACTGATAAACGCGCCCATGAGCCGCGTTTTACCTACGCCTGTTGCCAGCGCGAAGCAGATCGAGAGGAACTCGCGCTCGAAGTCGGTCACTGTGGGATACTCGCTCTTGATGACGGCTAGTGCTGCTTCAATATCCGCATCACGGCGCGGCGGCACGAGCTCAGTGATCCGGTCGAGGATTTCCAACGAATCCCGCTGTGGTTTCCTCAGGCTGAGGCGGCCTGAGATAGCGTTCACGTGACGATTCATGACTTCCCCCCGCGTTTGGGACCTTTTTCCAGAAGTCTCAGCTCACGCCGCAGTTCCGTCTTAAGTTCCGCCACTGTGGGCAAATGCAGTTTATACCGGCTTGCGAAAATATTCTTTCTTTGGTCCGGTCCCAGGGTATAGCGAACAACAGCGTCATTCTTATCTGTGCAGAGAATCAGGCCCAGCGTGGGATTGTCTCCCTTTGTGCGTCGCTCGTGGTCGAAGTAATTGACGTACAGTTGGAGCTGGCCGAGGTCCTGATGGGTAAGCTTCCCAGTCTTGAGATCAATGAGCACGTAGCACTTAAGAAGCGTGTGATAAAACACCAGATCGATATAGAAATGATCGCCATCGAGCGATATCCGCTCCTGACGGGAGATGAAAGCGAAGCCCTTGCCGAGTTCCAGAAGGAATGATTGGAGGTTGTTAATCAGCGCCTGCTCAAGATCGGATTCAACGAGTTTCGGTGTCGCGGGCAGGCCGAGGAACTCCATGACCACCGGATCCTTGAAGATGTCGGCTGGCTGCTGGACCTGGTGCCCCTTCGTCGCCAGCTTCATCAGACCTTTTTTGTCCCTGCTCAGGGCGAGCCGTTCATACAGCAGGCTGTTGATCTGCCGCTCCAACTCCCGCGCCGACCAGTTGTTCTGAATAGCTTCGATTTCGTAGAAAGCGCGCGCATCCTGTTTCTCTACCCGAAGAAGCGCCCGATAGTGCGACCATGAAAGGTTAGGATGCAGCAGGCCCGGTTTCCAGGATTGGCTACGCAGTGCGTGGCCAATCTCGTTTATTGTTGCTTCATCGACCGGCATAGATTCTCCACGCACTGCGTGGAGATTTACGTTACTCGTTGATGCCGCGGTAGATTCGCTACGCAGTGTGTAGCGAATTTGCTTAGTGCCGAGCATGGCAGGATACATCTGGTAAAACTGCCTGATGAAACGCAAATTTTGTACGGAGTAACCTATGCCAAAATCATGTGTAAGTTTCGCCGACAATTCCTCCAGCACCTGCTTGCCGTAATCCGCTCTGCGCTTCCCCTGCTGCTCCTCCTCGACGATCTCCCGCCCTATCAGCCAGTTGGCAACCACCTGCGTCGTATTAACCGTCCGGGCAACGCCGTTCCTGGCTGATTCAAGTATCTGCCGAATGCGTTCATACAGCGGCTTTTTTCTCATCGCATACCTCTTCTAATCTGCGGCCATCGGAGCCTGCCCCCGAAAGATTTAGTCGGGGGTAATCTGCGGACCACCATCAAGCTTCTTCTTCACCAAACAGATCCTGCTGACCAAGCTCTGGCGGAGCCTTGGGAAGATTCTCCACTCGCAGGCTGTAATCGTCGTGCCCCCATTCGCAGCGGCTCAGCACGGACTTGGGGATCTTCTTGATCGTGAGATTAGCAAAGCTGTCAGGCCGTCCCCGAAAGGCGGTGCATAGGACTAATAGCGTCCGACTCTCCCCCACTTCATCGGAAAGTTGCTGCAATTGCGCATGACTGAGGTTTTGCGTAGTAATATAAATGAAATCGTTCTCCGTCGAATGGCCGTGCTGCCAGTAGATAGCATCGGACGGCGCATAGATGAACCCTTCGATCTTGCAGAGCGCCTCGGCAAGCATTGCGGCGTTGTACTTTTTGTTGACGACCCAGTTGCCCCACTTGTCCTTTTCGAGCAAGGACGGCGCGAGCCGGTAATACCGGAATCCCCCGCCGCCCTTCCAGCCCGCAGCTTCCGTAACGCCGCCCGTGTCCTGGCCGTCGATCACTTTCTTCATGCGCGGGATGATGTGAGTGTGGCAATGTTCGCCCAGCTCCACCATGATCCACCGTCGCCCCATCTTATGCGCCACGGCACCCGTTGTGCCAGAACCGGCAAAGGAATCCAGGACAAGGTCGCCGAGGTTGGTTGCCACATCCAGTACGCGTTTAATTAAGCCCTCTGGTTTAGGAGTATCAAATTGAGATAATTCCTTTACAAATGCTTTTACCTGGGCTTTTGATGTACGATTACTACCAACATCTTTGTGAAACCAGATCGTCTCGACAGGACGCCCTACAGATGTATCTGCGTAAATGCGAAAATAGGGCGTCCAACCTGTTTTTCCCTTTCTCCATTCAATCCGTTCTTTTTCGTTCTCAACTTTTTCCTTGCTCCACCGCCAGGCTCCGTCTGCACTATTTTGCTTCCTTGGAAACACTTCGCTGCCATCAGGAGCGCTTAATGGGTAAAAGAGATTCGGCCTAGCCGCCCGACTATCACCTTGGCCGCCCATTGCACGAAGTGGTTTCAAGTAATACGTGCGTCCAGACTCATCCTTCTTATCATAGTGACTCGGGAGCTCTTCACTCTCTTGTGTGAGTTTTTTAAATACCAACGACTCTATGTTTTTGGCAAATGAAAGCACGTAATCATGTCTTGATGAAAAGAACTGAGCATCCATTCGTGGGCTGTCCGACTTTTCCCAAACGACACCACCAATAAATTGAGGCCGCCCAAATACTTCGTCACACAGCACCTTCAAATAATGGGCTTCATTATCATCAATCGTAATCCAGAGGGAACCATCATCCGACAACAGCCGTCGAATAATCTCTAATCGATCTCGCATCAACGATAGCCACAGCGAATGTTCGACGCCGTCGTCATAATGTTCAAAAGCGCTCCCTGTGTTATACGGCGGATCAATAAAAACACACTTCACCTTACCAGCAAATTCCTGTTCCAGCGCCTTCAACGCCAGCAGGTTATCCCCAAATATCAGCCAATTGTCGAAGGTGTCTTTCTTCGTCATCCGGTGCGCTGCGTGATAGGATTTCTCCGGGTCTTCAAGCAGAATACGCGGTTCCAGCTTCGGCCGGTTCTCCTTGCCGATCCAGGTGAGTTCGAGTTTTTGTTTTCGTTGTGACATTTTTCGACAGTCTGTCTATGGAAGATTCTTATGAAACTTCAAGTTTCATGTATTCAAGGCAATGCAGACGATTGTTTCCATCTTCTATTAAAATTTTCAGTTAAAGCTTCGACCATATTTCTATTCATATTCTTGTTTAATATTATGGAGAAAGATTCTTTTGATCCTAAATCTTTAATGCTATGACCTAAAATAGCCAAAAAATCATTCGAAATTACATACCTGTCGTGGAGATCAGAATGGGGATAATTTCTAAACTCTATTTTGGGATTCTCTGAACGAAAGTCCTGGAGATTTCGCAAAAATTTATTTTTTTCATTTTCTTTTAAATTTTCGATCTTAGTCAATAATCTTACGTCTCTGTCTTTACTGTCGGTTAAGATGTCTAATGTCCTTTCGCTACAAAAGGGATCGACGATACTTAATTCTCCTTTTAGACTATTTAAAATATTTTTTGACAAAATTCTTTTACTTGTATATCGCCTGTCTGGTTCAAAATAAAACATTTCTATAGAACCCTCTTTAACCTGCTGGATAAGATGATCCTTACCCGACTTCATAATTTCAAAATGAATCCCATCGCCTTCCTGGTATGAATGAATTTTATCGCCTGCTCTATTGAGAGAATAAATAATGGATTTACTATCAATACTAACTTCATAAATATCTCTAATGATTGCAGCTATTTGTTCAGCTGTGAGCATTTTAATATGCAGACTGTCTTTTGCAACCCAAAGAATCCAGAGCCCCATTTCGAGTGGTTTTTTAAAGTTATAAAAATCCGGGAAGGCCGACGCGTCAAGTTTTGAGAATTTTTCGATTAGCTCTGTCCTCATTTTATTATTTCTCCTTTTGAAAACTCCTTTCAACATACTCTTCGCCAGGCTTTGTCAAAGACCACGCCTTTTGCTTATCCTTTTTTTCATTTGCTTCGTCCATGTACCCTTGCTGAATATTCCTTATCGCTTTGTAGTTAAAATTAATTGTTTGACTTTTGGGAACTTTAAGTCTTTGAAAAGCACTTTCAAGATCCCTTGCATTAAAAGATGTTAAGCCTTCATATTTTTCAAGGTAGTATCCGACAGCAAGGGTTTTTTGAACATCATCGTGAGGCTTTTGGGAACGCATGAATTCAGTGATAGAAACCCTCTTCATCACAACTTTTGACTCTGTTTTATTAGAACCTTCCAATTTAGAAAGACGTTCTTCAAGTTCATTTAATCTCTTTTTAATTTCTTGAATTTCTTTCTCCGGTTGCATGATAGACCTCCTATTCGTGTTTCTTTATTTTCTTTTCCGCAACATTAAGGGCCTTTTCAATCATGTTTACAGCAATGCTATGATGTGTGAATTTACCTTTCTTAACTTGTTTTATTTTGTTACTATCTCTTAGTTCTTTTAACCATGGAAGGATAGAACCTTGTGGAATCCCCAGTTCATCCATTAGCTCCTTGTTACCTGCATCCGCCGCGTCTATTAAGCCACCTTCTTTCGCATAAAGTTTTCCGATGAAATATAAAAGCACCTGTTCTTTTCCAGTAAATTTTTCCTTGTGCAAAAGATCAACTTTTCCATCCTGCGTTATTCTGATGAACTGTTTTGCTAAATCAAAATTTTTTTCCAGCGCGTTGGCATAATCAACAGTCATCTCTTCGATTATCTTTTTTTTCAAAGCACCAGTCTCTTTAGTCATATTTATCACCTCAACCTAAAATGTCATTAACATATAATGTCAGTATGAAAAACTACCAGAGTAATATATAAATGTCAAGTAAAATATAATGCCATATATTCAATATGTTGAAATTATTATTTACCACAAGCTATATTATAAGTAATTCTTTATTCAAATGTAATGTTATTAAATTGTGGATTGATATATCGTAACTATTCAATTTTAATGGTTTTTTTATATATTTATCAGTTCATATAATATAGTTTAAAAAAAGTAATAAATTAATATATACTTGCCAGGATTTTTGTACAGCTGGACTCGATTAATTCATAAGAAATTTTTAGTAATAAAATCAGAATTTGCTCGAAGGATATCTGGTTTATGGGTGTTCGCTACTGCAGTCTCTATCTTCGGAGACATCAGTTGAGTTGCCACAGAATACAAAAGAGGTTCTTTGCATTCGTTATCTGATGCAATTTCCCGCAATCTCCTACAACGCATACCCGCCGGATCCTTTTTAAGTACCAGTGCATGCCGACGATCTTACGTTCTGTCAAAAAACGCAAAGAGCGCGGTAAATCATGCGCGCGCTCTACTGTTTTTATCAAAGTTCTGCGTAAGCCCTGCTCATCTGTGCTCCATCATTGGGTCGGCGCCTTCGTCCCCTTTTTCCTCTTTGGTTCGCTTTTCGTTTTACTACTATTCTACTATTCCTAATCAGCTCGACGAAATTCACGGCTGGTAGGACGAACTTGCCGTGCGCTCCGTTAACACACCCTCAGAGGGTCAGGTCCTTTGTTATGTTATTCATCCGCAATTGCAACAGGAAATAACGTCTACCGTATCGCCATTCCTCTACGCCGCCTCTGGAGAAACAACCGCGAAAAGAAAAAGCCGGTCAAAGATGAATTTCTTCACTTCCAACCGGCCTCGCGCTGTCATGGCTATAGCCTCTCACCTTGCATGAGCCTGAAACGGCCGGTGGTATTCTCCCGCAAGCCACGCCGCATATTCCATGCATTGCCTTATATCATCCTCCTCAAGTTCAGGATACGCCTTTAATACCTCTTCATGACTCATACCGGAAGCCAATAATTTAAGCACAAAGGCGACCGTGATTCGCATTCCACGAACGGTGGGCTGCCCCATGCAAATATCAGGATTGACGGTGATACGATCGGATATCGTTGCCATCACAATTTCCTTCCTGCAAAGTTCCTCTTGAGTATTAATGAACTCCATTTGCAGAATATTACAAACATCCATAAAAGGCAAGATTAAAAGCCGGCGGCCTTCCGACGCAGTGCTATTTTCATTTCGCATTCGAGCGCATGGGCGATGGAAACCATGGTTTTGATCGTCATGTTGGGATTACCGTTCAGCAGCTTGGTCACGAACGGCCTGGACACCCCGAGTTTCTGGGTGAGTTCAGCGCGGCAGAGGCCGGCCTGGTGCATTTTACCGACGAGCTTCTCGGTGAAATCGAGTATCGCCGTCTCCGTCAGAAAGTCCACGTCGTCACGGAATTTCTCGATTTTCTCCTTATACCACGTCGCCAGTTTCAAAGTTATTTTCTCCTGTCCAAAGAGTTAAAAACTGTTGTAGATTTAATGCTGTCCGTATTTGTAATACGCCGCGCAGCTGCCCTCGGTGTTCACCATGCAAGGCCCTCCGGTGAAGGCCGTCAATTTTCAGCCGTCGGTCGGCGGCACCTCACGACTTCGAGCGTAATGCGACCTTCAAACCCTCCCGTGCAAGCGCCTTAACAACCGTTTTCCGGACCGTGTCGGCA
>Ga0210377_10005412_pt1 | contig 10493 bp, 18 predicted proteins | sample PLM4_65_b1redo_FD_155480 | JGI IMG/M metagenome (GOLD analysis project Ga0210377, IMG submission 155480) | Groundwater sediment microbial communities from an aquifer in East River, Colorado, USA - PLM4_65_b1 redo | ecosystem: Environmental > Terrestrial > Soil > Riparian zone | place: USA: East...
TTCGGCGCGTCGCTGTGGAGGCGCTGGTTGGAATAGGGAATCAGCCGTGAGACGCTTCGGCGTGCAACTTCAGCCCGAGTGCATCCATGACTTTGAGGATGGTGTCGAAACCAGGACTACGCTCGCCGGAAAGCGCTTTGTAAAGACTTTCGCGGGACAGGCCGGAATCACGCGCGACCTGCGCCATGCCCTTGGCACGAGCGATATCGCCCAGTGCTTTCGCAATGAACGCAGCATCGCCGTTGGCTTCCTCAAAACAAGCTTCAAGATAAGCTGCCATTTCCTCCGGGGTACGGAGATGCTCACTAACATCGTAACGAGTTGTTTTAGTTTTGCTCATGATTTCCTCCTACAGGTTGCGTGCGAGACGCAACGCCGTCTTGATGTCGGTGGTCTGCGTGCGTTTGTCGCCACCGGCAAGTAAAATTATCAATGTGCGTCCGCGCATCGTGAAATACACTCGGTAGCCTGGGCCATAGTCGATTCGTAATTCCGAGACGCCCTCACCGACCGGTTTTACGTCTCCCGGATTCCCGGCGGTCAAGCGTTCGACACGAGCCAGAACGCGAGCGCGTGCATGTAAGTCGCGCAGGCCATCAAGCCATTGGGCGTAAGTGTCGGTTTTGCGGATTTCATGCATAGTCATATTGTAGCCATACGGCTACACATTGTCAATGTTTATTAAGAGGTAGGGGAAGCTAGAATATTACTGCGTCTTGTGAAAATTACATAACAAGGACATGCAGAATTAAAGACAGTATGCTGGCCAGCATCATAACTGTGAAACTAGAGATGGTTATCCAAAACCAGATTCCCACGTGGCCATATTCTTCTTTCGATAGTTTGAAATACTGAACAAAAACGATATCTGGTCTGAATCCAAATAAGCGGTGTTTTATAACTTTCTTTCTGTATAAATGATCGGCCATATACATGAAAGAAAAATATGACAGTAAGAGAGCGATGAAGGATATCCAGTCAATTACACTTTTCATATATATACGACCTCAATTTAACACGCCGGTCACGCGCCGCCTTTCGGCGCGACGCTGTGGACCGGCTGGTTGTTAATTCGCTTAAACTTTCACATTGCATTGAGCCACGCATCTCGATACTGACGTACAATCGATCACTATCCGCTAATTTTGAGGCTGAAAAGAGCTGCCATTAAACCGGCAATCATTAATCCATATCCCACGCGGTAACAGGTTCGGAAAATAGATGACATTGATTTCGATCCCCAGGAGACATTGATCCCCTTTGCGAACAGTGATAATTTTGCAATCAGGGATAGAACAAATCCGAAACCGGTCAGCAAAAGCGCTCCACTGAGCCCAAGCGTTATGATCATTACCAGCAGAATGACGGCTGGCAACATCATTTCAGCGATAGGTAGCAATAAAATGTCACTACTGCCGCTACCGTCATGTCTTTTTTTATTAATCCATAGCGACATCCGATACACTCCGATGCTTTATCAGTATATTAATCGAATCGCGTGAAATGACGGCAGTGGTTCGGTTTTATTGAGCATGCTGGATTGACTTATTATGTTCGATGAATGGCCATAATGCTGTCATTGTTACTGATCCAGCCAATCCGAAAATAAATACCGCTACAAAAGGAGAATATATATCCATCCATTTGGCCGAGGGAAGCAGTGTTATTGCCAACACTACAGCAACACCTAATCCGAGACCCGCGGAGAATCCGGCAAGAGAATTTTGCCATAATTTACGCCACTGACGTTTTATTGACAGAACACATAAAGGAATGCCAACAACGATAACGACAACAAACGATAAAATCAGGCATGCTAAAAGTAGACGATCAATGCCATTGGTTGCATCTCTCAAAGTAACACTCGTAGTCATCACGAGAAGAGAAATAGCGAAGGCTTGTAAAACCACAGCTGTCGCAAGAGGGGAAACGATAAATCCCAAGACTAATCTTTTTGTTATCATTCAGCCCTCTCAATGAAGCAGCATTTTTAAATCAAAATAACGCGCGGGTGAGGAGCGTACATTCCGCGACTCCACTCGACCCGCTGGTTGTATCGTTACTTGTTCGCCTTTATCGCCCTATTCCTGTATCCCGGTCAATTCGCGTAGCTTCATCACAATGGGATGTTCAGTCCATATATTGAATATCGCTTGAAATCTCGCTTTTGGTATAAAAGTAATTCTTTCTCCAAACTCGCTCGTCGGATAAACTGTTAAAGTAATTGTCTTTGGCCTCATCAGCCTAGACTCGCTGATACGTTTAACATTCCTCAAAGGAACTTTAACAACTCTTGCGAAATTCTTGACTACTAAAACGTCTTTATCCAGGAAGACGGTCTTTAAACGAATAGTATCGATCAGCATGAACAACGAGCCCAGAACCCAAGCAACCAAGAACATCAGTTTCACGTTATCCGGCGGCTGCGATGGTTGGCTGAAGTTGCCCAACCACATAGCAAGTGTGCCTGCCCCGAATCCGGTTATCCATAGGAAGGGGAGTAGCACTTTATGATAGAAAGTAACTGAGGAAGATAATTTTTCGTTCATTCGATTCTATCCCGATACAACGCCGACGTGAGGAACGCGGTTCTCAGCGTTTCTCTCGACGGCGTGGTTAAAACATTGTTTCAATCGACCCAAGATTGATTTTTTATGAATTCATTAAATAAGCGCCTGCTATCAGTTGCTTCTTTTTGTGTTTTTCGCAAAGCCTCTTCGCTTGATTTCTTTAATTTCAGCAATTCATATTCCAATTCTTTAATTCTCGCCTGTTGCAAGAGCATAGTCCCTTTTAGCGTTACATAATGATTATGAAACCCAAGGTTCTGGACATCCCACTCCAAGTTTTCTACGTTATTTAATTCTTTCAGCGTGATGCTAAGGGAATAACTAATATTGTCTTTGATGCTCTCACCAGAATAGCGTTGCGGCAAACGCTGTCTGAATTGCGTTTTTGTTTCAATTATTTCAGTCAGCTTGGCAAAACTTGTCAAATACTTGTCTACATGACTTAACGCTTTGAATCCGCTATTGTATGTAAATTGTTCTTCCTTTAGTTTATATTCATCGGGAGTGGGACCTGGATGACTTACTTTTAGCTCCGTAGCATTCGCAATAATGACGCTCATCAGAAATATGACTATTGAAAGACTTACCGATATTTTTCTCATTTGTCACCTCGTTGCGTAATACCCTTTACAGTTAACGCGCGGCTGAGCCACGGGGCGTAGCCCCGTTGGTTTCGAGCCGCTGGTTGGAATCATTTGGTTTGCAGAGAATCTACGTTTTCTGCTACGGGGTCTTCGTTTTTAATCCCATGTTTTTCATTCCATTTGCGGATGACAGAGTTTTTGAACGTACCTTGCCCCATTTCTTTGCGCCGATTTTCAGTGTCCGCTAAATTGTCAGCTATTTTAGGATCACGGAGGAGGCGCGTAATCTCTTTGTGAAAAAGGGCGTCAATATCATTCGCGGTTTTCAAGTATCCCTTATGGGTGGTTAAGTCGATATCTTCATCTTGGTCGGTTCCTATTAAAGCACCGTCCCGATCAATCCAACTGACATGCTGAAAATATGCTACTTGTTTTTTCAAGTCAAAAAATACAAAAGCAGAAATGAATTTTACGAGATCAGGGTATGGTCTTTTAAAAGTGCCGAGAGTTCCGCTTTCAATTTTTTGTTTCAGTGTTTTGGCAAGCTCTTTTCTTTTTTTCTCATCTTTCAATTTGATTATCAGCCGAACTGTAAAATTCCCGTCGTCAAGATACGACGTTGCGCCAACATATATATGATTTTCATCACCCAATAGGGGGCCGAGGTTGGCATCTAACGAATCTGATGTTATGTACGTATCTGATTGTTCAGATGATTTAACTAAAACTGGTTTTGTCCATTGATCGTTTAAGCCCTGTACTACAAACGTACCCTGTGGCCCAAGCTGGACAGGGTGGAGCAGTCTAGAAAACTCATAATCTTGGGCATAAGTGCTACTAATATTTAAAAAAGCAAAAACAAAATATAATGCCCAATATGCTAGCGCTCTCATTTTATCATCCTCTCGCTCAGTCAAGTCATTTCCGTTTTCTTCGTTTGCCAACTTCGCTTCTATCTGGAAGGGGGGTTGTTACCGGCTGGAGCGCATAAAGTTGATCGATCGGAATTCGTTTCGCCGCTTCCAAGACTTTCTTGTTTTCTTCTTCAATTAGTGTATCTATTCGATCTATTAACGTCTTACATAATTTTTTTAGGTCCATAACGTTATTTTCACCGAGAGCGGCGAGGCGCGATCTGCGTACAGTAATGCGAAATATCCCGTTGTGTCCATGCTCTTCGGGGAAAAGACTGGCTACCACTTGGTTATCTTCAAATGCGTTTACAGAGTGAGCCGCAAATTTGTCTCTCATGTCGATGGCCCACTGGTGTTTTTCATGTAATTCCTCCGGCAACATACTTGTGATCTTATCGTGTAATTCCTTGGCGCGTACGCCTGACTTAAACGCGCGTGCGTAGCTCACGAGCGCTGCGGCCGATAAAGCCTGTGACATGGTAAAATCTTTTTCGTCTTCTTTAATCTCTATTTTTTCTTTTAGCATTAGATCGCCGATTGCAGCGGTGGCTTCCAAATCATCTCGAATACCCGTCAAATCAGCAAGCAGATATGCCTCTTGGAGATCAATATTGACTAAACGTTCCATATTTGTTCCCGTATTTCATATTTCAACGCCGCCGTGAGGGGCGCGTTTCTCAGCGACCCTCTCGACGGCGTGGTTGGTACTCGTAGATAAACGTGAGCGCCTGTCGGTTTTATCGCGCACGCGGGATTGATTTGCCAGTTTTTCGTTGAATTTGGTATGTCTGATCTTGTTCCAGCTTTATAAGCTTTTCGAATTGGACCTCTTGTAGCCGCAACCACTTATTCAGTTCGTCTGCAGAGTCTCGAGCTTGCCAGTAAGAAAATCCAGACATCAAAATAGTCACGATGGTTAAGATGATAATGATGATCGTCAAATTCTTGTTCTGTCGTTGTACTTGGTCGTTTTTCTTCTGCAGTTGGTCAACCAAGCGAAATGTTTTTACAGTGCTTATGATCTGACACCGATTAATTGCACGATACTGGACAGCAGTGTTAAGGATAGGCTCGGAAGTGAGGTAACGTAAATATTTGTTCAGGTCTTCATCACTCCCATCAAACACACGCCCAGTTTCGAATACTCGGTTAAGTTCGTCTCCAATTAACGCCATCTCTCTATCCGTCATGTGCGCTCCCACTTATCACACCAATTTATGGTGTGTAGTTTATCTCAATACTGCAGGTTTTAATCAGCAGCCCTGTCGGCTTGCTTTACGAAGCACTTTCTCTTTATCAAAGATAAGTATGTATTCCACACAGACCGAACTCCCGCCCCCTCCATGTACCTTGCCATAAGTATCCGTGTATACGCCCCTTGTATGACTAGACCGGTATTGATATTTCCAAATAATGCTGCCATCTTCCAACGTCATGGTTGAGTCAGGAGGACCAAGTTTCATCGCGACCTCATCCATCGTGAGTCGATTTATGCCTTCAAACAAATAGGTCTGTCTCCACGGCGGCCTACAGGAGCAGATAACAAGAAGCGCAACAAGTAAAATCAATGATCTTTTCATGTTATGCATGACGTCCCTCCTTTGAAATAGGATAATGCCGCGGTCAGGAGCTGCACCCCGTAGGGGTGCGTCTCTCTGGACTGCGTTGTTCCCCGGCGCGTAGCGACGGGGATGCAGTCCGCTCCTGACCGCGGCATTCCCTCGGTCGGGCGCGAAGCGACCGAGGGAACACGCGCCTGACGCGCCGCCTTTGGCGCGTCGCTGTCGAGGCGCTGGTTGTAATGTCATTACATTATTTCAAGCCGAAACGTTTTGTTGTATGCGCTTTTGTCATCTGGAGTATCTAGTCCGGTGTAGTTGAGTTTATAAATCCAATCGTGAGATTCGCCGCGTCTTGGATAAATGAAAATTGCGTCTGGGTTTAATGGGGTAATCAACGGAGGGGTTTTAAGATGTTTTGTAAAAGATATGCGGATTTCAGAAGGAACAGGATTCCCCATGAACACGCCCATTGAAATTTGTATGCCTGTATCTTTTAGCAACAATGAAGCACCTCGATCAGAGATGATCGAACCCTTTTCATCGAATATGAGGTCTGGTTTAACCAGCATGGATAATTTCTGTATTACTTCATCTTTTGATAATGCCTCTTGTATCCGGTCCTCAACAAACTTGCGCGCGCGCAAAAATCCAACTCCGATAGCAAGCACAGTAGAAGTACCGGCAACTATTACCCAGGCATCAGATATTCCCATGAGCATTCTCCTTGGGGTAGAAATCGGAATAACGATTGGCTGTATCTTCGGAATAATCGTTATGAATATTGAGTCACAAATAAGTAAATGATCACCGATTTTGGAAAAAGCGTTGTATTGTTTCAAACGCCAGATTGTATTCTTTGGTTTTTGCTTCTGCCAGCGTCCGAAGATCAAGGCCCAAATGGAGCACTTTATCAGGGTGATATTGAGACATACATTTTCGATATGCAGCTTTAATCTCTGCAAAGGAAGCAGCGGCATCCATCTCAAATAGCTCTATGGCCTTTTTTACATCGGCAGGCATTTCGGGTGGTTGCGGCGAGGGTTCATCAGCCTGCTTATGACGCGCCATTGGAACGATTACAAAAATCGGCGAGGAAGCGGATAGCGTATGAATAACGTATTTATCTTTGCATGTTGGACACCGAAAACTTGAAGCCTTAAAAGGGAAGTCAAGGCGAACCGTTTTAGAGCACGATAGACATTCAAATAACAAATGGCTCGCATCCTGGTTCTGTTGATTGCCTTCTCCGGTTGTATATGATGCTTTGAAAGAGCCTTCGTCCAAATGTCCGCCGCAAGACGGACAAAAGAGCATGTCCGATTTAAGTTGAGCATCATCAAAAATAGAAAAACAATCTACACAGCGATATTTTTTATTATCATTCATGTGAGTATCCAGATAACGTGAGCGTCACACGCGCTCGCGTCGTTGTGGACGCTCTGGTTGGGTGCGTTCACAGAAAAGGAGATATTCAGTGGGTCTACAGTGGAAAGAAAAAACGATGCACTTCTGCGAATATGATGCCGCCTTCGCCGTTATCATCCCGTGCGAAGAATATTTTGCATGGTACGTCATTGACGATACAAACGAATACCTATCCGCATCAGGCAGCGATGACGATTTCGATGCAGCGGTCGAGAATGCAGAACGAGAAATCCAGATCGTTCTCGGAGAAATTAAATAGCATCCAACCAGTTATTGATGGGACGGAAACCGCCCCGATAAATACGGAATAGCGGAATTGATGGGGCGAAATATTCACCTTTTTGTTTAATAGTGCGCTCTTTTGTTGCCACCGAAACCCGTCCTTTTAAATACGGAAATTCGGAATTAACGGGGCGGAAACTTTCCTGCTATAATTCCTTTGTCGGTAGCTGACTGTAGCATAAACGGCCAAGTGCGGCAAGGAAAAACGGGGAACAGCTTAGCGCGGAGGTTGTCACGAGATGCAACCCATTCCAACAAACATTCTGACTCAGTTCGACGCGATTCTGAAACAAAGGAATATCCCCGTCGATGCTCGCAACGACTACCGGAAATGGCTGCACTATTTCTTTGACTTTTGCGCAAAATATTCGCCTCCCGATTCCCGGTCCGAGCAAGTGCGGCTATTTGCCGAAAAGTTGCGTTCAAAGAATCAAACTAAGAAACAACAAGAACAGGCGGCTGATGCCGTTTCGCTCTATTTTGCCATGCAGAAAGGGAATAAATTCCTTTCTTCGCCAGTCGCCAAGCAGACGACGCCAGTTGCGGCTTTGCCTCAGTGTGCGCCGCAAGCGCACGCGGCAGAGGTGACTAATGCAAACGACATGGTTTGCGAACTGCCGCCGTCTTCCCCGCCCTGTCCGCCCCTTCTCAGAGGCGGCAAACACTATGATGAATGGCGTTGCCTCAGAAAAACCGAATCACCGGAGTGGGACAAAGTCATTGAAAAGCTTGCGGCCGAAATTAAGCTTCGGCACTATTCGCGGAACACGCTCAAGCATTATGCGGACTGGAGCCGCAAGTTCCAGAGCTATCTGAAAAACAAATCGCCGGAGACGTTGTCTCCATCTGAGGTTAAGGCGTACCTGACGTATCTGGCGGTGAACTGCAAGGTGTCCTCAAGTCACCAGAACCTGGCATTCAACGCCTTGCTGTTTCTGTACCGGCATGTTCTTAATAAGGATTTCGGAATTCATAAAGACATTCCCCGCGCGAAGAAATCGAATTACATCCCCGTGGTCCTTTCCCGGCCTGAAATCGACGCCGTGTTGAAACACCTCTGGCATCCCTACAAGCTCGTCGCCCAACTTCAGTACGGCTGCGGGCTTCGCATAAATGAAGGCGTTTCGTTGCGGGTGAAGGATTTCAATTTCGACGCCGGTATTCTTACGGTCCGCGGGAAAGGCGATAAAACCCGTACCGTGCCTATCCCGCAAAGGCTCGTGTCCGAGTTGCAAACCCAGATAGAAGCAGTGAAAAAATTGCATGACGAGGATCTGGCTGCGGGGTTCGCAGGGGTGTTTCTCGACGATCAGCTTGAAAAGAAGTATCCAAGGGCCGCGAAGGAGCTTGTTTGGCAATGGTTTATTCCACAGGAGTCATTGACGTTCGTTGCGGAGACGAAGGAGCGGCGGCGATATCATCTTCATAACTCACATGTTCAGGATGCGCTGTATGAAGCGGTCAGAAAGGCCAAGCTCACGAAGCGTGTTACCTCCCACACCTTTCGCCATTCATACGCCACGCACCTGCTTCAGGCGGGCTACGACCTTCGCACGATCCAGGAGCTGCTCGGTCATGCCGACATCCGGACAACGATGATCTATACCCACTGCGTGCCGAGCAGGACGATCAAAGAAGTCGCAAGCCCGCTGGATTTTTAAGTGGTGTGTCAGCTTGCACTGTTTTCCTTACAGCCGAAAGAATATAAATCTTTTTACCGGAGGGAGACAAGTCAGCAATACGTGCAGGTTTGCATCGAGGTTCGGGTTATTTCTATTCTCATTACTCACCTCCGTGTGCCTCCCGACAGTAACCCGAAGGATGCTTTTTATAATAGGCGTCCAGCTTCTCCCGGACCTGCTGTCTCTCCTGCTCCGTGAGCGGAGCGTATGTCTTTCCATATTTCCAGCCATACCCCCAGTGATACCAGTTGAGGAACGCGGGATGTCCGCCTGCCCGAACACCGTTATACATCATATCCGCCAGGGCCTTGCTGCCAGTGGACTTGAGCACACACTCCCGCAGCACTTCATCCGCGTGCTTTCGGTCCTCCTTCGTTCCTCCCTGCCAATAGGCTATATCGTGGGCCAGGCAGCAATCACACCACAGCGCGCGGTCTTTCACGTAGCCGTCCGGGAACAGGCTGCAGCCGTCGCTGGTAAAGTCATGGAGATCGGAGGCAAGGGTGGGACCGCAGGCCAGGAAGGTAAAGACAAGGATCTGAATGATTGCCAAGTTCGCTTTCCCCCCATCTCATTTACCGGCCAGGTATTGTTTATTCCGCTACTGCGTGTTTGATCTTTTCAACGTCCACGTTTTTCACATAGGTAATAATATTTGTCCAGACAGGATGAAACCCGTAGCCGCCGTCGACCATTTCCTTAAGGGCATCCTCTTTTGTCCATCCCTGCACTACGATACGGTACAACGCGGACATCACTCCGGTCCGGTCGGAGCCGTGCAGGCAATGGATAAGGAACGGACCGTTTTCCTTTTTCTGTATGGTCCGTAAAACCCGAATGACGTCTTCATCCTCAATGTGCCAGGTCTTTACGCTCAAGGCATCGTTCAACAGCGTCGTTCCGCTGATCTCGTTCGAATCAGAATGGAGGGCGCGAAGATTTATCACTGTTTTGATCCCCATCTTTTCCAGATTTTTCATTCCTTCTCTGGTCGGCTGCGCGCTCCGTTAAAGCCCTTCGTTTATTTTATGCAGATTACCCACTCCCGCCATTGTTATCGGTATTGCCCATTGGGCAGGGCGTTCTGGTCCGCCTGCTGCACGGGAAGCAGGCAGGATGCATACGGCAGAGAGTACTATGACGGCAATGAGCCACACCCGTCGGCGTCTGATAATTGTCACAAAAAGGTACATGCTGAAGTCTCCCTAACCAAGACGAGCCCCGTTAGAGGCGAATGCCTCTAACGCGGGGCAAACCGGAACCAGGAAAAGCCAGGTCAAAATCTTTCTAACGGATAACGAGAGAGTACAATAAGGATAAATTAATTGCAAGGATTTCGATGGGATTTGTCAAGCCAAAATAGAAATGTCCTATTGTTACCAAAATAGAAATGTCCGGTTTTAGGGAACAGTGATTGGCGGTTCCTGGTTTCTTAGTTTTGATTTCAGATACTTTCTCCAAGGATGATCTGCAG
>Ga0210377_10005413_pt1 | contig 10493 bp, 4 predicted proteins | sample PLM4_65_b1redo_FD_155480 | JGI IMG/M metagenome (GOLD analysis project Ga0210377, IMG submission 155480) | Groundwater sediment microbial communities from an aquifer in East River, Colorado, USA - PLM4_65_b1 redo | ecosystem: Environmental > Terrestrial > Soil > Riparian zone | place: USA: East...
GCCCGGGACCTCGTACAAGTACAACGACGTCCGGGTGAACGTGCTGGCCTACGCGGCGCTCATGGTGTGGCGCCGCCCGCTGCCGCAGGTCCTGCGGGAGTACGTGATGGATCCGATCGGCGCGTCCAACACCTGGCGCTGGTACGGCTACGAGAACTCGTGGGTCAACCTGGACGGCATGATGGTGCAGTCGGTGAGCGGCGGGGGGCATTGGGGCGGGGGCATGTTCATCAGCGCGCACGACCAGGCCCGGTTCGGGCTGCTCACGCTGCGCCGGGGCAAGTGGCGGGACCGTCAGGTCCTGTCGGACCGGTGGGTGACCCTGGCGCTCACGCCGACCCCGGTGCAGGACGACTACGGCTTCATGAACTGGTTCCTCAATACCGGCCGGCGCCGCTGGCCCAGCGCGCCGGCGTCCGCCTTCTGCCACCTCGGCTCCGGCACCAACCTCATCTGCGCCCTCCCCGAGTACGACGTCGTGGTGGTCGCCCGGTGGATTCGGGGGAACGCGGTGGATGGACTGCTCCAGCGGGTGCTCGCGGCCATCCAGGACGGTCCCGCGCCGGCCGGCCAACCGTAGCCCCTGGGGGGCCTCGGGCGTCAATCCGGACAAACCTTAAAGGAATCCTGAGGGGTCCCTTAACGACTTGCGCTTCCGAGGGCTCCGCCAGAGGTTCTTTCGAAGCGGGGGGTTCCATTAAGACCCGCCCGGTCGTTCGAGGGGTCGGACACGGGTCGGGTGCACCTTCATGTTGTGGAGGCAGACCGATGCTACGGGTTCGATCCTACTTGGCCGCGCTCCTCGCTTCCGCCGCACTCGCGGGCCAAGTCACAGCGCAGGCAACCGGCACCGTCAGCGGACGGGTGACCGATGCCGCACAGCAGCCCATTTCTCGCGCTCGGGTAACCGTCGCCAACCGCATGGCTACCACTGCGCTTGACGGCAGCTTCGTGGTGAGCGCCGTCCCGGCGGGAACCCAGATCGTGCGCACGGTGCTGCTGGGGTATCGCGAAGCGGTGGATACCGTCGTGGTGACGGCCGGTCAGATCACCACGGTCGCGATCACCATGGAAGCGCTGGCCGTCGAGCTCACCGACATCGTGGTGATCGGCTACGGCGAGCAGGAGAAGCGGGACGTCACCGGCGTGGTGACGGAGGTGACGGCCGATCAGTTCAATACCGGCCGGGTCATCAGCGCCGAAGGCCTCATCCGGGGCAAGGTGGCCGGCGTCCAGGTCAGTGAAGGGAACGGCGGGGAGCCGGGCGGCGGGATGTCGGTCCGGATCCGCGGCGGCACCTCGATCACCAGCAGCAACGAACCCCTGTACGTCATCGACGGCGTTCCGCTGCCGGTGGGCGGCGGGCTTTCGGCCGGACGCAATCCGACGAACTTCCTGAACCCCGAGGACATCGAGTCCATCACCGTTCTCAAGGACGCCTCGTCCACCGCGATCTACGGGTCGCAGGGCGCGAACGGCGTGGTGCTGATCCAGACGCGGTCGGGCCGGGGCGCCAGCGCCGCCGCGTCCGGCTGGGCGGTCACGTACCGGGGGACCGTCTCGGGATCCAAGATCGTCGCCAACCCGACCATGCTCAACGCGGATCAGTTCCGGCAGGCGGTCATCGATTTCGGGCCGCCTGGGGCCGACACCCTGCTGGGGAACGCCAATACCAACTGGCTGCGGGAAGTGGAGCAGTCGGGGTTCGGCCAGGAGCATACCGTGGTGGTGGCGGGTGGCGCCGAGAAGACCAGCTTCCGCTCATCGCTGGGCTACCTCCGGCAGGACGGCGTCCTCAAGGCGTCCCGGAGCGAACGGCTGTCGTTGAACCTGGCGTTCAATCAATTGCTGTTCAACGACCGGCTGAGCCTCCAGGCCAACCTGATGGGGGCGCGGACCAAGGACCAATTCACGCCCGGCGGCGTGCTGGGCTCGGCCCTCAACATGGCGCCGACCGAGCCGGTCTTCGACACGGCCAGCATCTACGGCGGCTACTTCGAGTGGGACAACCCGCTCGCCGCCAACAACCCGGTGGGCCTCCTGAACCTGGTCTCGGACGAGGGCGTCACGTACCGGAGCCTGGGCAATTTGACCACCGTGTACAGCATGCCGTTCCTCCCGGGACTCTCGGCCACCGCCCGGGTCGGGTACGTCGTGACCAATGCGGAGCGGCGGTTCTTCGCGCCGTCCAACAACAAAGGCCAGACCGAGATCGCCAATCCGGGTGTCGTGAGCCGGTTCAACCCGACCGAGACCAGCTCGCTGGTGGACGGGTTCCTGACGTACGACCGGACCTTGAACAATCACCAGCTGAGCGTGACTGGCGGGTACGCCTACACCCAGCGCCGCCAGGACAGCCCCTACTTCGAGGCGCGGGGACTCACGTCGAACCAGCTGGGGTTGTACGGGGTCCCGACCGCGGCGCTCCAGCGGACCACGCTCTTCGTCGAGGAGGCCAAGCTCGCCTCCTGGTTCGGCCGGGCCAACTACTCGTTCCGGGACCGGTACCTCCTCACGGCCACGGTGCGACGGGACGGCTCGTCGAAATTCGGACCTGGCAATCAGTGGGGCACCTTCCCATCGGCCGCCGTGGCGTGGCGGATCTCGGAAGAGGCGTTCCTGGGCGACGCGTTCTCCGACCTGAAGCTCCGGCTCTCGTGGGGCAAGAACGGGAACCAGGGGTTCGCGAGCTATCTGCAGTACAAGGCGTATCAGTTCGGGGATGCCCAGGCGCAGGTCCAGTTCGGCCCCGAGTATGTCAACACCATCCGCCCCAGCGCGGCGGACCCGAACATCAAGTGGGAAGAGACCACGTCCTGGAACCTCGGCCTGGACTACGGGCTGTGGGACAACCGGGTCTCGGGCGCGCTCGAGCTCTATAACAAGAAGACGAAAGACCTGATTTTCGACGTGATCGTCCCGTCCGGCACCAACCTGTCCAACGTCGTCACGACCAACGTGGGCAGCATGAAGAACCGGGGCATCGAGCTCACGCTCAACGCCCTGATGGTGCGGGGCGCCGACGGCGGTTTCTCGTGGGACGCCAACTTCAACGCGGCCTACAACTCGAACCAGCTGGTGGTGATCGATCCCTTCGCCGGCGGCACCGAGCAGATCCTGACCGGCAACGCGATCTCCGGAGGCGTGGGCACCTACATCCAGGTCCTCACCCCCGGGCAGCCGGTCAACTCGTTCTTCGTATACCAGCACAAGCGCGACGCCAGCGGGAACCCGATCTACGAGGACAACAACGGTCTCGACGCCGAGGGCCGTCTTACCGGCCTGCCGGATGGGAACATCGACGAGCAGGATCTCTACGTAGACCAGCCGACCGTGCTCGACTCCACCGGCCAGATGGTGCCGGACGGCAGAGTCAACCAGGACGACCGGCGGCCGTTCCATAGCCCGGCGCCGAAGTGGATCCTGGGGCACACGTCGCAGTTCCGGTACCGCAACTTCGACATGGGCCTCACGCTGCTGGCGCAGGTAGGGAACTACGCGTACAACAACGTGGCGTCGAGCACGGGGTTCTACGACCAACTGAGCGACGCCGCCCGGCCGAACAACCTGCACAGCTCGGTGCTCGACAACGGGTTCGAAAACCCGCAATATTTCTCCGACAGCTACGTCGAAAACGCTTCGTTCCTGCGGCTGGAGAACATCGAGTTGGGCTACACCTTCCGGGGCGGCCTGCTGGACGGCGCCCGCGTCTTCGGCGTGATCCAGAACGTCTTCACGCTCACGGGGTATAGCGGCATCGATCCCGCGGCCACCATCAGCGGCATCGACAACAACATCTATCCACGCAGCCGCACGTTCACCGGCGGCCTCAGCCTGACGTTCTAGGGACAGGGTACGGACCCAGCGAGAACACGCACTCAGGAGTCTGCAAATGCGCAACCGACGGATCAGCACGCTGTTCATCGCATCGGCCCTGCTGGCGATGATGGGCTGCGACATTACCACGGAGCCCGTCAGCACGGTCACGGACGCGAGCATTTTCGCCGACCGCAGCTCGTACCGGGCCTACCTGGCCAAGCTGTATGCCGGCCTGTCCCTCACCGGGCAGCAAGGCCCCCACGGCGCCGGGGACTTTGCCCGGCTGGACGAGGGGTTCTCCCAGTACAACCGGCAGCTGTGGCAGCTCCAGGAGCTGCCGACGGACGAAGCGGTCATCGCCTGGAACGACGCCGGGCTGCCCGAGCTGACGACCCAGCTCTGGTCGTCGTCGAACCAGTTCGTGCAGATGATGTTTTCCCGGGTGTACTTCCAAGTGTCCCAGGTAAACGAGTTCCTGCGAGCCACACCCGATGATTCGCTCGTGGCGCGGGGACACGACAACATGATCGACACGGTGCACGCCTACCGGGCCGAGGCCCGGTTCCTGCGGGCGCTGAGCTACTGGCACGGGATCGACCTGTTCGGCGACATCCCGCTGGTGCGGGAGGACTTCGGGATCGGCAATACCCCCCCGACCCAGAGTACGCGCGAGGAGGTCTATGCCTACGTCGTGGCGGAGCTGACCGAGATCCGCAGCGAGCTGCCGGCGGTCGGGACCGGTGACTATGGCCGGGCCGATCAGGGGGCGGCGGCCATGCTCCTCGCCAAGGTGTACATGAACTCCGAGGTCTACACCGGAACCGCCCGGTACGCGGAGGCCCTCACCGAGATCGAGACGGCGATCGCCGGCCCGTACACCCTCAACGCCAACTACCAGGACAACTTCCTGGCGGACAACAACACCTCGCCGGAGTTCATCTTCGCCATTCCCTATGACGGGGTCCGCTCCCGCACCTGGGGCGGCACGACATTCCTGGCGCACGCGGGCTGCGGCGGCGCCATGGCCAATGCCGACTACGGACTGGACGGCTGCTGGTGGGGCCTCCGGGTGAAGCCGGAATTCGTCGCGTTGTTCCCGGCGCCCCAGGACGCCAGCCCGGACGGGCGGGCCATCTTCTACACCAACGGGCAGGCGCTCGCCGTTGCCTCGATCACCAATTTCACCGACGGGTGGGCCGCGCCCAAGTACCAGAACGTGACGTCCGGTGGCGCGCCCGGCTCGAACGCCACGCATCCCGACACCGACTTCCCGATGTTCCGCCTGGCGGACGCGTACCTGATGTACGCGGAAGTCGTGGCGCGGGGCGCGGGCGGTAACGCCGGCACCGCGGTGGGCTACGTCAACGCGCTGCGCCAGCGGGCCTATGGCGACAACAGCGGCGACATCACCGCCCCCGACCTGACGCCCGACTTCGTCCTGGCCGAGCGGGGCCGCGAGCTCTGGTGGGAAGGACATCGCCGGACCGATCTCATCCGGTTCGGCCAGTTCAGCACCGCCGGCGTCTGGGCCTGGAAGGGCGGCGTGCAGGCCGGTACCACGACCGCGGCGTTCCGGAATCTCTATCCGATACCGGCGACCGAGATCCTGGCGAATCCGAACCTGACCCAGAACCCCGGCTATTGACGCCTACGCGTCACTGCCGGGCTCTGCACCTTTTCTGTTCAGCCCGGTCGCCGTGTGGCGGCCGGGCTGAACAGCCTTGAGGCCGTTGCGCTCCGTTTTCGACGCGTATGGATGAGCCCCGGGCATTCCGATCGCTCGTCACGGCGATGGTCGTCGCGTTGTGCGGATGCGCCGAACCGGTCACCCCCCCGCCGTCCGGTACGCCGACGTCACGGCCCAGGCTCGACCCCGCGTACCGTCCCAGCGGCACCATGGCGGCCGGAGACGTGTTGGTGCACCTGTTCGAGTGGAAGTGGACCGACGTAGCGTCCGAATGCGAGAACGTCCTGGGCCCGCTGGGGTTCCGGGCGGTGCAGGTCTCGCCCCCGCAGGAGCACAGCGTGGAGGCCCCCGCCTACCCCTGGAGCCAGCGCTACCAGCCGGTGAGCTACAGCATCGAGCGCAGCCGCTCCGGCACCGGAGCCGAGTTCGCCGACATGGTGACGCGCTGCCGGGCCGCGGGCGTGGACATCGTGGTCGACGCCGTCATCAATCACATGACCAACTTCCCGAGCCCCGGCGTGGGCAGCAACGGGACCGCGTACACCAAGTACGAGTATCCGGGCCTCTATACCCCGAGCGATTTCCACCCTCCCTGCGCGCTCAACGACTACCAGAGCGCCGCCAACGTGCAGGACTGTGAGCTCTTCTCGCTGCCTGACCTCAACACCGGGCTCGCCTCGGTGCGGGAGACCATCGCCGGTTACCTCATCGCGCTGGCGCGGCTAGGGGTGGCGGGATTCCGGATCGATGCGGCCAAGCACATTCAGCAGGTGGAGCTGGACGACATCGTCAGCCGCGTCAACCTGACCCTGGCCGGCGAGGGGCGGCCCCTGCCGTACGTCTTCCTCGAGGTGATCGGCGGCGCCGGCGAGGCGCTGTCGGCGCGGGACTACTTCGGCGTGGGCTACGGCTCGGGTGGGGCCGCCGACATCACCGAGTTCGTCTTCGTGGGCGTGGGGAACAAGTTCCGCGGCGTGAACGGCGAGTCCCCCGCCCAGCTCAACCCCGACGGCCCGCCCGGCAGCCGGTTCTCCGAGACGGCCTGGGGGCTGATGGCGTCCGACAAGGCGGTCGTGTTCCTCCAGAACCACGACACCCAGCACCAGTGCGGCATCGGCTATCGCGATGGCGACGCCTTCCGCCTGGCCAACGTGTGGATGCTGGCGCAGCCCTACGGCTACCCGTCCGTCCTGTCGAGCTACGCGTTCACCTGCCCCGCTGGGAACGCCATGGGGCCGCCGTCCGACGCCGGCGGGCGGACCAACGACGTCACCTGCGCGACGAGCTTCGAGACGGCAACGGTCGGCCAGTGGGTGTGCGAGCACCGCGATCCGGCCATCGGGGCCATGGTCGGATTCCGGCGGGCCGTGGCCGGGAGCGCGATCGCCGGGTGGTGGGACAACGGGGCGCACGCCATTGCCTTTTCCCGCGGCGATCGCGGATTCGTCGCGCTCAATCTGGAGGACTCCACGGTCGCGGTGGACGCGGCCTCCCCGATCGCGCCGGGCACCTATTGCGACGTGCTCACGGGCGGTCTCGAGGCCGGGGCCTGCGTGGGCCGCAGCGTGACGGCCGACGCCGGCCGAATCCGCCTGGACCTCGAGGCCGGGCGGGCCGTCGCGATCCACGCAGGCACTCGGCTCTCGTCCGGGGTCGGCGCCACGGGTGGTGGGGTCGCATGGACGAACTGAGGGCCCTGCGCTCCCTCGCCAAGGCGATGGGGATCCACACCCGCTACCGGGACGGGCTGGGCCGGCGGGTGGAGGTGTCTGCCGAGACCCTGCTCCGCGTGGCCGCCGCGCTGGGCGCCCCGGTGGCCCTCCCGGCCGAGGCGGCGGGTGCGCTGCGAGCGCTGCGGGCCGGCCGGAGGGCGGAGCTGGTGCCGCCCGTCCTCGTCGCCTGGGAAGGCGCGCTGCCTCCCCTCGGGATTCCCGAAACCGGCCCGGTCAGCGCCGAGCTCCGGCTGGCGGACGGGGCCACTGCCCCGCTCGAGATCGGCGGAGGCACGCTGCGCGCGGCGGGGCCCCTGCCCTTCGGCTACCACTGCCTGACCGTCGAGGTCTCCGGCAAACCGCAGCACAGCACCGTGATCGCCGCGCCGGTTCGGGCGTGGCGCCGCCTGGGGGCGCATCGGAGCTGGGGCGTCGGCACCCACCTGGCCGCCCTCCGCTCGGAGCGCAGCCGATCCCTGGGCGACCTGCGGGACCTCGAAGCCCTGTGCCGCTGGATCGGCCGGCGCGGCGGCGACCTGGTCACGGTCCTGCCCCTGTCGCCCACGTTCAATTCCGACGGGCCGGAACCCAGTCCGTACTCGCCGGTGAGCCGGCTCTTCTGGTCCGAGTTGATCATCGATCTGGCGGACCGGCACCGGCCGACGGCGGCGCCGTCTACGCTCGACGTGACCCAGGCGGACACCGAGGTCCGCGCGGCCCTGGCCAACCAGCCGGTGCCGGACCCGTCGCAGCTGGACGACGAGCTCAGGCGGTATGCCCGGTTCCGGGGCGCGCAGAAGCGGCTGGGCCGCAACTGGCGGGATTGGCCGGCATCGGCCCGCGGCGGCGCGGTCGAGCCTCATCACGTGGACGCCGACGAGGAGAGGTTCCACCTCGTGGCCCAGACCGTGGTGCGCCGCCAGCTCCGGGACCTGCGCGCGCGCCTGGATCCCGACGGGATCCGCCTCGGGCTCGACCTCGCGGTCGGTGTCCATCCGGATGGCTACGACCCGTGGTCCCGCCCGACCCTGTTCGCCGACGGAATGTCGGTGGGTGCCCCCCCGGACGCGGGCTTCCCCAGCGGGCAGGACTGGGGCTTCTCCCCGGTGCTGCCCCAGGAGTCCCGTCGAGAGGGTCACCGGTACCTGGCCGCGTCCATCGGCCTCCAGGCGGGGCTGGCCGGCGTTCTCCGGGTAGATCACATCATGGCCTGGACCCGCCTCTACTGGATTCCCCACGGGTTCGGGTTGCACGAGGGGACGTACGTCTCGTATCCCGCCGAGGAGCTCTTCGCCATTCTGAGCCTCGAGTCGAACCGCCACCGATGCGAAGTGGTGGGCGAGAACCTGGGAACCGTGCCGCCGGAGATCAACGAGGCGCTGCCGCACCACCGGATCTGGGGGATGTATCTGGCGCAATTCCAGGCCTCGGGTGATCCGCACGTGGCCCCGCCGACGGAGACCAACGTGGCCCTGGTGGGCACGCACGATACACCCACCTTCGCCGGGTGGCTGGCCGGCGCGGACATCGCCGAGCGCGTGCGGCACGGCCTCCTCGCCGAATCCGCCGTCCCCGCCGTTCGCCAGGAGCGACGCCGGGCCGGGCGCCGGCTGGCCAAGCGGCTGGAGCGGCCGGTGGACCGGCCCCGGGACCTGCTGGCCGCGCTGCTCGAGTGGCTGGGGGGCTCGGCCAGTCCACTGGTGATTCCCTGGCTGGAGGACCTCTGGCTCGAGACCCAGGCGGTGAACCTCCCGGGCACGCGGTCGTCGGTGCGCCCCAACTGGCAGCGCCCCATGCGACGGCTGCTGGACCAGGTCTTCGCCGACCCTGATGTCGAGGAGCTGCTGGACCGCCTGAACCGAGCCCGGCACCAATGAACCGATCGCCGCGGCCCCAACCCTAACGCCCGGGTCCATCATGGGATCACCCGCCGTCACCGCTCCCCTCGCCATCCGGCCCAAGCCGCACCTGACGTTCTGGGGAATCTGGAACATGAGCTTCGGTTTCCTGGGCATCCAGGTTGGATTCGCGCTGCAGAACGCCAACGTGAGCCGGATCTTCGAGACCCTCGGCGCCAAGGTGGACGACATCCCGCTCTTGTGGATCGCCGCCCCGGTGACCGGGCTCCTGGTGCAGCCCGTCGTCGGCTACTTCAGCGACCGCACCTGGAACCGACTGGGCCGGCGGCGCCCCTACTTCCTCGTCGGGGCTATCCTCGCCTCGCTCGCCCTGCTCTTCATGCCGAACTCGCCGGCGCTGTGGGTGGCGGCCGGCATGCTCTGGATCATGGACGCCTCCATCAACATCTCCATGGAGCCGTTCCGCGCCTTCGTGGGCGACAACCTCCCCTCGGCGCAGCGGACGACCGGTTTCGCCACGCAGAGCTTCTTCATCGGCACCGGCGCGGTCGGGGCATCCCTGCTCCCCTGGCTCCTCACCGAGAAGTTCGGCGTGAGCAACGAGGCGCCTCCGCACGTGATTCCCGACTCGGTCCGGCTTTCGTTCTACATCGGCGCCGCGGTGTTCCTGGTGGCGGTGGTCTGGACGGTCGTTCGGTCGAGAGAGTACTCGCCCGAGGAAATGGCGTCCTTCGCGGAGAACCAGGCGCGGGAGAGCCACGTGAGGCAGAAGCGGACGGCCGCGGAATTCGCGGCCAACGGGGGCCGGCAAGTCCGCCTGGGCGCGGTCCTGCTGTTCGTGGGTGTCCTGCTCAGCCTCGGCCTTCTCGTCGTGGGCGCCCTCCCCGGCCTCGGTCTCGCGCCAAAGGACATCTATCAGGTCATGATCTTGTCGGCCGGGATCGGCGTCGTGGGGGTGCTTCTCATCCTCGGCGGGCTCATGCAGCGCGGCGGCCGCAACGACAACGGCTTCGTCACCATCCTGAACGACTTCCTGGACATGCCCCGGACCATGAAGCAGCTGGCCTGGGCGCAGTTCTTCTCGTGGTTTGCCCTCTTCGCCATGTGGATCTACACGACGGCCGCGGTGACCAGCCATATCTACGGCACCACCGACACGACCTCGGCGCTCTACAACGAGGGGGCCAACTGGGTGGGCGTCGGTTTCGCCACCTACAACGGCGTCGCCGCGGTGGTGGCGTTCGCCATCCCGCCGCTGGCGAGATGGTCCAGCCCCAAGGTGGCCCACATCATCTGTCTGTTCTGCGGCGCGCTGGGGCTGTTCTCCGTCTATTTCGTCTCCAACCCCCGATTCCTGCTGGGTTCCATGGTGGGAGTGGGGATCGCCTGGGCAAGCATCCTCGCCATGCCTTACGC